>OODL01001050.1_pt1 | contig 27268 bp, 19 predicted proteins | sample 1671181 | NCBI WGS metagenome assembly OODL01 (sample SAMN06348130, study PRJEB24527) | human gut metagenome | biome: human gut; feature: ankylosing spondylitis patient; material: feces | host: Homo sapiens | place: China | collected 2015-10 | reverse complement strand
CAAACGGCTTCTGGAAATGATCGCCGATGAGGCCGAGCACATGCGCCATATCGTACATGATGGTGGTATTGATGCCCTGCTCGTCGACAAACTTGCGGATCTCGGCGACCGGCTCTTTGTAAAGGACCATGGACTTGCCGAAGATGATGAACTCGGGCTTGTACTGCGCGAGCAGAACCTTCGTCTTCTCGACGTCGATCTTGTAGGGGTTATCCTCGCAGACCGGGAAGTTGACGACCATCTGCTTTTCGGTGACGGGGTCGATGGCGACGTAGTCGTGGAACGCGCCCATGGGCTGCGCCGACAGGTGGCCGCCGCGCACAATGTGGTTGTTCATGACCCAGCCGAGCCGCTGCGGGGTGCGCTTGCGGTCGACGCGGTTTTTAAAGTCCATCATCGCCGAGAACACCGCCGTGTTCGACATCTGGCCGGACGTGACGCGGGTCTCGATCTGCGACGCGCCGAGGAACTTCTTCATTTCCTCAACGAGCATCGCCTCGACGGAGGCAATAAAGCCCGTGCCCTGATAGTAGAAGATCTCTGCGTCGTAGAACGCCTTCTGCTTCTTGTGCTCGGCGTAGCGGTTGCAGGGGTCGGACGCGGAGAGCATCCGGACGGCTCTGGACTGCGTGTTCTCCGACGGGATGAGGTTGATGCACTCGGTCTGGCGCCACAGATGGTTCTGCTTGGCGGCGGCGACGAGGTTCTTCATCTTCTCGGGATAGGAATCGGTGCTGGGAGCAGCCGTTTCGATCTTCACATCGGGAAGGATCGGGCGGACATAGGGCGCAGCGTCCTGACGGATGTGATAGCCGACGACCTTTGCGGGCTGACGGCGGCCGCGGATGTCGATCTCAATGTCGAAGTCCTGGCAGATGCGGCTGTCCATGTAGGCAAGACCGATCGAGCGCTTGCCGGTCTCGTCGGTGAAGACGCTCTCGAGGCCCTGGCCCTCGGTCTTGTAATACGGGATCATGGTGCCGGAGGTGACATAGCCGATCTGCTTGCCCTCAGCCCATGCGTCCTTGCAGTAGATCGGGAAGCCCTTACGCAGAACGCCCTTGCCCTCGAGATAGATGGGCTGGATGCGGTACGGCAGGTCCTCGATCGAGGAATAGTCGCGGTTCATAATCTTCTTGAGCGCCTCAAACTGCTTCTTGAGCGGTTCGCGGCCGATGAAATCGCCCTTGGCCTCGTCGAAGGAAACGGCGAACTTCGCCAGCGGCACGGCGTAGATCTGAATCTCGCCGCCCATTTCGCACTCGCCCATTTCGTGGCCGTAGAGCGGGAGCGCGGCTTCCATACGCGTGGTGTCACGTGCGCCGAGCGCGGTGGGTTTCGCGCCGAGCTCGATGAGACGGTCCCAGAAGTACCGGGCGTCTTCCGAGTTGCAGTACAGCTCGTATCCGATGGGCTCGCCGGTATAGCCGGTCTTTGCGATGCGGACGGGCTTGCCCTCCATGGTGAGGCTGTTCAGCGCGTTCTTGACATTCTCGGGCGTCAGCTGACGGCCGCCGGAGAGCGTCATGAGGATCTTCTTGGATTCCGGGCCCTGCACGGCGATGGCTGCATACTTGTCAGAGACGTTCGTGAGCTTGACGTCGAAGTTTTTCGCTTCGTTCATCAGGTGCGCCCAGTCCTTGTCGATGTTGCCGGCGTTGATGACGAGGAAGTACTTGCCCTCTTCAAAGCGGTACAGGTACGCGTCGTCAATGGCGTAGCCGTTCGCGTCCGGGATGATGCAGTACTGCGCCTGGTTGAGGTCGAGCGCAAGCACGTTGCTGGAAAGCACATGCTGCAAGAACGCCACCTGATCGGGACCTTCGACGTCGATACGTCCCATGTGGGACACGTCAAAGATGCCGCAGTGACGGCGGCAGTAGAGATGCTCTGCGATGATGCCTTCGGGATACTGGATGGGCATATCCCAGCCGCCGAAGTCGACCATGGTCGCGCCTGCGTCAAGATGTGCCTGGTACAAAATCGTCCGTTTCAGTTCGCTCATAGTTTCCTCCTTATAATGTAAATTGCGTTGTTAGCGTCAGCTGACGCTATCTGCGAGGGAAAAACTTCTTGCGTTGACCGCGCGGCGGGCAGCCCGTTTTCCGCGCCCTTTCGGGAGTAAAAAACAGAGCGCGCCAACGTAAGGCGCGCTCTGTTGACTAACCTGAAAGATTCTCCCCGGAGGGATTGCTTCTTCGGTGCCGAAAACGGCTTTCCAGAGTCCCGTCCACGATCAGTTCTTTTTACCTGAGAGTTCCTTGCGCGAGCCCCTTCGGTGGCGCACCAACGCTGTGCGCGCTCTCCTGACCGTTTCATCCGGCGATATACACTTGCTGGGGCCAGAAGAAATTGTCTTGGCTGCGCAGGTGGTTTCTACCTGTCCAATATAATATAAAACCGGCCGTGCTGTCAACAACAAATTGTGCAAAATGGGAAAAAACGGCGCACCCGGCGCGATTTTTTACGGGCGCAAAACAGATTTTACAAAAGCTTCTCGCGGCGTTTATCGCCGATACACGCCGAAAAAGGCTTGACTTTCCGGGAAAACCCCGATAAAACATAGGGGAATGTTTTAATAAGGAGCAACCGTATGAAAATCAAACCCTTTGCCGTGGAAGAATGGATGAACGCGTACGAAGACGGCGCGCGGTACAATATTGCTGAGACATGTGTGGACTCTATGTCTCTTGACGAGCTGTTTCTGCTCGCGGGCGAGGACAAGCAGGGGTTTTTGGAGCGCTTCTGCGCACGCAGGCTGACCTACGGCGACATCGTGGGAAGCGAGGCCCTGCGCGAGGGTGTCTGCGGGCTTTATAAGAGCCTCAAGCCAGACGAGGTCATCCCAACGCACGGTGCGGCGGGCGCAAATTATCACGTGTTCTGCTCGCTCATCGCCCCGGGAGACGGCGTGGTGAGCATCATGCCGGCCTACCAGCAGCTCTACTCCATCCCCGAGGCCATCGGCGCGGACGTGCAGCTCATGCACCTGCGGCAGGAAAACGGATACCTTCCCGATCTTGCCGAGCTGAAAAGCCTTGTGGATGAAAACACGAAGCTCATCTGCGTCAATAACCCCAACAACCCGACGGGCGCGCTGATGTCCAGGGAGCTGCTGGGGAGAATCATCGAGGTGGCCAGAAGCGTGGATGCGTATGTGCTCTGCGACGAGGTGTACCGAAATCTGACGCAGGAGGACAGCTGGTGCGAGTCAATTGTTGATCTCTACGAGAAGGGCATTTCGGTCAGCAGCATGTCGAAGGTCTTTTCTCTCGCGGGGCTTCGCATGGGCTGGATCGCGACGCACAACAAGCAAGCGCTGCGCGCATTTTTGTCCCACCGCGATTACAACTTAATCAGCTGCGGGATGTTTGACGACGCGGTCTCCGCTCTCGCTCTTCGCCACGCGGACGCGCTTTTGCGCCGCAACCGGACCATCGTGCGCGAGAACCTCGCGATTCTGGACGCGTGGATTTCGGAAAATCCGCATTTTTACTACACCAAGCCCCAGGCCGGCACAACGGCGCTGGTCTATTACGATTTTGACGTGCCGTCTTATGAGTTCTGCAAGCGGCTCTACGACGAGACGGGCGCGTTCGTCACGCCCGGCGATTGCTTCGAGCAGCCCAAGAGCATGCGTATTGGCTACGCCTGCGACAAAAAGACGCTCGAAGACGGCCTTGCCGCGCTGGCAAGGTTTGCGGAAACGCTCGGCTGAGACAAAAAGTCCTGCCTCGCGGCAGGAAAAAATAGACAAGTTTCGCGCTCTGCGGCAGAATAAAGGCGCTCCCGCCGGGCCAGATGCAGCACTCCCGTGTACCGACTGACTGCAAAAGGTCAGGCAGCTGTGTCCAGCCTGTGCTCGGGTGAGAATACAAAAAATAGCTTGAAAACAGATGTTTTCAAGCTATTTTCTGGCGCGGAAGGAGAGATTCGAACTCTCGCTCGCTTTTTAGACGACTACTCCCTTAGCAGGGGAGCCCCTTCGGCCTCTTGGGTACTTCCGCAGGTCGAAAAATGAAATCCGTATGCAGGAAAGAAATGGCGGAGAGAGTGGGATTCGAACCCACGGCACATTGCTGTGTCACTGGTTTTCAAGACCAGCTCCTTAAACCGCTCGGACATCTCTCCGAATGCCGGCCTCCAAAGCCGTGAATCATCTTATCATATCCAGGCAGGTTTGTCAATTCCTTTTGCAGAAACCGATGAATATTTTAGGAAGAAACCTTGATGTTCCCATGGGAAAGTGCTATACTAATTCAATAAAATAATGCAACTGGAAGGTGTTCCTGTATGACAAAAATTGATATTTATTCTGGCTTTCTCGGCGCTGGCAAGACGACGCTCATCAAAAAAATGATCAAGGAAGCCTATCACGGCCAGAAGCTCGTCCTCATTGAGAACGAATTCGGCGAAATTGGCATTGACGGCGGCTTTCTGCAGGAGGCGGGCATCCAGATCACGGAGATGAACTCCGGCTGCATCTGCTGCTCGCTGGTGGGCGATTTCGGCCGCGCGCTCAAGAAGGTCATTGCGGAGTATGCGCCCGACCGCATCTTGATCGAGCCGTCCGGCGTCGGCAAGCTGTCCGACGTCATCGGCGCCGTGCGCAAGGTCACGTCCGACGACGTGCAGCTCGGCAATTTCGTGACCGTGGCGGACGCGACGAAGTGCAAGATGTATATGAAGAACTTCGGCGAGTTCTACAATAACCAGATCGAGACGGCCAACACCATCATCCTCAGCCGCACCGACGGCATGACGGAGGAAAAGCTCGACCAGTGCGTCAACATGATCCGCGAACACAACAAGGACGCCGTGATCGTTACGACCCCGTGGCCGGAGCTGACCGGCGAGCAGCTGATGGAGGCCATGGAGCAGCGCAGCACCATCGCCATCGAGCTTGCAAAGCTCGAAGAAGAGGCGCACCACCATCATCATGACCATGACGAGGACGACGAGTGCGACGATCCGGACTGCGCCTGCCACCATCATCACCACGACGAGGATGACGACGAGGACGAGCACCATCATCACCACCATCACGACGAGGATGACGACGACGAGCACGAGCACCATCACCATCATCACCATGATGACGACGATGACGATGAATGCGATGACCCGGACTGCGCCTGCCACCACCATCACGATGACGACGATGACGACGAGCATGAGCACCACCATCATCACCATCACCACCACGGCCATGATGCCGACGAGGTCTTCATCAGCTGGGGCGAGGAAACACACAAGAAATTCACAAAGGCCGAGATCGAGCGCATCCTGAAGGCGCTTGAGGACGCGGATGCCTACGGCATTGTCCTGCGCGCAAAGGGCTATGTGGCAAACGCGGAGGGCGAGAAGTGGATCCACTTCGACTATGTCCCCGGTGAGCCGGATATCCGCGACGGCGGCGCGATGGTCACGGGCCGCATCTGCGTGATCGGCTCGAAGCTGAACGAAGAGGCTGTTGCGAAGCTCTTCGGCGTGGAAAAGCAGTAAGGAGTTTTCTCTATGGCTATGCCTGATATCCCCATGTACGTCTTTACCGGCTTTCTGGAGTCCGGCAAGACGAAGTTCATTCAGGAAACGCTCGAGGATGAGCGCTTCAACACCGGCGAGCGGACGCTTCTGCTGGTTTTCGAGGAGGGCGAGGAGGAATACGACGTCTCGGCCTACCCGCACAAGGAGGTCTACGAGCAGGTTCTGGACTATGAAGACCTCAGCCCGGAGATGTTGACCGATCTGCAGAAGAAATACCGGGCCGAGCGTGTGGTCGTGGAGCTCAACGGGATGCATCTTGCTGCGGATTTCTACCTCAAGACCCCCGACCACTGGAAGATCGCGCAGGAGGTCATGTTTGCCGACGCGACGACCTTCCTCAGCTACAACGCCAATATGCGCCAGCTCGTCGTGGACAAGCTGGCAGGCGCGGAGATGCTGGTTCTCAACCGCATGGCCCCCGGCACGGACGTCATGCCGTACCACAAGATCGCCCGCGCCGTGAACCGGAAGATCGACATTCTCTATGAATACACCGACGGCTCGACGCACTATGACGATATCGAAGACCCGCTGCCGTTCGACCTGAACGCGCCGGTGATCGAGATCAAGGACGAGGATTATGCCCTGTTCTACCGCGATATTACCGAGGAGCCCAAGAAATACGCGGGCAAGACCGTCAAATTCAAGGGCCAGGTCGCGCGCCTGCGCCGGGAAAAGGAGGGCATGTTCGCCCCCGGCCGGTTCGTCATGACGTGCTGCGAGGCGGATATCACGTTCATGGGCCTGCCGTGCAGATTCGCGGCGGCTTCGGGCCTGACGGCCAGAAGCTGGGTCTGGGTGACGGCCACGGTCGAGGTCAAATACCATACGCTCTACAAGGGCGTCGGCCCCATCCTGACGGCTGTGAACGTGCAGCCCGCCGAGCCTGCCGAGCAGAACGTCGCAACGTTCTGATACGATTCATATTCGATTCTTTGTGTACCAAAGCAGCCGGCAGAGACTTGTCTGCCGGCTGCTTTCTGTTTTGGCAGAATGACTCTTGCCGGAAGGCTGGAAATCAGGTATAATACAGAAAAAGACGCCCCGCCGGGAGGCGGGGGGAACGGAGGCGTTTGCATATGCAGACAAGCTATCGCTTTTCCGCGCCGGGCCGCACGGAGATCAGCGGCAACCATACCGACCATCAGCACGGCTGCGTGCTGGCTGCGGCTGTCGATCTGGAAACGACGGCGGAGGTCACGCTGCGGCCCGATTCCATCATCCGCGTTGCGTCCGAGGGCTATGCCCCGGTCGAGATTGATCTGAATGATCTGTCCGTCCACGCGGAAGAAAAAAATACGACCGCCGCGCTCGTGCGCGGCGTTGCTGCGGCGTTTGCGCAGCGCGGCTGTAAGCTGCACGGCTTTGACGCGGCTGTCCGCTCGACCGTCCTGCCCGGCTCCGGTCTGTCGTCCTCCGCCGCATTCGAGGTTCTGATCGGCACGATCTGCAACGAGCTGTTTTTCGATAAAAAATGCTCCGCCATTGAGATCGCGCAGATCGGCCAGTATGCCGAGAACGTCTATTTCGGCAAGCCCTGTGGCCTCATGGATCAGATGGCCTCCAGCGTCGGCGGGCTGGTCTTCATCGATTTTGCCGACCCGGCGCACCCCGCCGTCCGGCAGGCAGCGTTCGATTTTGCGCACTGCGGCTACACGCTCTGCACGCTCGATTCCGGCGCGGATCACGCAGATCTGACGGACGAATACGCCGCCATCCCCGAGGAAATGCGCCGCGTAGCCCGCGTGTTCGGCAAGGAGGTGCTGCGCGAGGTGGACGAGGCGGAATTCTACGCAAAGCTCAAGGCGACCCGCGAGGCGGCGGGCGACCGCGCCGTTTTGCGCGCGATGCATTTCTTTGACGAAAACCGCCGGGTGCAGCAGCAGGTGCAGGCGCTGGAACGGGACGATTTTGAGGGCTTCCTTGCGGGCGTGCGCGATTCCGGGCGCTCGTCGTGGATGCTGCTGCAGAACGTGGTTCCTGCCGGGAGCCGGGAGCACCAGCAGATGGCCCTTGCGCTGGCTGCCTGTGAAAAGCAGCTTGCCGGGCGCGGCGCCTGCCGCATTCACGGCGGCGGCTTTGCCGGGACGCTGCTGGCGTTCGTGCCGAATGAAGCGCTTGCGTCCTTCCGCGCCAATATGGAGGCCGTGCTCGGCGAGGGCCGCTGCCACGTGCTCTCGATCCGGCAGGCGGGCGGCGTCCGGCTGGCATGAGACGGGCTGACCGCGCGGTCACGGACCGCGAACGGATTTTGCAGGTGATCGAGTCCTGCACCTGCTGCCGCGTCGGTTTTTCCTGCCCGGAGGGCGCGTACATCGTGCCGCTGAATTTCGCCTTTGTCCCCGGCACGCCTGACCGGTTTTATTTCCACGGCGCGCACGAGGGCCGCAAGGCAGAGCTCATCCGCACTGCGCCGCGCGTCGGCTTTGAGCTGGACTGCGCGCACGCGCTCGCAGCTGGACAGACCGGCTGCTCGTATTCCTATCGCTATCAGAGCGTGATCGGAACGGGCGTGATCTGCGAGGTGCAGGAGCCGGAGGAAAAGAAGCGGGCGCTGTCGGCAATTATGGCGCACTATGAAAAGAGCCGTCTGTTTACCTTTACAGACGAGCAGGCGCAGCGCGCGGCCGTGTTCCGGCTGGACGTCGCGCAGCTGACCTGCAAGGAGCATTTGTAAGAAAGAAGGAAGACACATGAACGAATTTGAACTGCAGCACCTGCCGGAGGCGTACCGCCCCTTGTCGCCGTGGAGCTATTTTGGCCTCGGCATTCTCTACGCCCTGCCGCTCCTGGGCTGGATCTTCCTGATCGTCCACGCCATCGGCAGCGCGAACATCAACCGCCGCAATTATGCCCGCAGCTATTTCTGCGTCTACGTGCTGGCGATCATTCTGGGTGTCCTGCTGACGATCACCGGTGTACTGTCCGGCCTGACCCAATCCCTGAACGGTACGTTCGCATAAGTCCATAAATCAAAAAACGTGGCTGTCTCAATCATTTGAGACAGCCTTGTTTCTTGTGGCAGGGGGGATTATGACAGGCTCTTACCGCATACGGTGCAGAATACGGCGTCGGACAGCTTGACGGGCGCGCCGCAGTGCGGGCAGTATCTGTTAGTCCGCTGCGGCTGGGCTGGCAGCTCAGGCTCCAGAGCGAACACAACGGGCTTTCCCTGCGGAGCGGGCTGCGTCACAGGTTCGGCAGGCTCGGGCTGCGCGGGTACATCGTATTGGATAGGCTGGGTAGGTGCTGCGTCGGGCCACTCGGACGGAACGGGCCATTCGGGCTGCGCAGGACGCGTGGGCGGCACAGGCGAAGACGGCTGCGGAGCGCTTGCCGTACTTTTGCACATCACTTATTACAGCAGCGGTGTCATATACAACGGAAGAAATACGATGCCGTCTTCCTCTTTGAAATCGCCGGTATGCAAAACATAAGGGATATGAAGCTGCTCGGCATATTTCGTCTTGAATTTTTTCAGAGAGGACAGCGTAAATCTAGTTTTTTGATTTTCATATTTCTACGTAAATCGAGAGAATTGGGCATTTTCTGAAAAAGCGATTCAGGAAAAAAGGATGGTGCGGTACAGACTGGTAAGAATCATAGTCGTTTTGGCATATATCTCTCGACGAATGTTGACGAATCTGGTATAATTCATGCAGAGAAACCAAACAGCATACAACAGATACGGGAGGCGCGATAAAATGAGCAGAGACTCAGAAAAGGTTTTGAAAGAATTGCAGAAATTTCTGGACGCTCACGCAGAGGACACGGAGAACGAAGCCGACGTGGATGCCCTGGCGGAGCGGTTCTTTGCAGAATACAATCTAAAATGCAAAGAGCAGAAAGAATCTGCGCCTGAAACAGCGGACGATTATCTGGATCTCGCCGAACAGGTCACGTCGAAGAAAAAAAGAGTGGAATATCTGCACAAGGCGCTGGAGCTGGAGCCGGACAATCTGGATGCAAGACTCCAATTGATCCTGCGTACAGCGGAGCAGCCGGACGAGCGGCGGCTTGCCCTGCAGGAGCTGCTCGACGCAGCGGACAAGCAGATGGAAAAGTCCGGCGCGTTCAAGGAGTACGCCGGTGAGTTTTGGACAGCGTTTGAAACCAGACCATATATGCGCGTGCGCTATACATACTTTGACGTATTAATTTCCTGCGGCATGATGCGCCGGGCGATCGACGAAGGGCAGCACCTGGTGGAATTGTGCGAGAACGATAATCTCGGCGTCCGCTATCAGCTGATGCATTTGTATGCCTATATGGAAGACGAGATGCACGCGCTGGCGCTCCATAAGCAGTTCGATTCCTATGAGGAAACGCAGATGCTCCTGCCGCTGGCAGTTTTGTATTACAAGCTGAATCAGTTCGATAAGGCAGAGGAGTACATCAAGCGCCTTGCGAAAGCGAACAAGGATACGAAGAAGTTCCTGCGGGCGGCGGCGCGTGACCAGCTGGACGATTATATTGGCGAGATGAGCCCCTATGGATACCGGCCGTTTACGATGGAAGAGCTGCTGGACGAACTGATGCACACCAGTTATCTGTTCAACTCTGTGCCATACTTCTTCGCATGGGCAAGTAAAGTCCTTGCTGCGAAAACAAGTGCAAAAATGAGCGCAGGAAAGCCGAAACTCCTGCACTGAACCGGCAATATGAATGATGCAGAAAAGGCACGACATTGCGTCGTGCCTTTTGCGTATCTGCAATTATACGAGGTATTCAGAAGCGCCGTTGTCCTTGCATTGACGCCCATCAGCTCCCGCTGGGCCTGCCGGTTCGACTGGCACATGGGCATCAGAAAATTCACAGCCTTTCGGATCTGCTGAAGGTCAGAGAAAGCAAGGGCATTCTGATGCAGATGCTCCAAAACACGGCTACCTTTGAGGAAACCTTTGAGCGGGTCTTATCCAACAGGAAAGCCAACGGTTTAAGTGACAAAACCTTACAAACCTGCAACAACCGCTGAATCAAGGCAAAGCGAACGGGCTTGCCGCCTGTGATTCACAGACAGCAAGCCCGTTCGGCTGCTTGAACACTAGCTTTTTGGGATCACTTCAAAATTGTCCTGCCGGGGAAATTTTGTTCAGCCGGCGTCCTCTGAGACGCTGGGGGTTTCGTAGGTTTCGATGCGGCGGATATGCGCGCCGAGCGCGGTGAGCTTGCCGACGATGTCCTCGTAGCCGCGCTCGATGAAGTGCGCATCCTCGATGAGCGTCATGCCCTCGGCGCACATGGCGGCGATGACCATCGCAGCGCCCGCGCGCAGGTCGCAGGCGCGGACCTCGCAGCCGTGCAGCGTCTGCACGCCGTCGATGATAGCGGTCTTGCCCTCGACCTGGATATTTGCGCCCATGCGGCCAAGCTCGGCCGTGTAGCGGAAGCGGTTGTCATAGACGCCCTCGGTCACGAGGCTGGTGCCGACGGCGGTGGCCAGACAGACGGTGATCTGCGGCTGCATATCGGTCGGGAAGCCGGGGTACGGCATGGTCTTGACGTTCGCGCGGTGCAGGCGGTAGGCGGATTCGACGCGGATGGCGTCGTCATACTCCGTGATGTCCGCGCCGATCTCGCGCAGCTTGGCGGTGATGCAGTCGAGGTGCTTCGGGATGACGTTTTCGATCAGCACGTCACCGCCGACTGCGGCGGCAGCGGCCATATACGTGCCCGCCTCGATCTGGTCGGGGATGATGGAATAGCAGCCGCCGTGCAGCGCCTTGACGCCGCGCACCTTGATGACGTCGGTGCCCGCGCCGGAGATCTGCGCGCCCATGGCGTTCAGGAAGTTCGCGAGGTCGACGATGTGCGGCTCCTTGGCGCAGTTTTCGATGATCGTCATGCCGCTGCACAAAACTGCCGCAAGCAGGATGTTCATCGTCGCGCCGACGGAGACGATATCAAGATAGACGTGGCCGCCGCGCAGCCCGCCCTTCGGGGCGTCGGCGCAGACATAGCCGCCGGCCTGCTCGACCATGGCACCCATGGCCTCAAAGCCCTTGATGTGCTGGTCGATGGGGCGGACACCGAAGTTGCAGCCGCCCGGCATGGCGACATGGGCATGACCAAAGCGGCCAAGCTCTGCGCCGATGAGATAATACGACGCGCGAATACGGCGGACAAGCTCGATGGGCGCGGTCGCGTTGCGGGCGCGGGTGCAGTCGATCTCGAGCGTGTTGCGGCCGTAGCGCCGGATCTCCGCGCCCATATCGCGCAGGATCTCCAGCAGCAGACGAACGTCTGAAATATCCGGTACGTTTTCGATCCGGCAGGGGCCGCTGACGAGCAGCGTGGCCGGCAGGATCGCGACCGCCGCGTTCTTGGCCCCGGAAATGGTCACGGAGCCGGAAAGCTTTGTGCCGCCTTGAACGATGTATTTGATCAAAATGTAATCCCTCTTTGGTAGCGTCAGTTGACATCAGTTGACACTAAGAGTGTTTGCGGAAATGCGTTATGTTAACAAAGCCAAATTCGGCCGCTATTAGAATAGCACACCACGGCAGGAATGTAAAGGAAAATGACAATGCAGCAGCAGAAAATCTTCAGATTTTCTTCATAATTCGACAGGCGCAGACGGCGGACGCTATGTTTCCGCCGTGATTTCGCGCGTAATGCCGTTGATAAAAAAGCTTCCCGCGTCCGTTTCGACCAGCCAGACCGGCACGAAGCGGATGCCCGTACCGGCCTGATCGGACGGCAGATACGCCTGCGTAAGACCCGTCACCGCGCTTCCGACCCAGCCGAGCGCGTCACGCCGGGCCAGCAGCTGCGCCAGAGCGTCAGCGGCGGAGATGGCCTCCTGCTCCGACACGCGCGTAATGGAGCTTCCGCCGGTATAAAACGTGCCCTCGACCGCCGTGAGGCAATCGTCCGTGTAGCTTAGCGCCAGCTGGCTGCCGAGCACCGGCACGCCGAGCAGCGTCTGCGAGGTGCGGATCTGCACGGCGCCCGTCTCCGTCTGCTCCCGCGTGAGGGTCTGATATTGAAAATCCATGGTGCGTAGCAGCTTTTCTGCGGCCTTTTCAGAACTCCGCACCCGGCTGCCGCCGGTCATCACGGCGGAGAAGCCGCCCGTGCGCGTGATATGGAGCATCCCAAGCTCGGATTCGTAGGTGCTCTCAAAGCCGGATTCGCCTGCGGGCGCGGCCTTCGCGCCGAGCAGCGCCTGCGCGGCGGTCTGCGCGCCGTCCTCAGAAAGCTCGACACTGTAGAGCACGGGACTGCGCGGAAGCTCGTCGAGCAAAACGGAAAGGCCGTAGCTCTCGTAGAGTGTCTTCAGCTCCTGCAGCATCTGCCGCTGCTCATGCGTCTGCGCAAGCCGGTTCGGAACGACGATGCACAGAAGCCCCAGCGCACAGAGCGTCAGAATGAGAAGGATCAGATTTTTCATGCGCGAAGCGCTCATGGCGGCTCCTCCTGATGGAAAATTTGGGTCAGTGGTGCGATGGATACGGCGGAAAGCAGCTGTTCTAAAGAGGTCTTCGGCGAATCTGTATGGATTTACCCACTTGTTTGTAGGGGCCGATGCCCACATCGGCCCGCTGGGAAATTGCGAATTCACCTAAGATTCCCGCAGAAACGGTGCGTTCTGCCGGGTCGATGTGGGCATCGACCCCTACGATTAACAGCGAAAAGCCTGCGGATTCGCATCGGACTATCGCTTTTCGCAATTACCTGCTGCGACCTCTCAGGCGCTCCCGCGCCAGTGCATCGTGGGCGGGTGCATATCACGCTTACTCCGTCTCCCAACCGGCGGTGAGTTCACCGCCGGTGCCTTCGGCGTACAGAAGGCGGAGCGTGCCGCCCTTCGGCAGGCAGGCGGCTGCCTGCGCGGCGGGCAGGAGCGCTGCGGGCGTTGACGAGGCCGTGTAGCTGCGGTACAAGACGGAGGCGTTCGTGATCTGCGTGCCGTCGAAGCGGAGCTCGATCGCGCCGCGCGGTGCGATCTCGATGCCGGACAGATAATAGCCGAAGGTGCACACGGCGCTCTGGCCGTCGGCCCGATAGCTTTGCAGATAGACCCGCGCCTCGCCGTAGCTGTCACCGGTCAGGCGGCTGAGGAGGCTGCGCGCAGCCTCGATGCGGTCAAGCGCGCCTGCCGACGCGCTCTGGAAGCGGTCGTCCGGCTGGAGGATCTGCAGTTCAATTCTGCCCTGCGCGCTCACGCGCAGGCGCAGGCCGGTTTCGGTAAAGGACGTCGTGCCGTCGTTTCCGACGAAGCGTGCGTCGCCGTAAGGGTTGATGCCGATCTGGGTTGCGAGGGCGGAAATAAATCGCGCGTCGCACGGGTTCGTGCCGAGGCCGGTGCAGACGGCGGCGCTTGACGCGCTGATGAGCGAGAGCGGATCGAGCGCGCTGTAGGGCGCGTCGTCCGATTCAAACGCGAAGAAGCTGCCGTCCGGGACGGCGGCGGAAAGCTCGGCCGCAAGCGTCTCGGCGGAAAGCGCCGTCTGCGCGCGATAGCAGCCGTCGCCCAGCAGATACAGCTGAACCGTCTCTCCGTCCAGCGCCAGCACGTACCACTGCGCGTCCGCACCCTCCGGCGCGCGCATGTTCAGCCACGCGCCGAGCACGGCGGGGGAAATTTGTCCCGGGAAGCAGAAGGCCGCGCCGGGCTTCCGCAAAGCGGCATAAAACGCCGATTCGGCGCACGCCTGCGGCGTCTCGGCGCTTTCGAGCGCCTGCGCAAGCAGCCCTCCGTACTGCCCGTAGAGCGTATCGAGGGCGGCAAAGTCATACTGTGCGCTCTGTCTGCCTGCCTCGGTGCTCAGCGTGACGGCGACGGGCTGCGCCGCGCCGATGAACGCGCTGCCGGTGGCGGGCGCGGTATAGGTCAGCTCCGCTTCATTGAGGCCGAACAGCCCCGCAAACGGGCGCAGCGCGCTTGCCAGCCATTTGGTCTGCGTGAGCGTCTTTGTCGGCAGGCACATGATCGCAAGCGTCACGTTGACCAGCACGAGAAACACGATCAGAATGTCCTTTCCGATCTCCAGCAGCCTCCGGCCATGGCCATGTCTTCGTTTCTGCTTCATGCCTGCGCCTCCGCGGCGGGCATGGTGATGAGGACCGAGGTACCCTTGCCGTATTCGGACGAAATTTCAATGCTGCCCTTGTGCTGGTTCAGAATCTCCTGCGCGATGGAAAGGCCGAGGCCCGTGCCGCCGGATTCGCGCGAACGCGCCTTGTCCACACGGTAGAACCGGTCAAACAGGCGCGGCAGATCCTTTTCGGGGATGCCGATGCCGTTGTCGGTCACGCGGACAAAGACGTTTTTGCCGCTCGTGCCGACGGTCATGTCGATTTTGCCGCCGTCGGGCGTATACTTGACAGCGTTGGAGACGATGTTGGTAATGACCTGCTCGATGCGCTCCCGGTCGCCGTTGACGTCGGGAATGTCCCCCTCGCAGGTGAGCGTCATAGTGTGGTGGTGGTTCTGCTCGGCGTTGAGCTTTGCCGCGTCATACACATTCTGCACGGCTTTTAAGAACGGGAACCGGGAGATGTTCATCTCCATCTTGCCGTAATCGATCTTGCTGAGCGTGAGCAGATCCTGCACGATGCGGGTCATGCGGTCGGCCTCGCTGATGATGACGTTCATGAAATTCGAGCGCAGCTCCGGCGGCAGCTCGTCGCCGGTGTCGACGATCGTTTCGGCGTAGGATTTGATATTGGTCAGCGGCGTTCGCAGCTCGTGCGAGACGTTGGCGACGAATTCGCGCTTGAGCTGCTCGCTCCTGCGCTGCTCGGTGACATCGTGGATGACGACGAGCACACCGCCCTGCGCGTGGTCGGACGAGAACGGGGCCATGAACAGCTCCAGCTCCCGTTCGCCGACGGTCTTCTGCGCCTCGATATACTGCGGTCTGCGCAGGGTCAGGAGCGTGTCAAGCTCGGCTTCCTTCGAGAAAATTTCGTCGAAGGTCGTCTGGCTTGACAGGTTCTGCGCGAGCATCTGCGTGGCGGCGGGGTTATAGTGGATGACGCTGCCCGCCGTATTGAACGCGACGACGCCGTCGGTCATGTGCAGAAACAGCGTGGAAAGCTTGTTGCGCTCGTTCTCCGCCTCGGAGATCGTGTCCTGCAGGACCTTTGCCATGTGGTTGAAGTTCCGGGTCAGATCGCCGATCTCGTCGCGGCTGTCGACCGTGACGCGGCTCGCGAAATCTCCCGCCGCGACGCGCTTTGTGCCGACGGTCAGCGCGCGGATGGGTGTGATCAGAATCTGCGACAGCAGGAACGACAAGATCACGCAGATCACCAGACCCAGCGCCAGCGCGCGCAGGATGATGATCAGCAGCTCGCTCGTCAGCGCGTCGACCGTGGCGCGGTTGTCGCGGATGTAGGCGATATACTGCGCGCCGTCCGATTCGACGGGGACGGCCAGATCCATATAATCGTTCGTGACCGAGCTGCTCTGCCCGACCTCGCCGTTCATGGCGGACAGAATGTTCTGCGTCATCACGACCGTGGTGCGCTGGTTCGAGCTGTCGAGCACGGAGCCGGTCTGGTCGAGAATGTAGACGTTGCGGCCCGTGATATCGATGCCAAGCCCGGCCTGCGCCATGAGAAGTTCCTTCATCTGCGCGGGGGCGTTGTCCTCCGCCGAGAGCCTTTGCAGCTGGGCGATGAATTCCGGGGTAAACGTGCCCTCCATCTGCTCATAGAACTGGGACACATAGAAATTGCCGACGCCGCTCATCAAAAACGCGCCTGTCGTCAGCATCAGGGCCAGGATCAGGATCACCATGATCATGACCATCTTCATGCGCAGGGACCGCATGGCCGCCCCTCCTTTCTCGCGCGGGAAGCTGCGTTATCCCGCGAAATAATAGCCGACGCCGCGCCGGGTCAGGATATACTGGGGCTTGCCGGGGTCGTCCTCGATCTTTTCACGAAGCCGCCGCACGGTCACGTCGACCGTGCGCATATCCCCGTAATAGTCATAATTCCACACCCGCTGCATCAGATCCTCGCGGGAGAAGACCTTTCCGCGTTCGCGGATGAGGTAGGACAGCAGGTCATATTCCTTCTGCGTCAGCTCGACCGGCGTGCCGTTTTTCGTGACCTGATATGTCTCCGGGTTCAGGCACAGGCCGTCCGCTTCGATCTGGCCCGCAGTGCTCTGCGCCGGGGCGTATTCCATGCTGCGGCGGCGGATGTTCGCCTTGACGCGGGCCATCAGCTCCTTCATGGAGAAGGGCTTGGTCATATAGTCGTCCGCGCCGGTCTCGAGTCCGAAGACCTTGTCCATTTCCTCCTCACGGGCCGTGAGCATGATGATGGGCGTGGTGCGGTTTTCCGCGCGGAGCGTCTTGCAGATATCAAAGCCGTTCATTTTCGGCAGCATGACATCCAGTAAGATCAGATCCGGGTCTTCCGTCTGCGCAAGCTGCAGGCCCGTCTGGCCGTCAAGCGCCTCGAGCGTCTCATAGCCCTCGCGCTTGAGATTGAATTTCAGGATCTCCACGATCGCGCGTTCATCCTCTACGATCAGGACTGTCTTTGCCATAGTGTATCCTCCTGTTTCTTAAACCGGGCGGCGAAGCGCCTTCGGATAGTGATTTTTGAGCTGGCTTCCGTCGCCCTTTGCCCAGCCGAGCGAAAGCCCGTCCGCCTGCACGAGCGTCCAGCCGCGCTTGTCGGACGGCAGCACGTCGCCGGACAGATACCGGGCAAGCAGCGGGTCGGATTCTTCAAGCGAGACGCTGCTTCCCAGCGTTTCCAGCCACAGCGCCCACGCGTGCGCGGGCGCAAAGCGGTTTTTCAGGACTGCGCCAAGCTCCAGTCCCGCGCGCAGCACCCGCAGCCCCTTTACCTCTGGCAGCGCCTGCGGGACGAGATAGCACACGGCCCCGAACCGCAGCAGCTTCCCCTCCGGCAAGGCCGCGCCGGTCCGGGCGCAAAAGTCCGTCAGCTCCTGTGGGCACCTGGCCGCAGGCTCCGGCGGAAGCACTGCGGGCGCTTCGTCCCCCGCCCGGCGGAGGACGGCGGCATAGTGCCCCTCGCCCAAAAGCTTATGCGGCCAGAGGCGGAACGTTTTTTCCAATCCCGGCGCGGGATTCGCCACCCAATCGGGTCTGCCGGGAGAAAAGAACGGCACGTCCGGCTTTTCTACAGAAAAATCGGGATTTTTCCACAAAAAGTCCGAGATCGCGCCCTCGTTTTCCACAGGAGAGAACGTGCACGTGGAGTAAACCAGCCGCCCGCCGGGGCGGAGCATGGCTGCGGCGGAGGTCAGAATCTCCAGCTGGCGGTTGGCGCAGATGGCGTTCGTGTCCTCCGTCCAGTCGGTGACGGCGGCCTCCTCCTTGCGGAACATCCCCTCGCCGGAGCAGGGGGCGTCGACGAGAATTTTATCAAAATACCCCGCGAAGCGCTCTTCCAGCCGCTTCGGGTGCTCGTTCAGGACCAGCGCGTTGGAAATGCCCAGCCGCTCGATATTCCCGGAAAGAATTTTCGCGCGTTTGGCGTTGATCTCATTGCAGACCAGAAGCCCCTTTCCCCGGAGTTTGCCCGCCAGCTGCGTCGATTTCCCGCCGGGGGCCGCGCACAGGTCGAGCACGCGCTCGCCCGGCTGCGGGTCCAAAAGCTCCGCCGGGGCCATGGCGCTCGGCTCCTGCAGATAATAAAGCCCCGCCGCGTGATACGGCGATAAGCCGGGCCGGGAGACCGCGTCATAATAAAACCCCGTCGGGCACCACGGCACGGGAGAGAGCGAAAACCGCGACAGATCGCCCGTAAAGCCGGTTTTGAGCGGATTTCTCCGCAGACCGGTGCAGAGCGGCCGGTCAAAGGACGCGAGAAAGTCCTCATATTCGCTTCCCAAAAGCGCACGCATCCGCGCCTCAAAACCCTCCGGCAGCACCGCAGCCGCCTCCTTCCCAATTTACATAGTTATAAACATTATAGTGCATTTCCCCGAAAAAGGCAATGGCATATCCGCACAGTCTCCTCATGTGTCTGCCTGTCCCTCTTGGCGGTTTTTCGTTTTTGTGCTATAATTCTCCCAGATCATAACGAACGGAGAACGGCAATGAACGCACAGGGAACGGAACGGACGGAAAAACGGCTTTGCGTGGGGCTGCTTGCCCATGTGGACGCGGGCAAGACGACGCTGTCGGAGGCCATGCTTTACCGGGCAGGCGTCATCCGCACGCTTGGCCGCGTCGACCACGGCGACACGTTTCTCGACACCGACGCGCAGGAGCGCAGCCGGGGCATCACGATCTTTTCCAAGCAGGCCGTTCTTCCGCTGCCCGGCTGCACGCTGACGCTGCTCGACACGCCGGGCCATGTGGATTTTTCTGCCGAGATGGAGCGGACGCTGCAGGTGCTCGACTGCGCCGTGCTCATTATCAGCGGCCCGTCGGGCATCCAGAGTCACACCGTCACGCTCTGGCGGCTGCTGCGGTGCTATCAGGTGCCGGTCATTCTGTTCTTCAACAAAATGGACATGGAGACGGCGGATCGGGACGCGCTGCTTGCCGCTGTCCGCGCGGAGCTGGACGAGGGCTGCATTGATTTTTCGCAGCCGCAGGCGCAGCTCTACGAGGAGCTTTCCCTGTCCGACGAAGCGCTGATGGAGGCGTATCTCGCCTCCGTCACGCTTTCCGACGCGCAGATCGCGCCGCTCGTCTCGCACAGGCGGGTGTTCCCGTGCCTGTTCGGCTCCGCGCTGCGGCAGACGGGCGTGGACGCGCTTCTGGACGCGCTGGGCCGGTTCGTGGACGAGCCTGCGCGGGGCGCGGAGTTCGGCGCGCACGTATTCAAGATCGCACGCGATGAAAAGGGTGCGCGGCTGACGTTTCTGAAGGTCACGGGCGGAACGCTCACGGTCAAGCAGACGCTCTCCGGCGAGGACTGGGAGGAAAAGGCCGACCAGCTCCGGCTCTATTCCGGCAGTAAATTTACGCTTTTGCAGCAGGCCCCCGCCGGGACGGTCTGCGCCGTGACGGGTCTGAGCAAAACGATGCCGGGCGATGTGCTGGGCCGGGAGACGGCGGCGCAGGCCCCGGTTTTGCAGCCGGTTCTGGAATACCGCCTGCTCTCAGAGGACGGCACGGACGCGGCGCTGGCGTATGGACAGCTGCGTGTGCTCGAAGAAGAGGATCCCGCGCTGCATCTGGTCTGGAACGCGCTGCTGCGCGAGATCCGCGTGCAGCTGATGGGGCCGGTGCAGATGGAGATTTTGCAGAAGCTGATTGAAGACCGCTTCGGGCTGAAGGTTTCATTTGACGCGGGGAACATCGTTTATCTTGAGACGATCGCCGCGCCGGTCGAGGGCGTGGGGCATTACGAGCCGCTGCGGCACTATGCCGAGGTGCATCTGCTGATGGAGCCGGCGGAGCCCGGCTCCGGCCTGCAGTTCGATACCATGTGCCCGACGGACACGCTGGCGCTGCACTGGCAGCGGCTGATCCTGGCGCATCTGGCGGAAAAGGCCCACCGGGGCGTGCTGACCGGCGCGCCGATCACCGATATCCGCTTTACGCTCGTCTCCGGCAAGGCGCATCTGAAGCACACAGAGGGCGGCGACTTCCGGCAGGCGACCTACCGCGCCGTGCGGCAGGGCCTCATGAAGGCGCAGTCTGTGCTGCTCGAACCGTGGTACGCGTTCCGCATGGAGCTGCCCGCGCCGAGCGTGGGCCGGGCGATCACGGATATCCAGCGGATGCAGGGCGAATATGAGCCGCCGGAGCAGGAAGGGGAACAGACCATTCTGCGCGGAAGCGCGCCTGTGCGGCTGCTGCGGGAGTATCAGACGGAGCTTACGGCCTATACCAGAGGCCGGGGGCGTATCCAGCTGCGCGTCAGCGGCTACCGGCCCTGCCGGGAGCAGGAGCAGATCGTAAAAGAGCTGGGCTACGACCCAGCGCGCGATCTGGAAAACCCGGCGAGTTCCGTGTTCTGCGCGCACGGCGCAGGCTACGAGGTCAAGTGGCAGGACGTGGATGCGGCGGCGCATCTGCCGCTGCTTCGGCTCGGAGGCCCCGCGCGGCAGGAGCCGCAGCGGATCGTAAAATCCGTTGCGCCCGGCGGCGCGCCGGAACTGGAAAAGGAGCTGCTGGCGATCTTTGAGCGCACCTACGGCGCGATTCGCCGCCGCGATGTGCTGCCGCAGATGATGCTGCGCAGCGAGGACAAGCGCGAATTTCTGCAAAGCCTCGGCCCGGCGGATGATTTCCTGCTGGTCGACGGCTATAACATCCTGTTTGCGTGGGACGAGCTGAAGGAGCTGGCCCGCACGAGCCTCGACGCGGCGCGGCACGTGCTCATGAACCTGCTGTGCAATTATCAGGGCTACCGCGGCTGCACACTCATTCTGGTCTTTGACGCGTACAAGGTGCCGCAGGGGCTGGGGTCTGTGGAAAAATACCACAACATCCACATCGTCTATACCCGGCAGGCGGAGACGGCGGATCAGTATATCGAGCGCCTGAGCTTTGAGCTTCGCGGCCGCCGCCGCGTCCGCGTGGCGACGAGCGACAATCTTGAGCAGCTCATTATCCTCGGCCACGGGGCCGAGCGTATTTCCGCCCAGCACTTCCACGACGAGGTCTACACCGCGCAGGCCGAGATTGAGCGCATTCTGGCGCAGAACAATCAGAAGAACGCGAAATAAACTCCGGCCCGCAGGCTGTGACCTGCGGGCCGGTTCGTCATTCGCCCAGCGGCATGACGCCAAGCTGGACCTCGGCGATGGAGGCGAAGCCGTACAGATCGCCTGCGCGGACGGTGTACCAGCCATTGAAGTCTCCGAGCACCGTAACGGCTGTTCCGTTCGGGATCTGTGCCAGAACCTCCGCGTCCGTCTGCGGAAAGGAGCGCAGCGCCATATACCCGTTTTCGCCTGCGGCCTCGGCATCAAATTCGCTGCCCGGCGTCAGGAACGGAACGCCGAAATACTCCGTCACGCCGAGGGCCAGCGCCCGCGCAATCGCGTCCAGATTGCCCGTCAGCCAGTTCGCGTCCTCTGTGTTGTCATGGTATCCCAGCTCGGTCAGAACCGCCGGAGCCCGTGTGCGGCGCAGCTCGCCGATGATCGTGGACGAGCGCGCCTGCACCCGGTCGGGAAGCGGATAGATGGGCTTGATGTTATCAACCAGAATGTTCGCCATGCGAAGCCCGGCCTCGCTCGTCGGATAATAGTAAATGTCCACGCCGCGCAGACGGCCTGACAGCGCCTGCGGCGCGGCGTTCGAGTGCAGCGCCAGATGGAAATCCTGCCGGGACGCGTTGGAATCGCGGATGGACTGCGCGGCGCTGCCGTCCGGGTCGTTGCGCGTGACGGTGATGCCGCTTGCGTGCAGATACGGCGTCATCTCATCGGCCAGCGCGTTCATCCAATAGCGCTCGTCGCCGGTCGTGATGTAGGGATTGAAATACTGCGTGGACGGACTCAAGAATAAAAATGGCATATGCCGGTTCCTGCCTTCCCTGATTTACTGGCATATTCTATGCAGACGCGGTTTTATTGTTTACAGTCTGCCGAGTTTGTGATACCATAGCTGTTAGACATGAAGGAGTTTGACGCTATGCAGTATATTATTCTGGATATGGAGTGGAACCAGCCGTGGCCGGGGTCATACAGCGCGAAAAAGGCGCTGCCGTCGCCGATGCGCGGCGAGATCGTGCAGATCGGCGCTGTGCGCATGACGCAGGAGCAGCAGGTCGCGGACGAGTTCCAGATCCTCGTCCGGCCCAAATATTTTAAGAAAATGAACCGCAAGGTCGCCTCGCTGACCGGTATCCGCGACAGTCTGCTGCGCGAAAAGGGCGTGAGCTTTTCGGAGGCCGCCGCGCAGTTTGCCGCGTGGTGCGGAGAGGACTGCGTGTTTTTGACGTGGGGCTTTGACGATATCACGATCCTGCGGGAAAATCTCGCGGTGTTCGGTCTGGAGAGCGGATGGACGGCGCGCTGGTACAACGCGCAGCTGATCTTCAACGCGCAGACCGACGGCTCCGGCGCGCAGAAGGCGCTGTCGACGGCCATGCAGATGATGGACATCGCGCCCACCCGTGCCGCGCACGACGCGCTGGGCGACGCGTATCATACGGCGCTCGTCTGCCAGAAGCTGCGTCTCTCGGAGGGCATCGCCGCGTATGAGGCTGCCGTGCAGGCGCACGAAAACGGCTTCCACGGCGCTGAGCTGCCCGGCTGCGTGCAGCGGGCCGTGTTCCACGGCTACGCTGACAAGACCGCCGCGCTCGGCGCGATGAGCGGGCAGGAGAACCTTTGCCCTGTCTGCGGCGGGCAGATGACAGCGGGAAAATGGTATCCGCAGCAGGGACGGCGGTATCTGTCCCGCGCCAGATGCGAGGCGGACGGTGAATTTTACATCCGTATCCGGCTGGTGCAGGAGGACGGTGCGCTGCGCGTCAGCCGGCTGGTCTACGAGCCGACCGAGCAGGTCGCAAAGAGCTATGCCGCGCTCAGCCAGAAGCCCCGCCCACACCGCGCCCGCCGCCGCAGATTCGCTCGCGTCAAGCCAAAGCCGGCAGAACCGAAAAACGGATAAAAACGGGGGAAGGCTGCGCGGCCTTCCCTTGCTGCAATATACGCGTATATCCGAAATTCTGCTATGATCCTTGATCTGTCAAGCGCACGGAAACGGGGACGGATTGACATTTTTTGACTGGTCTGATAAAATAAAGGCGGTTCTTATCGAACCCCAAGGCTCCCGACGCAGACGGGCGGTTTGGCCTCCTCCGAAAGGAGGGATGTTTATGCCGATTACGATCACGTTCCATATTTTTGGACTCACGGTCACCATCCGCATAAATGGCCGAAACCGCCACTCGGCAAAGTGACGGTTTCGAGTTTTACTTGCAGCTGATTAACTAACCGAGGCCAAACCGTTCTTGCGGAAGGAGCCTTGGTTATTTTTATGATACCAGACACTTTTGATTTGTCAAGCGTACCGATGAAGCGCAGACCGTTACACCCGCCCATGTCCAGCCGGATAGGGGCGGGTGTGGTCGATTACTTTTTCAGCTTGTTGTCCACAACGTCCTTGAGGACGGCGGTGAAGGCATCAAGCGTCATGGCGCCGAGGTCGCCGTCTGCGCGGTTGCGCGGGGAGACGGTACCGGCTTCGATATCGCGGTCGCCGACGACGAGCATATAAGGGACCTTCTCCATCTGCGCGTCGCGGATCTTCTTGCCGATCTTCTCGCTGCGGGTGTCGACCGTCACGCGGTAGCCCTGCGCGGTGAGCTTTGCGGCCTGCTCCTTGCAGTAGTCAACAGCGCGGTCCGTGACCGGCAGGAAGCGGACCTGCTCCGGCGCCATCCATGTCGGCAGCGCACCGGCATACGTCTCGATCAGGTAGGCCAGCGTGCGCTCGTAGCAGCCGAGGCTCGTTCTGTGGATGATATACGGCAGCTTCTTCTCACCGTTTTCATCCGTGTAGTACATCCCGAAGCGCTCAGCCAGCAGCATATCGATCTGGATGGTGACGAGGGTGTCCTCCTTGCCGTAGACGTTCTTGTACTGGATATCGAGCTTCGGGCCGTAGAACGCGGCTTCGTCGATGCCGATATCGTACTTGACGTCGAGATCGTCGAGGATCTTTGCCATGACGCTCTGCGCGTGATCCCACTGCTCCTTGGTGCCCTCGTACTTGTTCTTGGGGTTCGCGGGATCCCACTGGGAGAAGCGGAACGTGCACTTATCAAGCAGGCCGACTGTGCCGAGGAAATACTTGGCAAGATCGAGGCAGTCACGGAATTCGTCCTCGAGCTGATCCGGGCGGAGCACCAGATGGCCCTCGGAGATCGTAAACTGACGCACACGGATGAGGCCGTGCATTTCGCCGGAGTCCTCATTGCGGAACAGCGTGGACGTTTCGCCGAGACGCATCGGCAGATCGCGGTAGCTGCGGCCGCGGTTCAGATAGACCTGATACTGGAACGGGCAGGTCATCGGACGCAGGGCGAAGCACTCCTTCGTCTCATCCTGCGGGTCGCCGAGGACAAACATACCGTCGAGATAGTGATCCCAGTGGCCGGAGATCTTGTAAAGCTCACGCTTGGCCATGAGCGGCGTCTTGGTCAGCAGGTATCCGTGCGCCTGCTCGACATCCTCGACCCAGCGCTGCAGCAGCTGAATGACGCGCGCACCCTTCGGCAGGAGGATCGGAAGGCCCTGGCCGATGCAGTCGACCGTGGTGAAGTATTCCAGCTCGCGGCCCAGCTTGTTATGGTCGCGCTTGAGGGCTTCTGCCTGCTCGGCCAGATACTGGTCAAGCTCTTCCTTCTTCGGGAATGCGACGGCGTAGATTCTCTGCAGCATCTTGCGCTTGGAGTCGCCGCGCCAGTATGCGCCGCAGCACTGCGTGAGCTTAATGGCGTTGCCCTTGATGCGGCCTGTAGAATCGAGGTGCGGGCCTGCGCAGAGGTCTGTAAACTCGCCCTGCGTGTAGAACGAGATGTGCGCGTCGAGCGGAAGATCATTGATGAGCTCGACCTTGTAGGGCTCGTTCTTCTCTTCCATATACTTGATGGCTTCCTCGCGCGGCAGCTCAAAGCGCTCGAGCTTCAGCTTTTCCTTGCAGATCTTGCGCATCTCCGCCTCGAGCTCTTCCATGATCTCCGGCGTAAAGGCAAACGGCGCGTCGAAGTCATAATAGAAGCCGTTGTCGATCGAAGGGCCGATGGCCAGCTTGACCTCCGGATGCAGCCGCTTGACGGCCTGCGCCAGAACGTGCGAACAGGTGTGCCAGTAGGTTTTGCGATAGGCCTCGTTTTCAAACGAGAATTCATTGTTTTCTGCCATGGTTTTTGTCTCCTTCCGATTTCTTTGGGGTAAAGAAAAACGCTTCACCCCCGACTTGACATTCAGGGGTGAAGCGGTAACGCTCCACGGTTCCACCCTGCTTACGGAAAAATCCGTCGCTCGTGACCTCTGTAACGGGAGGCTCCCGGCGCAGCTTACTGCAAGAATTCTCCTGTTTCTGCCGCGCGGCTCAAAAGCGGTATCCCAATCCCGCAAGCCCAAGACTCTTGCACCATGTGAGCCTCTCTCTGCGAGCCGCAATGGACGGGACATTTCTTTCTCCATGCCTGTAACGTAGAGACTATAGCACGTTTTTTGGCCCGTGTCAAATGCGTTTGCTGAAAAAACGCAAATTTTACTAATTTGTCACAAAATTCACGTTTTTGTCATAAACTTTTTACTTTTTCAGCAAGATTATTTCTATTTCGCCATGCACGCAGCAATATATTCTATGTAAAATAATCCGGTTTATTCATGATTTTGCATATTTCTCTTGACTTTTCTCAGATTATCGGTATAATGTACAAACAGATACTAATTCGTAACATGTTTGTATCTAATTTGTAACCATATATTCTATCATGTTTCTGATTTCTGAAAGGAGTGTTGCTGCAATGATGCTGACAGCAAGGATCAAGTCCTGCGCCGCGGCCGTCTGCGTGCTGGCGGGCTGCCTGCTGCTTCCCAATGCGCAGGCAAAAGCAGAGTCCATTTCCCTGCCGGAACGTGCCGAAACTGTTCAGGCGCAGTCCGCGCCCGCGGCCGAACCGGTCGAAACCGCCGTTCTGACGCCGCTGGCACTGGAAACCGTTGCGCTTCCCGTCAAGGAAGAAGCCGTCACGGAGGAGCCTTTGGCGGAGGAAGCGTCCGTCACGGAGGAAGCGCCGGAGGAGGCCGCCGAGGAAACGCCCGCACCCGAAGCGGATAACGCCATCGCGCAGGCCACGAAGGCAGACCACGAGCGCCCGGACGATCTTGTCAAGCTTGGAGACTTCATCGCCACCGCCTACTGCGTCACCGGCCAGACCTCGACCGGCACACAGACGACCGTCGGCCGGACGCTGGCCGTCAATCCCTACGTCATCCCCTACGGCACGGAGGTCTGGCTTTACCTGGAGGACGGCACGTTCGCGGGCGATTTCATCGCCGAGGACACGGGCTCCAACATGTTAGCCAACCCCAACGTGATCGATATCTACATGGGGCAGGATTCCTATAACAACTGCATCCTCTGGGGCGCGCAGAACGTCGAGGTCTATATCCGCGCCACTGCCGAGTCCGAGACCGCACAATAAAGAACGCAATTGAAAAACTGCCTTTCGCCTGCTACAATAGACGAAAGGCAGTTTCCTGTATTTTAACATGTGTATCGAGGTTTCTATGGATCTTTGTAATATTAGCGACATCAAAGCGCTTTTGACCCGCCACGGCTTTCATTTTTCCAAGGCCAAGGGCCAGAACTTTCTGACGCAGAGCTGGGTCCCGCGCGAGATCGTTCTGGACGCCGGAATTAACGACACCTGCGGCGTTCTGGAGGTCGGCCCCGGTATCGGGCCCTTAACGCAGCAGCTTTGCAGAAGTGCGAAAAAGGTCGTCGCCGTCGAGGTCGACCGCAGCCTGCAGCCGGTGCTCGCCGAGACGATGGCGGGAAACGAAAATTTGGAGATCATCTTCGGCGATATTCTGAAAACGGATATCAAGACTCTGGTACAAGAGGAGTTTCAGTCGCTTCGCCCGATGGCCTGCGCGAATCTTCCCTATTATATCACAACGCCCGTTCTGGCCGCGCTTCTTGAGAGCCGCGCGTTTGAGGCCGTGACGGTCATGGTGCAGAAAGAGGTCGCCCAGCGCATCTGCGCGCCCGCCGGAAAGGGAGACTACGGCGCGTTCTCGGTCTTCTGCCAGTATTACGCGGAGCCCGAGCTCCTCTTTGACGTGCCG
>OODL01001049.1_pt1 | contig 27276 bp, 24 predicted proteins | sample 1671181 | NCBI WGS metagenome assembly OODL01 (sample SAMN06348130, study PRJEB24527) | human gut metagenome | biome: human gut; feature: ankylosing spondylitis patient; material: feces | host: Homo sapiens | place: China | collected 2015-10 | reverse complement strand
TCTTTCCCTACACGACGCTCTTCCGATCTGGGTCAGCACACCGGGTGCAGACACGCCGATGAAGATGTCCGTGCCCTTTACCGCTTCTGCCAGGGTGCCCTGTACCTTGCCTTTATTGGACACGGCGGCGATCTCTGCCTTGCTGGCGTTTAACTTATCGCGGCCTTCGTAGATGGCGCCGGTGCGGTCACACAGGATCACATCGCCCAGGCCCAGGGTCAGCAGCAGCTTGGCAATGGCAATGCCCGCAGCGCCGCTGCCGTTGATCACGGCCTTGCACTGGTCAAGGGGCTTGCCGGTGATCTTTGTGGCATTGATCAATGCGGCAGAGACCACAACGGCGGTGCCGTGCTGGTCGTCGTGGAAAATCGGAATATCGCAGCGTTCTTTCAGCTTCTGCTCAATCTCAAAGCAGCGGGGCGCGGCAATATCCTCCAGGTTGATCCCGCCAAAGGAACCGCTGATATTATACACCGTCTCTACAAATTCGTCCACGTCCTTGGTGCGCACACACAGGGGGAAGGCGTCTACGCCGCCGAATTCCTTAAACAGCACGCATTTGCCCTCCATGACAGGCATACCGGCCTCCGGGCCAATATCGCCCAGACCCAGTACCGCAGAGCCGTCGGTGATTACCATATTCCAGCGGCGGGTCAGCTCCCAGCTTTTGTTGTAATCTGCCTGAATCGCCAGACAGGGCTCGGCCACACCGGGGGTGTAGGCCAGGGACAGGGCGTCCTTGTTGTCCACCTTGGCCCGTGCCACCACTTCAACTTTGCCTTTCCACTCACCGTGGAGTCTTAATGATTCTTTTCTGTAATCCATAGTTACCTCGCTTATTCCCAGGGGAACTTATACTGGGTCAGACCCAGTTCGTCCCGAACTTCCAAAATTTCTTTCTGCACAGAGTCGTTGATGGGCACGCCGCTGTCCTTGCGCTGCTGCCAGATCTCCCACTCTTTTTCGCCGGCGGTGAAAATGCGGTCGGCGCCCGGCGCTTTTTGAGAGGCACGCACACTGCGGAGAATTTCGCCGGCTTTTTTGCGGGTCAGCTCCTGACCCAGGAAGTGATCGGTGTCAATGGCAATGAAGAAGTGGCCCAGGTGATAGGGGCGAATGTTGCCGTTCTCGTCCTTGCCGTCCAGATCTTTGCCGTAGGCACCGTCTTGCAGCACGGCAGAGAGCAGCTCGATCACCATGGCGTAGCCGTAGCCTTTGTAGCCGCCCAAGGCTTCGCCAATGCCGCCCAGGGTGGTCAGCGCCGCGTCGCCGCTGCGAATCTTCTTCAGCGCCTCGCCGCTGTCGCCGGAGATGGGCTGGCCGTCCCGACCGATTACCGTGCCCGGATGCACGTCCTCGCCAATGCGGGCGTAATATTCGATCTTGCCGTTTTGGGTGATGGAGGTAGCGCAGTCGATGAGAAAGTCAAAGTCCTCGTCGGTTGGAATGCCTACGGTCAGCGGGTTGGTGCCGAACATACCCTCCACACCAAAGGTGGGCGCCACAGAGGGGCGGGCGTTGGTGCCGGTGATTCCGATGCAGCCGGCCTTGGTGGCCATGGTGGCGTAGTAACCGGCAATGCCGTAGTGGCAGCTGTTGCGCACGGCCACCATGCCCATACCGTATGCCTTGGCCTTATCAATGGCCATCTGCATGGCCCGATGGCCGATCACCTGACCCATGCCGTTGTGGCCGTCTACCACGGCGGTGGTGGGGGTTTCCTTTAAGATCTCAAACCGGGTCACCGGATTTTGGATCCCGGCTTTGATCCGATCCAGGTAAATGGGCTTAAATCGGTTGCAGCCGTGGCTTTCAATGCCGCGGCGGTCGGACTCCAGCAAAACATCCGTGCAGATCTTGGCGTCCTCTGCGGGAATGCCGTAGCCGATGAAAGCGTCTGTCACAAAATTGGTGATCAGATCCCAGGGTACAATGACTTTTGACATAATGGGTTCTCCTTGTTGTGGAATAGAATTTGGGTGCGGCTTTGCCGCAAAATAAAAAGAAGAACAAAGCACCCGTTGCCGCGCGCCTTGTCCCCCCTGATTAACTTATGTACAAATCGGTATGTTTAGCGTTCCCAGTTTCTGGAGCGCTCTACCGCCCGCTTCCAGTCGGTGTACTTCCGGTTGCGTAGCCCCTCTTCCATGGAGGGTACAAAAATCTTGTCTACTTGGCGGTTGGCCTCGATCTCCGCCGTGTCTTTCCACACACCGGTAGCCAGCCCGGCACAGTAGGCAGCGCCCAGAGCTGTGGTCTCCACATTCTTGGGTCGGTTTACATTTACGCCGGTCATATCCGCCTGCATCTGCATCATAATATCGCTGACGGAAGCGCCGCCGTCCACCCGAAGGTCCTTGAGGATAATGTCGGAATCCTTCATCATGGCTTCCAGCAGGTCGGTCATTTGGTAGGTAATGCTTTCCAGTACCGCTCGGCATACATGGAATTTGTTGATCCCACGGGACAGACCGATCATGACCCCGCGGGCATACATATCCCAGTAGGGAGCGCCCAGCCCGGTAAAGGCCGGCACAAAGTACAGTCCGCCGGAATCCGGCACCATGGCGGCGAATTTGTCGCACTGGGGCGCGTTCTCAATCAGCCCCAGTTCATCGCGCAGCCACTTGATCACACTGCCGGCGTTAAAGGCGGAGCCTTCCAGCGCATAGGTGATCTTGCCGTCCAGTCCCCAGGCAATGCCGGAGAGCAGGTTGGAGCGAGAGTCTACCCGCTTTTCGCCGGTGTTCATCAGCAAAAAGCAGCCGGTGCCGTATGTATTCTTGGCTTGGCCGGACTCAAAGCAGCCCTGGCCGAAGAGTGCACCCGGCTGGTCGCCGATGGCGCCTGCAATGGGCACACCGGCAATGTCCTCAATGCCGGTGATCTTAGCCACTTCGCCGTAAATGCAGCTGGATGGCTTTACCTCCGGCAGCATGGACATAGGAATGCCCAGCTTTTCACATAAAAACGGATCCCAACACAGCTTGTCAATGTCAAAGAGCATGGTGCGGCAGGCATTGGAGTAATCGGTCACATGTACTTTGCCGTTGGTCAGGTTCCAGATCAGCCAGCTGTCAATGGTGCCGAACAGCAGCTCGCCCCGCTCCGCCTGCTCCCGGGCGCCGTCCACATGGTCCAGGATCCATTTGATCTTGGTGCCGCTGAAGTAGGCGTCGATCAGCAGACCGGTGGTGCTCTTGACATAATCGTTCAGTCCCTGCGCCTTCAATTCCTCGCACAGATCCGCCGTGCGGCGGCACTGCCATACGATGGCGTTATAAATGGGACGACCGGTCTCCTTCTCCCACACCACGGTGGTCTCTCGTTGGTTGGTAATGCCGATGGCGGCGATCTCCTTGGGATCTACCGCTTCCTTGCGCAGCACGGTCAGTATGGCGCTGATCTGGCTAAACAGAATTTCCATCGGGTCGTGCTCTACCCAGCCGTTCTCCGGATAGTGCTGGGTGAATTCATTTTGCGCCTTGGCGACGATCTCACCCTTTTTGTTGAAAATGATGGCTCTGGAACTTGTGGTTCCCTGGTCCAGGGCCAAGATATACTTCTTTGCCATAAAGATTCCCCTCTCCATGTCGGTAAGACCGTGTATCGCCGGCGCTTTTTCCCCTAAAAAAGCGGAAAGGCAGATGCACGATCATCTGCCTTTCTATTTTACTTGAATTTCAGTGAATTGTCAATTCAAACAGGGCAACTTTGATAAAAAAACCACACTTTTTGCCGCAATTTTTGACAGGAATTGACAAATGGTGAAAAGTGCAAATCAGATGTGATCCTCAATGTAGTTGACAATGTCGCCCACAGTCTCGATCTTCTCGATGATCTCGTCCGGTACTTCAACCTTGAACGTATCTTCCACACTCATAACAATGTCGATGGCGTCCAGACTGTCGGCCCCCAGGTCGTCTACCAGCAGGCTCTCCATGGTGATGTCCTCCGGGTCGCACTCCAGCTGCTCCACCAAAATGTCCTTCATTTTATCCAGTACCATAACTGCTCATCTCCAAAAAACTGTTGTTAATACAAGTCTTATATGCTATCATATTATATAATTCCTATAAAAAAGTCAATGCTTTCGGCAATATTTTTTTGGGCCGGGAGCGGAAAGGGAAAAATCATGACGCACTATGCACTGATCGGTCACCCGCTGGGTCATTCTCTCTCTCCTCAAATTCACCGGGCGCTGCTGGCTGCCGCGCACCTGGAGGGGGACTACCGGTTGTTGGATATTGCACCGGAGGATCTGGCGAATCGGCTGCCGGAACTGCAAACGCTGCGTGGATTTAATGTTACCATTCCCCACAAGCAAGCGGTGCTGTCGGCTATGGCAGAACTGGACGAAAAGGCGGCGCTTTTTGGGGCGGTGAATACGGTGGCGGTGCGGGACGGCAGGTTCTACGGCTACAATACGGACTGCTACGGTTTTTTGCGCTCCTTGTCCGCAGCGGGTATCCCGTTGGCCGGACGGGTGCTGGTACTGGGCACCGGCGGCGTGGCTCGTATGTTTGCCTTTGAGGCGGTGCTGGCAGGTGCGGCGGTGACCCTGGCTGCCCGCACACCGTCGAAAGGTTGTGCCTTGGCGGCGGAAATTGCCGAAAAATGCGGCTGCGCGGTGACGGTGACGGATTTTAACAGCGTGACCGGTGACTGGGATCTGATCGTCAACGGCACCCCGGTGGGGATGTTCCCCAAGGTGGACGCTTGCCCGCTGGAGCCGGGTGTGCTGGCCCACACGGCTGCGGTATTTGACGCCATTTATAATCCAATGGAAACCCGGCTGCTGCGCCTGGCTCGGCAAAACGGCGCCAAGGTGGTGAACGGCCTGCCCATGCTGGTGTGGCAGGCAGCGGTAGCCCAGGAGATTTGGAATGATGTGACCTACACCCCTGCCCAGGTGCAGCGGGTGATCGAGCAAATGGAGGAACTGCTGTAATGAATATTGTGCTTTGCGGCTTTATGGGCAGCGGCAAGACTGTGGTGGGCAAAGAGTTGGCCAAAATTATGGGTCGCCGGTTTGTGGATACGGATCAGCTGGTGGAGGCTCGCAGCGGCGTGTCTATTCCGGCTATTTTTCAGGTGCACGGGGAAGACTATTTTCGAGAGCTGGAGCGTGCGGCCTGCGCAGAGGCGGCAGAGATTCCTAACTGCGTGATCTCCACCGGCGGCGGGGCACTGACCTTTGACGAGAATGTACGGATCCTGCGCACCACCGGCAAGATCGTGCTGCTGGACGCGTCCTTTGATGTGATCTGTCAGCGAGTGGGCAACGGCGCCAACCGCCCTTTATTTCGGGATCCGGTGCAGGCCAAGGCGCTGTATGACGCTCGCCAGGCCAAGTATCGTGCAGCGGCTGATTATGTGGTGGACGGCGACGCCTCTGCCCGCAAAACAGCGCTGACCATTGCCGATCTGTTTCGCTAAAGGGTACATTTTGTACCAAATTCGCACTTTAAGTTGAAAAATGCGGCGACGTGTGTTATAATGCCTTAGTTATATCCGGTGTTTGGCTGCGTTAAGCAGCGCAAAATCATTGCCGCCCTGAGCGGATCGAGGTGTATCTATGCCGAAGGTAAAAAAATTAAAGCGCGCGCTTGCGCACGATACACGGGTGTTCCAAAAGTATCAAAACCTGCTAATGGAGCTGACCCGTAAGAACATTAAGTTAAAGTACCGGGACTCCTGGATCGGTATTTTGTGGAGCTTTTTGCAGCCGCTGCTGAACATGATCGTGCTTTCCGTGGTGTTCAGCGGAATCTTTGGCCGCAGCAACAAGGGTGTGATCTGCTACCCGGTATTCCTGTTTACCGGCCGGTTGATGTTTGATTTCTTTACATCTTCCACCAAACAGGCTATGACCTCCTTCCGCCGCAATGCAGGGATCATCAAGAAGGTTTATGTGCCCAAGTATATGTACCCGCTTAGCTCCATTCTCTCTTGCTATGTAACCTTCGCCATCTCGCTGCTTTGCCTGGTGAGCGTGTGGATCTTCTTTAAGCTTACCGGAATCAGCAACGGCCACGCCCTGCACCTAAACGGCTACGCAGTGCTGTTCTTTGTGCCCATGTTCATTCTGTTGGTGTTCTGCACCGGCGTGGGTATGATCCTGTCCGTGATGTCCGTTTACTTCCGGGATGTGGAGTATATTTGGGATGTGCTGTGTCACCTGCTGTTTTATATGGTGCCCATCATTTATCCTTTGTACCGCATTACCTCCGACTGGATCGTGGTACTTATTAAGATCAACCCACTATATTCGATGATCGAGCTGTTCCGCCAGTGTATTCTGTACGGCCAAATGATGACCTGGAATTTGCTGCTGTATGCCTCGGTGGTGTCGCTGGTCACCCTGGCTATCGGGCTGTTCGTCTTTAATAAGTGTAGTGACAAGCTGATCTTCCACCTGTAAAGGGAATGAATAAACCCCATTGCCAACCCTTGGCAATGGGGCTTTTTATGTTATTTTGCAGTTACGCCGTAGTGCTTCCGTATGTCGGCGGTGAATTTTTTGGTGTGGTCCAGCGCCTCTTGGGAATAGACCAGGTAATCGTATTCTGTAACCTGCTGAAAGGTCAGCGGCGTGGTTGGCAGTGGGCGGGTTTGTATGCGATCCAGGCAAAAGCTGTACAGCGTGGCGTCCGTGGCGTTGGTGGTGACCTGGTATTCTCGGCAGGGTAGGGTACGCTGGTACAGGTCCATGTATTCCATAGGACGGACAAACAGCAGGTATTTGTGACCTACTGCCAGGGGCAAACCGGTGCCGGTGTCGCAGTGCAGCTTGCCGTCGCTCATTTTTTCCATGGACATGAGTAGATACAGCACCACCGTGTTGCCTGCCTGCTCCCGATCGGTGGTCTTTAGCACCTTGGCGGTGTAGCGCAGGTTGTTGTAGGTGGGCTGCATACCGGTGATCTCCACTTGCAAGGGGATCCGGTCTTGCAGCTGCTCCACCGCTACGCTTATGTCTAACATTTCGGCCGCCGTGTTGCGCTCCTCTTGGTAATCCACAGGCAGATCGCAAATGGCCGCCGCCACTTTTTCCGGGTCCTCCAAATCGTGGGCACGGGTGGCCCGCAGCACAATGCCGAACAGTACGGCGCACACCAGCAGGATCAGGCAGCCCAGCGCCAGTCCCTGCTGCATGGTCAGTTGTTTTTTACGCAAGGTGCCCCGCCTCCATTCGCAGTATTTTGGTGCACAGGTGCTCTAAAGTGGCTCGGTCGTGGCTGGCGATGAGAAAGGTGGTGCCTGCCTCCCGGTTCATACGGAGAATTTCTTCTTCCAGCACCTGTACGCTGTCATCGTCCAGCGCGTTTGTGGGTTCGTCCAGCAGCACTAATTCCGGTTGGTTCATCAGCGCCTGGATCAGGCTGACCTTTTGGCACATACCCAGGGAGTATTTTTTCATGGGGCGCCGGTCCGCCGGGTCCAGCCCAAAGCGGGTGAGCCAGCCGTCCAGTTCGCCGTCACTGATCTTGTGATCGGACAGGTCGTTGAGCATTTGCAGGTTTTGGCGGCCGCTTAGGTATTCGTAGAGAAATACATTCTCGATCACCAGCCCTACATGGGGCGCATAGACCCCGTTGCCCACCCGAGTGCCGCCTACGGTGGCTGTGCCGGCGGTGGGGGTCATCAGCCCGGCAATGGCCCGCAGCAGCATGGTCTTGCCGCAGCCGTTTTGCCCGGCCAGGCCGTAAATACCGCCGCTTTCCAGCGTCAGGTCTATGTGGTCCAGTACGGTTTTGCCCCGCAGAGTCTTGGTATAGTCTTGCAATATGATTTTTGGCATAGTCCACCTCACAAAATATCTTTTGTCTTTAGCACCCGGCCCCATAGCAGCACCCACACCGCCAGCAGTGCGCTGCCTGCGGCGTAGTAGCCCCACAGGGGATAGGCAAAGAGCGTTTCGTCCGTGGGAAATGCACTGCACAGGCACCAAAGCACCGGATTGTATTGGCGCAGCGGTACCGGCAGCAAAAACAGCGCCATAACAGCCAGCAAAAAGGCGGCGGCACCCAGCAGTACGCCTGCTTTTTCGCCCCGGGTCACGCACAGACCGGCGCACAGTACCACAAAGCCAAAGAGCACCAGCGTGTCGCTAAACAGGCTGATCCCTATTAGTCGAACTGCGGCACCGGCAGGCAGGGCGTGGACGGCCACCGTGGCACACAGCGCCTGGGCTCCGCAATACAGCAGGTTGTACAGCAGAGTTACTGCCAGCAGTCGCCCCATTTCTGCCCGGTAAAAGCGCAGATAGCGCCCCCGGCGGGTGGCGATGAATACCCCTTTTACTTGGTATTCCCGACTGAATAGTCCGCCCAGCAGGGGCACGCCGATGAGCAGGTGCAGCAGACTGCGCAGCACTTGGGGATCGGTGCTGTTCTCCGTCAGCATCAGCTCCGTTCCCTCTCGGGCGGTCAGATAGGCCGCAGTCCAGGTATCCGCAGGGGTCTGATGCAGCTGGAACAGACTGTGCAGTCCGCCCAGCAGCAACCCCAGTGCACAGATGACCAGCGGGTATCGGTTGGTTGCAAGGGTGCGCTTCATAAGCAGTTCCTCAATTTCTTTGGTACGATCAACGCCGGTAGGAATGCCAGCGCCAGGTAAAAGGCCATACAGATGGCAAAACCGGCAGGGGTCGGGACGGTGGGGTTCATCCCGTATAGATAGCTGAGAATATTCAGCGGCCAATCCGGCGTTAAGATCAGCAGATATTCAATGCCCTGTACCACCAAAAACATGATGGTGTAGGTGAAAATGCGGTTGCGAACGAAAAAGGAAAATTGCCAGGCTGCCACCGCAAACAGACCCGCTACCAAAGAGGAGACCACCATGAAAAAGAAGTAGTATAGATAAGGAGACGCGATGTAAAGCCGCTTAAAGAGGAAAAGGGGATCGTTGACAATGCCCCAGTATGTATAGTCTTGAAACAGATCCCAGCCGTAGCGCTGGGTGCCGTTTAAGGGAAAGGCGATCAGGCACAGCCCCATATTTAGTGCCTGGGTGGCAAATATGGGTAAAAAGCCGCCGCAAAAGACGGCGACCAGTTTGGAGCGATAGTAACGGCCAATACCCATTTTGCCCAGCAGCGGCGCCAGTAGGTGATTGTTGCGCTCATACAGGGAACTGTCTGAAAAAGAAATGCAGGCCAAAATCGGGAACAGATACATAAAGTACGGTGTGGTAAAACTTAATCCGTGAGTAGAATACGCACTGTACGGCGTGGGCTGGGCAATGGCGTCCAGGTGCATGTTGCGTAGGCACATGGCCACAAAGTAGCCCACGGCATACAACACCCCAAAGGCCATAGCCACCCAAAAGCCCGGCGACCGCACCAGCAGCCGCATTTGATAGCGCAAGCATTTTTTCATCGTCATTACCTTTTCTTTTTCATTTCGTTCGGTATAAATAAAAAGTCCTTCTATTATATAGTGTGGCAAAATGGGAAAATACGCCAAAAATATCCTATAAATTTACAAAATTCGACTAAAACATATAAAAATAGACGGCAGAGTGCTGCCGTCCGCTGATTTGGTTACAACTGATTTTCTTCTTGATAGGCTTTGCTTTGCTCCACATGGGCCACATCCGGAATGGGGGTGTGCATTTCTGTTTTGCCGTCCGGCTGGACGGTGGGGTTAGTAATATTTTCGCAGTAGCGGGCGGTGACCTCGCCGGTGGTCAGGGCGTACTTCTCGCGATAATCCCGGTAACGGCCGGGTGCGTGGCGCACCGGCGCGTCCCAGTTATTCAGGCTGTTTTCCGTTTGGGGAAAGTGGCGGTTATTCTGCATGGTCGCACAGTTGTGCCGCCACGGCTTTTAAGTCCTCCAGGGAATTGATCTTGGCGCCGGATTGAATGATATTCTCTTTTACGCTCTCCGGCAGGGCGTTAAAGTATTGGTTCATCTCCGGCGTTAAATGAAATAAATCGGGCATACTGAAAACCTCCTTCGGTTTTAGTATGCCCGTTTTTTGCGCTCATTGGTTGTTTGATTTTTCCAATTTTTGTGGCTTTTCGTAAGCGGCCAGCAGCGCACCAAGGAGCACCACCAGGGCACAGAGTATGTCCTTGATGCCGGGGACCTGGTGCAAAAGCAGGTAAGAGAACGGCAGCGACCAGGCGGCGTAAGTAATGTTCAGGGGCATGGCCTTGCCGGTGCCCAGCTTGCCCAGCGCCTTGTAGTAGCACAGATAAGAGGCGGTGCCGCACAGGGCGGACAGGGCGATGATCCACAGTGCCCGCGTGCCAAACAGTCCGGCGGTAAAGCTCCAGCCCTTGCAGGCCGGCAGCAAAACAATGGCATAGGTCAGCGCCGACACCGGCTGGCGGATTTGCAGCGCCTGGGCGTTGGTGACGGTGCTGCTTTGCAGTCCGTAGGTGCAGATGACCCCCTCCGCTGCCCAGCCGATACAGCACAGCAGCGCGCAGCCAAAGCCCAGTAGCTGTCCTTTTGGCAGAGCCGCGCCGGGGGTGTAGCCCAGCCGATACTCAGCGCCAGACCGATCAGGCCGGTAGGGCGCAATTTTTCCTTTAAGAAAAAGTGTGCCAGCACCGTGCCCAGTGCCGGGTACAGTGCGGAGATAATGGCGGTGTATGCCGGGCCGATGGCGTTGATGGCCAGCACATAGCCGGTCATACCCACCGGGCCGCCCAGCAGTGCGCCCAGTGCCACAAAGCGGCCACCCCGGGTGCGTAGCGCTTGCCATACTGCCTTGTATTGGCGGCGCAGCCCGGTATAACCCAGCATCCACAGGGAAGAGCACAGGTCGTGCAAAAAGGTGCTGGCAAAGGGTGCCAGTATTGCTGCTCTGGGGTCGCCGGTAAACACCGGCAGCGCCAGAGCCATGCCCAGTATGACCGTGTCCAGCGCCCAAAGGGCGCCGCCTGCCAGTCCGGTTAACATAGGCTCCTCCTTAGTCCAGTAATTCTGCCAAAATGGTGTTGGATACCAACATACCCCGGGGGGTCAGGGAAATGCGACCGTTGGCGCGGCGCATAAATCCCCCGGCAATGTACGGCGCCGGATCGCGGGTGAGCCAGTCCTCCGGTATGCCCCGGTTCAGTCGCAAGCCTAAGAGAATTTGCTCCTCGCGGTCGCCGCCGGGTCCTTCGTCCTGCCAGACCCAGTCCCGGTCAAAGTAAAAGCGCCGACCGTTCCACAGGGAGTGGGCGCTGGGCCCCAGCCCCAAGTACGGCTCCAGCAGCCAGTATTTCAAGTTGTGGCGGCTCTCGTACCCCGGGCGGGCAAAGTTGCTGATCTCGTACTGGGCAAAGCCCAGCTGTCCCAGCCGCTCCACTGTTTGCAGGTACATTTGGCACACGGTGTCCTCCTCCGGCAGCGCCAGCTTGGCTTGCAGGCGGTCAAAGGGGGTGCCCGGTTCGATCTTCAGCAGATAGGCGCTGATGTGGGTCACCTGCATACGCGCAATAAAGGCAAAGGTTTCCTCCAAGCTGTCCGGGGTCTGTTTGGGGGTGCCCAGCATCACATCCAGGCTAATATTGGTAATGCCTGCCGCCTTGGCTGCCGCTACGGTGCGGGCCACTTCCACGCTGCCGGCACGGCGCCCCAGAGCGAACCGCTCCCGATCCACGGCGCTTTGCATACCGATACTCACCCGGTTGATCCCCGCCGCTGCGTACTGCTCCATATCCCCGGTCAGGTCCTTGGAGGGGTTGCACTCTACGGTGATTTCCGCCGCCGGGTCAATGGCAAAGTGATCCCGCACCGCCTGCAAAATGCCGGTGAGCACCTGTGGCTCCAGGATGGAGGGGGTGCCGCCGCCAAAGTACACCGTGTCAAAACTGCCGGTATAGTCTTGCATTTGCCCTCCCAGCTTCTCGGCAAAAGCGTCGGCGGCTGTCGGGGTGTACTTGGTGCTGTAAAAATCGCAGTACGGGCACTTGGAAAAACAAAAAGGAATATGAATATAAAGACCTGCGGCCATACTTCACACTCCTTTTTGCGTTCATTTTTGATTTATTTTCTGCGACTTTCCGCTTTCAGTCGCAGGGATTTGTCCAAGATCATCTTGCGCAGACGAATGCTCTTGGGGGTCACTTCCAGCAGCTCATCGTCTGCCAGGAATTCCATGCTCTGTTCCAGAGACAGCGTGGTGGGGGGCACCAGCTTCAGCGCCTCGTCGGAGCCGCTGGCTCGGGTGTTGGTTACATGCTTCTTCTTGCACACATTGCACACAATGTCCTCGTCCTTGGCGCATTCGCCCACGATCATACCCTCGTACACCTCTACACCGGGACCAACGAACAGCCGCCCACGATCCTGGGTGTTCCACAGGCCGTAGCCGCTGGTGGTGCCGGTCTCGTGCACCACGATGGAGCCGTGGGTGCGGGTGGCAATCTCACCCTTGTAGGGCTCATACCCGCCAAACAGCTGGTTCATAATGCCGTTGCCGTTGGTGTCCGTCAAGAACTCGCTGCGGTAGCCGATCAGCCCGCGGGCGGGGATCTTGATCTCCAGGTGGGTCATGCCGGTGGAGCGGGTGTCCATGTTCTCAATCTCGCCTTTGCGGGAGCACAGCTTCTCCATCACGGCGCCTACATACGCCTCCGGCACTTCAATGATGGCCAGCTCCATAGGCTCCAGGGTCTTACCGGTCTGGGGATCCTTTTTCAGAATGACCTGGGGACGGCTGACGGCGAATTCATAGTTCTCTCGCCGCATGGTCTCAATGAGAATGGACAGGTGCAGCTCACCTCGGCCGGATACCTTAAAGGTGTCCATACTGTCCGTTTCTTCCACCCGCATGGACACGTTGGTCTCCACTTCCTTAAACAGGCGGTCCCGCAGGTTGCGGGAGGTGACATACTTGCCCTCACGCCCGGCGAAGGGGGAGTCGTTGACCATAAAGTTCATGCTGATGGTGGGCTCATCAATTTTTACAAAGGGCAGCGGCTCCACGCACTCCGGGGCGCACAAGGTCTCGCCGATGTTCAGATCCGCAATACCGGCCACGCAGATCAGGTCGCCCATGACCGCTTCCTCTACCGGCACCCGCTTCAGCCCCTCAAATTGGTACAGCTTGGTGACCCGGATGTTTTCCCGGGTATCATCCCGGCGGCACAGCACATAGGGTGCGTTGACTTTTACGCTGCCTCGCTCCACACGGCCCACGCCGATGCGGCCCACATAGTCGTCATACTCCAAAGAGGAGAACAGTACCTGGGTGGGACCCTCCGGGTCGCCCTGGGGAGAAGGAATGTACTTTAAGATGGCGTCCAGCAGCGGGCGCATATCGCCGCTGCGCACATCCGGCTCTGTGCCGGCGTAGCCGTCCTTGGCGGAGGCGTAGATCACCGGGAAGTCGATTTGGTCATCGTCTGCGCCAAGCTCAATAAACAGGTCCAGTACCTCGTCTACCACCTCGGCAGGGCGGGCGCCGTCCCGGTCAATCTTGTTGACCACTACCAGCGGCGTCTTGTGCAGACCCAGCGCCTTTTTCAGCACAAAGCGGGTCTGGGGCATACAGCCCTCAAAAGCGTCTACCAGCAGCAGAACGCCGTCTACCATGGTAAGAATACGCTCTACCTCGCCGCCAAAGTCCGCATGGCCGGGCGTGTCTACAATGTTGATCTTGGTGTTGTTATAGTGAATGGAGGTGTTCTTGGACATAATGGTAATGCCCCGCTCACGCTCCAGGTCGTTGCTGTCCATGACCCGCTCTTCCACCACTTCATTTTGGCGGAAGGTGCCGCTTTGGCGCAGCATTTCGTCCACCAGAGTGGTTTTGCCGTGGTCAACATGGGCAATGATTGCAATGTTTTTTATATCTTTTCTTGTACTCAAAGTGCTCACCCGAATTCTTATTTATTCTTTTTGATATTAAAGCTGTCTCGCAGAGCAACGGTGCGGTTAAACACCGGTGCGCCGGGGGCAGAGTCCTTGTCCATACAAAAGTAGCCGTCCCGCATAAACTGGAACCGATCGCCGGCCTTGGCCGTGGCCAGTGCCACCTCGCCGTAGCCTTGCTTCTCGGTCAGACTGTCCGGGTTTAGGTTCTCCTCAAAGGAGCTGACGCCGCTGTCGTCGCTGGGGTTCTCCACGTTAAACAGCCGGTCATAGATCCGGGCGGTCAGGGGGGTGTTCTCTTTGGCGCTGACCCAGTGAATGGTGCCGCGTACCTTGCGCCCATCCGGGGCGTCGCCGCCAAAGGTGGTCGGGTCATAGGTGGCGTGCACGCAGGTCACATTGCCATTTTCGTCTGTGTCATAACCGGTGCAGGTCACCAGGTAGGCCTTGTACAGCCGTACCTCGTTGCCCGGGTACAGACGGCGGTATTTCTTGATGGGCTCGGCCATAAAGTCGTCCCGCTCAATGTACAGCTCCCGGCCAAAGGGCACGGTGCGCTTGCCGTATTCCGGGTGGTCCGGGTGATACTCCACTTCCAGGGCCTCGGTCTTGTCCTCCGGGTAGTTGTCGATCACCAGTTTAATGGGGTCCAGCACCGCCATGGCTCGGGGAGCGGAGGTGTTCAGGTGCTCCCGTACGCAGGCCTCCAGCAGGGCAAAGTCCACCACGCTGTACGCCTTGGACACGCCGATGCGCTCGCAGAAGTCCCGTACCGCCTCCGGCGGATAGCCCCGGCGGCGCATACCGCTGAGGGTGGCCATACGGGGATCATCCCAGCCGCTGACAATGCCGTCCTGCACCAGTTTTAAGCACTTGCGCTTGCTGGTGAGGGTGTAGTTCAGGTTCAGTCGGGCAAACTCAATCTGGCGGGGCTTTTGCCCCTCGATCAGCTCGTCCACAAACCAGTTGTACAGCGGGCGGTGGTTTTCAAATTCCAGAGAACACAGAGAGTGGGTCACGCCCTCTCTGGCGTCCGACAGGGGATGGGCAAAGTCATACATGGGATACACGCACCATTTGTCGCCGGTGCGGTGATGGTGGGCGTACATAATACGATAAATGATCGGGTCCCGCATATTCAGGTTGGGGGAGCTCATATCGATTTTGGCACGCAGCACCTTGCTGCCCTCCGGGAACTCGCCCTTGCTCATGCGCATAAACAGGTCCAGGTTTTCCTCCACGGAGCGGTTGCGGTAGGGGCTCTCCTTGCCCGGCTCGGTGAGGGTGCCACGGTAGGCGCGCATTTCCTCCGGCGTCAGCTCGCAAACAAAGGCCTTGCCTTTTTTGATCAGCTTGATGGCGCAGTCAAAGAGAAAGTCAAAGTAGTCGGAGGCGTAGTACAGGTTGTCCCACTGAAAGCCCAGCCATTGAATGTCCTCTTTGATGGCGTCTACATACTCGGTGTCCTCTTTGGTGGGGTTGGTGTCGTCCAGACGCAGATTGCACACGCCCTTGTACTTTTCCTTTACCCCAAAATTGATGCAAATGGCCTTGGCGTGGCCAATGTGCAGGTAGCCGTTTGGCTCCGGGGGAAAGCGGGTCTGTATGCTGCTATACACCCCGTCCTCCAGGTCTTTATCAATAAAATCGTGAATAAAATTAGAGCTTTCTCTGATCTCCTCAGCCATGGTACTCCTCCTTGTAGTGCGCCAGTGCGGCGTTTAGTCTGGCCTGTGCGGTCTCTTGCCCCAGCAAAGCCAGTATCGCGTGCAGGTCCGGGGTGTTGGTGCGCCCGGTGAGCGCCACCCGGATCACGGTAGACACATCGCCTACATGGCCCTTGAACGCTGTGGGGCCCTGCTTGTATTCTTTCACGTTGGGGGTGCAGCCCACCTGCGGGCACAACGCCTTGATCTTGGCAAACCAGGTGTCTTTGTCGTCTGCGGTGTCCACCAGGTCTTTGTACTGCTCCAGCACCTGTACTGCCAGTGCCGGATTCGCATTGCCGGTCAGGTCGTAGCAGGGGGTAAAGGTTTGGTCGTAGAAATAGCTGATGTAGTCCGCCAGATCGCTCCACTTGGCAATGTCCTTGCGGGGCTTTTTGCCGCCCCGGTCAATGCTGAGCACTGCCACCGCGTAGGCCGGATCGCTGTCAAACAGCGCGGCTAGTTCCGGTTGGTGCCGATCGGCCCAGGCGTGGGCCAGGTCAAACACTTCCTGTGCAGTCATTTTGCTGATGACGGTCTTGGACACATCCGTCAGCTTGGCCATATCAAACAGGGCGCCGGACACGCTCATTTTCTTTAAGTTAAAGGGGAAGTCTGCCAGGTCTGCTGTGGGGTTGGCACGCCGCCAGTCCTCAAAGTTGGAGTTGGCAATGGTCATCATATATTCGTTGACCGCTGCCGCCGGAATACCCATTTGGTCGTAGTAGGTAACGGCCGCTTCCGGGTCCTTGCGCTTAGAGAGTTTGCGCTTGCCGCCGTTTTCTTCCTTAAGAATGGGGGCAATATGGGCGTATTTCACCGGGCGGAAGCCTAAGAGCTTGAACAGCTGCAGGTGCAGGGGCACAGAGGCGATCCATTCGTCACCTCGCACCACATGGGTGGTTCGCATCAGGTGGTCGTCCACCGCGTGGGCAAAGTGATAGGTGGGAATGCCGTCGGTTTTCAGCAGCACCACATCAATCACATTCTCCTGCATTTCGATTTTGCCTTTGATCAGATCGTCAAAGCGCACCTTGCCCTCCGGCTTGCCGGGGGAGCGCAGGCGCAGGGTCCAGGGCTTGCCGGCGTCTATATTGGCCTTGATTTGGTCGTAGGTCAGATCCCGACAGTGGGCGTAGGGACCCCAGTAGCCTTTAATGTCCTCGTTCTCCTGCCGGGCGTGCAGGTCTTCCAGCTCCTCCGGGGTGCAAAAGCAGGGGTAAGCCAGCCCTTCCTCCACCAGAAATTTGCCGTAGCACTGGTAAATGTCTTTGCGCAGACTTTGGGTGTAAGGGCCGTAGGCGCCGCTTTCGCTTCCGTCGCCCATCACGCCTTCGTCCGGTGTAATGCCGTAGATTTGCAGCGCAGAGAGCATGGTCTCTACCGCGCCCTCTACCTTGCGCTTTTGATCCGTATCTTCTACCCGCACATAGAATACGCCGTCGGTGCAGCGGGCGGTGCGGTATGCCGCCGCGCAGGAAAACAGATTGCCAAAGTGCAAAAAACCTGTTGGACTGGGCGAAAAGCGGCTGACTCTGGCGCCCTCTTTCAGCTGCCGGGGCGGGTATTTGGCTTCGTAATCCGCCGGGGTCCTGGTAATATGGGGAAAGAGCAGTGCTGCGATTTTTTCATTTTCCGTCATGATTTCACCTACTGTTCCGGCCAACGGGCGATAGCGCCGTTTTGCGCCGGATATAAAATTACAGCCTATTATGACATATAAATAGAAAATAATCAATATAAAAGGCGGGATTTTTCTTGAATTCTCCCGCTTTTTATGGTAAATTAAAATCAAATCTGCATCGGGAGGCAAAAAAGATGGCTGCATTACCCAAAGACCCGTTTATTTTGTTTAGCGTAATCAATACCAAATTGCGGGATTTTTATCCCAGCCTGGACGCTCTGTGTGCAGACTTGCAGGTGGACCGGGCGGCGCTGGAGACCCAGTTGGCTGCCATCGGCATGACCTATGACCCGTCGCAAAACAAATTTCTGTAAAAAACACTTGCAACCGGGCGCATTTTGTGTTATCCTATTGTAGCAATAAATCGAGGTGTGGCTCAGTTTGGTAGAGCACCACGTTCGGGACGTGGGGGTCGCAAGTTCAAATCTTGTCACCTCGACCAAAAAGAAGCAGGACATTCTTTAGAATGTCCTGCTTCCTTTTTTATTTATTTACAAGATTTGAACTTGCGACACGAGGCTCCAAATGCGTAGCATTTGGCAGAAACAGTCCGGGGGACTGTTTCGCAGCGAGTGCCTTATATCTCTGTGCTCGATTACGCATTTCTGCCGGTGGAGCAGCACGTTTTCTCCGGCGTTGCAGTACTTATTGCAGTACTTGGTCATGCCAGGTATAAAAAAGCCGGGCAGTTTTGATCTGCTCGGTCAGGCCTGTGGGTTAGGTAGATTGAATTTGTGTCCGGTGCCTTGAAGAAATGCAAAACACCGGACGACGCAATCAGCATTTTAGAAGCTCTGTGCTTCTAAGTAAAAAAGTAGATGGCGGGCGGCCACCCGCCATGGGTGTGGGCTGCCCGGGTAGGTGGCTGCCCGAGCCGCAGAAAGGAAAATAACACAAGGAAGTAAAAAATGAAAATAGAAGTACAAAATGTATAATGATAAGCATATATGCAAGACGGCCACCCGCCTTACAAACCTACTGTACCACGCTTTGCAGTAAAGTACAATGAAAATCTGTTCCGGGTCGTTTCACTGTACCAAAAATGACCCTGTGAGCAGTGAAAGTGAAGTTTTTTGTTGACTGCCGGTGCCAGTGACCGACAATTCCTGCATAAATGGCGTGTTGCCAAAACAGAAAAAAGCCAATCGGGCATCTTGCTCGGTTGGCTTTTTTCTTGCTTATTTTTCCGCTTTAATCAGATCCTTGACTACTTCGCCGGCTAGGATCAGGCCCACTACGGAAGGCACAAAGGCCACACTGCCGGGCGTGCTGCGGCGGCCGGGGTGATCCGGATCCTCCTGTCCAGCACCGGCGGTGGGTATAGGCGGTTCTTCGGAGTAGACCACCTTTAGGTGGTGAATGCCCCGCTTTTTCAGCTCCCGGCGCATGACCCGGGCCAGCGGATCCATTTTCGTTTTAGCCAGGTCCGCCACCTGAAAGCCGGTGGGGTCCAGTTTATTCCCGGCGCCCATGGCGCAGATGATGGGCACGCCGGCGGCGTGGCAATGGGTCACCAGCGCCAGCTTGGCGCTCATGGTGTCTACTGCGTCTACCACATAATCGTATTGGTTAAAGGGAAAATCCGCCGCCGTTTCCGGCAAAAAGAAGCAGTTGTGCTTGGTGATCTTGGCCGCCGGATTGATGTCTAAGATTCGAGCCTCCATGGCGTCCGTCTTGTACTGCCCCACGGTCTTGGTGGTGGCGATGATCTGGCGGTTGATGTTGGACACGGCCACTGTGTCGCTGTCGATCAGATCCAGGTGCCCCACGCCGGTACGGGCCAAAGCCTCGCACACATAGCCACCTACGCCGCCAATGCCGAATACCGCCACCCGCGAGGCGGCCAGCCGCTCCAGAGCGCTGCTGCCCAAGAGTAATTCTGTTCTGGAAAATGCCTGTTCCATAGCGAATACCTACCTTTTTAATAGACTTATTATACGGCAAGGGTTCGGCGCTGTCAACCGGCTTGAAAAATAGACAAAATCTTAATATGTCCTATACTGACAAAGTCGATAAAATCTCAACAAAAAATATTGCACACTGCGTGCAGGCACGGCCTTTTTTAGTTGCGCCGGGGCAGGGCGGTATGCTATAATAAAGGTATAAAATAGAGGGGGTTCTATATATGAAACGGATTTTTTGCGCACTGCTGGCCGGTGCACTGACCTTGAGCGCCGCCTTGCCGGTGCAGGCAGCGGATGTGGCAGTGCTGCGTGTGGCGGCAGACGCCAAGCAAACTGCCATCTCGGATCATTTGTACGGTGCGTTTATCGAGGACATCAGCTACGCCTGCGACGGGGGCTTGGTGTCCAATTTGGTGAATAACGACAGCTTTGAGTACGCCTCTGCGCCGACCACCGGCTGGGTGGCGGATGGGTTGGAGCTGACCACCGAGGGCGACCTGCCCCTAAATAAGAACAATCCCACCTACGCCAAGGTGACGGTGGACGGCAAGGGCAGCCTGACGAACCTGGGCTTTACGGAGATTTATAAATACAAGACGGATAAATATGATAAAAAGAAAGCCAACACGGCAGATATGGGCTTTGTGGCGGAGCAGGTGTATGATTTCAGCTGCTATGTGCGCTCCGGCGGCTTTACCGGCACCGCGCAGGTGTATTTGGACTGCGGCGACGGCAAGCAGACGGCGGTGCAGCTGGACTTGAGCAAAACCGGCGGCGCCTGGAACAAGCTGACTGTACCGCTGACCGCCAGTGCCAGCAAGGATGGCGCCTTGGTATTTCAGCTGGAGGGTGAGGGGACTTTATACCTGGATTTTGTCACCCTGGTGCCCCAGGGCAGCTACGGTTACGGCAGCGACAGCTGGAAATATACCACCCTGCGCAGCGACCTGTTTGCAGCGCTGCAAAATCTGCACCCGCGGTTTATCCGCTTTCCCGGCGGGTGCCTGGCAGAGGGCGGCAGCCTGGATCAGTTGTACAATTGGAAAGATACCATCGGTCCCTTGGAGGAGCGCAAGCAAAGTGAGAACCTTTGGAAGGACGACAACGGCCGGGACTATAACAACACCAACGCCATGGGTTACCACGAGTATTTTCAGCTGTGCGCGGATCTGAACGCGTTGGCGCTGCCCATTGTGAATGTGGGGCTCAGCTGCCAGCCGCGGGCTGCCTATGATGACCATGCGGCAGCGTATGCCAAGCTGCGCATGACCAACGCGCAGTGGGAGGCGTATTTGACGGAAAAGGTGGGCCTGGACGAAAAGGATACCGACGCCCGCACGGAATATACGGACAAAATCAAAAAGCTGAACATCAACAGCGCCGCCGACTGGGAGGCGTATTTGGACACCATCGCTCTGCGCCCGGGCACGGATGCGTGGGACAATTATGTGCAGGATGTACTGGATCTGATTGAGTACGCCAACGGCGATGCCACCACCAGCTACTGGGGTGCACTGCGGGCGGCCAACGGCCACGCCAAGCCCTTTAATCTGCAATATATCGGTCTGGGAAACGAGAACTGGGGCGCCGTGTATGAACGCAACTTCAAGGCGCTTTACAAGGTAGTAAAAGAGAAATACCCGCAGATCACTGTGATCTCCTCTGCCGGTACTTATCTGGAGGGGGATGCTTACGACGGCAATATGGCGTGGATTGACCGGGAATTTAAGGACACGGTGGTGGACGAGCATTATTATACCTATGACGGCTACCTGTTTGACCACAACGATCGGTACGACAGCTTTGACCGCTCCGGCGCTCATGTGTTTGTGGGCGAGTACGCCGCCACCTCTGCCGGGATCGGCACCATAGAGACCAAGAGCAACATTTGGGAAGCGGTGGAAGAAGCCAGCTACCTGACCGGCTTGGAACGCAACGGCGATGTGGTGGATATGGCATCCTACGCCCCCACCTTTGCCAAGGTCAATGCCCAAAGCTGGAATGTGAATCTCATTTGGTTTGACAGCCGCCAAACGGTGCTCACTCCCTCCTATTATGTGCAAATGCTTTTTGCCAACAATGTGGGTACGCAGTATGTGCACGCCACTTTTGACGGCGGCAGTACCGTACAGGACGGGGTGTACCAGTCCGTTACCTGCGACCCGGAGAACCAGGTGCTGTATGTTAAACTGGTGAATACCTCCGGCAAGAATCGGACTTTGAATGTGCAGCTGGACGGCTACAAACCGAATGCGGTTTCCGTCCAAAGCCTGCAAGGCAAATTTAAGTCCGCCTGCAATGAACTGGACAGCAATACCACTGCACCCACCCAAACGGAGTTGACCCCCGGCACGGACCTCCAAGTGGAGCTGAGCAAGTACCAGGTGAGCGTGGTGCAGGTGGCCTATGGCAAAAACAGCGGTGCGGATTTGTATAAATTGCCGGAAAAGGCGACCCCCACTTTGTCGGACGGCGGTAAGTTATATCTGCCTCCGGCTACTGCGGGCATTGCTTTTGGCGCAGTTTTTGGCGCTGCCGCTGTGTTTGCGGCCGTAGTGCTGCTGATACACTATAAGAAGAAAAAGCAGGGAAAATCATAAGTAAAAGCGGTAAAAAGACAAAAAAGTAAGGCTCCCTTGTAAAGGGAGCAAATAGCCAAATATGGAAAACAAAAGGCGCACACCGGTTTTGGTGTGCGCCTTTTACTGTAACACTTTAGATATGAAAAAACGGAAAGCGGCTTTTGCTGGTGTCGCGGCCTTTTAGGTACACGGCTTCCACCGAGGCGGTCGGGTCCTTGAGAATGTTTTTGTCCAAGACGGCAAAGTCGGCACTTTCGCCCACAGCCAGTACGGCGCAGCCGGCGTCCTTGCAGTCCACCGGGATCAGGTCGTTTACTGCCGGCAGTACCGCCTTGCCCTCCAGGTCTACCACCTTGGCGTCTCGGTAACACAGGGGCGTATTGTAGCCGATATAGGCAATCTTGCCCTTGTCCTCAACCAGCACACTGTAAGTGAGATTCTCCTCATTCAGGGAGATAAAATCTGCGTTTGTATATACAACCATGGTCTGCTCCTTACTGCGCCAGCGCGTCTGCCAGTGCGGCCAGCGCGGTGCGGTCTGCGTCCTTTAAGGCGGCGCGCACGGTGACGGTGCCCGACAGCAGGGTGATGGCTTTCATCTCCTCCAACTGGGCGGTCATGGTGCGGGCGGCGCTGGGCGCCCAGCTGCCGTTTTCAATCAAGGCCACGGTGCGGTTTTGGTAACTCTTGCTCTTTAAGTGGTGCAAGAAGTCTGCCATTACCGGGAACACCCCGCCGTCATAGCTGGGGGCGGCGCATACCATTTGGCTGTACTGAAATGCTTTTGCTACTGCCTGTGCCAAGTCCGTGCGGCTTAAGTCCGCGATTTCCACCGTTACGCCACGGCTTTTTAGTTCCTCCGCCAGCAGCAGAGCAGCCGTCTTCGTGTTGCCGTAAATGGAGGCATAGGCAATGAACACACCCCGGGTTTCCGGCTGATAGCTGCTCCAAGTGTTATACAGGTGCAGATAGGGGGTCAGGTCCCCTTGCAGTACCGGGCCGTGCAGCGGGCAAATGGTGGCAATATCCAGGGCGGCGGCTTTCTTCAGCAGGGTCTGCACCGGCGCACCGTATTTGCCCACGATATTGATAAAGTAGCGGCGGGCTTCCTCCGGCCAAGGCTCGTCCGTGCCTACGGCGCCGAATTTGCCAAAGGCGTCTGCGCTAAAGAGCACCTTTTCCGTTTGTTCGTAGCTGACCATCACCTCCGGCCAGTGCACCATGGGTGCCATCACAAAGGTCAAGGTGTGCTGACCCAGCTCCAGCGTGTCGCCCTCTTTCACTGACAGGGTCTTGGTGCCTGCCGGCAGGTCAAAAAACTGAGGCAGCATAGCCAGCGCCTTGGCGCTGAGCACCAGGGTGGCTCCGGGATATTTCTCTATGGTCATTTGCAGACTGCCGGCGTGGTCCGGCTCTAAGTGGTGCACCACAATGTAGTCCGGGGTGCGCCCGTCCAGAACAGCGTCCACCTTTGCGGCCCAGTCGTCATATTTGCGTTTGTCCACCGTGTCCAGCAGGGCAATCTTGTCATCCAGCAGCAGATAGCTGTTGTAGGACACGCCGTGGGGCACCGGGTACTGGCTTTCAAACAAATCAATGTCTGTATCGTTGACGCCAACATAGCGAATTGCGTCAGAAATGGTCAATGTAGATCACCTTTCTTCCTCACATTGCCTTTAGCATAGCATAAATGATCGGGAAATACAATGCCGGGGCGCAAAAAAAGCCGCACTGCTCATGGTGAAGCGGTGCGGCTGTCTTGCAAAAAAGATTTACATCAGGGAGAGATACAACTGTTTGATCTCCTCTACGCTGGTGTCTCTGGGATTGCCGGGACGGCAGGCGTCGTCATAAGCGCTCTGCGCCAGGAAGTCCACATCCTCCGGCTTTACAATGTCTTTCAGGTCGGCAGGGATACCTACATCCTGGGACAGCTGCTTTACAGCGTCCACGGCAGCGGCACGCGCCTGGTCCAGAGTCATATCGTCCACGCCCTTAACGCCCATGGCCTTGGCAATATCCCGGTATTTCTCACCGGTGGCAGGTGCGTTGTAGGCCATCACAGTGGGCAGGATAATGGCGTTGGCTACGCCGTGGGGGGTGTCATACACAGCGCCCAGCGGGTGCGCCATGGAGTGCACAATGCCCAGACCCACATTGGAAAAGCCCATACCGGCAATGTACTGGCCCAGTGCCATGCCCTCGCGGCCCTCCGGGGTGTTGGCTACGGCACCGCGCAGGTTCTTGCTGATGATCTCAATGGCTTTCAGGTGGAACATATCGCTCATTTCCCAGGCGGCCTTGGTAATGTAGCCCTCAATGGCGTGGGTCAGTGCGTCCATACCGGTGGCGGCGGTCAGCCCCTTGGGCATGGATGCCATCATCTCCGGGTCCACAACGGCCACTACGGGAATGTCGTGCACATCTACGCACACCATTTTGCGGTTCTTCTCCGTGTCGGTGATCACATAGTTGATGGTGACCTCGGCGGCTGTACCGGCAGTGGTGGGAACGGCGATGATCGGCACGGCCTTCTTGGTGGTGGGCGCCACGCCCTCCAGGGAGATTACATCGCTGAATTCCGGGTTCTCAATGATAATACCGATGGCTTTGGCGGTGTCCATAGAGGAGCCGCCGCCAATGGCGATGATGCAGTCTGCGCCGCTGGCCTTAAAGGCGGCCACGCCGGTCTGCACATTCTCCACCGTGGGGTTGGCCTTGATTTTGCTGTAAATCTCGTAGTCAATGCCGGCATTCTCCAGCACATCGGTCACTTTCTTCGTTACATTAAATTTAATCAGGTCCGGATCGGAGCACACAAAGCACTTTTTGAACCCGCGGCCTTTCACTTCACCGGCGATCTCCCGGATCGCACCGGGGCCGTGGTAGCTGGTCTCATTCAATACAAATCTGTTTGCCATAACAAATTACCTCTTTTGATTGAAATTTCGGCGGCTTTTTTTCGCCGCTTGCAAGTTCAGTATAGCAAATTGATAATTTTTTGTCAATCTGACAGCGGAGGAATTCATAAATAATTTACACTGTGTGCAGAATTGCGCAACAGCGTGCAAAAATTTTGGAAAATACAGCAAATTATGTTAAAATAGTATCAGAGAAAGGCGAGTGCCGCCGCCAGGTGTGTTCTGCAAAAAACAGAAAAAAGCCCTTGACAAAAGGCGATTTGCTGTGTATAATTCAAATTGTAATGATTACAAGTTGGTAATGATTACAACGACTGGTCAAAATTCCCAAAAACTTTAGCCGGAATGGGCAAAATACTTATACAATTTGGGTTGAAATTCGAGACGATTTGTTGTATATTATTAGCGATTTGCGGACAGGTGCGTCAAATTGCGTCTGTTTTCGCAATTTCAACTATGCCAATCATTAGTTTTATATTCAGCAAACAAATACTGTAGGAGGTAATACGATGGTCAATTTTGAACAATGGAATGGCTTTGACGGTTCCCTCTGGAAAGAGGAAGTCAATGTAAGAGACTTCATCCAGAAGAACTACAAGCCCTATGATGGTGATGAGAGTTTCCTGGCAGGACCCACGGATGCTACCAACAAGCTGTGGGGCGTGTTGCAGGGTCTGCAAAAAGAAGAGCGCGCCAAGGGCGGCGTTTTGGATATGGACACGAAGATCGTGTCCGGCATTACTGCCCATGAGCCGGGCTACATCAGCGAGGATCTGAAGGATCTGGAGGCTGTGGTCGGTTTGCAGACCGACAAGCCCCTGAAGCGTGCCTTTATGCCCTATGGCGGTATCAAGATGGCAGAGCAGGCTTGCACCACTTACGGCTATGAGCCGGATCCGGAGCTGCACAAGATCTTCACCGAGTATTGCAAGACGCATAACCAGGGCGTGTTTGACGCTTATACGCCCGAGATGAAGAAGGCTCGCCACAACAAGATCATTACCGGCCTGCCGGATACTTACGGCCGTGGCCGTATCGTCGGCGATTATCGCCGTGTGGCTCTGTACGGTATCGACTTCCTGATCGAGCAGAAGAAGGAAGACTTTGCCAACTGCGGCAGCGGTTCTATGACTGACGACATCATCCGTCAGAGAGAAGAGCTGGCTATGCAGATCAAGGCTCTGGGCGAGATGAAAGTCATGGCCGAGAAGTATGGCTTTGATATTTCTCAGCCCGCAAAGAATGCAAAAGAGGCTGTGCAGTGGCTGTACTTCGGCTACCTGGCTGCCATCAAGACCCAGAACGGTGCTGCGATGAGCGTTGGTCGTGTGTCTACTTTCCTGGATATCTACATTGAGAGAGATCTGGAAGCCGGCACTTTGACCGAGAGCGAGGCACAGGAATTGATCGACCACTTGGTTATGAAGTTCCGTATGGTGAAGTTCGCCCGTATTCCCTCTTACAACCAGCTGTTTTCCGGCGACCCGGTATGGGCTACCCTGGAAGTTGGCGGTATCGGTGTAGACGGCCGTTCTATGGTTACCAAGAACGACTACCGTTTCCTGCACACTTTGGAGGATATGGGTCCCTCTCCGGAGCCGAACCTGACTGTTCTGTATTCCTCCGCTCTGCCTGAGAACTTTAAGAAGTACGCGGCAGACATTTCTATCCGCACCAGCTCCATCCAGTATGAGAACGACGATGTGATGAAGCCGGTATGGGGCGACGATTACAGCATCTGCTGCTGCGTATCCGCTACCCAGACCGGTAAAGAGATGCAGTTCTTCGGCGCAAGAGCCAACCTGGCTAAGTGCCTGCTGTACGCTATCAACGGCGGTGTGGATGTAAAGACCGGCCAGCAGGTTGGTCCCGAGTACAAGCCGATCACTTCCGAGTACCTGGACTATGATGAGGTCATTGAGAAGTATGACCGCATGATGGACTGGCTGGCTGATCTGTATGTGAATGTGCTGAACCTGATCCAGTACATGCATGATAAGTATTACTACGAAGCTGCCGAGATGGCTCTGATCGATACCGATGTACGCAGAACCTTTGCCACCGGTATTGCCGGCTTCTCCCACGTGGTAGATTCCCTGAGCGCCATCAAGTACGCTAAGGTTAAGACCATCCGCAACGAGGACGGCATTGTGGTTGACTACGAGACCACCGGCGACTTCCCCCGCTACGGCAACGATGACGACCGTGCAGACGAGATTGCTGTATGGCTGCTGAAGACCTTCCTGGCTAAGATCAAGAAGCACCACACCTATCGTGACTCCGAGCCCACCACCTCTATCCTGACCATTACCTCCAATGTGGTATATGGTAAGGCAACCGGTGCTATGCCTGACGGCCGTAAGGCCGGCGAGCCGCTGTCTCCCGGTGCAAACCCGGCTTACGGCGCAGAGCAGAACGGCCTGCTGGCCTCTCTGAACTCCGTTGCTAAGTTGCCTTATGAGTGGGCACTGGACGGTATCTCCAACACCCAGACCATCAACCCGGACGCTATCGGCCATGACGAGCAGGAGCGCGTCAACAACCTGGTACAGGTGATGGATGGCTACTTCGATCAGGGCGCGCATCACCTGAATGTGAATGTGTTCGGTAAAGAGAAGCTGATCGACGCCATGGAGCACCCGGAGAAGGAGGAG
>OODL01001037.1_pt1 | contig 27525 bp, 20 predicted proteins | sample 1671181 | NCBI WGS metagenome assembly OODL01 (sample SAMN06348130, study PRJEB24527) | human gut metagenome | biome: human gut; feature: ankylosing spondylitis patient; material: feces | host: Homo sapiens | place: China | collected 2015-10 | reverse complement strand
ATATATATAAATTCTAAAAAATACAGAATGCTATTATCAAGCTGAAATAGAAATCAATTAGACTTTCATTACTTAACTGGTTTAATTGATGTGAATATTGATATTTGATTATTAATAATTAGGCTAGCTGAATTTTTATTTATTCATGCAATTATTCTTTTTAGTCAATATCAGATTCTTCGGTGAGATAAATGAGATGTTACTTATTATTAAGTAAGTATCAGGTCGTCCAGTATACAGTAAAAAAAGAGTAAGTGCTCCCCCGGAAGATAATATAAAAATAATAATAAATAGGCGTTTGTTGTACTTATATATAAATGTTGATACACCAAGTTCCCAAAGTACTCAACAAGCAAAGAAAATCACGGGAAAAGTTGTAGATGCAACGGGTGAGCCAATCATTGGTGCCAGCGTATTAGTAAAGGGTACAGGCACGGGTACTGTTACTAATGTAGATGGCGGATTCTCTGTAGATGCCCAGTTGGGTAGCACGTTAGTAATTTCATTCGTGGGGTATACTTCGGTTGAAATTAAGGTAGGTGCAGGAAATGTATATACAGTGACCTTGAAAGAAGATGCCCAGACTTTGAATGAAGTTGTGGTGACTGCTATGGGTATTAAAAAGGAAAAGAAGGCTTTAGGATATGCTGTCTCTGATATTAACTCAGAAGAATTATTGAAGAACAAAAATACCAATGTTATTAATTCATTGGCAGGTAAGGTTCCAGGTGTAAATATTACGCAGAGTAGTGGTGCGGCAGGTGCCGGTGCAAGTATTATCATTCGTGGTGGTAATTCTACTTCAGAAGGTCGCGAGAACCAGCCTTTGTTTGTGGTGGATGGAATTATTTATGATAATTCTACACAAGTAGTGGGTAATAGCGGTACTGATGGTATGACGCGTAGTAATACAACCTACTCAAATCGTGTGATGGATATCAATCCGGAAGATATTGAGACCATGTCCATATTGAAAGGTGCTGCTGCGGCTGCTTTGTATGGTTCGCGTGCTGCCGATGGTGCTATTATCATAACTACTAAAAAAGGCGCTGAAGGTTCTGTTAAAGTTGACTTTTCCAGCAAGTTGAGTAGCTCATGGGCTACTAAGCTACCGGAAGTTCAGACGGAATTTGGCCGTGGATATTATTCAAATAATGGTGTTCTGGATGATTTGACTTACTTGTCATGGGGAGAGAGAATCGCTTCCGGTACCCAACTATATGATAACATTGGTGACTTCTTCCAAAATGGTGCTGTTTGGGATAATAATGTTAGCATTTCCGGTGGAACTAAAAATAGTTCATTCTTTTTGTCTGCATCTAATTATGATCAAACGGGTATTGTTCCCAAAACAGGCTATAATAAAACAACAGTCCGTTTTAATGGTGAACAGAAATATGGTCGTTTGACGGTAGGTGCTAACGTTTCCTATTCTATAGCAGATACAGATAAGACATTAACTTCCGCAGGTTTATATGACGGTGGTGGTAATGGTACCATGACTGCACTTTACAGTTGGCCCCAGGCTGAAGACATGTCGAAGTACTTGAATGAGGATGGTTCTAAATATCGTTTGTTTGATGGTCGTCTGGACTTGGCAAGCGATAAGGAAAATCCGTATTGGATTATAAATAAAAACAAGCTGTCGGATAATACAAAACGCTTTACCGGTGCAGCAAATGCTTCTTTCAAAATAGCAGACTGGTGGGATGTTTCAGCACGTGTAGGTTACGACCAATATACGACGGAAGCATATACTTATATTGCTCCGGGCTCTGTTGCAAAAGAAATGTATCAGAATGGTCGTCTGAATAAGAGTGACTATACTTACAATTATATTTCAACGAACGTAATGAGTAATTTCCATAAAACCTTTGGTGATTTCGATCTGAATTTATTGGTAGGTACTACTACTGAAAGTACTGAGCGCCATAACCAAACCCATTGGGGATATGACTTTATTACGGCAGGTACAATCAGCTTTAATAATATATCGAAAGAAAACCAATTCTTTAAAGATGCTACATCAAAGAAAAGACTGGTAGGCATATATGGTGAATTTCGTGCTTCTTATAAAAATATTGCTTATCTCACAGTCACAGGTCGTAATGACTGGTCATCTACTTTACCTATTGATAATCGTTCTTATTTCTATCCATCCGTTAGCGGTTCATTTGTATTCACTGAGTTGTTTAGCAAGAATGATATACTTACTTTTGGCAAGGTACGTGCCAGTTGGGCGCAAGTTGGCAAGGATGCTAATGCTTATGCCACGTTAACTTATCTGGAAACTCCTATTTCTTATGGTTCTTTTACAGGGGTTGGAAATCAGTATGTGCTTGGCAATGCATATTTGAAACCTGAGATCCAGACGGCATGGGAAGTAGGCACGGAATTGAGATTTTTAGGTGGACGTTTAGGCCTGGACTATACTTATTATCATAGCCAGACCAAAAATCAAATCGCTTCTCCTCGTTTGTCTAATGCAAACGGTTCCATAATGTCTTCTATCAATTCTGGTTCTGTAATCAATAACGGTATGGAAATAGCTATTACCGGTAAGCCTATTGTAACAAAAGACTTTGAATGGAATATTACTTTAAATACTTCTTATAACCGTGGTAAATTGGGTGATTTTCTGGATGGTGTGAGTATGTTCTATCCGACAGATGCGCAGTTCGGTACGGTAAAAGCTGCCTCTGTTCCGAATGGTGGTAAATTCCTTGCATTGGTTGGCAGTCGTTTTGCTTATGAAACCACCGGAGAGGATAATCAAGAAATCATTGGCGGAAGATATCAGGTTGATGCTACTACAGGGTTATATAAAATTCATTCTTCTACCAGTGAAGTTGTCGGTAACCGTGAACCGAAATTTATAGGTGGTTTGAATAATACATTTCACATTAAGGATTTGACGCTTTCTTTCTTGCTTGATTTCCGCATTGGTGGTGATGTATATAACGGTACTGAATACTATATGGTGTCAAATGGATTAAGCAAACGCACCTTGGAAAATGGTCGTGAATATGTGACGGTGACCGGCGTAGACAGTAAAACTGGAGCAGATATTAATCAGACTTATTATGCTGATCAAAGTTATGATATCAATGGCGTTACATATTCCGGTAAGGCCATGATAAAGAAATATTGGGATAACTATTGTTCAAACTCCTATAACTTTATAACTTCTGTAAATTGGTTGAAATTGCGCTCTTTATCTGTCAGCTATGATTTCACGAAGCTAATAAAAAGACAGAATGTTATTAAGAGATTATCGGTAACTGCTACCGGAACAAACTTGTTTACTTGGACAAACTATAAGGGCATGGACCCTGAAGTTAGTACGGCTGGTGGTACAGGTGGTTCCGGTGCTACAGGTATTGATTATTGTAGTGTTCCGTCAACATCCAGTTTTTCTTTTGGCGTTAATCTTACATTCTAATAACTGCAAAAAAATTGAAGATTATGAAGTATTTTAAATATATAGCACTGGGTTGTATGCTTACTTTAAGCACAACATCCTGTGAGGAGTGGCTGGATGTTAATGTCGATCCGGATTCTCCCAATAATGAAAGCGCTTTGGTTTCGAATCGTTTACCTTGGATTCAGAAATTTTATATGTATAGTGCCGGTACAGTGAATATGCGCACAGCTTGTCAGGCAGGTGTTTTTTATAGTAATAATGGTAATAACAATAAGCTGAGTGTCACATGGGCATGCCCGTCAGGTACCACCACCACTCCTTACCAGACTTGGTTTGTGGAGACTGCTGCCAATCTGAATGATTTGTATAAGAAGGCAGAACAGGAAGGAGCTTATCATTACATGGCCGCAGCCGATGTATTTCATGCTTTGGGATTTATGGAAATGCTCGACCTGTATGGCGAGATACCTTATACAGAGGCATTAGGTGCTTCACCGAGTCCTGCCTATGATGATGGGAAAACAATCTTTAATGGATGTATTGCCAAATTGGATGAAGCCATTGAACTTTTTGGAAGGGCTCAGGAAACTTCAGCTACCAGATTGATAGATGGGGATATGTGGAATGCCGGTGATGTCCAGAAGTGGTTAAAGCTTTGCTATGGTTTGAAAGCTCGCTATTTATTGAAGCTTTCCAAAAAAGCAGATTTGTTTAATCCGGATGCTATTTTAGAATGTTTGTCGAAAGCTCCTCAATCAAACAGCGATAATATATTAGTTAAATGCTATAATAGCTCTTCGGATGTAACCGATTATCTGCTTCAGGACCCTGTGATGACTAATTCCAACTGGAATGTTGCCGCTTACGGTTCCAACCAGAGGCTTTCGAAATACTATTATGATTTGCTGACTAATATGCGTGGGGCAGGCACGGTAGATCCCCGTATGACTAAAATCGTACCGGCTGCCATGTGTAATATCAAATTAAATGCTGATGGTAAGGTGCAGTCTTATGATTGGTTGCGTTCTGTGGGTGTCGATTTCTACGGAGAGTCGGCTCGTTTGACTGCCGGCGGAGAACTCTCTATTCAATCTCCTGTTTACGCTGATGCCAATAAGGATATTTCGTATGAGATTGCGGACGCAAGCAAGCGTAATGAATTTATCGCATCATTGAAAGGTAAGAAGTATACAGTGGATGGCAATAAGGTTATTGTGACTTACCCTAAAGGTTCTCCTTATGTGAATAGTACTAACTATATATATGCAGGGGATACGATCTATGTAAATTTACGTAATAACTCCTGCCTTACAGGCATGGGTGGGCAAGGTGAAATGGATATGTATTGGTATTTCCAGACTGCTGCTGTATCTGCCGGTGCTATTGGCTCTACGGGGTCGTTCCAGGTACGTCCTAACTCGGACTTTGAAGTTTTAACTTATCATGAAATGTGTTTTATTAAGTCTGAGATTTATATGCGTAAAGGTGATAAAACGAAGGCTCTTGCTGCTTATAAAGAAGGCATTAAAGCTCACATGGATATGATGCAGACAAAACTGGAAGAGTGGAAAGCTGCCGGTTATGATAATAAGGATATGTGGCCGATGGACAACAGTGAGATTACTGCTTATATGGCGAGTGACGCTGTTTGCCAGGATGAAGGCAGTCTGACTATGGCTGACATTATGTTGCAGAAGTACTTAGCAATGGGATGCAGCGCTGAGAATTGGAATGATATGCGCCGTTTTAATTACAGTGCCGGTAATATCGGTAGTTTCGGTGTTGTATATCCCGGTTATCAGCGTGGTCCGCTATTTGCCGGACAGGCAGAAATAACCGGAACTTCACCTACTGATCCCATGTACTGGATGCGCCGTTGGAGATTACCAGCCACATTGGAATTACAATATAATGCAACGAATGCCGGAGCTGCCAACTCAAAGGCTTTTGAAACAAATATTTGGTGCTATCCTATTTGGTGGGATTGTGCTACAGACGATGAATATTACGGTTATATTAGATAGCCGCTAATATAATGAAGACTCTTACTGTCTTCATTCATAAATGATGATTGAAGCAGCTGGTTCGTGAGAATCGGCTGCTTTTTTTGCTGTATTGGTCTATAAAATCCCTTTGTTTATAGAATGTTATTTTAAATATCTTAAAATATTGGGAATTGATGTATTTCATTGATTATCTTTGCGCTCGAAAACGAAAATATGATTTTCATTGAAGTTTAATAGAGATTTAATAAGATATTGAAGACTATAATGGTCTTCATTCATAGATGATGATTGGAACAGTCGGTTCGTGAGAATCGGCTGTTTTTTGTTTCTGTTTGTTTGCATATCAACGGCGGTAGTGTTACTTTTGCCGGACGAGGTCAGGTGGCCTCGTTTTTAACCTCTGAATAACAATGGCACAAAGCAAGAAATTTATCTCTCCGGGAGCATGGTTTTCAATGATGTATCCCGCAGACTGGAATGAATTTGAAGATGGAGAAGGCTCTTTTCTCTTCTATAATCCTAATGAATGGACCGGAAATTTCCGTATCTCTGCATACAAAGGCAGTGCGACGTATGCCAGGGAAGTAATCCGGCAGGAACTGAAAGACAATCCTTCGGCTGTTTCCGTAAGGATAGGAAATATGGAATGTGCTTACAGTAAAGAGATGTTTGAGGAAGATGGAGCTTATTATACTTCCCACCTTTGGATTACTGGTATGGGCGATGTTGCTTTCGAATGTTCTTTTACTGTCAGTAAGGGTTCATCTGCGGCAGAAGCCGAGGCGGTTATTGCTTCATTGGAAATACGCAAAGAGGGAGTGAAATATCCGGAAGAGATTATTCCTGTCCGCTTGTCCGAAATCTATCAGATTAATGAAGCTTTTGAGTGGGTGACAACCACTGTGAAGGAGCAACTGAAAAAAGACTTTCAGGGAATGGAAGAAGATTTGGACAGCATGCAGCAGGTCATCGATGGTGGAACTATCGGTCCGAAGAAGAAAGAAGCGTGGCTCTCTTTCGGCATTGCCATCTGTGTGATTCTTGCCAATGAGGTAGATGGCCTGGAGTGGATGACCCTGATAGATGGTAATCGAGAAGCTCCTGTGCTGCAGAATCTTACTACCGGAGAATGGATTGACCCCATGAAATTAGTGTGGAGCAAAGTGAAGGCAGGGGAACCTTGCAATCTGTCAGAGACCTACAAAACCCTTCTTTAATTTTTAATTTATAATTTTTAATTGTGATTAGTTATCTTCAGATAGAGAATTTGACCAAATCGTTTGGTGATTTGGTATTGCTTGAGAATGTTGCTCTAGGTGTAGCAGAAGGACAACGTATCGGATTGATTGCCAAGAATGGTAGCGGTAAAACTACCTTACTGAATATCATTGCCGGGAAAGAGGGATATGACAGTGGGAATATATCTTTCCGCCGTGACCTCCGGGTAGGGTATTTGGAACAAGACCCGCAATACCCGGAAAACCTGACTGTATTGGAAGCCTGCTTTCATCATGGCAACAGTACTGTAGAACTGATTAAGGAATACGAACGTTGCATGGAGACGGAAGGGCATCCGGGACTCGATGAAATCCTGATACGTATGGACCATGAAAAAGCATGGGATTATGAGCAGAAGGCCAAGCAAATTCTATCTCAATTGAAGATACGTAATTTCGACCAGCAAGTAAAGCACCTTTCCGGTGGTCAGTTGAAGCGTGTGGCACTTGCCAATACCCTTATCACTGAACCGGATTTTCTGATCCTGGATGAGCCTACCAACCACCTCGATCTTGATATGACTGAATGGCTGGAAGATTATTTGCGCCGCACCAACCTCAGTCTGCTTATGGTGACGCACGACCGCTATTTTCTGGATCGTGTCTGCACCGAAATCATTGAAATAGACAATCGTCAGATTTATCAATATAAAGGAAACTATAGTTATTATCTGGAGAAACGGCAGGAACGTATTGATGCGACGAATGTCGAGATCACCCGCGCCAACAACCTGTATCGTACAGAACTGGAATGGATGCGCCGTATGCCACAGGCCCGCGGACATAAAGCCCGCTATCGCGAAGATGCTTTCTATGAACTGGAGAAAGTAGCCAAGCAGCGTTTTAATAACGACAATGTGAAGCTGGATGTGAAAGCATCCTATATCGGCAGTAAGATATTCGAGGCGGACCATGTGTACAAATCATTCGCTGACCTGAAGATATTGGAAGACTTCTCTTACATCTTTGCCCGTTATGAAAAGATGGGTGTTGTGGGAAATAATGGTACCGGTAAATCTACTTTTATCAAAATCCTGATGGGAGAAGTAAAGGCAGACAGCGGAACAATTGATATTGGTGAGACGGTGCGCTTCGGTTATTACTCGCAGGATGGCTTGCAGTTTGATGAACAGATGAAGGTCATTGATGTGGTGCAGGATATTGCCGAAGTCATAGAACTGGGTAATGGCAAGAAGTTGACTGCTTCCCAATTCCTGCAGCATTTCCTTTTCACTCCCGAAACCCAACATAGCTATGTCTATAAATTGAGTGGTGGAGAACGCCGCCGCCTGTACTTGTGTACGGTACTGATGCGCAATCCTAACTTCCTTGTATTGGATGAGCCTACCAACGACTTGGATATTATCACTCTGAATGTGCTGGAAGAGTATTTGCAGAATTTCAGGGGCTGTGTGATTGTGGTTAGCCACGACCGTTATTTTATGGATAAAGTCGTAGACCACTTATTAGTGTTCAATGGTCAGGCGGACATTCGTGATTTCCCCGGAAACTATACGCAGTATCGTGACTGGAAAGAAGAAAAAGCCCGCCAAGAGAAAGAAAAAGAGAAAGAGGCTGCTAAACCGCAGGAAGACAAAACTTCTAAAGTACGTCTGAATGAAAAGCGACGGATGTCCTTTAAGGAGAAGAGGGAGTTCGAACAACTGGAACAGGAAATTGCTGCCTTGGAAGAAGAAAAGGCTAGTATTGAAACTGCTTTATGTAGTGGTACCCTGTCTGTAGACGAGCTGACAGAGAAGTCTAAACGTCTGCCTGAGGTAACCGATCTGATTGATGAAAAGACTATGCGTTGGCTGGAACTTAGTGAGATAGAAGAATGAATTTAACTAACTATCATAGTCATAGCTTGTATTGTGACGGACGTGCTAATATGGAAGACTTCATCCGCTTTGCCCTGAGCGAAGGATTTACGTCTTACGGTTTTTCATCTCATGCTCCGTTACCGTTCCCTACTGCCTGGACCATGGAGTGGGATTGCATGGATGATTACTTGGCAGAATTTCGTCGGCTGAAAGCTAAATATGCCGGACAGATAGAATTGTATATAGGTTTGGAGATCGACTATCTGAATGAAGAAAGTAATCCTTCTGTTGCCCGTTTCCGGGAATTGCCATTGGATTATCGCATTGGCTCGGTACACCTGCTTTACAATGATAAAGGAGAGGTTGTGGATGTAGATGTTACAGCAGACAAATTCCGTAAACTGGTGGACGAAGAGTTCGGAGGTGACTTGGTACGAGTGGTGCATCTCTATTACGAACGCCTGATGCGTATGGTTGAATTAGGTGGATTTGATATTGTGGGGCATGCTGATAAAATGCATTATAATGCTGCTGCTTACCGTCCCGGTCTATTGGATGAGCCTTGGTACGATGCTTTGATACAAGAATATTTTGATGCCATTGCCCGTAAGGGATATATTGTAGAGGTCAATACGAAATCATATCTTGAATTGGGTACTTTCTATCCTAACGAACGTTACTTCCCTGTATTGTTGGAGAAGGGGATCCGCGTGCAGGTGAACAGTGATTCCCATTATCCGGAGCGTATAAACAACGGACGCCTGCAAGCCTTGGCGGCCTTGCAAGCGTCCGGTTATCACACTGTCACGGAGATGTACAATAATGAGTGGAAAGATATGCCACTAATCATTCATACATGACTCCTGTGACTTTTACTATTTCTTTTTCAACAAAAAATCTTCAATGGCTTTCTGATAGGTAGCTTTATCTGCTGCACCACGGAAAAGCTGCGGTTCTCCTTCCATCGGAATGAAGACAAAGAGAGGAATGCTGCTTGCATTGAATAATGCGGCAAGTTCGCGTTCCTTATCCACATTTACCTTGTAAATCACGATCTTGCCGGCGTATTCTTTTGCCAGTTCCTTCATGATCGGTGCTGTCATACGACAGGGACCACACCAGTCGGCATACAAGTCAATGATGGCAGGTTTATCACCTTTATATTTCCAATCCTGGGATTTCCCATAGTCAAATACATCCTTAATGAACATATCCTTGTTCATTACGATGACCTCCCCGCTTTTAGCTTCCTTTTTTTCCGGTTCTTTTTGCTGTGCCTGAGCCTTGTCTGTGCAGGCATACGTCAGTACACTTGCAAATAGTAGAATGGCAACTGTTAAGATTTTCTTCATGTTTTTGTTTCTTATGAATTTTGTTCGATGAGAGTTTTCAGTTCGCTGCCTTTGATTACTCCGGAATGGCGCCAAACAGCTTCCCCTTTCTTGAATATAATAAAAGTAGGTACTGCCTGTATGCGATACTGGGCAGCCAGTTCTTCGTGCTGGTCAACATCGATTTTTACGATGCGGGCAGCTTCACCAATTTGACCTTTCAACTCTTCCAATACAGGATGCATAGCCTTACATGGACCACACCAAGTAGCAAAGAAATCTACTAAAACGGTTTTTTCTGACTGTATAAGTTCTTCAAATTTTTCCATAATCTTTTCCTTTCTATTATTACTACAAGTTTTTTTATTACTACAAAATTAGTGTTATTGTCTGTAGTTAGAAACAGTTTCGGGTATGTATTGTTCACGCCCTTTTATCCTTTATGGCCGTTTAGGGCATATTTTGGCTATTTTTTAGATTCGTTGTCAGAATGAAACATTTTCCAATGGAAATGATTTCCTGAAAAGAAACACTCCTACAGATATTGTACAGATATCTGTAGGAGTGAATTATTGAGGGTCCGAATACATAGACGGACTTTCTCTTATTCCGCAATCGTCAATTCCTTGATGATGTGTGAAGCTCCGGCATACTTCTCTATGATGAATAAAGTATAGCGGATATCTACACAGGCGGCACGTTGTGATGAAGGGCGGAAGGCGATATCTCCTGTGAGACCTTCATAATTACGGTCGAAACCTGTACCGATAAGTTCACCTTTGGCATTGAATACCGGACTGCCGGAGTTACCACCGGTGTTATCCGTGTTCACGATGAAACAGATAGGCATTTCGCCGTTCGGCATGGCATAGCGACCGAAGTCTTTTGCCTGATACAACTGTTTCAGTTTTGCAGGAATCACGAATTCCCAGTTATTGGGATCTTCCTTTTCCATGGCACCTTTGAGGGTGGTGTAATAGCCATATTCCACTCCGTCCGCAGGTTCATACGGTAACACTTGTCCGTAAGTGAGACGCAGGGTAGAGTTGGCGTCCGGATAGATCGGAGTGCCTGCACTGCGCTTCATATCCATCATTCCCTTTACCCACACTTTATGCGCGGCATTATAGTTCTTGTTGGCCTCTGCCATGGCGATGGCGGTCTGCAACAAGCCATCGGTAATGGAATGCTTGAACAACACCATCCAGTCGAAGCCCAGTTTATAAGAGCCCGGCTTGCGGATAAACTTCTCGAAGTTCTCTTTATTTCCAAAAATAGAGTAGTCGAAGCAAGCGTCCACAAAAGCATCACTATTCCCCTTGAAACGCTTGTCGATCACTTCAAAGATACTGATACGTTGTTCTGCGGGGATATATTGCATGTAAGTCTGCAGCATTTTCTTGGCAACAATGCGTTCCACTTCGGGGAAAGGCACGGAGGCAAAATACTTGTCTGCGGCAATCTTCAAGCTATCTGCGGCAGTTTTAATCTGCGCTTTGTCTTTGCTCTTCAAGGCAGCCAGCATGGCAGAAGTGTTAGGAATGCGCATGAAGTCCAATCCCGTTACCAATGCTTCCTGAATGGCTTGCTGGTGATAAAGGGCAGGGCGGCGATGCTCGACGATGCTACGTATCTGGTCGAATGCTTTCTGATAAGAGTCGTCACCCTGTTCGCGTCCGCGGGCGAGGAGTTGTTCCTGTTGAGCACGTTTAGTATCAAGCACTTTCAGGCGGACAAGCCCTTCGTTCATACCGATGGCATTCTTCCAATAGTTGGCAGATGAAGCATACTTGCTGGCGTAGTGGATACGTACGGCGGGGTCTTTCTGCATCTGTTCCATTAATGCTTCCTGGCGTACACCGCGTACATGATGGCGCATGAAATTCGTAGTTTCCATACGTTCTTCCACTTCGTCGGAGATCATATAACGCCAGTTGCGTCCGGGGAATCCCATAACGAACGTGAAGTCACCTTCCTTGTAGCCGGCAAGGCTGATCGTAAGGTGTTTCTTTACCTTCAAGGGTACATTATCTTTGGAGTATTCCGCAGGTTGTCCATCCTTGTCGGCATAAATGCGGAACAGGGAGAAGTCACCTGTATGGCGCGGCCACATCCAGTTGTCGGTATCTGCACCAAACTTACCTATGGAAGAAGGAGGTGCACCTACCATGCGGATATCACTATACGTTGTCTTGATGAACAGATAGTAACGGTTTCCGCCATAGAAAGCTTTCAGTTCTAGTTTGCGTCCCGGAGTCAGGGCAATGCCTTGTTCGGAAGAAAAACGTTCGGCCACTTCTTTCAGGTACTTGGGAGAGAGATAATTGGTACCATTCGGGTCCGGATCTATCTTCAACTGTTCGTTGACGTAATCAGTCACATCCAGTATCTCATCAATATAAGTGATGGTAAGTCCCTTGCAGGGAAGTTCTTCTTCACGGCTCATGGCCCAGAAACCATCCGTCAGATAGTCGTGTTCCACTGTGCTGTGCTGTTGGATAGAACCATAGCCACAGTGGTGGTTGGTCAATACCAACCCTTCGGCAGAGATGACTTCACCTGTACACCCTCCACCGAAGTGGATCACTGCGTCTTTCAGTGCGATGCCGTCGGGGTTGTAAATCTGGTTAGCCGGGATTAGTAATCCCAGTTCTGTCATAGCCACTTCGTTCTGCTTTTGCAGGTCGGTCAGCATCCACATACCTTCGTCGGCGTGTGCGGCGAAGGCAAGTGATGTAATGAATAGGGATAAGATTGCTTTTCTCATTCTACAATTTTCATTTCTTTTATCAGATGCTCGCATCCTCCCAGTTTTTCGAGGATGAACAGTACATAACGGATATCCAGGTTGATACAACGTTGCAAGTTGTTATCGAAATTGATGTCACCACTCAGAGATTCCCAGTTACCGTCGAAAGCACATCCGATCAATTCACCGTTTGCATTCAGTACCGGGCTACCGGAGTTACCACCGGTAATATCGTTCGTGCTCAGGAAGCAAACCGGCATATCACCGTTCGGCAAAGCATAGCGTCCGAAGTCTTTCTTCTGAATCAGTTCCTTCAATTTGGCAGGAACTACGAACTCACGGTCTTCGGGGTTTTCTTTTTCCAGAATACCGTCTGTAGTGGTATAGTATTTATAGTGTACGGCATCACGCGGATTGTAAGATTTTACATTACCGTAGGTCAGACGGATGGTGAAGTTGGCATCCGGATAAGATGGAACAGGCTCTTTCATTTCGCCCAGACCACGGATATATGCTTTGTGCAGCAAGGCCAGTTCTTTGGAAGTGCTGTTCAAATCTTTTGCCAGTGCCATCAACTTTTCAATTTTGGCACGTGAATATTGGGTTGCAATGTCCTTCTCGATAGCTTTTATCGTAGGCTTCTTTAAGAACTTATCGAAGTTAGCCTGATTGGCCAGGATGGAGTTGTCATACATAGCATCGATGTAAGCATTGTAATCACCTTTGAATTCCTTTTCGATAGTCTGATAGAAAGCCGGACGCTGTTCTGCCGGAATGATTTCGGCATATACCGGGAAGATAGCTTTAGCCACTTTACGGTCTACTTCATGGTCATAGTCTTTGTTATGGATATCAGCAAAAACTTCTTTCAACTGCTCTATGGATTTGTTGATAAGAGAGTCATTCTTCTCTTCCAGACCTTTTTTCAGATTGTCCATAACCATGTACGGGCTACCGAATTCAATGGCACCGCTGAATGCTTCTGTCAGGTAGTAATACTGACCGGTCACCGGCATTGTCTGGCTCACAATCGCATCGATTTTTTCTACTACACCTTCGTATTCCGGCTTGCCTTTGGCGAACTCAGCGAATTTCTTCTCCTGTTCTGCTTTCGTACCCAGCACATCATTATCAATGATAGCCTTATTCATACCGATAGAGTTCTTCCAGTAGTTGCTGCTGCCGGCATATTTGTTGGCATACTGAATACGAGTTTTGTCGCTGGCGGCCATCACTTCTTTCAGTACGGCAAGACGTGCGCCACGAATGGTGATGCGTGGCTGGTTCTGTGCCTCCATACGTTCTTTTACTTCCGATACGGTGAGGTAGCGGCTTGTACTTCCGGGGAATCCCATGATCATGGCATAGTCACCTTCTTCCAGTCCTTTGATGGAGATGGGCAGGAATTTCGGAGTTTTCAGGGGCACGTTTGATGCTGAATATTCTGCGGGATCACCATTAGCGTCAGCATAAATGCGGAACATGGAGAAGTCTCCCGTGTGGCGTGGCCACATCCAGTTGTCCGTCTCTCCACCGAATTTACCGATAGAGGAGGGGGGAGCAGCTACCATGCGTACGTCTGTGTATACTTTTTTGTAGAACAGGTAGTATTTGTTGCCGGCATAGAATGGCAATGCTTGTACTTCGATGCCCTTCTTGTCCTTCAGATCGCTTTTTTCGAATAATTCCTTAGCCAGTTTGTTGAGGAACGGGCGAGTCATTGCATTCACTTCCGTCACTTCGCCGGCAGCGATTTTCTGGTTTACAATGTCCGTGATATCTTCAATACGGTCCACGAACTGGAACTTCAATCCCGGAGTAGGCAATTCCTCGCTACGGTTCTTGGCCCAGAAACCATCTGTCAGATAGTCGTGTTCCACACTACTGTGTTGTTGGATAGAAGCATAACCACAATGGTGGTTTGTCAGAATCAAGCCTTCCGGTGAAATGATTTCACCCGTACAGCCTCCACCGAAGATGCCTACCGCATCTTTCAGTGAAACTCCGCCCGGATTGTACAAATCATCCGCTTCCAGTTTCAGTCCTTGTTTTTTCATTAACTCAATGGAATTCTGCTGTTTCATCAACTGCAGCAACCACATTCCTTCGTCGGCACGCATTGCAGAGCCGAACGCCAGCGCAGAAAGCGCCACTAAATAGGTTCTAATTTTCATTCTTACTTTATTATTATGAGTTCGATTTTATGAAATCCATTACATTGGCGGGCGGGCGTTGATTCATCAACTCGTTCTTCATGAAGTCCATATACGGAGCCACATGACTGAAGAAGCGATGATACCCCTTGCAGAGATAGTTTAATCCCGGTTCGCCGGTTGCCGTCCGTGCAAAACGGTTCTTGGGGCATTCGCCATTGCAGGCAAACAGCCACTCACATTCACGGCACTGAGTGGGCAACGATTGCTGTTTCATCTGCCCGAAAGCCTGTTGCTTTTCACTGTACATCATTTCCACCAGTGTCTTCTGGTAAATGTTTCCCAGCTTATATTCGGGGAATACAAAATGGTCGCAGGAATATACATCTCCGTTGAATTCCATTACTCCGGCATGTCCACAGGTCTTTGCCATGGTGCATACCCCCGGCTGTTCGCCTATCCAGTTGGCCAGGGTAGAGTCAAACAACTGAATGTAATAGGTGCCTACATCCTTTTTCACCCATTCGTCGAAGAGGGTGCAGAGGAAGTTGCCCCATTGTTCCGGACTGACGGAAAAGTCCGCCAGTTCGGCCACCTCTTCACGATCGGCTAGTGAGGCCAAGTGTCGTCCGTCCTGATGTCCGAATACGCGCTCTACGATGGGGGCAAACTGTATGTAGTGGCAGCCTATTTCCTTGAAGAAGTTGTAAAATTCCAGCGGATAATCGGCATTGTAGTCATTCACTACTGCCATTCCGTTCCATTCTACACCGTGCTTCTTCAATAAATTGATGCCTTGCATCACCTTTACGAAAGAGGGTTTTCCCTGCTTGTTTTTTCGATATTCGTCATGAAACTCCTGCGGCCCGTCGATAGAGACTCCCACCAGCCAGTTGTTTTCACGGAAGAATTCGCACCATTCATCCGTCAGCATGGTTCCGTTGGTCTGTATGCTGTTGTCTATGGTGCGTCCGCGTGCATGTTTTTTTTGCAGCTCCATCGCCTTTTTGTAGAAAGACAACGGGCGCATCAGGGTTTCCCCGCCATGCCAGGTGAACATTACCTGCGGCATGGTTTGCGAATTGATATACTCTTCAATAAACTTTTCCAGCAACTCTTCGCTCATTACATGCTTTGGGTTGTTCTGGTATAGTTTGCTCTTTTCCAGGTAGTAACAGTAGTCGCATGCAAGGTTGCATACGGCGCCTACCGGTTTCAGCATGACGTAGAGTGGCTTGGCAAAAGGAGCATAAGTTGACATAGGAGACTATCTTGTTTCAGTAATAGGGTTTACATTTTGTTACTTATCACTGCAAAAATAAGTAAACTAAATGAAATATCCTTTCTTTTCTCCCTCCTTATAAGGATTATTAATGGAAAAAAGAGAGCAAAATTTAAATATTGATAAAAAGTTTCTTTACAGCGCGAATAGGTTGTACCTTTGTATCGTGTTTCATAAAAATCGTTTCCTGCATGATTAGAATGAATGTGAACCGTATTTTGCCCTTAATGCTTTTGCTCGTGCTTTTTGCTTCGTGCAGTCGCAAGTATAAAGTGGAGGGTGTGTCATCGGTGACCAGTCTCGACGGTAAGATGTTATACCTGAAAACGCTCCGTGACGGGCAATGGATAACAATTGACTCTGCCGAAGTGGTACACGGTTTGTTCTCAACGAGTGGCCCGTCAGACTCTGTAATGATGGTGACGCTCTACATGAATGATGAGGCTATCATGCCTCTTGTACTCGAAAACGGTAAAGTTGAAGTCTCCATATCCAACTCTCAACTCACCGCTAAAGGTACGCCGCTAAACAATGCTTTGTATGAATTCATCGAAAAGCGCAATGCGCTTGAGCTGAAGATTGAAGAACTGGAAAAGAAAGAGGCACGTATGGTCCTGGATGGCGCCGCATTGGATGACATCCACGAGCAACTGACTCAGGAGGGAGAGGCCTTGATAAAAGAAATGAATGACTATATAAAGGAGTTTATTTCTGCCAATTATGAGAATGTTCTTGGTCCCAGTGTATTCATGATGATGTGCAGCACGCTGCCTTATCCTATCATGACCCCACAGATAGAGGATATCATCCGTACGGCTCCCCAGTCTTTCAAGAGTACTCCTTTGGTAAGGGAATTCATCGATAAAGCCAAAGAGAATATGAAATTAATAGAGGAACATCGACGCATGGAGGAGAGCAATCACTGATCCTCGTTTTTCACCATTCCCTTGTATTCTTCCGGTAAAGCACTTTCTACGGCGGCGTAGGCTTCGGCCATCGTCGCCTTGATGTTTTCTATACCTTGCCCTTTGGGTGGGATAGGATCATGGATAGTGAGTATCATACGGTATGGGTGTATCCACTTGCCCGTGCGGGGGAGGATTTGGAATGATCCGTCGATGGTGACAGGCACCACTTCCAGTTGTAACTCGTCTGCCAATTGAAATGCACCTTTCTTGAAGTATCCCATGTGTCCTGTAAAAGTACGTGCACCTTCCGGGAATACCACCAATGATACGCCATCTTTCAGTGAAGCTTTTGCCTGACGAATGGTTTCCAGTACTTTCTTAGGTCCTGAACGGTCTACAAAGATGTGTCCTGCGCTTTCGCAGGCTTTTCCTACGAAAGGTAATTTCCGCAGGCTCTTCTTCATCATCCACTTGAAGTTGCGTCCCAGGAATCCGTAGATCAGGAAGATATCGAATGCACCCTGATGATTGGGTACGAATACGTACGACGTATGTTTATGTATCTTTTCCCGGCCGCGCACCTTTACGGGGATCAGCAGGAAAACGCAAATTAGTTGTGACCATATTTTTCCGGGATAATATCCCCAGATGTGTGCACCGCCTATCAGTGAGCCGACAATCGTGACCAAAGCCGTAAGAATAGTCAATACCAGCAGAATTGGCAATGCAAAACATATTTGGTAAATATAATAGAGTATCTTCATAGGTGTTGGATTTTTATTGCTGCAAAGATATGCATTTTGATTTAGATATACTACCCGGCAATGGCACTTTTAGTTTGCCCCGATAATACTCCTTCTGACAGGGCTACACCCTTTGCCTCGGATGGTGTAGCCATCTGCCCCAAAGGGTGTAGCCATCCGGGGTAAAGGGTGTAGCCCTTTTTAATACCCTCTAAAAGGATCTCCTGATGGGGTGATGCGGATGTTCAGGCAACGTTTGATTGTGAATTTCTGATTTGTGAAAAACGAAAAAGGGAACAATTCTTCTTCCCTTATATCTCCTTACAGGAAATGTCTAACTTAATGTGTGGGATATTATGAAAAATGGAAAGTTGAAAGGTCTGAAATTAGTGTTAGGGCGCAAAATAAATGACTTGTGTTATGATGGAGAGAAAAAACGAATCATTATGAATTTGGATAGTGAATATCAATTTGCTTATCTTGATATTGAAAGATACTTTAATAGTTAATATATGGTTAGTTTATAAATGAAGTGATATCTTTCTGGTAATGTCATTTTTAATACTACAAACGATGTCATAATGTAAAACAAGTAATGTTGTGATACGAAATATTCTTTGTTTTGTATCATAACATTGCTTGTTGTCATCTCTTCTTTAAGGTAATAGTAGCTTGAGGCTTAAAGATTTTATGCCTTACTGTATAATAGTCGTTTTTTTATTGTCAGTTATTTGTTTCTTATATTAAAAAAATAGAACAGTGAAGAGCTTTTTAAAGACTTTGAGACGTCTTGTTAAAGGGCAAATTAGGGGCAGGGTCACCTATAACCCCATTTGTAGATGAAAATGATTCTTTTAATATTGGTATGTTGTTGTTTTACAGTGAGATATGTGTTCGATTGTATGCTGAATATCACTTTGGAATCTATTTTGATATATTGGCAATCTGCACAATTTTGATGATTTTTTATGGGTAAAAAAACGATATTGTGTAGTCTTGGCATATGTAAATATTTTCGGGGAGTACATGGCTTATTTCATAGATCAGTTTTCTGTTTTATTTGTTTGCTGTAGGCGTGCATACGGGCGATTTTCTTGAGGTCACCACCAAAGAGAAAATTCACCCCGACACGAAAGCTCCCGGACTGGAAGAAGCACGCCGCAAACAGATTTATTACAATATGGACAGGGCGGAACAACTGGCGTATGACGAACATATAAGATCATGCATATACTTTTCACTCGCATGGATCCTTTCGGAATATAGCATAGCTACCTGTAGCTTGTAGCTCGTAACTGATTCATGCTCCGTCAATAACGAACAGGATTCAACTCCTGGTCCGCATTATCTATTGTTTTTGGATGTTATTTTTATTGACATGTAATAAAATCACTCCTTTCATTTGAGTAAAATGCGGGGCTATAAGTGACCCTGCCCCTGAATTGGCCTCTTAGTTTTTTATTCGTAAATTTTCAATATATTGATAATCAGTGAGTAATAGCTGTTTTGAACTTCTATTTATTAAATTAAATGATGTATGTCTTTCAGGGGATATTGGACTGGGTTCTTTAGATTTGCTGACTGAAAAAACTTTATTGTTGTAGTCTGAAAGGAGATTCTTTGAGTACATATAGATTATACCTGCCTATATCAGAAGATGTTTTTAAATGTGAAGCGATTTTACGATATAATTGCTTGATGATGGGTTTCTTTTTATGTACTTTTGTGGCATACACATTTATAAATGCCATGAAATACTATAAACAAACATTATACATATTGTGCGGATTGTTGTTGACTACTGTAGGCTTGCTTGTGTACTCGCTGTACCTAAGCGGGGTGGAAAATCAAGAGAAAGATAAAATGACTGCTGAAATGCTATTAAAGGATGCAGCAACAGCCTGGGTGAGTCAGGAGCTTGAGCAACAGAGAATACCATTTTATTCGGCAGGCGGTAATAATGAAGAGAAGATTTCCAAACGTCGCATTGTAACAGCAACAGGACCACTAATTGTAGAAATTGATTCTGTAAAAGAAACGAAGAGATTACTTTCCTCGGATTTTTTGGCTTCTATGGCTCGTTATTTACTTATGTCTGGTGTTTCGTCTATTGATGGATTGAATGAACAATGGCAAAAGAAATTGAATGCGAGTTTACCTCATTATTATTCAGCTTTTGAATTCATACCTCAAATGTCCAATAATGAAGAGAATCTGAAACAAACTCTTGCTGGAAATCAAACCTTTTGTCTGCCTGAAAATAAACTCGGAGATTATTATTTGGATAATATGTATTTTCTTGAAGTGAAGGCCTATTTGTCTGCACCATCTGTGTGGTGGTGTGCAGACTGGAGGCGTATGGATATTGTTTTATACATTGGAGGGTTAATATTAGGAATATGCATCTTGGCATTTCTACTTATATATAATAGGAATAGAATTCCAAATGATAAAGTGGATGTTCTGCCATCCGCTGTTCTTCTTCAGTATGATGATTTTTTATCTACTGATAAAATAGTATCAGAAGATGAAGTAGTCTGTAGCCTTGGTAATGCTAAATACCAACTACGTGAAATTCTTTTTAATGAAAAGGAAATGACCATAACTTATAAAGGGCAGATGAAGCAATGTTCTAAGCAGCCGTATAAGTTGTTATCTGCTTTTATCCATGCTAAAGACCATTTTTTGTCGGATGGTAGAATCGCTGAAATTTGTGATTGGAATTTGGATGATATTGGTTTGGAAGGTAAAAGAAAAACTGCTATATCCAAGCTTCGGAGATTACTTGAAAGTGATAATTCGCGCGTGAATATTGTCCGTATGCGAAATGAAAAAGATGAAGTTGGCTTTGTTTTGTTATTGACAAAATAAATAAATCCTTAATTTTTAATTAAAAAAGGCGTTTTAAGGGGGTAAGAATTTTCTTACCCCCTTAAGGCGTTATAAAATCAATGAAACATATATGAAATATTTGTGTAATCTTTATATTTGCCACATTGAAAAATCAATAAAAAGTATGATTTATGAAAAACAGAATTAAAAAAAATCTGGTAATTGTATTAATAGTAGTTGCTATTGTAAGTGGATATATTGTAAAAAGTCAGCCATCATCGGAGGTGTCTCCTTTATTATTAGAAAATGTAGAAGCTTTGGCGAGGGGAGAGTATGATGGAGTTTATTGTTTCGGTATTGGAACTGTCGATTGTCCGTTTAATAATATCAAAGTAGATTCTTATTATGCTCCGTATAGCTTACTTTATTAGTATCCTCTTTTTTCTTCTTTCCTGTACTTCCCAATCAACTGTCTCTATGAATAATGGATATGTTGATTTCCCTGAAGTCCGGGAACTAAAAGCAAAGACGATACAACTGGATACAGCCTTGTTCCGCTACCCTTTTCGGGTGCATGTTTGGGACAATAGAGCTGTGGTGCTGGATTTGCATGGAACGGATCATTATTTTCATGCATTCAGTTATCCGGAATTTCGGTATCTATCTTCCTTTGGTAAGAAGGGAGATGCCCCCGAAGAGATGCTTTCAGCGGAAAACTTTCGATGGAGTGAAAAAGGCTTGTGGATATTGGATGCAAATAAGTCGGAACTGACAGAGTTGGGTTTTACTTTATCCAGTGACACGTTGTTTCGTCAGGAAGTAGTGAAGTTAGATAAAGCAATCCTCCGTGCTTTAGATTTTGTAATATATGAGGACTCCACTTTTATCATTCCTGACTATACAGGTGATAACCGTTTCTGTCATGTCAGTTCAGAGGGAAGGTTGTTACGGAAGTTCGGGGTAATCCCTTCTGCCAACGAAGAAGCTTTGGCAAATTCTCGTCCTGCATTGGCGCAGGCTTGGCGTAGTTTTATTGACTACAACCCTCGTAAGGGTGTGTTGGTTGCTGCTACCCAGTTGGGTGAGGTTCTGGAAATCTATAACTTGAAAGACAGTACGCATGTTGTCTGTATCGGTCCGCATGGCGAGCCGGAGTTTCAGGTCGCAGAGGGTTATGGCATACCGACAGGTATTATGGGCTTTGGCGATGTACAAGTGACGGATAATGCTATTTATGCTGTTTTCCAAGGGAAAAGTTTCAAGGATATTATGGAGAGTGCCAAACAGGGAAACAAATTACCGGATGGAGGACAATCTATTTATGTGTTTAGCCTGAAAGGTGAACCGCTTCGGAAATATGTGCTGGACCATTATGTTCATGGCATTTTTGTTGATGAACAGAGAGGTGTTATTACAGCTTTGGATGTGAATATGGATGAGCCGATATTGGAATACAGTTTTCATCCTGTAGAATAATTCCGAAATGAAATGACAGTCGGACGGAAATGGCCATTCTGTTTTGAAGGTGATTTTATTTCATAAATGCCTGAAAGAAAGGATTGCCAATGCAAAAGTAGGAATTCACTTAGTGAAAAAAGTATAAACCGGTTTAGCTGTGACGACAGCATGATATGAAATGATCTTAGCGAGATATTCTGTGTCTTGCCTCTCTGCTGCACAATATTGTTTTGTGCTTGATATTAAATATTAAACGTATTTTGAATTTAAAAAAAATTACGATGAAAAAGTTTTTGAAATTTGCTTTTGTTGCAATTTTTGTGGCAGTAGCGGGATATGGTGTTTATGCTTCGCAGAAGTTTGAAACTATGTCTGAATTGGCATTGGCTAATGTGGAAGCATTGGCTAGGGGAGAATCACCGTCTAAATTTCTTGTTGTAGATCGTGTTGAGTATACTATGATAGATGAACATGGAAATCAACAAGTGGTGATCGTTTTAGATTGTAGACAAGAACATCCATTAGGATATGATTGTGCATGATTTCTTATGTAGTATAAAAAAACTTTTGCTCAAACTTTATATTTTATTGTTTGTGTTGTAAATATTAATAAGGATGTGTTAAGAGGATACTTAATACTATTAGTATTCTAAAGCATCCTTATTTTAATGATAAATATTTATAGTTATGAAATACTTATTTGTTTTTTTTACATTAGCCATCATACTTGTGGGATGTTCCAAAGAAGGTTCTCATATGGGAAAAGATAATGTAACTGTTTATGATATTGACTATACGAGAAATGATACCTATTTTTGGGATGAATATTTTGAATATTCACATCATGTTGTACTAGAGACAAACGATGAATCTTTGTTTAAAGAAATAACGAAGCTTATTATTAAAAATAATCGAATACATATATTATGTGGTTCGATGAATAAAGTTATTATTTTTGATATAGAAGGAAATTTTATTGGTAGTTTTTGTCATTATGGAGAAGGTCCTGGAGAATATCTTAGTGCGGTTGATATAAATATCAACAATGATGATAATATTGAAGTATTGGACAAACTTCTTTCGAATATAAACATATATACTCTGATGGGGGAATTTATCGGTACAAAAAAGGCTATTGCGGCTGATGCATTTTTACGAGTGGATGGGAATTGTTATATCTTCAATCGAAATAATTTTCGTGGGCAAATTGATGAAACACAGCCGTTTAATTTCTTATGTATGCAAAGTGATTCCATATTCATAAAAGATCTTCCTTATGTTCAACCGATGGCAGGTCGAGTTTTTAGATATGGTGAAGGGAATTCGCTTATCTATCCTTATAATGGTGGAATAAGTATTCCTCATAATGATACTTTGTACACATTTGATATAGAGAATTATAAATTGAATCGTTCTTTGGTTTTTAATTTTCGAATAAAACGACCTGATAATTATATGTCTCCGAAGCAAATTGAAGATTATCTTCGGCGGTCTTATAGTGGAGAAATTCCAAGTTCACTTTATGGCTTACAAATGCTTGGAGATTATATATTTGGCATATTTAATTATGAAAAGAAAGTTAAGCATGTATTAATATCTACGGTAGATGGTAAATCTACAGTTAGTTTTCCTGTTCTTGGCAAAGATAGAATTCCTATAATTCCAATATCTCATACATCTGATCAGATAAAAGATAATTTTATAATAACAGTTTTGCCTTCTTTCTTTGTAAAGTATAATAAGACGATTCAGAAGAATTCATTTCTTAGTATAATTGAAAAGAAACTCGAAAATGAAGAATGTAATCCATCGTTAATTTTTTATAAGTTGAAAAACACACCAATTCATATAGAAATGGGGAATGACTAAGTGCTGATGAAACAGAAAGAGGTCATAGTGATTACGGATATGATAAGAATTTTTTTAAGAACTGATTGATAAAATGAAAAGTTTATGAAATTCACTTTGGATGGTGTTTTATTATAATTACCAAGATATACTATTTTAATAGTAACTATTATATTGACTTTGGTATTGGATAAAGAGTTGTCTTGTGCCTTTATTGTTTATGAAGGCGGACTATATATAAGTCATGATTGTCAACAGATTTATGATCAACTATCAGATTATATGACTTTTTGATTTAGTGATAGAAGATGGTTGGTCTATGTGTTGAAAAATATTAAGAAAAAGAGTACAAGATTTATGTATAATTTAAAAAAGGTGATGAGAAAGCTTTTTGTCGTTTGTTTTTTGTGCCAAGTTTTGATGTCTTGCAAAGATGCAAAAATTAATGCCATTGTTTCTTTGTTGCAAAAATGGGATGGCAAAGAAATATTATTCCCTAAATCTCCAATATTTACTATAAAAGGGAAAGATACTATACTTTATCCCATATTAGATGAATATAAGATATTAACTTATGTTGATTCAATAGGATGTATTAGCTGTAAATTAAAGCTTCCTCAATGGAAAGAATTTATGGCACTTGTTGATTCGGTGAAAAGTGAGCCTATTCAGTTCTTATATTTCTTTTATCCTAAACGGAGTGCTGATGTATGTCAATTGTTAAGAGCTGCAGATTTTGATTATCCTATATGTATTGATGAGCAAGATTCATTGAATAAACTGAATGATTTTCCTTCTGAAATTGCCTTTCAGACTTTTCTGTTAGATAAAAATAATAGAGTCCTTGCTATTGGTAATCCAATTCATAATTCTAAAATAAAAGAAATCTATTTGAAGATAATTCAGGGTGGTGAAGTAAAACTTGATGGAGAGAAAAACGTCATTCAAACGAAAGTGAATGTTGATAAGTCTGTTATATCTTTAGGTCACTTTGATTGGCAAAAAGAGCAGAAAACATCGTTCGTATTGAAGAATATAGGTGAGAGCCTTCTGGTGATACAAGATGTAAATACCTCGTGTGGTTGTACTGAAGTCACCTATTCAAAAGAACCGGTACAGCCGGGTGGTTCAGTTGTATTGAGTGTCAGCTATAAGGCAGAAGCTCCCGGGAGTTTTAATAAGACTATCACTGTATATTGTAATGCCAACTCTTCCCCGGTAGTTTTGAGAATAACAGGGGATGCGGAATAATTTTATTAGAAAATCAGCAAGCAGGTTAAAAGTGGAATGACTAAGAATGAACCCCATAAGATGAGAAATATAGATTGGTATCTTAATAAGATTCTAAATCTGTTTTTGATGGTCTGCGGAGCAGCATTGATTTGGATATTGTTTCAAGTGACCTGTATTGCTACATTCAAGATTCCTTCTGATTCGATGGAGCCTGCCCTACTTGCCGGAGACAATATTCTGGTGAATAAATGCGTGATGGGAGGGCGTCTGTTCAATGTATGGGATGCTTTGGGAGACAAGGAAGTAGACATATACCGTTTACCCGGATTAGGCAAGGTGAAAAGAAATGATGTGTTGGTTTTCAATTTCCCCTACTTGGAACAACGTTGGGACAGTGTCGCATTTAGGGTAATGAAATATTATGTGAAGCGTTGTGTTGCTTTGCCCGGTGATACATTTGAAATAAGTAGGGGACATTATAAAGTACATGGCTATACCTCAGTATTGGGAAATTTGAGGTCACAGGATGATTTAATGCGTATTGTTGAGCGTGGTCTGGAAGGAGACTGTGGAATTGTGATGAGGGGTTATCCTTATAGTGATATTGTGTATTGGGATATAATGAATTTTGGTCCTTTATATCTTCCGGCAAAAGGTGATGTGATAGAGATGACTTCCAAGCATGTTGCCTTGTATCGGAATGTAATAGAATGGGAACAAAAAAAGAAACTTTTGTTACGTGGAGATACGGCTTTGTTGAACGATAGTGTAATACACACATACCGTTTCAAGGAGAATTATTATTTTGTGGCAGGTGATAAGGTGATGAACTCTCAGGATTCCCGCTATTGGGGCTTGTTGCCCGAACCTTTTATTGTAGGGAAGGCTGTTAGGATATGGAAGTCTGTAGATAGGAATACGGATAAAATAAGGTGGAACAGGATATTTAAAAAGATAGAGTGATAAAGTAAAGGAGGTGTTATCGAATGAAAAAGTAATATATTTCGGATGAGCAAGTAATATATTTGTTCATTCTGCGGAAGTCCTTTCCGAAAATAGAGGATGAATAATAAATTTATTAATATTAAAGAGAAAATTATGAAAAAAGTACTTGTTGGTATTATTGCTGTTGTTGCAGCTGTTAATGTCTTTTTTAATTTGTACAATAGGAATGAAATTATAGGTTTGTCTTCTCTAAAAATAGAAGCATTGGCTTTTGATGAATCTCATGGCAGTAATCTGGGTCCTCTTTATCAATATGGATGTACAATAATAGAAAAAACGATAATGGGATATGATTCGGATGGCAATCCTGTAATTCAGGAGGTTCCATATCCAGGAGAAAGTGGTTATTGTGCTGGTTCAATAGGAGATTGTACTCCGTACGATTGCACTAGATATTATTAATAGGAATGGGGCTGAATAAAGAACAGCCCCACTTGAATATTACTATGAAATATTTGCTTTTGCTTTTAATTGTTTATACTTTTTGTGGGTGCTACACAGGGACCCAAAAAGTCGCTCATACTAATGAGATAAGAGAAATTTTAATTGACCCTGATAAATTTGAAACTTTTCTGGACTTATCAGAGATCCTGGATGATTCGGTAGAAGTGATTCCTTTGGAAATGAAAGAAGAATGTTTGATATCCCAAATTGTTCGAATTGAGTTTTATAAAGATAAGATATTAGTCTCTGATAAAGCGAATGCAAAGATTTTTGTATTTACTTCCGAAGGAAAGTATTTGAAAAGTATTGGAAAACAAGGACAAGGACCTGGTGAATACTCTTTTTTGGGTGATTTTACATTAAAAGGAGATTCTGTTGTTGTTCAAGATCGTTCTCGCAATAAATACATTGTTTATGATTTATATAGTAATGCATTTAGAGAAATCTCATATGATATGCTTCATTTGGAAGTAGTATCATTTGATGAGATAGCTTATTTTATTTCTAATTATTCACACTCGAAATACGGAGATTATAATCTTTTTCGATTCAATTTAAATACCTCTGAAGTGCTTTCTTTGGAAGTACCTTTTGGAGAAGACGGAATTGATAAATCTAGTTATGGTTTAAAGAGATATGCAAGTAAAAGTGATAGCACAGCTATGCTTATTTATCCATTGAATGATACTGTCTATACGTTGAATAAAGAAACAGTGTTTCCTTCTTATGTAATACATTATACTTCAAGGAATCTTCCAAGTGAAGTGAATGTTAGTAAGGAAAATATCTATAGGTATGTTCATGAAAATAAATATCTGAAAGGATGGGAGTTTATGCAAAATTCTCAAAATTATATGCTGGGCTATTATATTGATAATGGCTTTAAATATTTTGTATACAATAAACGAAATTCCAATATCCGTGTTGGGCAATGGTTGAAAATAGGTTCACTTAGTGAATTAATTTTTAGTGACTTTTATACTACTACTGATATTCAACTTTATTTTAT
>OODL01000989.1_pt1 | contig 28700 bp, 23 predicted proteins | sample 1671181 | NCBI WGS metagenome assembly OODL01 (sample SAMN06348130, study PRJEB24527) | human gut metagenome | biome: human gut; feature: ankylosing spondylitis patient; material: feces | host: Homo sapiens | place: China | collected 2015-10 | reverse complement strand
TGTCCATCATGCCGGGCATGGACTGACGTGCGCCGGAACGGACGGAGACCAGCAGGGGGTTGGTGTTGTCACCGAACTTCTTGCCGGTGATCTCTTCCAGACCCTTGAGGTGCTCAAAGATGTCAGCAGTGATTTCGTCATTGATCTGACGGCCGTCTGCATAATACTGGGTGCAGGCGTCGGTGGTGATGGTGAAGCCCTGCGGCACCGGCATACCGGCTGCGGTCATCTCGGCCAGACCGGCACCCTTGCCGCCCAGCGTGTTCTTCATGGTGACCTTGTCACCGCCGAAAGCGTCATTGCCTTCGCTGAAGTAGTACAGATACTTTTTGCTCATGCGTTGTTTACCTCCCATTCGTGACCGGCGGCATGGCAGCCGCGGTCTCATCGTTTGCCTTGTCTTGAACGTACGATGAACATTGTTTTGTGAATGCTAAACTATTATACCAGAAAATCCATTCCTTTCCACCATGCAAAATCCCGAATTTGTCTGTTATTTTTTATGCAAATCCCTTGAAATTTGCCAAGTTTTAAGGTAGTATAGAATGGGAGAAAGTTCGAGAGGTTTTTTGTTTGTACACGCGATTTCTCGTCCTGTTGGATACAACTTTCTATCCCTGTAACTTTTTCATTTTTATTTTGTCGGAACAAAGCTTTCCGCAGCGGAGATGCTGGGCGGACAGGCAACAATTTTCCGGTCGCCTTTCCTGTCTCTCTTCCGCCGCGCGCTTTGGTGGGAAGGGAGATTTTTTTCATGCAGAATTCCATTTCTGAACAGGCCCGCGCCGCAGCTCTGGCACAGCTGGACGCCGCCGAGGCTGCCCGTGAGGACATCCTTGTGCAGCACATTGCAAACGGCGTGGCCATCAACAGCCGCACCGTGCAGATCGACCCGGAGGTGGTCATTGCCCCGGGCGCTGTGATCCTTGCGGGCACCATCCTGCGGGGCAAGACGGTCATCGGCGCAGGCTGCGTCATCGGCCCCAACACCCTGATCGAGGACAGCACCGTGGATGAAGGCACCACCGTAAACGCCAGCCAGATCTACGGCAGCCACATCGGCCCGCACAACAACATCGGCCCCTTCACCCATGTGCGGGTGAACACCGTTACCGACTACGGCGTGCATCTGGGTGCCTATGTGGAGACCAAGAACTCCAACTTTGCCCGCGGCAACACCGTGAGCCACCTGACCTACATCGGCGACAGCGATGTGGGCAAGTACTGCAACTTCGGCTGCGGCACCGTCACCTGCAACTACGACGGCAAGGACAAGTTCCGCACCACCATCGGGGACTACTGCTTCATCGGCTGCAACACCAACCTTGTGGCTCCGGTCAAGGTGGGCGATGGTGCCTACACCGCCGCCGGCAGCACCATCACCAAGGATGTGCCCGCACAGGCACTGGGCATCGCCCGGGAGCGCCAGACCAATCTGGACGGCTGGGCAGAGCCCAAGATGGAAGCCTACATCGCCAAAAAGCAGAAGCTGGAAAACGAGCAGAGCAAATAAACCTCTGCCAGAAGGGAGCTGCGTATGAAGTCTGAAAGCTTTCGTAAGCAGGCGCTGAGCCTTGTCCTTTTCTTCGCGGCTGTTGCCGCCGTGTTCGCCCTGACCCGCCTGCGCAGCGACCCCGCCAAAAAGCAGGCGGAGTTCGTGGTGCAGCAGCTGCTCTCCTGCTCCTCTGCCGTGGAGCAGGCCGTGGAGCAGGCCGTGGACGCCGCTGCGCCCTCCGGCAGTGAACCGGGGCTTGCCGCAGCGGACACCGATGGGCTGTACGCCTTTCTTCAGGCGCAGCTGGGCGATGCCATGACTGCCGACTGCCTGAACAAGGTCATGGCAAACCGCCTGCCCACCCGCATCACCGCGCTGGCAGGGCAGTCCGGCGGCAAGCTGACTCCCGCTGACCTTACCCTGAAAAAGCGCGCCGGGGCAGAAAACTGCTACGACTTTTCCGCCGCCCTGCTGACCGTCACGGACAGCACCGCCGCCGCGCAGGTGTCCGGCACCATCACCATGGTGAAGGAGGACGGCCGCTGGAAGGCCTCTGCCATCACGCTGAACCTGTAATATAATGCTTCTCTGCCCCTGTGCCCTGCGGCATGGGGGCATTTTTTGCTTATAATGTATATCTTTTTGTGCGCGCGTATGTTATACTTAGATGTTGTATCACACTATTATCAGGAAAAGGTATTATCATATCATGAATGAAAACGATATCTGGCTCATTGCAGGGCTGGGCAACCCCGAGGCAAAGTACGATGGCACTCGCCACAACGCCGGTTTTGCCGCGCTGGACGCGCTGACCGACAAGTGGAACATCTCTGTGGGTAAAACCAAGTTCCAAGGCCTGTGGGGACAGGGCGAGGTGGACGGCCACAAGGTGGTGCTGCTGAAGCCCCTGACCTACATGAACCTTTCCGGCGATTCCATTGCCCCTATGGCGGGCTTTTTCAAGATCCCTGCCGGCCATGTGCTGGTGCTGTGCGATGACATCACACAAGCCCCCGGCAAGCTGCGCATCCGCCCCTCCGGCTCTGCGGGCGGGCATAACGGCCTGAAGAGCATCATTGCCCGGCTGGGCGGGGAGAATTTCCCCCGCATCCGCATCGGCATCGGTGCAAAGCCCCACCCGGACTACGACCTTGCCGCATGGGTCCTGGGCAAGTTCCCGCCGGAGGACGCCAAGGCCATCGCCGACCGCTACTCTGACCTTGAAGCCGCCGCAAAGCTTATCATGGACGGTAAACTGGGTCTGGCGCAGAGCAAGTATAACGGGTAAACGCCCCCACTCGTGAAAATGCGTTTGGAGCGCTCCGCAGAGCGCGACAAACGCGAAATTATAAATAATTCTTCCGCTGAAAATATCCAGAGCACAAGCGGAGGATATTCAAAATCGTTATTCTCCCGCATCCTGACAGGAAAGGAGGTTTTTCCATGTACGAAGCCTTACTCAAGGCTACCCCGGAATATCAGAAGGTCGCCGCAAGCTTTGGCTCTGCAGGGCCGGCGGCGCTGTTCGGTCTGCCGCCCGCAGGCCGGGCGCTGCTGTATGCCGCACTGCAAAAAGACCTTGGCCGAGTGCTCTGCATCGTGACCCCCGGCGAAGCCGAGGCCACCCATTTTGCGGACGACCTCAAGGCGCTGGGGCTTACCGCAGCGGTGTTCCCCCCGCGCGACTTTATGCTGCGCCCGGTGGAGGGTGCAGGCCGCGAGTACGAGTACCGCCGCCTTTCGGTGCTGGGTGCACTGGCGGGCGGACGGCTGCAGGCCGTCTGCGTGCCCGCCGAGGCACTTTTGCAGTACACCGTGCCCCGGGCAGAATTCATCCAGAACACCCTCACCCTGAAGCCCGGCATGGTGTATAACCGCGAGGCGCTGGTGGCGCGGCTGTTTGCCGCCGGGTATGTGCGCCGCAGTCAGGTGGACGGCCCGGGACAGTTCAGCGTGCGCGGCGATATCGTGGATATCTACGCGCCGGATATGCGTCAGCCCGCCCGCGTGGAGTACTGGGACGACGAGATCGACTCCATGTCCTCCTTTGACCTGCTGACCCAGCGGCGGGACGGCGCACTGGAAAAAATCTACCTCTCCCCTGCCCGCGAGGTGCTGTTCGGCAGCACCGCCGAGACCGCCGAAGCGCTGCGCGATACCATCAAAAAGGCGCGCGGCAAGCGCCGCGCCGCGCTGGAAAAGGCCACCGAAGCCGATCTTTCCCAGCTGGATTCCGGCCTGATGCCGGAGGCCATGGATAAATATTACGGCATCCGCTACCCCGCCCCCGCCACGCTGCTGGACCATCTGGACACGCCGCTGTTCATTCTGGACGAGGTGGGCGGCATCCGGGATGCCCAAAAGGCCACCGAGTTCCGCCGCAGCGAGGAGCTGACCGGGCTGCTGGAGGAGGGCGTGCTCTGCCCCGGGCTGGATGTGCTGTACCAGACCATGGACGATCTTGTCATTGCCGCCCAGAACCACAGCACCCTGCTGTGCGAGAACTTCCTGCGCGGGATGAACGAGTTCAAACTGAAAGACCTCATCAACGCCGAGGCCTTTGCCGCCCCCAACTGGAACGGCGACCTTGCCTCCCTGCGGGAGGACTTAGACCCGCTCATTGCCCAAGGCTATGCCGTCACCCTGTTTGCCGGTACACCCAAGGGCGCAGCCGCTCTGACCCGCGACCTTGCCGACAAGGGCTACGCCGTGAGCATGAGCCGGGATGTGCGCCCTGCCAAGGGCATTTTGCAGGTGCTGCCCGGGCATCTGACCGCCGGGTGCACCTTCCCCTTTGCCCACGCAGCGGTGCTTTCCAGCCGCCGTCATGGTCTGGACGAGGAAGCCGCCGCCGAAGCCAAAAAGCGCAAAAAGAACAAAAACGCCCTGTCCAGCCTTTCAGACATCAAGCCCGGGGACTATGTGGTGCACCAGAGCCACGGCATCGGGATGTACGCCGGCATCCAGCGGCTGGAGGTGCAGGGTGCTACCAAGGATTACCTCAAGGTGCAGTATTCCGGCTCGGATGTGCTGTATGTGCCGGTGACCCAGCTGGATCTGCTCAGCCGCTACACAGCCCCCGGCGATGAGGAAAAGGTAAAGCTGGCAAAGCTGGGCGGCACCGAGTGGCAGCGCACCCGCGCCAAGGTGAAAAAAGCCACCGAGGAGATGGCGCAGGAGCTGATCGAGCTTTACGCCCGCCGCCGTCAGGCCACGGGCTACGCCTTCCCGCCGGACGGCGACTGGCAGCGGGACTTTGAGACCCGCTTTGACTACGACGAGACCGACGACCAGCTGCACGCCACCGCCGAGATCAAGCAGGACATGGAAAAGGGTTACCCCATGGATCGTCTGCTCTGCGGCGATGTGGGCGTGGGCAAGACCGAAGTGGCGCTGCGCGCCGCCTTCAAGTGCATCATGGGCGGCAAGCAATGCGCCCTGCTGGCACCCACCACCCTGCTGGCGTGGCAGCACTACAACACCCTGCTCTCCCGCATGGAGGCTTTTCCGGTGAAGATCGGGATGCTGTCCCGCTTCCGCACCGCCAAGCAGCAGAAGGAGACGTTGCGCGGCTTACAGGCCGGCAGCGTGGATATCGTGGTGGGCACACACCGGCTGCTGTCCAAAGATGTGAAGTTCCACGACCTCGGCCTTGTCATCATTGATGAGGAACAGCGCTTTGGCGTGAAGCACAAGGAAAAGCTGAAGGAAAACTTCATCGGGGTGGATATGCTCACCCTGTCGGCCACCCCCATCCCCCGCACATTGAACATGGCCATGAGCGGCATCCGGGATCTTTCCACCATCGAGCAGCCGCCCATCGAGCGGCAGCCGGTGGAGACCTTTGTGCTGGAATACAACGATGTTATCCTTGCCGAAGCCATGAAGAAGGAACTTGCCCGGGGCGGGCAGGTGTACTACCTGCACAACCGGGTGGACAACATCGAATCCTGCGCCGCCCATGTCAGCCAGATGGTGCCGGGTGCGCGGGTGGGCATCGCCCACGGCAAGATGACCGAAGAAGAGCTGAACCCCGTATGGCAACACCTGCTGAACGGCGAGATCGACATTCTGGTCTGCACCACCCTCATTGAGACCGGCATTGATGTGCGCAACTGCAACACCCTCATCATTGAGGATGCCGACCGCATGGGTCTGGCGCAGCTGTACCAGATCCGCGGGCGGGTGGGACGCTCCGGCCGCAAGGCCTACGCCTACTTCACCTTCCGCCGGGACAAGACCCTGACCGATATCGCCCAGAAGCGGCTTTCCGCCATCCGGGAGTTTACCGCTTTCGGCTCCGGCTTCCGCATCGCCATGCGGGATCTGCAGATCCGCGGCGCGGGCAGTCTGCTGGGGCACAGCCAGCACGGCCACATGGAAGCCGTGGGCTACGACCTCTACGTCAAAATGCTGGGACAGGCCATCTCCCGGGCACGGGGCGAGCCTGTCCAGCGGGACAAGAGCGATTGTCTTGTGGACCTGCGGGTGGACGCCTTCATCCCGGAAAAGTATATCCCGGACGGCGCGGGGCGCATCGAAGCTTACAAGCGCATTGCCGCCATCCAGACTCCGGAGGACGCCGCCGATGTGCTGGACGAGCTCATTGACCGCTACGGTGACCCGCCGCCCTCGGTGAGTGATCTGGTCAACGTCTCCCTCGTCCGCGTGCAGGCCGCCGCCGTGGGCGTGTACGAGGTGACCCAGAAGAAGGACACCCTCGTGCTGAACCTGGAAACGCTGGACCTTGCCATGATCCGCGGCCTGCTGCAAGCTTTCAATGGCCGTGTCACCGCCGGGGCGGGCACAAAGCCCTATCTCTCGGTGGTATTGCAGCCGGACGAAAAGCCGCTGGAACTGCTGCAAAACATCCTGAAAGCCATGGCAGATATCCTGACTGGCACGCGCAAACGTGACTGAGAGGGTTTTATAAAAACAAATAAGGAGCAAAACGCATGAAAAAGAAACTGCTTGCGCTGGTATGCGCACTTGCACTGACCGTCAGCCTTGTGGGCTGTGCACTCTCCACCCCGGACACCGTGGGCAAGATCGGCGATTTTGAGGTGACCAGCGGCCTGTATCTGCTGGCGCAGTACGATGCCTACCAGCAGGCTGCGCAGCTGGCAGACTCTGAGCAGGACACCAGCAAGGTAAAGTCCTTCCTCAAGGCCACCATCACCACCGATGCCGACACCGGCGAGACCGCCGTGGTAAAGGACTATGTGGCACAAAAGACCCTTGAGACTTTGCAGACCCTTGCCGCCGTGGATGCCCGCTTTGCCGAACTGGGCGGCGAGCTGACCGAGGAGCAGAAGTCTGCCGCCGACAGCTACGCCCAGCAGCTGATGGACAACTACGGCGATGCCTACACCGCCAACGGCATCGGGCTGGAGACCTTGAAGCTGTTCCAGCAACTGCAATACAAGCACACCCTGCTGCTGGATCTTGTCTACGGCAAGGACGGCGAGACCCCTGTGGAGGACGGCGAGCTGACCGAGCATCTGGACAGCACCATGTACGAGATCGGTTTTATCACCGTGCCCCTGTACAACACCAGCACCTTCGCCTTTGCCAGCGACGACCAGAAGGCCGAGATGCTCTCCCTTGCCCAGAAGGCTGCGGACAGCTACAACGCCAACGCTCCGGAGGACACTTCCAGCCAGCTGACCGCCTTTAACAGCATCGCAAGCAGCGCACTGACCGGGATCTGCGCCGTGCTGGATGCAGAGGTTCCCTCCACCAGCACCCTGCAGACCGACCTGCTGGGCGAAAGCGACCTGACCGACGCCTTTACGCAGGAGGGTGCCGCCGATACCCTGCGCGGCCTTGCCTACGGGCAGGCAGCCGCCATCCAGTACTCCGGCTACGCCATGATGCTGGCCGTCCGTCTGGACCCGCTGGGCGTTTCCACGCTGGATGCTCTGCGCAGCCAGATCCTGAGCGACCTGAATGGCGAGGAGCTGGACGACGCCCTTGCCGCCTACGGTGCTCAGCTGGATAACAACCTGAGCAGCTCTGCCATGAGCAAGCTGCCCGCCGCCAAGATCGTGAACGCCACCAGCGCCAACAGCGCCAACAGCTAATGGCTTTGTAAAAACAACACACCCGGGTTTTCCACATCCTTTCTGCGGAAGGTGGAAAACCCGGGCGTTGTTTTTATTTTATTACTTTTGCAAACTCTGCGGCAAGGGCGGCGTTCACCGAACGGACGGCGTTGGCGTCCGGCTTGATGGCGGTGCGGTCGTAGGTGAACAGGCCGTTCACCTCATCCTCCACGTCGGTCAGCTGGGTGTACACCAGCGCCGAAAGCCCCTTTTGCAGCTGCGGCAGCACCGTGCCCAGCTGCAATTTTTTGTAGCGGGCAGTCAGCTCCTCCCGGCTTTTGGCCGTGCCGTAGCCGTAGGTCTTGCGGGGCGGCTCGTGCCCCGGCATGGGCCATGCAATACCGCCATACTCGCTCAGCGCTACGGCGCGCGTCTGCGGGCGCACCCGCAGGGGGTAGAAGTAGTTGTGCAGGGAGTATACATCCCCGCCGCCCTGATCGTACCAGCCGCTGGCCTCGTCCACAAGGCGGGTATCGTCCAGCGCGCGGATGGCTTGCACCGCCCCGGCGGCATCGTACTGTCCCCACCCCTCGTTAAAGGGCCCCCAGCAGCCCACGCAGGGGTGGCAGCGCAGCGTCTGTACCGTATCTTCCAGCTCCCGGCGGTATTCTTCCCGGCTGCTTTCGCTGCCCCGGCTCAGCAGCCCCCACAGCGCCGCCTTGTCCGGCAGGCGGCGCATAAGCGGCTGCAAAACATTGGTCAGGTAGGTGACGAACCACAGGTTATACTTGCTGCCGCCGTTGACCATATCCTGCCAGACTACAAGGCCCAGCTTGTCGCAGTGGTAGTACCAGCGCTGCGGCTCGATCTTTGCGTGCTTGCGCAGCAGGTTGTAGCCCAGCGCCTTTACCTCGCTCAGCTCCCGTTCCACCGCCGCATCCGAGGGCGGGGTGTACAGCCCCTCCGGCCAATAGCCCTGATCCAGCAGACCGTTGAGCAGGATAGGCTTGTCGTTCAGGCAGAAGCGCAGCACGCCCTTTTCGTCCGGTGCGCAGCTCCACTTGCGCAGGGCAAAGTAGCTGTGCACGGTGTCGAACTGCTCTTCTTCTCCCTGCGTAGTGCCCACGGTCAAATCGTACAAAAAGGGCGTGTCCGGGCTCCATGGGAAGAAATACTCCTTCGCAATATGCAGCGTCACCTCACCGTCCTGGTCGGCCTCATCGCTGCCCCAGTCCTCGGCAATGGTCACACCCCCGGCGCGCACTACCGCCCACAGGTTCGCCGCACCGCCGGGTGCAGAGGTATGGGCTTTCACGGTCACGGTGCGGGCATCATAATCCGGCGTAACGGTGAGAGACTGGATGTAATTTTCCGGCACGCGCTCCAGCCAGACCGTCTGCCAGATGCCGCTCTGGGCGGGATAGAACATCCCCCCGGGCTGCAAAGTCTGCTTGCCCCGCGCCTGTGTGCCGTGGCCGGTGGGGTCCTGCACCGCCACCCACAGGCTGTTGCGGCCTGTACCGTTGAGCTGCGCGGTGATATCCAGCGTAAAGGGCCAGTAGCCGCCCCGGTGGCCGCCCACCAGATGGCCGTTCACCTGCACAGCGCAGGCGTAGTCCACTGCGCCGAAATGCAGCAGCACCCTGCCGCCCGTCCCGGCGGGCGGCGCAAAATATCGGTGGTAGTGCAACCACTGCCCGGGCTGCAATGTGCGCCCCACCCCGGAGGCGCGGCACTCCGGCGCGTAGGGCACTAAAATCTCGCCGTCCCAGCCCGCCGGGCGCTGTGCCGAGGCGGTGATGGCGTACTGCCACAGGCCGTTCAGGTTCTCGTAGCTGTCCCGGCGCATAGTCGGGCGGGGATATTCCGTCAGAGGGTGCATACACTCACCAGCCTTTTTCTCGTTTGCTCCATTCTAGCACAGCCCGGGGCATTTGTATACCGTGGAGCGGACGATTTTAAATGGCCGCCGCGTGCGCTTTGGCCATCTTCAGCGGAAAATTATTTTTATATTTGCAATTCTGGAAAATCTGCGGATTTTCCAGAATTGCTTCTTCATGGGAGTAAAAAAGAGCCGCCGCACGGCGGCATGGCTGTGCGGCGGCTTTGTGAGAAGGTTGGAAATTGCTTAGTTCTCTGCCAGATTACCGGTATAAAGCTGGTAATACTTGCCCTTTTTGGCGATCAGCTCGTCGTGGCTGCCGCGCTCGATGATGCGGCCCTGCTCCAGCACCACGATGCAGTCTGCATTGCGGACGGTGGACAGGCGGTGCGCGATGACAAAGCTGGTGCGGCCGTACATCAGGCCGTCCATGCCGCGCTGCACCAGCGCCTCGGTGCGGGTATCGATGGAGGAGGTCGCCTCGTCCAGGATCAGCACCGGCGGGTCTGCCACGGCTGCGCGGGCAATGGCCAGCAGCTGGCGCTGTCCCTGCGAGAGGTTGGCACCATCGCCGGTCAGCATGGTGTTGTAGCCCTCCGGCAGGCGCTTTATAAAGCCATCTGCGTTGGCCAGACGGGCGGCGGCGATGCACTCTTCATCGGTGGCCTCCAGCCGTCCGTAGCGGATGTTCTCCATCACCGTGCCGGTGAACAGGTGGGTGTCCTGCAGCACGATGCCCAGCGAGCGGCGCAGATCGGCCTTTTTGATCTTATGGATGTTGATGCCGTCATAGCGGATCTTGCCGTCCTGAATATCGTAGAAGCGGTTGATCAGGTTGGTAATGGTAGTCTTGCCCGCACCGGTGGAGCCGACAAAGGCGATCTTCTGTCCCGGACGGCCATACAGATTGATGTCGTGCAGCACCGTTTTTTCCGGCACATAGCCAAAGTCCACGTCCGTAAAGGTGATGTCGCCTGCCAGCTTGTGGTAGGTGGTAGTGCCGTCGTGGTGGGGGTGCTTCCACGCCCACAGGCCGGTGCGCTCGGCAGTTTCCACCAGCTGGTCGTTGCGGTCGTACTTGGCGTTTACCAGCGTCACATAGCCCTCGTCGGTCTCGCTGGGCTCGTCCATCATCTTGAAGATGCGCTCGGCACCGGCCAGTGCCATGATGACGCTGTTGGCCTGCATAGACACCTGACTGATGGGCATATTGAAGCCCTTGTTCAGGCTGAGGAAGGCCACCACGGTGCCAAGGGTCATACCGCCGACACCGCCCACGGCCATGGCTGCACCAGTCAGCGCGCAGATGGCATAGCTGATGTTGCCCAGCTGGGCGTTGACCGGCATCATGATGTTGGAGAAGGCGTTGGCCTGCTTGGCGCTTTCCTTCAGCTGGTCGTTCAACTCACGGAAGCCGGCAAGGGTCTGCTGCTCGTGGGTGAACACCTTGACCACCTTCTGGCCCTCCATCATCTCCTCGATGTAGCCGTTCACCTTGCCCAGATCCCGCTGCTGCTGGATGAAGTACTTGGAGGAGCTTTTTGCGATCTGCTTGGAGCAGAACAGCATCAGCGCCACCATGAGCATGGTAACGATGGTCAGCTGCCAGCTGAGCATACACATACTGAAGAACACCGATACGATGGTGATGACGCTGGACACCAGCTGCGGGATGCTCTGGCTGAGCATCTGGCGCAGGGTATCCACATCGTTGGTGTACACGGACATGATATCGCCGTGGGGATGGGTGTCAAAATACCGGATGGGCAGGCTTTCCATGTGGGTGAACAGCTTGGTGCGCAGATTGCGCAGCGTGCCCTGCGTTACGTTGACCATGATGCGGGCGTTGGCCCATGCGGCCAGAATGCCCACAAGGTAGATGCAGCACATCCGCACCAATGCACCGGCCAGCGGTGCAAAGCTGGGGTTCTGCTGGCGGGTCATGGGGACGATGTAATCGTCCATCAAAGTCTGCAAGAACAGGCTGGCCTGCACATTGGCCAGCGCGCTGACCACGATGCACACAAGCACAAGGATGCAGTGGGGCAGATAGTTGCGGAACACCTCATCCATGATGCGCTTCAGCAGCTTGCCCGGGTTTTCCACCTTGGGGCGCGGCCCCCGTGCGCCCCGCGGGCCGGGGCCATGTACTTCTTTTACTGCCATTACTGCGCACCTCCCTGCTTGTCAAAATCGCCGCCGCCCTGCGTCTGGCTGTTGTAAACCTCCTGATAGATGGCATTGGTCGCCAGCAGCTCTGCGTGGGTGCCCAGACCGTTGATCTGGCCGTTCTCCAGCACCAGAATGCGGTCTGCATCCTGCACCGAGGAGATACGCTGTGCAATGATGATCTTGGTCGTGCCGGGGATCTCCTCCCGGAAGGCCTTGCGGATCTTGGCGTCGGTCGCGGTATCCACGGCGCTGGTGGAGTCGTCCAAAATCAGCACCTTGGGCTTACGCAGCAGGGCGCGGGCGATGGTCAGGCGCTGCTTCTGGCCGCCGGACACGTTAGAGCCGCCCTGCTCGATCCATGTATTGTACTTATCCGGGAAGCGCTGGATGAACTCATCCGCGCAGGCCAGCTTTGCCATGCGGATGCACTCTTCCTCGGTGGCGTTGGCATCGCCCCAGCGGAGATTATCCAGAATGGTGCCGCTGAACAGCACGTTCTTCTGCAGCACCATGGAGACCTCGCGGCGCAGCACATCAAGGTTATAATCCCGCACGTCCACGCCGCCTACCCGCACGGTGCCGCTCTCGGCATCGTACAGGCGGGGGATCAGCTGCACCAGACTGGACTTTGCACTGCCGGTGCCGCCGATGATGCCCAGCGTCTCGCCGGGCTGGATGGTAAAGCTGATATCGTTCAGCACCGGCTGGCCGCTGCCGTGCTTATACTTGAAGGTAACGTGGTCGAACTGGATGCTGCCGTCTGCCACCTGCTGCACCGGCTGCTTTGCCGGGGGCAGGTCGGTGTGCTCGTCCAGCACCTCCACGATACGCTTGGCAGAGGCGGCGGACATGGCGATCATGACAAAGGCCATGCTCAGCATCATCAGTGCCATAAGGATGTTCATGATATAGCCGAACAGGGCGTTCAGCTGGCCGGTGGTAATAGCACCGTGCAGCACATATTTTGCGCCGAACCAACTCAGCGCGATGTTGCAGCCGTACACCGCCACCAGCATGGCAGGGTTATTGAAGCTCAGGCGGCTTTCCGCGTTGACGAACTGCTTATACAGGCTCTCGCAGGCGGCGGTGTATTTTTCGTTCTCGAAGCCCTCGCGCACAAAGCTCTTGACCACGCGGATGGCAGAGACATTCTCCTGCACCGAGGCGTTGAGGTTATCATAGTTCTTGAACACCCGGTCAAAGATGCGGAAGGTGGGGATCATGATGGCAGCCAGCACCACCACCAGAAAGACCACCGCCACCACGAATACCAGCGCCAGCGGCCCGCCGATGACCACTGCCATGGTCAGCGCAAATACCAGATGCACCGGTGCGCGCACGCACATCCGCTCGATCATCTGGAAGGCGTTCTGCACGTTGGTCACGTCGGTGGTCATGCGGGTAACAAGACCTGCCGTAGAGAATTTGTCGATGTTGGAAAAAGAGTAATGCTGGATATTTTCATACATGGCATCGCGCAGATTTCCGGCAAAGCCGGTGGATGCCTCGGCGGCATACTTGCCCGCCAGCACGCCCAGCACCAGCGCAATGGCTGCCACCAGAAAGGTAAGCAGGCCGTAGCGGATGATAGCGTTCATATCGCCCTTTTCAATGCCCTGGTCGATGATAAAGGCCATGATGGTGGGCAGCAGCACATCCATAATGGCTTCCAGCGCAGCAAAGAACGGTGTCTTGATCGAGGCGGCTTTATACTCGCCCAGATGCGACACAAGCTTTTTGATCATCTGAGTTCCCTCCTGTTGAATTTATTTGTTTGGTACAAAACAATTTTATACAAAACAATTTAAATGTCAAGACGTTTCGTAAAATGTTCATAATTACTAATTTAGCAAGTCCTTTTTCAACGCTTTGACGAAAAAGGTGGTTATTTCAACGCCTCCCGCAGCTTGTTCAGCAGCCGCAGCAGTTCTGCGTTTTCCTCCTCGGTCAGCAGTCCGGCCACATAATCGTCGGTCTGGTGGAAGGACAGCAGGGTCTTTTCGTGCCGTTGGATGCCCTCCTCGGTCAGCACCAGCTGCTTGAGCCGGGCGTCCTGCGGTACGCTCAGCCGCTGGATGTAGCCCTTGCGCTCCATCAGCTGCAGAATGTTCGTCACCGTGGAGCGGGTGATGGAAAACTCCCGCTCGATGTCCCGCTGGAACACCGGCTCGTCCCGGTGGCGGTAGAGATACTCGATGATCCACCCGTGCATGGGGGTGGTCTGCTCTACCCCGTTGGCGCGGGAAAACTGGTTCAGCCTGCGGAAGATCAGGTTGTCCACCCGGCGCAGCTGAGCGGGGATAACCTGCGGCCCTTCCCACGGCGGGTCCAGCTTGCAGTGCTCTTCAATAGGGTGCTGTGTACACATAATGGTTTCCTCTATTCAAGTTGTTCGATGTGAAACTGTTTGATACGATACATATATTACTCATATCCCCGCTCAATGTCAAGAGGGCGGGGCGCAAAAAAGGCCGCTGCGGAAAATTTTCCGCAGCAGCCTTGATTTTTATGGATACGGGATACGCTTACAGCTTTTTGCCGGTCAGCAGCTCATAGGCCTCCAGATACTTGGCAATGGTCTTGTCAATCACATCCTGCGGCAGGTCGTAGTTGCTGTCGGGGTTGGCCTTCAGCCAGTCGCGGACGAACTGCTTGTCGAAGGAGGGCTGGCTGTGACCCGGCTCATAGCCCTCCAGCGGCCAGAAGCGGGAGGAGTCCGGGGTCAGCATCTCGTCACCCAGCACCACGTTGCCGTCCTCGTCCAGACCAAACTCGAACTTGGTATCGGCAATGATGATGCCGCGGGACAGTGCATACTCGGCGCACTTCTTGTACAGGGCAATGGTGTAGTCGCGCAGCTTGGTGGCGTACTCCAGACCGTGGCCGGGGAACTGCTTCTCCAGCACGTCGATGCTCTGCTCGTAGGAGATGTTCTCGTCGTGGTCGCCGATCTCTGCCTTGGTGGAGGGGGTGTAGATGGGCTCGGGCAGCTTATCGGACTCCTGCAGGCCCTCGGGCAGCTGGATGCCGCACACCTTGCCGGTCTTCTGGTAGCTTGCCCAGCCGCTGCCGGTAATGTAGCCGCGCACGATGCACTCGATGGGCAGCATAGTCAGCTTGCGGCACATCATGCTGTTGCCGGTGAACTGGGGCTGGCGGAAGAACTCCGGCATATCCTGCACATCCACGCTCAACATGTGGTTGGGCAGCAGATCGCGGGTGTAATCGAACCAGAACTTGCTCATCTGGGTGAGCACGGTGCCCTTTTTGGTGACCTTGTTTTTCAGGATGACGTCAAACGCAGAAATGCGGTCGGTGGCAACCATGATCAGGCTGTCGCCATTGTCGTAGATCTCGCGGACTTTGCCTTCTTTGATGGGTTTGAACTCAGTCATAATCAAACACTCCATTTTTCCATGTTCTCAGCAGCGCAGCAGCGCAGCGCAGTTCTTACCCTATTATTCTACCATACTGCCGCGCGGTTTAAAAGGAACAGAATAAAAGAAAAACAGGCAAGTTTTGTGTTTTTATCGTGAAAAGTGCGCAAAAAGCAGCAGGAAATTTCGGCGTTTTGACGATAAAAGTCGTACTTTATCCCCAAATGCACGCACCTTTGCAAAATGCAGTCATGGACAAGCGCCGCCAGTTGCGGTATCATAGTAGTATGCGTATATCTGCGCTCCGCAGGGGCGCAAAAGTAAACAAGGAGGTAAAGAGTATGGGCAAATTTCCCAAGGGCTTTTTGTGGGGCGGCGCTACCGCTGCCAACCAGTGCGAGGGTGCATGGCAGGCAGACGGCAAGGGTCTGGCTACGGTGGATGTAACCCCCTTCGGCCCGGACCGTTTTCCGGTGGCAACGGGCTATATGGAAATGCTGGGCTGCGATGACGCGCATTTCTACCCCAGTCACGAGGCCATTGACCTGTATCACCATTATAAAGAGGATATCGCCCTGTTTGCAGAGATGGGCTTCAAGTGCTTCCGGCTGTCCATTGCATGGACCCGCATCCTGCCCAACGGCGATGACGCTCAGCCCAACGAGGCAGGACTGGCCTTCTACGACAGCATTTTTGACGAGTGCCATAAGTACGGCATTGAGCCGCTGGTCACCATCTGCCACTTTGACACTCCCATTGCCCTCATCAAAAAATACGGCGGCTGGAAAGACCGCCGCATGGTGGACGCCTACGTCCACTACTGCGAGGTGCTGTTCGACCGCTTCAAAGGCAAGGTGAAGTACTGGCTCACCTTTAATGAAATCAACATGCTGCTGCACCTGTCCTTTACCGGCGCCGGGCTGGTATTCCACCCCGGCGAGAATGTGGAGCAGGTCAAGTATCAGGCTGCCCATCACGAGCTGGTGGCCAGCGCAAAGGCGGTAAAGCTGGCGCACGAAAAAATGCCGGACGCCATGGTGGGCTGTATGCTGGCGGCAGGGCAGTTCTACCCCCGCACCTGCGCCCCGGAGGATGTGCGGGCGGCGCAGGAGGCCGACCGGGACAACTACTTCTTTACCGATGTACAGGTGCGCGGCGCTTACCCCGTGTGGGCTAAAAAGCGGATGGAGCGCGCCGGGGTGCAGCTGTGCACCCAGCCGGAGGATGACCGCACGCTGCGGGAGGGCACGGTGGATTTTGTGTCCTTCAGCTACTATTCCAGCCGCTGCATCACGGTGGATAAGGAGCTGATGGCGGCAGAGAATGCGGAAGGCAACGCCGTGTCTGCATCGGTGAAGAACCCCTACCTGAAAGTCAGCGAGTGGGGCTGGGCCATCGACCCGGTGGGTCTGCGGGTGACCCTGAACACCATCTACGACCGGTACGAAAAGCCCATGTTCATCGTGGAGAACGGTCTGGGTGCGGTGGATACCGTAGAGCCGGACGGCTCCATCCACGACAGCTACCGCATCGACTACCTGCGGGCGCACATCGAGGAGATGGAAAAGGCCATCAACGAGGACGGTCTGCCCCTGATGGGCTACACCACATGGGGGCCCATCGACCTTGTAAGCGCCTCCACCGGCGAGATGAAAAAGCGGTACGGCTTTATCTATGTGGACAAGGACAACGACGGCAACGGCACCCTTGCCCGCAGCCGGAAGGACAGTTTTTACTGGTATAAAAAGGTCATTGCCTCGGACGGCGAGGACCTGACCTGAGCAAGCGCCCCGGCACTGTTTGCGGTATGGCAGCGCCGGGGCGTAAACGTGTGAGGAAGAACCGATAACGGAGAAAATTTATGACACCACAAATCATTGCACACCGCGGTGCTTCCTATCTTGCACCGGAAAACACCCTGACTGCCTTTAAAAAAGCCATGGAGATTGGCGCGGACGGCGTAGAGATGGACGTACAGCAGACCATTGACGCCGGGCTTGTGATCCACCACGACTATATGATCGATCTGCACACGGATATTTCCGGCAAGATCTACGATATGACCATGGGCGATCTGAAAGAGCTGGATTTTGGCAGCTGGAAGGACGCCATCTTTCAGGACGAGAAGATCGCCACCCTGCAGGAGGCCATGGAACTGTGCAGGCAGATGCCGGGATGCACCGTGCATCTGGAACTGAAATCCACCATGGACAACGACCCGGACTTTGTGCCCCGGGTGCTGGAAGTGCTGCAGCAGACCGAGATGGTAGAACAGGTGATCCTTGTTTCCTTCAACCACGCGCTGCTGCGGCAGGCAAAGCAGTTGATGCCCGAATTGCGGGTGGGTGCACTGGTATACGGCGAGCTGGAAAGCATGCTGCTGCCGCCGCCCATCATCTGGAAGGATCTTGGACTGACCAACGGCATAGAGGACATAGAAGCCATGGATGCCGCCCTGCCGGAGAGCGCAGCAGACGAGGAAAATTGCAGTTGGATGACCCGATGGATGAGCGATAAGGTAAGTATGCTGCGGGCAAGCTTTCCCGGCGAGAGCCTGAACGAGATCTACAAAAACCTGTTGTCGCAGCGGGATCTGCCCGCCTACATCCGCAGTCTGGACTTTGTGCCGGAGTGGGTCAGCTGTGAGTACCACACCGCCTACAAAAACGCCGGTTTCATTGACAAACTGCACGAGATGGGCATCAAGGTGTCTTTGTGGACAGTGGACACGGAAGATTCCGTCCGCAGCCTGCTGCGCACCAGCGCCGATGCCTACATCACCAACCGCCCCGACCGCGTGCGGGAGTGGATGGAAAAGGAACAGGCGGCGACCGCCCCGACAGAGTCTGTCCCCACTGCTGAAGCAGACACCGGGACAGCTGCCGCAGAGTAAACCGACCGGAACAGACACAAAAAAAGAGATAGGCTTTCCCGAAAGGGATCGCCTATCTCTTTTTCATTCATTTTATTCTGCTGCGTCGGTCAGCACAAAGGTCAGCTCTGCGGTGACGGCGCACTTGCCGTCCACCCATGCCGAGGCCTTGCCTACGCCCACAGCGCCGTGCTGCTGTACCAGCTCGCAGTGGAGGGTGAGCACGTCCCCGGGGGTGACCTGTTTGCGGAAGCGGGCACTCTTGATGCCGCCGAACAGCGCAAGCTTGCCCTTGTTTTCCGGCAGGCTCAACGCCGCCACAGCGCCGGTCTGTGCCAATGCTTCCAGCAGCAGTACGCCGGGCATGACCGGCTGTGCCGGGAAGTGGCCGTTGAAGAATTCCTCGTTGCGGGTGACGCACTTGCGGCCGATGGCCCACTGCCCCGGCTCGTAGTCCAGAACACGGTCCACGAGGGCAAAGGGGTAGCGGTGGGGCAGGATCTCCGCGATCTGTACACTGCTCAGGGTGTTGGCGTTTTCACGCACGGTACGGGGCTCTGCCATGGGTCAGCCCTCCCATCTGCGCAGGGCGATGCAGGCGTTGTGGCCGCCAAAGCCCAAGCTGTTGCTCAGCGCGTACTGCATCTCCTGCTGCCGCCCGGTGTTGGGCACATAGTCCAGATCGCACTCCGGGTCGGGCTGGGCGTAGTGGATGGTGGGCGGGGCGAACTGGTCCCGCAGTGCCAGCGCGGTAAACACGGCCTCGATGCCGCCCGCGCCGCCCAGCAGATGGCCGGTCATGCTCTTGGTGCTGACCACGGTCATCTCCTTGGCGTGTGCGCCGAACACGGCGTGGATGGCGGCAGTCTCGCAGGCATCGTTCATGTGGGTGCCGGTGCCGTGGGCGTTGATGTGATTCACCTGCTCCGGTGCGATGTCGGCATCCACCAAGGTCAGCTTCATGCAGTCGATGGCACCTGCGCCGCCGGGAGCCGGAGCGGTAAAGTGATAGGCATCGCAGTTGGCACCGTAGCCCACCACCTCGGCATAGATGTGTGCGCCGCGCGCTCTTGCGTGCTCCAGTTCTTCCAGCACCAGCACACCGCTGCCCTCACCCATGACAAAGCCGCCGCGGCGGGCGTCAAAGGGCAGGCTGGCAGCGTCCGGGTCGGTGGCGGTGGAAAGTGCCTTCATGCTGGTAAAGCCGCCGATGCCCAAGGGGCTGATGCAGCTTTCCGCGCCGCCGCAGACCATCACCGGCTCATAGCCGTCCCGGATGCGGTGGAAGGCGTCGCCTACGGCGTTGGTGCCGCCGGCGCAGGCCGTGACCGGGCAGGTGCACATGCCCTTCAGGCCGAAGCGGATGGCCACCTGCGCCGCTGCCATGTTGGCAATGGCCATGGGCACAAAGTAGGGGCTTACCTTCTCCATGCCCTTTTCCTCGCCGCGGGCGTGCTGCTCCTCGATCGTGGGCAGACCGCCGATGCCGCTGGACAGGATGACGCCGATGTCCTTGCCCTCGGCCTCGGTATCAAGGCCGCTGTCTGCAATGGCTTCGGCGGCAGCGCCCAGTGCCAGCAGGGTGAAGCGCGCCATTTTGCGGACTTCCTTTTTGTCCACCACGCTCTCGGGGTCAAAATCCTTTACCTCACCAGCCAGCTTGCACTTGAAGTCGGTGGTGTCGAACTGGGTGATGGGGCCGATGCCGCATTTACCGGCACGGGCTGCTGCCCAGCTGTCCGCCACATTGTTGCCCAGCGGGTTCACCGTGCCAAGGCCGGTGATCACAACTCTGCGTTTTTCCATAAGGGTTCTCCTTTACATTGCCATGCCGCCGTCCACACAGAGCACCTGCCCGGTGAGATAGCTGCTTTGTTCTGCGGCAAAAAATGCCGCGGCGTTTGCCACGTCCTCCGGCTTTCCGGCCCGGCCCGCCGGGATGCTGTGCAGCATTCCGGTGCGGACGGCTTCCGGCAGGGCAGCGGTCATATCGGTCTCGATCAGGCCGGGGGCCACGGCATTCACCGTGATGTTCCGGCCTGCCAGCTCCTTGGCCAGGCTCTTGGTCAGGCCGATGAGCCCCGCCTTGCTGGCGGCGTAGTTTGCCTGACCGGCGTTGCCCCGCAGGGCCACCACGCTGGACAGGTTGATGATGCGGCCATGCCGCTGGCGCACCATGCGGCGGGCGGCCTCCTTGCAGCAGAGGAATGCGCCCTTGAGGTTTGCGTTCAGCACGGCGTCAAAATCGGCCTCAGACATGCGCAGGAGCAGACCGTCACGGGTGATGCCTGCGTTGTTCACCAGCACATCCACCCGGCCAAAGGCGTTGACCGCCGCGTCAAACAGCGTTTTGCAGCCATCAGCGGTGGAAACATCGGCCTGTACGGCCACGGCGTCCACGCCCTCGGCGCGGCAGAGCGCTGCCGTCTGCTCCGCAGGCTCTGCGCCGTGGCAGTAGTTGACCACCACGTTGCAGCCCTGCTTTGCCAGTGCCACACACACCGCCCGGCCGATCCCCCGGCTGCCGCCGGTGACCACCGCCGCGCGGGTCACAGTCTCTTCGCTCATGCTTCGTCCCTCCATGCGGCCAGCGCGGCGTCCAGCTGCTCCGGCGTCTCCACCGATGCGCACGGCACGCCGGGCAGGGTCTTTTTCACAAAGCCGGACAGGGCACTGCCGGGGCCGACTTCCAGGATGTGGTCCACACCCAGCGCGCCCAGGCGGCGGAGGGTGTCCTCCATGTACACGCTGCTCTGCACCTGCTTCACCAGCAGGTCCGGGATGGTGTCCGCGTCGGCCTTTTCACGGCCCAGACAGTTGAACAGCACCGGGATCTGCATCTCACGGAACCGCTCGGTCTTGAACCGCTCGGCAAGGGCGTCCCCGGCGGGGGCCATCAGCCGGGTGTGGAAGGGGCCGCTCACCTTCAGCGGAAGGCAGCGGCGGGCACCGGCGGCTTTGGCCAGTTCGGCGGCCTTATCCACAGCGGCTTTCTCGCCGCCGATGACCAGCTGGCCGGGGCAGTTGTAGTTGCAGATCTGCACACAGCCCAGCGCCGCAGCCTCTTCGCAGCAGGCGGAAAGCGCAGTGCGGTCCAGGCCCAGCACGGCGGTCATGCCGCAGTCGATGCCCTTGGCCGCATCGGCCATGGCTTTGCCCCGGTAGGCGGCCAGCTCAATGGCCTGCTTGGCGGTGAACACCCCGGCAGCTTCCAGCGCGGAGTATTCGCCCAGCGAAAGCCCGGCAGCGTAAGCGGGCTGCACGCCATGCTCGGCCAGCACGGCGGTGACGCCGCAGGCAAAGGCCACCATGCAGGGCTGGGTGTATTCGGTCTGATTCAGAACGCCGTCCGGGTCCTCAAAGCAGACGCGGTGCAGGTCAAAATCCAGCGCCGCGCTGTCGAAGGCGGCCCGGAAGGCGGGGGAGCTTTCGTAAAATTCTTTGCCCATGCCGGGGTGCTGGGCACCCTGACCGGCATACAGAACAGCAAGTTTCATAGGTCATGCCTCCATTCGGCGGTCAATTCGTCCATCAGTTCCCGGACGGTGTACATCCGGTCCAGTCGGCCCACGTTGGCCCCGCAGAAGAACAGCCCCTCTTCCACATTGCCCTTCACCGCTTCGATGAGAGCGTGGGTGATGCAGTAGGGCACCTTTGCGGGGTCGCAGGTCTTTAAACAGCGGGCGCAGTGCCGGGGCGCAAAGCGTTTGCCCTGCGCCAGTGCCTGCACCAGCGGGGTGTTCAGCGCCCGGCCCGGCATGCCCACCGGGCTGTGGATGATACGCACATCCTCCGGCTTTGCGGCCAGGAGCACGTCCTTGTAGGTCTGGCTGGCATCGCACTCGTAGGTGGGGATGAACCGGGTGGCCAGCTGCACCCCGGCGGCCCCCAGCTTTGTATAGTGGGCCATGTCGGCCCCGGTGTAGATGCCGCCCGCCACGAATACCGGGATGGCATGGCCGAACTGCGCCTCATAGGGCTGTACCTCGGCCAGCACTTCCGGCAGAATTTCGTCCAGAGACTGGCAGTGGTCTGCCAGCAGGTCGGCCTCGGCAAAGCCCAGATGCCCGCCTGCCTTGCAGCCCTCGATGACCACAAAGTCGGCGGTGCGGGCAAACTCCTTGGCCCAGCGGCGCAGGATGAGCCGGGCGGCTCTGGCACTGGAGACGATGGGCGCAATGGCCACCTCCTGCGTGCCCACAAGGCCGGGCAGCTCCAGCGGCAGGCCCGCGCCGGACACCACTGCGTCCACGCCCGCTTCTACCGCGGTGCGGATGGCAGCGGCATAGTCCTGGGTGGCCACCATCGCATTGATGGCCACCAGTCCCGCGCCCTTGGCAAGGGCTTTGGCTTTCTGGATCTCAGCGGTCAGGGCGCGGTGGTTGGCGCTTGCCGGGTCGCGGGCAAAATCCGGCTCCCGGTAGCCCGCATCGGCGGTGGAGATGCACCCCATGCCGCCGCAGGCCGCCACGGCCCCGGCCAGCCCGCCGAGGGACACGCCCACGCCCATGCCGCCCTGCAGGATGGGCACGGGCAGGGCCTTTCCGGCAAGGGTCAGCATAGCTCGTTCAGCGCGGCGATGCGCTGCCTCCCGCCTTCCCACAGGTCGTTCAGGATGTCGGCCACGGGGCGCACCTCGTGGAGCATCCCGGCCACCTGACCGGCCATCAGGCTTCCGGTGGTGGTGTCGCCCTCAAACACGGCCCGGCGCAGGCTGCCGAGGGTGTATTTTTCCAGTTCCATCTTGTCGGCCCCGGCCTTTTCCTGCCGGACGTACTCGCGGCTCATGCGGTTTTTCAGCACACGCACCGGTGCGCCGACGCTGCGGCCGGTGACGATGGTGTCACTGTCCTTGGCCTTGAGCAGGGCGGCTTTATAGTTCTCATGGATGGGGCACTCCTCGCTTGCCAGCAGGCAGGTGCCCACCTGTACGCCGCAGGCACCCAGGGCCAGCGCAGCAGCCAGCTGGCGGCCGTCGGCGATGCCGCCCGCCGCAATGACGGGCACGCTCACCGCGTCCACTACCTGCGGCACCAGCGCCATGGTGGTCATCTCGCCCACATGGCCGCCGCTCTCGGTGCCCTCGGCAATGACGGCGTCGATGCCCAGCGGCTCCAGATGCTTTGCCAGAATGGCCGCTGCCACCACGGGAATGACCTTGATGCCGGCGGCTTTCCACATGGGAACATACTTGCCGGGGTTGCCCGCGCCGGTGGTGACCACCTGCACGCCTTCTTCCACCACGATCTTGGCAAACTCGTCGGCCTGCGGGTGCATCAGCATGATGTTCACGCCGAAGGGCTTGGTCGTCAATTGCTTGCAGCGGCGGATGTTCTCGCGCAGAGTGTCGGCGTTCATGCCGCCCGCGCCGATGATGCCCAGCGCTCCCGCGTTGGAGCAGGCGGCGGCAAACTCGCCGGTGGCGATGTTGGCCATGCCGCCCTGAATGATGGGATATCTGGTCCCTAAAATTTCATTTAAAAGTTTCATAAAGTTTTCCTGCTAAAGGCTTCCCCCTCGGGGGAAGCCTTTATTTCTTATACTCCACGATCATGCCGCCCCAGGTCAGGCCGCCGCCAAAGCCGATGCAGGCGATCGTCTGCCCCGGCTGCAGCTGCCCGGTCTCGGCCAGCTCGTTCAGGGCTACCGGGATGCTGGCGGCGCTGGTGTTGCCGTGGCGGTCCATGTTCTTGTAGAATTTGGCCGGGTCGGCGTGCAGAGCCCGCACACAGTGGTCGATGATGCGGCTGTTGGCCTGATGACAGACCACCCAGTCTACCTCGTCCAGCGTCTTGCCGGTCTCGTCCAGCACCGTGTGCAGGCAGCGGGGCAGGGCATCCACCGCAAAGCGGAACACTGCCTTGCCGTCCATGGTGATGGGGGCAGAACCGTTCCGGTCCGGCCCACCGGCGTGCAGGACATCGCTGCCCCGGGCCCCCAGCGTGAGGGCAAAGGGGGTGTCGGCCAGCCGGAAGATGGCCGCGCCCGCGCCGTCGCCAAACAGGACGCAGGTGGAGCGGTCGGCGGGGTCCATCAGGCGGGAAAGGGCTTCGCACCCGATGACCAGGGCGTACTGTCCGCCCAGCGTGGCCAGCAGGCCCCGCGCCACAGCAGTGCCGTACAAAAAGCCGGAGCAGGCCGCGTTGACGTCCAGCGCGGGCCGGTTTTCCGGCAGGCCCAGCGCCGCCTGTACCTGACAGGCCACACTGGGGGTGGCATCCGGAGCCGACAGGGTGGCGCACACGCAGCAGGCGATGTCTGCCGGGGCAAGGCCGCTGCGCTGCAGCGCCTGTTTTGCGGCGGCAATGGCCAGCGTGGCGGCGGATTCGTCCGCGGTGCACCAGTGCCGGGTGCGGATGCCGGTGCGGGAGGTGATCCACGCGTCACTGGTGTCCACGGTGCGGCTGAGCTCTTCGTTCGTGACCGTCCGGCCGGGCAGCGCCCCGCCGGTGGCTATCAGCTGGAAGCCCTTCATGCGTTCCTCATTTCTCCGATCTGGCGGTATTTCTTGTAGCGCTGGTCGGCCAAGGCCCTGCCGTTCATGCGGCACAGCGTTTTCAGGTGTGCCCACAGGGCAGCGTCCAGCTGCTCAAACAGCACCGTGTGGCCGCGCTGGGCACCGCCCACCGGCTCCGGGATCACTTCTTCCACGATGCCGTCCTGGTACAGGTCCTGCGCGGTCAGCTTCATCATCTCGCAGGCTTCGCCGCTGCGGGAGGCGTCCTTCCACAGGATGCTGGCAAAGCCCTCGGGGCTCAGCACCGAATAGACGGCGTTTTCCAGCATGAGGATGTGGTTTGCCACACCCAGCGCCAGCGCACCGCCGGAGGAACCCTCGCCGGTGACCACGGCAACGACCGGCACGGTCAGGCCGCTCATCTCCATCAGGTTGCGGGCGATGGCCTCGCCCTGGCCGCGCTCCTCGGCGTCCTTGCCGGGGTAAGCGCCCGGCGTGTCGATGAACGTGATAATGGGCCGACCGAACTTCTCGGCCTGCTTCATCAGGCGCAGGGCCTTGCGGTAGCCCTCCGGCCCCGGCATGCCGAAGTTGCAGGCCAGATTCTCCTCCAGCGAGGAGCCCTTGCGGTGACCGATGACGGTCACCGGCATGCCGTGGAAGCGGGCCACACCGCCCAGAATGGCGGGGTCCTCCCTGCACTGGCGGTCGCCCCGCTGCTCGAAGAAGTCGGTGAACAGGGCGGAGATGGTCTCGTCAATGTGCGGGCGGTCCGGGTGCCGGGCCAGAAAGACCCGGTCCTCGGCGGTCAGCGGGCCGCAGGCACGCAGGATCTCGTCCTCCTCTACGGCAAGCTCTGCCAGCTCGGCGGCGTGGGCCGTGATGGCGTCCATGTCGTCGCCGCTGCCCTTCAGGGCGGTGATCTGTGCATCCAGCGGAGCCAGCTGCTCCAGAATTTCCTTGATCATTCGTGTTTTCCTCCCACATGAAGCTGCAGCACCCGGATCAGGGTGTCGCGCAGCTGGTCGCGGGGCACCACCTGATCCACAAAGCCGTGCTCCAACTGGAACTCGCTGCGCTGGAACCCGGCGGGCAGCTTTTCGCCGATGGTCTGCTCAATGACGCGGGGCCCGGCAAAGCCGATCAGCGCCCCCGGCTCGGCCAGCATGATGTCGCCCAGGCTTGCAAAGCTGGCGGTCACGCCGCCGGTGGTGGGGTGGGTGAGCACGCTGACGTACAGCCCGCCTCTGGCGGAAAAGCGCTGGATGGCGGCGCTGGTCTTGGCCATCTGCATCAGGCTGAAAATGCCCTCCTGCATGCGGGCACCGCCGCTGGCCGAGAAGATGACCAGCGGCAGGCGTTTGGCTGCGGCGTACTCCACCGCGCGGGTGATCTTTTCGCCCACGGCGGTGCTCATGCTGCCCATGAAAAACCGGCTGTCCAGCACGGCAGCCACACAGGCCACCCCGCCGATGCGGCCGGTCGCCGTGACGGCGGCTTCGCGCAGGCCGGTCTTGTTCTGGGCGGCGGTCAGCTTTTCCGGGTAGCCGGGGAACCGGAGCACATCCTGCGGGGGCAGGTCGGCGTCCAGCTCCCGGAAGCTGCCGTGGTCCAGCACCAGACTGAGCCGGTAGTAGCCGCCGATGGGCATGTGATAGCCGCAGTTGGGGCAGACGTAAAGGCTGCGGGTCCAGATGGTGCGGGTGGCGCGGCGGCCGCACTGTTTGCACTCCACGAACTGGGGTTCATGCCAGACGGCCCCGGCATCCCGCCGGGCTTTCAGTTGGAACGTGCGTTCCCGCATCCGGCCGGGGAACAGGTCTCGGATCTCGTTCATGGTGTTCTGCCTCAGACGTGTGCGGTGATGTAGTTGTAGATGTCACCCACGGTCTTGAGCTTTGCCAGCTCCTCGTCGGGCACGGACACGCCGCAGGCATCCTCCAGGGCCATGTTCAGCTCCACAGCATCCAGGCTGTCGGCCTCCAGATCCTCGGTCAGGCTGGCCTCCATAGTCACCTTGTCCTCGTCGCAGTTCAGGGTATCGACAACGATCTTCTTCATTTCTTCAAACGTCATGGTAGTGTTCTCCTTTTGTATGTTGGATGTTTTTAAATAGCTAAAATGTTTGAGCAATTTGGAACACGACCATTATAGCCGAATCGTTGGATAAGTCAACAAAAATAACTAAAATAATTTATCTTTTACAGTTCTGACACACTTTCCTTCCTTTTTATAATGCACGGTACAGGCGGCGGTCTGCGCACAAAACCCATTGACACGATGTGGTGGCGCTGGCCATCGCGGTCATGATCGGTGACGGCTGCTGTGCCTTCGTCAGCATCAGCTTTGGGCAGGACGAAGTGCACCGCGCGAAGCAGAGCGTGGGCAACGCGGTGGTGCTGTGCGCAGAATGACCAATTCTTCCGGCAAAAAACTGGAAATGTTGATGCAATGCAAATCTTGTAAAATGCGCTTGCCTCGACTATAATACCTTTTATGTATGTACACAACGTCCTGCCTCTTTCCGGCAGGGCGTTTTTCACGGCAAAAATGCAGAGCAACGGCTCTTTTTTGCATGGATGGGAGGAAACCTATGACCAAGGATATGACGCAGGGCAGCCCGCTGAAGCTGATCCTTGCCTTTGCAGTGCCGCTGATGCTGGGCAGCCTGTTCCAGCAGTTCTACAACCTGGCCGACACCATCATCGTGGGCCGCTTTGTGGGCGTGGAAGCGCTGGCGGCCGTGGGCAGCGTGGGCGGCCTGAACTATCTGGTGCTGGGCTTTGTCAACGGCATTGCCTGCGGCTTTTCCATCCCCATCTCCTGGACCTTCGGTGCCAAGGACTATAAAGAGATGCGCCGCTACACGGCCAACACCGTGTGGCTGTCCATCCTGTTTGCGGTGGTGCTTACGGTGGTCACCGTGGCGCTCACCCGCGCCGTGCTGGTGTGGACCAACACCCCTGACAACATCATCGACCTGGCCGATGTCTACATCCGCACCATCTTTGCGGGCATCCCCCTCACCTTATTATACAATGTCACCAGTGCCCTGATGCGCGCGCTGGGCGACAGCAAGCGCCCGCTGTTCTTCCTGCTGGTGGCCAGCTTTCTGAACATCGGGCTGGACCTTGCCTGCATCATCGTGTTTGACATGGGTGTGTTCGGCGCGGCCTTTGCCACCGTGTTCAGTCAGGGCGTGGCCGGTGTGGGCAGCCTGCTGTACATCCTGCGTCACTACCATGAGCTGCGCTGGAGCAAGGACGAAGGCGCGTTCAGCCTGCCCCACTGTGCAAAGCTGTGCAGCATGGGCATCCCCATGGGCCTGCAGTGCAGCATCACGGCCATTGGCAGCGTGGTGCTGCAGGGTGCCGTCAACGGTCTGGGCAGCGACATCGTGGCCGCACAGACCGCCGGCAGCAAGGCCGCCCAGTTCCTCTGCGTGCCCTTGGAAAGCATCGGCACTGCCATGACCACCTACGCCAGCCAGAACATGGGTGCCCACGACCTCAAGCGGGTGGACCGCGGCTTGTACACGGCGCTGGGCATCGGCTGCGTGTACAGTGTGGCCTCCTTCCTCATCCTGCGGTTCACGGATAAGCTGCTCATCGGCCTGTTCCTGGAAGCCAAGGAGACTGCCATCATGGCCAACGCCCAGAGCTTCATCTTCTGGAACAGCGTGTTCTACATCCCGCTGGCGGTGCTCATCATCTACCGCTACACCATCCAGGGCCTGGGTTATTCGGGTCTTGCCATGTTTGCGGGCGTTGCTGAGATGGTGGCCCGTGCCATGGTGGGCTTCCTCTTTGTGCCGCTGTGGGGCTACTTTGCGGCCTGCATCGCCAACCCGGTGGCCTGGTTCTTTGCCTGCTTTTTCCTCATCCCGGCGTACTTTGTGGTGCGCAAAAAGCTGATGAATGAAAAAGAAAATCAGCAGGGACACGCAGTGCGGAACAGTCTGTAAACCATAAAATCAAGCCGTTCATCCTCCGGGGTGAGCGGCTTTTTGCTGTGCCGGATTTACAAATCGCCTCAAAAACGTTATACTATAAATAATTATGCCAGAAACAGGGAGGTGAGCCAATGGAGCAGGAGCTGGAACAACTGGAAGGCACCGTGGAGGACATCATTTATGAAAACTCGGACAACGGCTATACGGTGTTCGAGGTGTCCGGCGGCGGTGTCATGACCGTGGTCTGCGGCGTGGTAGGTGAGCTGCACGCGGGCGAGACGGTCATCTGCCGGGGCAAATATGAGAACCATGCCACCTATGGCCGCCAGTTCCATGCGCAGGAGTGCGAGACGGACATGCCCAAGGATCTGGAAGCCGTGTACGCGTTCCTGGCCAGCCGCTCACTGCCTTATATCGGTGCCCGGACGGCGGACAAGATCATTGATAAA
>OODL01000982.1_pt1 | contig 28829 bp, 19 predicted proteins | sample 1671181 | NCBI WGS metagenome assembly OODL01 (sample SAMN06348130, study PRJEB24527) | human gut metagenome | biome: human gut; feature: ankylosing spondylitis patient; material: feces | host: Homo sapiens | place: China | collected 2015-10 | reverse complement strand
GCTCGCAGCTCGGTTGCCGGCTTCGCCCGAAACGGCTGCCGCCGTTTGTGCTCAGGCTGTCAACCTACGCCCGTCGTTGTCAAACAGTTCACAGGACTGTTTGACCGCCTCCGGCCCTCCCGGGTTCGATCCCCTCAGCATTGATTGTGTGGAAAATTTGGAGCGGGTAACGGGAATCGAACCCGCATTAAAAGCTTGGGAAGCTCTCATTCTACCATTGAATTATACCCGCAAAAGGTATTCTATTTATATTCTTACTGCCGTAAAAAGCAACAGAAAAATGTTGTTTCCGATATTTTTTCAACAGTTTTGTTATTTCTCCGCCCTGATCGTTTCTGAGCTTTTATATATATAGAGAGATTCCGCTGCCGAACCGTTTTCAGTTTATGCTGACGGGTAGTAAAAAAGAAAACGGCTAAACGGATTTTTGCAGGGCAGATTTTTTTACCGTTTTTCCTGTTGTAAAAAAACTCCCGGCCTAACCGGGGGATCGGTATATAAAAAAGCCGCCGGCAAAAGCGGGCGGCTTTTTCTTTTTGCGGCAGCTCAGTCGGCCAAACCCAGCAAACGGTATTTGACCCGTATGTCGTAATCTTTGCCGTAGCTGTCAATCAGTGCGGCGGCCGCTTCCTGCGTCAGGTCCAGATTGAGCCGGCCGGCAATGATATCCGTTTCCTCGGCCGACAGCTTGCGCGGTTCGGCATCTTTGCCGGCAACGGCGATAATATGCTGCGTTTCCCGATCAATCTGCTTCGGCGTCCGGGCGGCGTCGTTAAACAGCTCCAGCATCTGCGGCTGGGACAAACCGGCAAAGCTCTGGCTGCGGGTCAACGGTTCCGTGGTTACGACTTTAAGATTATAACGGCCGGCGGCTTCACTGATGTCGTCTCCGCTTTCCAGGTCGTGCATCACGTCGTTGATCAGTTCCTGAGTGATGGCGGATTTTTCGTTTTCCCTCCACATTTTTTTGATTTTGGGCAACGCCGTTTCAATCGACTGCGGATGACTGTCGGTAATGTTGTCGACTTTGACGAAGACAAAGCCTTCGTCGGTTTCCACCGCCTGTGAAATTTCGCCTTTGTTATAGGAAAATACGGCGTCTATGAAATCCGAACCGGTAAGGACCGAAGCGTATGAACCGGGCAGGGAAGCGGCTTCGCCGTTCTCTTTCATGCCTTTGATGCGATAGGTTTTGACGCCCATGTCTTCGGCGATTTCTTCAAGCGAACTGCCGGCTCCGATTTTGTCTTCAATGCCGTTTATGATGTCATAAGCGACCTCATAAACCTTCTCGTTGGCAATCGTCTGCGCAATTTGCTTTTTTACCTTGCTTTCGTCTTCCTTGGAGCCGGCTTTAATGTCGGTTGCTTTCATGATATGCCAGCCGAGTTCGGACTGTATCGGACCAACCGCCTCGTTCTTCGCCGCGGCAAACACTTTCGCCCCGGCGTCGCCGATCAGCATGTCTTCGGAAACATATTCAAGATTGGTTTCCTCGTCCGTCTGCCCGGCTTTTTCACGTGCCACCTGATAAAAGTCGGCGCCGTTGTCGAGGGCGGCTTTGGCCGCCTTTGCATCTTCTTCGTTTTCAAACAGCATTTGCAGAACGTTGCGAGTTTCCGGCGTAACGAATTGACTCAGGTTGCTTTTGTAATATTCGTCGATCTCGTCTTCGGTGACTTCAATGTGTTTGGCAATGTCTTCGGTCGAGAGCACGACAAATTCGGCGTCACGGGTTTCCGGCTCGACAAATTCCGTGCCGAAGTCGTTGTAATACTGGTTGATTTCCTCTTCCGAAATTTCCCGGTCAATCACCGCGTCCCTGTCGTCGACGGATATGTATTTGAACACTTTCCGCTGGGCTTCGGCGGCGGCCGCATATTTTTTCAGAACTGCCGGAACGTTGAAACCGGACGCCGGATTCTGCACCAGATACTGCTTTTTCAGATCGCTGCGGATGGTGTCTACATATTGCTGTTCGCTCCAGTTGGACTGGGAAAGGAAATAGTTCAGCCGCTCTCTGCTGAACTGACCGTCATCGTCCAGGAACTGAACCTGCGAGAAAATAATGTTGCGTACCAGAGCGTCGCTGACGGAAACTTTGTTTTTCGCCGCCGTTTCTTCGGTGATCATGGAATTCAAGTCCCGCTGCACCAGTCCGGCCAGCATCTGATTGCGGATTTCGTCGGTAATTTCAATGTCGCCGAACAGTTTCTGCACGGTTCGGATTTCCTGATCCAGCTGCTGGTTGACATCAAGCTGGCTCACCGTGCGGTCGTTGACTTTGATCACCGCCCGATTGCCGGCAGCGCCGTTGATGTAGCCTGAAATTCCGAATAAAGACATGAAACTGAGCGCGGTCAGCACCAAAATGCTCTTTGCGACCCACGAATCCTGCGCCTTGCGTAACTTGGTAATCATTTTAAATTATGTCCTGCAATATTATTTTATTAAACCGATCAGTAGAATATAATAGATTTCTTAATATATGCAATTGCAAAATATTAATGTTGAAAAGTTTTTTTTAGTATGCTAATTTTGCGGCAACATTAAAACATCTTAAGGAAAAAATAATGGCTAGAAAAATCATGATTGCCGGCAACTGGAAAATGAACGGCCTCTCCGAAGACGGAGTTGCGCTGGCCAGAGAAGTTGCCGCCGAAGTAAAGAAACTGGGCAAACCGGCATGCGAATTTCTTGTTTGTCCGCCGTTTACGCTGCTTTATCAGGTTAAAAAAGCGCTGCGCGGCGCCAAAGTCGCGCTCGGCGCGCAAGACGCCCATTTTGCGGTCAAGGGCGCTCACACCGGCGACATCAGCCCGGCCATGCTGACGGATATCGGCTGCACTTACGTTATTCTCGGCCATTCCGAACGCCGCGCCGACCACTTTGAAACCAGCGAGCTGGTTGCCCAAAAAGCGGCTGCCGCTTACGAGAACGGTTTAAAAACAATTATTTGCATCGGCGAAACGGAAAAACAGCGCGACGAAGGCAAGACCATTGAAGTCTGCGCCGAACAGATTATGGGTTCGGTGCCGGAAAACGCCGACGCCGCCAACACCGTCATCGCCTATGAGCCGGTTTGGGCCATCGGCACCGGCAAAACCCCGACTCCCGAAGACGTTGAAGAAGTCCATGCGGCCGTCCGCAAAGTGTTGGCGAAAAAGCTCGGCAAAGGCGTTGCCAACAAAATGCGTATTCTTTACGGCGGTTCGGTCAAACCTTCCAACGCCAAGGAATTTCTGTCGCTGCCCGATGTCGACGGTGCCCTGATCGGCGGCGCCAGCCTGAAAGCGCAGGATTTCCTGGCAATTGCCAAATCCGTTTGTTAACAGATTTTCAATAAGGATCAAAATAGAATGAGTACGGTTTTATTAGTTGTTCATCTGCTGGTTGCCATTTTTCTGGTTGCCCTGATTTTGCTGCAGCGTTCCGGCGGCGGCGCCCTTGACGGGCTCGGCGGCGGTTCGGGCGCCGGCAATTTCCTGACCGCCCGCGGCACCGGCAATCTGCTGACCCGTCTGACGGCGATTATGGCCACGCTGTTTTTTCTGACCAGCCTGTCGCTTTCCCTTTATTACAAGGATCACGGCAACACCGTCAGCCGGTCCATTCTCGACAAGCCGGCGGCGGAAGCTTCCGTCCCCGCCGAAGCGGCGCCTGCCGAACCGGCGGCTCCTGCGGCACCGAGCGCTCCGGTAGCGGAAAAATAAATGCGCGGCAATGCGGCGATCAAAAGGCACCTTTTTTAACGAAGGTGCCTTTGTCACTTTAAAATACGGAAAACTTTTTATATTTACGGGAATTTTTAAACCATGACTGAGAACTTGAACCGGAAAACGAAATTCATTTTTATCACCGGCGGCGTCGTGTCGTCTTTGGGCAAAGGACTGGCTTCCGCCTCGCTGGCAGCGGTGCTGCAGGCAAGGGGCTTCAAGGTCCGCCTGCGCAAGCTGGATCCCTACCTTAACGTTGACCCCGGCACCATGAACCCGTGTCAGCACGGTGAGGTTTTCGTAACCGACGACGGTACCGAAGCCGATCTGGACTTAGGACATTACGAACGTTTTTCCGGCATTCCCGCCACCCGGCACGACAGCGTGACTTCCGGCAAAATTTACCAGCGGGTGCTCGACAGGGAACGCCGCGGCGACTATCTCGGCGCCACCATTCAGGTAATTCCGCACGTGACCAACGAAATCAAAAGCTTTATCCTTTCCGACCTGACGGACGAAGATTTTGTCTTGTGCGAAATCGGGGGAACCGTCGGCGACATTGAAGGGCAGCCTTATCTGGAAACGATCCGCCAGCTGGCATATGAACTCGGGCGCGAACGGACGATGTTTGTACATCTGACGCTGCTGCCCTATATTCCGACCGCCGGAGAACTGAAAACCAAACCGACCCAGCATTCGGTCAAACAATTGCAGGAATACGGCATTCAGCCCGATATTCTGCTGTGCCGTTCGCAAGTGGAAATTCCCCAAAACGAAAAACGCAAAATCGCGCAGTTCTGCAACGTGCGCGAGGAGAGGGTGATCGCCGCGCTCGACGCCCGGTCCATTTACCACGTGCCGACGGCCTATTCCCGGGAAGGGCTGGATGCGGAAGTCTGCAAATATTTCGGGCTGGACGCCCCGGCAGCGGATCTGGACAAGTGGCGGCAAATTACCGAAGTGATGGAAAATCCGGAAGGAGAAGTGCGGATCGCCGTCGTCGGCAAATATCAGCTGCTCGAAGCCTACAAATCTTTAAACGAAGCGCTCGCCCACGGCGGCATTGCCAACCGTTTCAAAGTCAAAATCAAATGGGTGGATGCCGAAGACGTGGAAAAAGACGGCGCCGCCGAACATCTTTCGGACGTCAGCGGCATTCTGGTGCCGGGAGGTTTCGGCAGCCGCGGCACCGAAGGCAAAATTGCCGCCGTCCGCTATGCCCGGGAAAACAGCATTCCCTGGTTCGGCATTTGTTTCGGCATGCAAATGGCGGTAATCGAAACCATGCGCAACATAGCCGGCATTAAAAACGCCGGCAGCACGGAACTGGATCCCGAATGCGAAGCCGTGGTCGGGCTGATGACGGAATGGGACAAGGACGGCGCGCGGGAAATCCGTAGCCAAAACGGCGACTTGGGCGGCACCATGCGGCTCGGCGCCTATCCCTGCGTGCTTGCGCCCGGCTCGAAAGCCGCCGCAATATACAGCTGCGGCGAAATCAGCGAACGGCATCGGCACCGTTATGAGGTAAATATCAAATATGAGTCTTTACTTCGCAAATCAGGTATGCTAATAACCGGTAAATCTCCGGACGGCAAACTTCCGGAAATAGTCGAGCGGCCGGAGCATCCGTGGTTTGTCGGCGTGCAGTTTCATCCGGAACTGAAGTCCAAGCCGTTTGCCCCGCACCCGTTGTTTGTGGCTTTCGTGAAAGCCGCGATTGACAACAGCCGCCTTTTGTAATTAAATCGGAGAATCATTTAACCAAAAGAAAGCATTATGAAAAAGAAAATACTGACTATTGCATTTTTGGCGCTGTTTGCGCTCCCGGCCCGGGCCGGAACAATCGGCGATTTTTTCGGCCGGGCGTTTGAAAACGCAAAATATGCCTTAAGCTGCGGCAATAACGACCTTTATGTACCCGTTCGCACCTGGCACAACCGCCTGTTTTATGACGAAGAACATGTCGATAAATACAACGAGGAGCCGTGGGGTATCGGTTTCGGCCGCAGTTTTTGGGAAGGCAACGAATGGCACGGCGTTTACGCCATGGCCTTCAAAGATTCCAACTTCTACTTGGAAACAATTGCCGGCTATGCCTATCTCTACAACTGGGACCTGGACAATTCCGGCGACTGGAAAGTCGGCGTCGGTTACACGCTCAGCCTGACCCAGCGGGAAGAATACATGTATATCCCGGTTCCGCTGCCGCTGCCGATTGCCAGCCTGACATACCAGCGTCTGTCATTGCAGGCAGCCTACATTCCCGGCGTCAAAAACGACGGCAACGTTCTGTTCGCATGGTTGAAATGGACTTTTTAACCCCAAGATAAAAGGAAAAACTGATGGAAAACCAAAAAACGATCAAAATCGGAAACTTTGAAATCGGCAACAAACTGCCGCTGGCAATCATTGCCGGTCCCTGCCAGATCGAAAGCCGGCAGCATGCCATCGACATTGCCGGCGCCATGGTGGAAATGACCAAAGAGCTCGGCGTTAACTATATTTTCAAAGCTTCCTATGACAAGGCCAACCGCACCTCGCTGAGATCGCCGCGCGGCGTCGGCATTGAAGAAGGCATGAAAACCTTTGACGAAATCAAAAAACTGTACGGCTGCCCGATTTTGACCGACGTTCATGAAAGAGAACAATGCGCAATTGCCGCCGAACATGTCGATATGCTGCAAATTCCCGCCTTTTTGTGCCGGCAGACGGATCTGGTAATCGCTGCCGCTCAGACCGGTAAAATCATCAATATTAAAAAAGGGCAGTTTTTGGCACCTTGGGACATGAAAAACCTGGTCATGAAATCGGTTGACAGCGGCAATCCGAACGTCTGTCTGACGGAACGGGGGACCTGTTTCGGCTACAATACGCTGGTGACCGACATGCGCGCTTTTCCGCAAATGGCCAAAGACCCCTGTTGTCCGATCATCTTTGACGCCACCCACTCGGTTCAACAGCCGGGCGGACTCGGCGGATGTTCCGGCGGTCAGCGGGAGTTTGCGCCGGTGCTGGCACGGGCCGCGGTTGCCGTCGGCGTGGCCGCCGTCTTTATGGAAACACACGAAAATCCGGACAAAGCGCTCTCGGATGGCCCCAACTCAATTGCTTTAAAGGATATGAAGCGGGTCATTTCCGAACTGATGGCTTATGACAAGATTACCAAAACCATTATTTCTGACTATTAGTCCTTTGTTTCCAAAGAAAAAAGCCCCGGATCGAAAAGACCGGGGCTTTTAAGACGCATGGAGGCGGAAATCAGGAAGTTTTCGGCGGTTGTCGTTCGTCGGAAGATGACGTCAAAATCCCTTCCAACACCCAATAAACGAAAGCATTGGTCAAAAACAAAACAATAATTTCGGCCGCATAAGACATCAGGGAGGAATGTTCGGTCAAAATCAGCAAATCCATGATCGTAAGAGAAGCGCCGACGAAAACGTAAAAACAACCGCTTTTTTCGTCTTTGCCTCCCGACCAGCAAAAATAAGCGATAATTGCGATAACTATCAGCAGAATCAACAGTCTGGTAACGGTTGAGGCTTGCAGATAACGAACAAGATCGGCCAAAACTGCCGTTCCGGCAAGGTTGGCGGCAAACAATGAAAACCTTTTCATATGCAGAATAATTTTAAAATTGTTACGTAATTGTTTCTTATCGTATGGTTTTTATTGCAATAAGTCAACCGGATAGTTATGATAAAAATCAACAACGGGGAATACAAATGCAGTTTAAAGACGAAGGATACATTGCCGCCATCCGCCGTTACGGGGAAAATTCTTTGATTGTCAACGTGATAACCAAAGAACACGGACTGATCGGCGGGTTTGTCAAAGGCGGCGGCAGCAAAAAGAACGCCGGCATCTACCAACCCGGCAACCGGATTTCCGTCGACGCTTATGCGCGGATCGAAGAAAATATGCTCAGCTTAAAAACGGAGCTGCTGGCGCCGACGGCCGTCAGCTTTATGAATTCGCCCGCCAAACTGGCGGCGCTTTCGTCCCTGTGTTCCCTGTGCGCTGCCTGTCTGCCGGAAAAGGAAAATCTGGAAAGGTTTTACTATTATATCGAGAGTTTTTTTGATCTGGTAGATGAAGAAAACTGGCTTACTCATTATTGTTTCTTTGAATTTTATCTGCTTGAATATCTCGGCATCGGACTGGACTTAAGCGAGTGCGCCGTCACCGGGAGCCGGGAAAACCTGGCATATGTTTCGCCCAAAAGCGGCCGCGCCGTATGCCGGGAGTCCGGCGCGCCGTATGCCGCCCGGCTATATCGCTACCCGCATTTCATTGTGGATAAAAACTATTTTCCGAACCGCGGAGAAATGGCCGACTTGCTGAAAATGACCGGCTTTTTCCTCACCAAAAACTTTTTTCAAATACACGGCTTGAAATTCCCGCAAAACCGTGCTAACTTGCTGGCAAATCTGGACTTATAAGAGAAAAAATGCAGGAAAACGAAGAAAAAATAAAAGACGTACAGCTGGCCGAAGAACTCAGCAAACGTTATCTCTCATATGCGATGTCGACCATTGTTTCCCGTTCGCTGCCGGACGTCCGCGACGGTTTGAAACCGGTTCACCGCCGGCTGCTATACGCCATGCGCCAGCTTCATCTTGACCCGAAATCAGGTTTTAAGAAGTGCGCCCGCGTGGTCGGCGACGTCATCGGTAAATACCATCCTCACGGCGACAGTGCCGTATACGGCGCCATGGTTCGGCTGGCGCAGGATTTTTCCGTCCGTTATCCGTTGGTCGACGGGCAGGGCAACTTCGGCAACATCGACGGCGACGGGGCGGCCGCCATGCGTTACACGGAAGCCCGGCTGACCGAATTTGCAATTGCAATGATGGAAGGGTTAAACGACAACGCCGTCGACTTCATGGAAACCTATGACGGAGAGGAAAGCGAACCGGTTGTCATGCCCTCAATGGTGCCGAATCTGTTGTGCAACGGTTCTGCCGGCATTGCCGTCGGCATGGCCACCAACATCCCGCCGCACAATTTGAGTGAAGTCTGCGACGCGCTGCTGTACCTGATCGAAAATCCCGAATGCGAAATCGAACCCTTGGTGCGAAAAATAAAAGGCCCCGATTTTCCGACCGGCGGATACATTATTGATAAGTTTGAAAACATTTTGGACGCGTACCGCCAGGGGAAGGGCGTTTTCCGCATCCGTGCCAAATGGGAAAAAGAAGACCTGGGACACGGGCAATATCAGATCGTCATCACCGAAATTCCCTATATGGTGCCCAAAGCCAAACTGGTGGAAAAAATCGCTTCTCTGCTCTTGGAAAAGAAAATTCCGCTGTTAAGCGACATCCGCGACGAATCTTCGCACGACATCCGCATTGTGCTGGAACCCAAAAGCCGCCTGGTCGACGCCGGGTTGCTGATGGAGCATTTGTTTAAGCAAACGGATCTTGAAAGCCGTTTCAATCTCAACATGAACGTTCTTGATTCCGACGGCGTTCCGCGGGTGATGTCAATCAAAGAAGTTTTGCGCGAATTCTTAAATCATCGTCATACGGTATTGATCCGGCGTACAAATTACCGGCTGGAAAAAATCAATTACCGTTTGGAAATTTTAAGCGGTTATCTGATTGCCTACCTCAACCTTGACCGGATTATTCAAATTATCCGTGAGGAAGACGATCCCAAAGCCGTCATGATGAAAGAGTTCAAACTGACAGACAACCAGTCGGAAGCCATTTTGAACATGAAGCTTCGTTCGCTGCGTAAACTGGAAGAAAGCCAGATTCGTGAAGAATATGACGAATTGTCCGAAGAAAAAGCGGGATTGGAAGAGCTGCTCGGCGATGAAGGCAAACGCTGGCTGGCGATTGCGGCCGAAATCAGGCAGATGAAGGAAAAATTCGGCAAAAAAACCGCGCTCGGTCGTCGTCGTACGGAGTTTTCCGAAGTGGCGGAAGAAATCGAAGTTCCGCTGGAAGCGCTGATCGAAAAAGAACCGATCACCGTTATTTTGTCGCAAAAAGGGTGGATACGCAGTCTGAAAGGACACGTCAGCCTCACCGACGAGTTCAAGTTCAAAGACGACGACGCGCTGCAAATTGCACTCCATGCACAAACGACCGATAAACTGGTGATTATGGACAGTTCCGGCAAATTCTTCAACGTTGCAGCCAACGAAATCCCGAGCGGAAGAGGGTTCGGACAACCGCTGCGGCTGATGATCGACGTCGCCAACAACGACGAAGTCGTTTCCATGTTCGTTTTTGAACCGAAAGCCTCATATTTGATTGCGTCAAAACGCGGTTACGGCTTTATCATCGACGAAAACCACATCATTGCCCAAACCCGCAACGGACGTAAAATCATGAACGTTTCCGAAGGAGACGCGGCCATGTTCTGCCTGAAAGTTACCGGTGACATGGTGGCCATCGTCGGCGACAACCGCAAACTGCTGGTCTTCAAAAGCGAGGAAATACCGACTTTGGCCAGGGGACGCGGTGTGGGGCTGCAAAAGTACAAAGACGGAGGATTGTCGGACATTCAATTCTTCAACGAAGCGGACGGTTTCAGTTTTAACCGTTCCGGCGGCGTCAGCACGGAAAAAGAACTTCTGACCTGGCTCGGTCATCGCGCCCAAGTCGGCAAACTGGTTCCGTTCGGCTTTCCGAAGAACAATAAGTTTTTCAACCAAAACAACGAACAGTAACAGCAAGCGAAACAAATGCATAAATTTCCGCAAGTTGACGCAGGCGGTTAGCCGTTCCGAACCTCAACCGCCCGGCCGAAAAGCTTCGCAAGCTTACGGCTGGGCCGGAGCCGGCATCTGCCCGCTTACGCATGCGTCCAATCATAAAGACATTCTGTTACTTTTCGCGGGATGTTTTTTGCAAACGGAAAACTTAAGCCGCTTTATACGGAAAACTTTATTGCCGACAAAGAGGGAAAAGCGCGCCAAACTGTCTTGATTTAAATATCACATTGTTTTTGCAGGAAGATTTTGGAAAGAGATTTTACAGAGACATCCGCGGAGAATATACAAAACATAAAAGGATACGGATCATCAGAGCCATGACATACTCGGTGACAACATGGACAGCCTTAAAGAAAAAATCGATATGAAAGAAAGAAAATGCGGACTGCGCCCGGCGCGGGCATAAAGCGACATTCGTCCTGTATAAGTTTCAGTCCTCATTCCGCCGCCGGTTCAAATTGAGGTACGGCGGCAGAGAATTTTGACATTCTGATTACCGGTACACAGCCGGAAAAGCGGCAAGCCGCTGTTATCGTTATCGGTATAACGTTTTGCAATATCCTTCTTTAATTTCAATTCGGTACAGTTGCTCGCCCACGGATTCCCTGGCCGGCATCGGCAATTTGTTCGCCCCAAATACAAACTGAGAAACGTGCCGATTAAAACCGACGCATTGGCGCGGTTTTCGTCAAAAAAATATCATATAATCAGTTAAGACAGTCACTGCTTGGAAAAAATCTTTTCGTACGCATTAAGCGATTTGTCTGCTTACACACATTGCACCGGCATTTGCCGACGACGCCTCAACAAAAATCTTAGGGACGGGCGTTTAATAACGGAAAGTACAAGAGAATTATCTTGAAGCTTCGACAGCAGACAAAACAGATGACGGATAAAAACATCGGTTTTTCTGTCGGAACCGGTAATATTGCACTTTACAAAAAAACTTGGTTTTGTCTTAACAATTTACGGAACCATGACAAAACAACTCCGCTTTCAGCACTGGAAAATATACCGCCGGAACTTGCCGGGCAGGGAATAATGACCGGTTAAACAAGCCTCGCTTTTCTTTTATGTTTTTAAAACGTCTGCATAAGCAGGAAGATGCAGGCATTCCGGCGCAGTCGTAAGCTTGCGAAGTTTTTAGGCCGGGCGATTGAGGTTTGGAACAGCTAATACCGCTTGCGCAAGCCGGTGGAAAATATTTAACGTGGCAGATTGACAATCCAGCCTTTGAACAATCAAACAGGCGGGAAAAATTTTCCGGCCGTCTGATAAAAAAAACTTTCTTAGAAAATTTTACAGAAGAAATGCTCAACGCAAAAAAGAAATACAACAGGAAAGCGCAAATTGATTCCGTTGCCGGTATTTTTTTGATAAAGAAAAGAAAAAACATCGTTTTTTCAAACAATTGTGCGATGTTCCGGAAACAAGAAAGCGCCCTTTTTCCATTATATATATTTGTCGCATAATATGTATTATGTATAGTTATTGTTTTATAGACAACGGATTGATAAACAAAAGAAAAATATTGAAACAAGCACCAAAAACAGCGTTCAGAACAAGGACAAAATTATTTCTAAGCGCAAAATTAAACTTGTTTTGTTTTCCGGACTGCCAGCCGTACTTCCAGACATTTTCGGCACGATAAGGAAAACGGATTCCTGAAAAACTTACAACAAGGAAAAATGACGTCTGCTGCTTGATGTTTCTTAGGCTCAACCGAGACAAATATACTTTTTGAATACCGTTTTTTATGATTCGAACGTCTGCGTCAGCAGATAGATGTAGACATACTATCCCAGCCGTAAGGCTTGCGTAGCTTCGGGCTGGACGAACGAAGTGCGGAATGGTTAATACAACTTGCGTCAGCTAGTGGAAGTTTATTTAATTTTTTCAAATCGTGGTTTTCTGCCTTTTGTTTTATTCCACATTTTGCCCGATCTGCGCTAAAATTTCCCTGCGAAACAATAAGCGGAAGCGCAAAGCTTGTCTTCTCTAAGTTTTTTAATGCCGAAACCTGATAATAACGGCAGTTTTTATAATGTTTACAAATTGTACCGGTTTCCGACAAGATAAAAATTCCCGATCTGACGATTCATAAAAGCTCTGAAGATATATTCGTGTCAAATTGAGCTTTTAGCTTCTTGTGCATGCGCGCTTCGGCAAAGGGCCATGGTTTTGCACGTAAAAAACTTTTTTGTCGTTGTAATAACGATCCGTCAACAGTTTTTAAAATAAGTATTCGTAAGCTGAGTACAGGCATTTGGTCGTCCGAAAAAAAATCAAACGCCGTACTGCGCCGCGTCTGCTCAGATTGCGGCAGCAATCAGTTTTCGCGTATATGCCTGCTTCGGATGCTCAAAAATATCCTCGCGGCTTCCTGTTTCAACCGCTTTACCGTCTTTCATGACCATAATTCGGTCCGACATTGCCCGTACGGCATTCATGTCATGCGAGATAAAAATATAACTCAAGTTTCTTTTTTGTTGAATTTCCAACAACAATTTTATAATTTGCGCTTGAATCGTTACGTCGAGCGCGGACGTCGGCTCGTCCAAAATCAGCAATTGCGGTTTCAGAATCAAAGCTCTGGCAATGGCAATTCTCTGCCTTTGTCCGCCGGAAAATTCATGCGGATATTTAGCCAGATCAGAGACTTGCAGTCCCGTTTCCGCCAAAACCTGCAGAACCCGTTCCTGCCGCTCTTCCCGGCTCAGATGCGGATAGTGTACAAGCAGCCCTTCGCTGACGATTTCCTCAATATTCATCCGCGGATTCAGGGAATTGTACGGATCCTGAAAGACTATTTGAATGTTTTTGCTCAAATTGCGCCGTTCTTTTGCCGTCAAAAATTGCAATTTTCTGTCGTTGAAACTGATATTGCCCTGAAAAGGCGTCAAGCCGACAATTGCCGATCCCAGAGTGGTTTTACCCGAACCGGATTCGCCGACAACTCCCAGCGTCGTTCCCTGAGGCAGTTCAAAAGAAATGCCGTCGACCGCTCTCAGCTCCTCAACCGTTTTTCCCCACAGATTTTTCTTCAGCGGAAAAGTAACCCGGACGTTTTCCGCGCGGAGCAAAACTTTTCCCTCTTTGTTTTGCTTTTTCAGCAACATATGCGCATTAATCAAATCTTTTGTATAAGCATGGGAAGGATTTTCAAAAATCCGTTTGACCGTTCCCTCTTCTACCACCCGTCCGTCTTTCATCACCAGCACGCGATCGGCGATTTTTCTGATTACAGCCAGATCATGGCTGATAAACATAACGGACATATTCAGCTTTTTCTTCAGTTCATTCAATAGGTTGACAATCTGTTCCTGAACAGTTACGTCAAGCGCGGTCGTCGGTTCGTCCGCAATCAGAATATCCGGCCGGTTGGCAATTGCCATGGCAATCATCACCCGCTGCCTCTGACCGCCCGAGAGTTCAAACGGATAGGACTTCATCCGTTTTTTCGCGTTTTGAATGCCGGTTAATTTCAACAGCCGCAAAACTTCTTTTTCCGCCTCTTTTTCGTTAAAACCGCGATGCAAAATCAGACTTTCGGCAATCTGTTTTTCAATCGTGTGCAGCGGGTTGAGCGAGGACATCGGTTCCTGAAAAATATACGCGATGCGGTTTCCCCTGATTTTTCGGTAGTTTTCGTCATCCAGCCCGGCCAGTTCCCGCCCTTCGAACCTGATTGACGTTTGTTTTCCCAGTTTGGCTTTGGGGTATGGCAGCAGCCCCAGCACGGAAAGCGCGGTAACGGATTTTCCCGAGCCGGACTCGCCGACAATTCCCAGCACTTCTCCCGGCGCAAGGGAAAAAGACACATCCTCTACCGCCTGATTACATCCGCCCTCGCCGGTGCTAAACGAGACTGATAGATTTTTGACTTCCAACATGGCTTTCATCGGCGGTTTTTCCTTGTATCCAAAGCGTCCCGTACGCCTTCGCCGACAAAAATCAGCAGCGTCAGCAAAACGGACAGGACGACGAAGATGGAAATGCCGATCCACGGCGCCTGCAAATTATCCTTGCCCTGTCGCACCAGATCCCCCAGCGACGGATATTCGTGCGACAATCCAAGCCCGAGAAAATCAAGCGCCGTCAGCGCGACCACGGCTTCCGATAAAATGAACGGAATGAAGGTAACGGCGGAAACCAGAGCGTTGGGCAGAATATGCCGGTATATGATTCGCAGATTGCCGACCCCGAGCACCCTCGCCGCCTTGACGAATTCAAAATTCCTGGTGCGCATGAACTCCGCCCGCACCATTCCCGTCAGCGAAGTCCAGGAAAAGAAGAGCAGAATTGCCAGCAGCGTCCAGAAAGACGGCAGGAAAATACTCGAAACGATAATCAGGATAAAAAGCTGCGGCAAAGATTCCCAAATTTCGATAAACCGCTGCATCAAAATATCCAGCCGGCCGCCGAAATAGCCTTGCACCGCACCGGCGGCAACACCGATCAGCGAGGAAAAAAACGTAAGCAGAAAAGCAAACGCCATGGACAGTCGCAGTCCGTACAAAATGCGCGCCAGAATATCCCGGCCCTCATCATCGGTACCGAGCCAGTGCCGCCGCGACGGCGCGGACGGCGTCGGCTCGTTCATTTCCATGTCAACCGTATTGAAAGAAAAAGGTATCGGCGGCATCAGCATCCAGCCGTTGTCTTCGATATTTTTGCGCAGATAGGGATCGCCGTAGTCCGCCGGCGTCGGAAAATCTCCGCCGAAATCCAGGTCGGTATAGGTTTTAAACAACGGAAAGTAAAATTCACCCCGGTATTTTGCCAAAAGCGGTTTGTCGTTGGCCAAAACGTCGGCAAGCAGACTGAGCGTAAGCATTGTCAAAAGCAGGACAAGCGAAACTTTGGCGCGCCGGTTGCGGCAAAACGCCCGCCATTTGGAAATCGGCGCCGCCGCCGTGTCCGGACTATTCTGCGGCAACGGGTTCCTCGCTTGCTTTTGCCAGCGATTCCACTTTTGCCTCTTCGCCGACTTTCACTTCTTTATCCGTCACTTTTTGTTCGGAAATCGCCTTTTCTTCAAGCGGCGGCAATGCCGACGGTGCGGCTGCGGCCGGCGCTTCCGAAGCTTTAAGCGGCTGCGTCGAAACCGTCAGCGGGGAAACGAGCGGCGCCTGATAGTTGACTTTGTTCCACTCTTTGTACCAGCGGTTAAACTCTTGCAAAGACTTCTGCGCAATATCGTTGGTGAAACGAACGGCGTCAACCGACTCTTTAACCGCCTTTTTGGTGCTCTTGGACAGTTTCGTTCGTCCGAACTCCGTGCATTTCGGCCCCCCGTTGAACAGGTTGTTCAAAATTTCTTCCGTCGGACAAATCGACTTGTTGATGACAAACTGTCTGCTGCCCGCTGCCCGTACCGCCAAGGCAACCATCTGCGCATTGCGGAAACGGTCGGAAAGATCCTGATTGTCGGTGCCGACCAGATCGTCTACCCCGGACAATCCTTCGATGACGACCGTCGTTTTGTCGCCGCCGGGCAGCTTGCGGATGGCCTGCATCATCTTCTCCAGCTGTCCGAACAGGCACATGGTCTGCTTCAGGTAAGCGTTGCGTTTTTCAAGGAAGGCTTTGTTGTCCGCCCACGGCTGGTTACGTTTGGGCAGCCATTCTTCCGTCGGTTTCAAACGGCACATGTCATCATAGACGAACATGTCCGCCGGCAGGTCAAGATATACGAAATACGCGTTGGCGCCTTTGTCCGCCGCCATGTCGTTAAACATCAGCTCCAAATTCTTAAAGGAATTGAGAACGTAAAGGTTTTTGTAGCTGGTGCCGATTACCGGAGTTTTGGCCGGATTGTACAACGGTTTCAGATAGCCGTATATCGTTTTCATAAAGCCTTCGCCGTTGAACCAGCCGGTGCTTTCCAGCCACTGGGCAAACAACACCTGCATTTTTTCCGCCGTCGTCAGTTTGAGCGGATCAATGTTTGACGGAAAATTTATTTTGCTGACGCAGCGGTCGACGGCATCGGCATTGTCTTTCTTGCACAAGTTGATCCCGTGCGACTGATAAGCGCTGATTTTGAAGCCCTTTTCCTTTAATTTGTCATAAACCGCATTGTCTTTCAGGTAAGCCTCAAAATCTTCCCGGTTTTTAAATTGCCAGTACCCTTCCCTCAAAACCTGATTTTGTAAAAATGAGATTTCCTCTCCCGCCGCATAGTTGAGGCTGCGGGCAGCGTTGATGAACTGGTTGCCGTTGGTGACATAGGCGTTGGGATACAGACGGAAGCCGTTTTTGGCATAAAAACCGAGCATAATCTGCATCAGCCGTTTCTTATACGGTTCGGCCGCTTCCGTATTGCTCAGACTGTTGATGTAACTGTAGGAAGGCGCGTTGGCGATCATAACCGTTACCGTCTTTTGCCCCGGCTCCGCATCTGCCGCAAGAACCGGCTTCATCTCCGGATCGGTGACAAACTCGCTTCTTTCGACGTTCTGGTTAACCAGGACGGCGCCGAAGCAGAAAACCGCGGTCATAACCAAAAGTGCCTTGTATCTTTTCGGCGTCAGCGCCAGAACGGCAAAGACCGCCACGCCAACGGCAACCGCACCGAAAGTTCCCGAACTGCCGACGGTGCCGTCGGTATTGAAATTGGCAAACTGGTTGACCATGGCATAAGTGCAAAACCCGGTTGCAAGACCGGTCAGCAGATATAAAATGATGCTGAGAAACGACAAACAGAAATAAACCGCAAGCACGGCCGCGGCAATGCCGATCAAAAGATAGAGGACTTCCGGCCGCAAACTGCTGCCGCTGAAGACGTTAATCGGTCCCGAAGAGGCAAAAAGAACAAAATCCATCCCCAAAAAGGAAACGGTGATCAGACAGCAGGCAAAAAGGTTGAACAAATAGTTCAAAAAACTGCTGTTGACGCGTTTTTTCTTTTTTTTCCGCACCTTAAGGCGTGCATCCTGCGCCGGCGCTTCTTCGGTTCTTCTATCCATTATAACATCATCCATCGGTCGGTTCCTTGTATAACATTTAGTGAATATGGAAGTATATAAGCATACTCGAAACAATATTTAAAGCAAAAAACCCCAAGATTGCACAATCCCGGGGCTTTTCGACATATCTTCGGATATCGGATTATCTGGAGTAGAATTCGATAACCAGGTTCGGTTCCATAACCGACGCGTACGGAACGTCGTCAAACTTCGGAACGAAAGCGTACTTAACGCTGAATTTGGAATCCGCTTCCAGATAGGAAGGAACTTCATGCAGGTTGGATTCCAGCGCGGCAACGACCATCGGCATTTCGCGGGATTTTTCCTTGATCGAAATAACGTCGCCGGCCTTGACCATGTAAGAAGGAATGTTTACTCTTTTGCCGTTGACCAGAATGTGTCCGTGGTTGACGAACTGACGGGCGGCAAAGATGGTCGGCACGAACTTGGCTTTGTAAACCAGGTTGTCCAGACGGGATTCCAAAATGCCGATCAGGTGTTCGGCCGTATCGCCGCGTCTTCTGATCGCTTCGGCATAATATTTGCGCAACTGTTTTTCGGAAACGTTGCCGTAATAGGTTTTCAGTCTTTGTTTGGCCTGCAGCTGTTCGCCGTAGTCGGTCAGTTTTTTCTTACGCGCACCGTGCTGACCCGGACCGTATTCGCGTTTAAGAAACGGGCTCTTCGGATCGCCCCACAGGTTGGCGTGCAGGCTGCGGTTTGTTTTTTTCTTTGCTCTTACAATACTTTTCATTAAAGTTTATCCTTAAAATTTATTGCGTTATTGTCCCGGTAGTCCTGAAAAGCTTTCAGGCGGGGCCGGAAGATCCGCCCTCTTTTCCGGAAGTGAGAGCAATTTAATATAAATAAAAAGAAAAATCAAGCATTATCTTACATAAAAGCAATTGCTCCGTTTTCCGTATATTGTCTGTTCCGCCCCCTCTTTGCCGCGCAAAGATATGAGCGGGTCTGCATCCGCCCGCTTACGCAGACGTTCAAAGCATAAAAAAAAACTCCGGAAATTTCCGGAGCTTTCGTCATTTTCCGCCCATGGCGGAATCAGTAGCGTTTTTCGCCGACCAAGACCGGCTGCCGGCGGATTTCTTCAGGCAGCACGCCGGTGAAAAAGTGCGTGACCAGCACATGGCGTTTCAATGCCGGATCGGCCAGCGACAGATCCAGTGCCGGCAGGACGACTTCAAAAGCAACCACCTCTTCCGAATGCCCGCATACCTCTTCGGGCAGCTGGCACAAAACCTCCTTGACCGTCGGTTTGACAATCGTCGGACAGAAATAGTCATGATAGGTGTCAGCCGAGCAAAGGTAACGCAGCCCCTCCGCCTTCAGAACTTTTTGCGGACCGAAATAAAAACTGCGGCTGTCGATCGGCAGAGGCTCGATAAAAAACAGCCCTTCCGTTTCCGGCTCGCCGCGGAAAAACGCGTTGAAATGCGTTCCGTCAAAGCGGCAGACGGGTTTGATACGCCTGGCAAGAGCCAGCAACTCTTCAAGGGAAATTTCGTTTTCCCGGCGGTTCAGCCGTTCTTTCAATGCGGCCTTTTCTTCCGCCCGTTGACGATTCAGGGTGTAAACCCGCGTCGTTTCACTGATTTTCTTTTCCATATTTCAAGATATTTAAAAGATAAAACAATAATGATTAATAATTTTAAAAACTTATTTTCAAGTGTACGGAAACGGTGCGCAAAGTCAACGTTTTTTTATTTTCTTTGCTTCCTCCGGCGTTACGATGCCGCCGGAAATGACAAATTTCAGGCCTTCTTCAACCGTCATTTCCAAAAACACCAAATCTTCCCGGGGGACAAAAATCAGAAAGCCGGAAGTCGGGTTGGGAGTGGTGGGGATAAAGACGTTAACCATCTCCCGGTCGAGAATGCGCCTGACTTCGCCGCCGGTATCGGTGCTGACAAATCCCAAAATCCAGATGCCTTTGCGCGGATATTCGAGCAGAGCCACCCGGCTGAACGCCTGGCTTTTGTTGGAAAGAAACGTTTCAAACACCTGTTTCAGCAAAGAGTAGACGCTGGAAATGACCGGCATCTTTTTGACCATCCAGTCGCCGAGGCGGACAAAAAAGCTGCCGACAAACCCGGCGGCAAACATACCGATCAGAATCATCGAAACGATGAGGACGATCACGCCGAGCCCGGGAATGGTAAACGGCAGGTCGTCATAATAGCTTTTCAGCTGCGGCGGCAGCAGACGGCCGACACCGGCGTCAATCCACAAAATGATCTTATAAGCCATGTAAAAGGTGATCGAAACCGGGGCGGTTACCAAAATGCCGGTAAAAAAATAGGCTCTCAGCTTGGCGCCGAGCTTCATGAATACGTGCTGTTCTTTTGCGCGGAGCTGTTGAATGTTTGCCGCCCTCGCCTTCAGTTCGCTTTTTTTCCGTTTGCGTTTTCTTGACATTCGTCGTTTATCCTCTCATTGCGTCTTCAATGACAAACTGCACCTGCGTACGCCCCATCCAGGTGTCTTTTCTTAGTGTTCCCGCCAGGTTAAACGGTTCACCGCGGTGGTTGAGCAGCGCCTTGCCGACTTCGGAATCCGCCGCGCGGAAAGCCATCGCTTTAAGACTGCCGCCGGCAAACGAGCCGAGAACGCAGCGCACGTGACCGCTGCCGACGATGTCCGAACGGATTATCCTCACCCCGCCGAGCATCAGCCGGGGTTCGGGATTGCCGGCGCCGAAAGGTTCCAGCAGCGAGAGTTTGTCGGCAAATTCCGGCGTGGCCGCGCTCAAACCGATAACGCCGTCAATTTCAAGCGTCGGCACGATTTTTTCCTTACCCAGCGCCCGTTCGGCATATTCGCCGGCAAAACGGCGGAAGGCTTCCAGATTTTTTTCTTCCAAAGAAAAGCCGGCCGCCATGTTGTGTCCGCCGCCTTTGGTCAGCAGTCCCTTTTCCTTGGCCGCCATCACCAGCGCGCCGATGTTAAGCCCCGGCACCGATCTGGCCGACCCTTTCACTTCGTCGTTTTCAACCGACATGACAAACGCCGGCAGCCCGTAACGTTCCTTCAGTTTTCCGGCTACGATGCCGATCACGCCCTGATGCCAGTCGTGCCCGTAAACGAAAGCGATCGGATACGGCTGCGGCGTCCCTTCCAGAATTTCGATCGCCTGCAACAGGACATAAGCTTCTATTTCCTTTCTCAGGGCATTGAATCCGTCCAGCCTGTCGGCCAGCATTGCCGCCTGAAAATCGTCGGTTGCGCAAAGCAGCCGGCTGCCGGTGGAAGCTTCGCCGACGCGGCCGCCGGCGTTGATCCGCGGCCCCAGCACGAACCCCAGATGGTAGCTGGTGGGCGCCTCCGAAAGCGAAGCCTTGTCGGCCAGGGCCTTCAGTCCGCAGTTCTGCCGCAGGGACATGACTTTCAGCCCCTGCCGGACGAAGGCGCGGTTAAGCCCGAGCAGCGGCACCACGTCGCAAACCGTGCCCAACGCCACCAGGTCCAGCCATTTCATCAGGTCCGGCGCCGGACGGCTTTGATAAAAGCCGCGCTTTCGCAATTCGCGGTTAACCGCCACCACCGTCAGAAAGACCACGCCGACCGCTGCCAGATATTTCAGGCAGGGATACTCGTCGCTCTCGTCCAGCCGCTTCGGATTGACCACCGCGCAAATGTCAGGCAGCCGGGTTTCGGCTTCGTGATGGTCAAGCACGATCACGTCCATGCCTTTGTTTTTGGCGTATTCCAAAACTTCGAAAGCGGTTGTGCCGCAATCGGTGGTAATCAGCAGATTCGTTCCCAGAGCGGCAAATTCGTCAACCGCCGTTTTGCTCGGTCCGTAACCTTCCTCCCGCTCGGGAATGTGGACCGGCGCTTCACAGCCGACCGAATGCAGAAAAAGTTTTAACAGCGAAGATGAAGTGGCGCCGTCAACGTCATAGTCGCCGATAACGGCGACCCGTTCTCCCCTTTCGACCGCGCCGGCAATCCTTAAAGCCGCTTTTTCCATATCTTTCAGACAAAAAGGATCCGGCATCAGATTTTGCATTTTCGGATACAAAAAATCGTCAACTTCGCCGACGCCGATCCCGCGGGCGGCAACTACCGCCGCCACCGCCGCCGGCAGCCCGTAAAGCGCGGCGATCCGTTCCGCGGCATCCTCACGGTAAGACGCAAATTTCCAGATGTTACCGCCCAAAGACAGGCTGTGTTCAAAATCAATATCCACCGCGTTCTTTTCTCCTGCGGCCGTTAATAGCTGACATAAATTTCGGCCCGGCGGTTAAGGCGTTCGCCTTCCGGCATCACTTCCTGATAAAGCGGCATGCTGTCGGACAAAGCTTCCACCGCTACCGACTTTTTCGGCGCGCCGGCCCTGATCAGAGCCGCGGCAACGCTTTCCGCCCTTTTCAGGGAAATGTTGAAATTGATCCGTTTATGGGTGGCAACGTCGGTGTCGCGGGTGCGGCTGGAAGCAAAGCCGTAAACGGTGATATGGGCGTTTTTCTCCTTTGCCAGCCGGGCAATTTTGCGGATTTCGCCTTGATATTCAGGCACTACCGTTGAACTGCCGTCGGCAAACAGGATGGTGGCCGCCTGATAAGCGACCGAAGGTTCGTTCTTAACCGGAGCGGCTTCCTTTTTCTTTTCCGTGTTTGCCCGTTTGGCTTTTTCCGCCTTGGCATAAGTGATTATTTTTTTGAATTCCCTGTCCTTGTCGATTTTGGCTTCTTTGCGCGCGTCTTCGCGGATAATCGGCCTGGTCGGCGCCGGTATCGCCTTTTCTTCTTCATAACGGGCGTTCAGGCTGTCGGAGCCGAGGATCGTCGTTTCCGTCAACTGCTTGTGGATCGGCCGGTAGGTCGAAACGGCCGGCCGATCCGCTTCCGCAGACGCACGGACGACGGTCTCCCGCTCGGCGGCACAGGCCGAAAGCCCGGCCGACAAAAGCAGAACGGTTGCAAATTTCGTATATTTTACCCCAGACATCATTCTTTTTTCAAACCCCAGTTTAAAATTGCAAATCATAATGATTTTTAACGTAAGAATCCCGATAACACAAGGAGAAAAATCGGAAAATGCAAACTTTTTAAAAATCAGTTTGTCTTTTTCAAAATATTGTTATACACTTTTTAAAGTAGTTGAAAACGGAGGAACAAACAATGTCAAAAATATTAAAACTTTTTATGATGCTTCTGCTCACGGCCGCCTGCTCTCCAAAGGATAACCGGGAAGAACTGACCATTACCGATTCTGACGGCAACAAAAACGTTTACAAAGTGGAACTGGCGCAGACGAAAGAAGAACTGTCCACCGGACTGATGAACCGAACCGCACTGGACGCCGATTCCGGCATGGTCTTTGACTTGTCCGATTTCAACAACGTTCCTACGGCCATGTGGATGAAAGACACCAAAATCGCGCTCGACATGCTGTTCATCGACCGGGACGGCATGATCTACTGGATCTTTGAAAATGCCGAGCCGGATTCCGTCAAAATGATCGTTGCCCCCTACCCGGCAACCGCGGTGCTGGAAATCAACGCCGGCGACGTCAAAGCCAAAGGGATTGAAATCGGCGACATGGTAGAATACAAATTGTTCCCGGTCGAAAAAGCCGCAGCAGCAGACGCGAACGAAGTTGCCGACGAAGGACAAGATGAGGACGACACGCCGGTCGAAACGGTCGTAGAAGAAGACAAGGCGGAAATTGAAGAAACCGTTGCCGAAGACGAAAAGGCCGCCGCGGAAAACGCCGCTCCGAGCGAGGAAAAACAGGTCGAAGCAACCGAAGAGAAAGCTGAAGAAGCCGTTGACGCTCAAACGTCCGAAGAGAAAGCGCCGGCCGAAAAATAAAATCAATTCTGTTTTTCAGAGATTTTCCCCGAGAACCTTCGTTTTCGGGGAATTTTTTTAATCCGCGCCGGCGGACGGACGCAGGCATGCCGCTTGATGTACCGAACGCACGGCCGCAGTGAGGAGAACTGAGGCAAGCCTGATCCAAAACGGCACCGCCGCCGGGTTATGCTTGCGGAAGTTTATGATGTCCGGCGGCCTTCTACCGGACAAAATCCCGCCGTCGCGGCGTTTTGTTTTACAGCCGGTTGATTTTGCCGATCCAGCTCTTTATGGTTTCCAGCCGGACGGCATAGCTGCTCAAATCTCCCTCTATCAACAGCTTCTGATCGGGACGGACTTTGATCTTTCCGAACGAACGGGCAACCAGTTCGACCAGTTTTTCCGGCGAGCGGAAAACGTTGTTGTGAAAAGCGACCAGAAAACCTTTGGCGCCGGCGTCTACCTTTTCGATGTTGGCAGCCCTGCACAACTGTTTGATCTCCACCGTTTTCAGCAGATTTTCAACCTCCGGCGGAACGGGACCGAAACGATCAACCAGCTCTTCCCGCATGTCAAGCAACGCTTCCGGCGTTTCCAGCCCGCCGATCCGCTTGTAAAGTCCCAGCCGCACGCCAAGGTCGCGGACATAGCTTTCGGGAATCATGATCGGTACGCCGGTAACGATCTGCGGGCTCCAGTCAGCGGCCGCTTTGCCGTCCGTTTCCGCTGCCGCGGCGCCGGCTTTGATGCGGGCGATTTCTTCCTCCAGCATATGATGATAAAGGGCAATGCCCACCTCTTTGATATGCCCGGACTGTTCTTCGCCCAGAATGTTGCCGGAACCGCGGATATCCATATCGTGGCTGGCCAGCGAAAAACCGGCGCCCAGACTGTCAAGCGCCTGCAGAATGCTCAGCCGCCGTTCGGCGATCGGTTTCAGATTCTTTTGTGCCGGCACCGTAAAATAGCAGTACCCGCGTACTTTTGAGCGTCCGATCCGCCCCCGCAGCTGGTAAAGCTGAGCCAGACCGAACATGTCCGCCCGGTAAACGATCATAGTGTTGACCGACGGCATGTCGATCCCCGATTCAATGATCGTGGTCGAAAGCAGAATGTCACCCTTGCGGTCGGCAAAGTCGTTCATCACCTCTTCCAGCTGTTTGACCGGCATCTGTCCGTGGGCAACCAGAATCTTTGCGTCCGGCGCCAGTTCCTGCAAGACATCAAACACGCGGGCAATGTCGGAAACGCGCGGACAGACCACAAAAGTCTGGCCGCCGCGGAATTTCTCGCGGTAAATGGCTTCCTTAATCATTACCCCGTCAAACGGCATCACGAAGGTACGCGCCGCCAGCCGGTCAACCGGCGGAGTGGCAATGATCGAAAGCTGCTTGACCCCGGTCAGAGACATTTGCAGCGTCCGCGGGATCGGGGTGGCGGTCAGCGTCAGCACATGCACGTCAGCCTTGAGGTTTTTCAACTTTTCCTTGTGCGCAACGCCGAAATGCTGTTCCTCATCAATAATCAGCAACCCGAGGTTGGCAAATTCGATGTTGTTGGCCAAAAGCGCATGAGTGCCGATCACAATGTCGACCGCGCCGTCCTTCAGGCCTTCCTTAACTTTTCGCGCCTCCGCCGGCGTCTGCAGCCGCGAAAGCATGCGCACGTTGAGCGGAAAACCGGCCATCCGCTGTTTGAAATTATAATAGTGCTGCCGCGCCAGCAAAGTCGTCGGCACGATCAACGCCACCTGCGCGCCTGCCATCGCCACGGCGAACGCTGCCCGCAGCGCAACTTCGGTTTTGCCGAAGCCGACGTCGCCGCAGACCAGCCGATCCATCGGAATACCGGCTGCCAGATCGCCCAGCACGTCACCGATCGCATTCAGCTGATCTTCGGTTTCATTATAAGGAAAACCGGCGCAAAACTCGTCATAAAGCCCTTCCGGCGCAACATAGGCTTCCGCTTTTTTCAACTGACGCTGCGCGGCGATGGCAATCAGTTTTTCGGCAATTTCGTGAATCCTTTTTTTGACTTTTGCCTTTTTTGCCTCCCAGGCCGCGCCGCCGAGCGTATCCAGCTGAATATTGTCGTCGTCTATCCCGTAACGGGAAACGGTTTCAATGTTTTCCACCGGCACGAACAGCTTGTCGTCGTTGGCATAAACGATTTTCAAACAGTCATGCGGCGCACCGCCGGCCGTGATGTTCTCAAGCCCCATGAAACGGCCGATACCGTGTTCGATATGCACCACCAGCTCGCCGATGTTGAGCGAGGAAATGTCGGCGATAAAGTCTTTTGAAGTTACTTTTTTGGCCGTCCGTCGGTTTTGCCGTGCCCCTAAAACATCCTGTTCGGAAACCAGGCAAAGCCCTTCCCCGCGAAAACCGTGCGGCAGCGGCAGCACCGTCATCGCCACCCGGTTTGCCGCCGCTTTGTCAAACGCCTGCTGCCAGGTCTCGGCAAAGGTAAAGTCAAGACCGGCATACGGAGTTTCGGCCTTGGCGTCGGAGATCAGCGAAAACAGACGTTCCCGGGAACCGGGCGTATAGCAGCAGACAATCCTTTTTAGTTTGCCGTATTCGCTGAAATAGGCCAAAAGATCAAGATAAACCTGCGCCGCATTGACACTCTTGGCGGCGGAAAAGTCACGCCCGGGCAACACGCCGCTGTCTTTGTTGCCACCGCCGTCGGGCAGATTAAGTCCGGTCAGCGTCACCGCACGCCGTTTTTCGACGATTGCGGAAAACTCTTTTGCCGCAAGAAACATCAGTTCCGGCGCCACCGGACGATAGGCGTCCGCCTCGCCCTGATTTTTGACTTTGAGCGCTTCCAGACGGGAAACATAATGGTCGGCAATGCTTTCGCTTTTGGCGGCAAGCGCCGCGTCGGCGTTGCGCCCGACGACGATCTTTGCCCGCGGCAGATAGTCAAACAGGGTCGGTAACGGCTCCTCATAGAAAAACGGCAGCCAGTTTTCCATTCCCATATACTTGCGCCCGTTGGACACCGCTTCGTAAATTTCGTCGTCCTTAAAAGCGGCGCCGAAAGCCTCCCGGTAACGGCTGCGGAAAGTTTTGACCGTATTGTCGTCCAAAACCACTTCGCCCGCCGCCCGGAACAGATAGCTCTTTTTTTCGCCCGTGGTGCGCTGGCTCAAAACGTCGAAAGTGCGGATTTTTTCCACCTCGTCGCCGAACAGGTCAATACGCAGCGGTTCCGTCGTACCGGTCGGAAAAATGTCGAGAATATCTCCCCTGACGGCATATTCTCCCGGTTCCATCACCTGTTCGACCCGGCTGTAGCCGTTAACCGACGCATAGTGTAAAAAATCGTTGAAATTCAGACTTTCGCCGACCTTAATTTCTTTCATTGAGTTAAGGAATATCCGCTTCGGCGGCAGTTTCTGCAAAATCGCGCCGACACTGGCGGCAATGATCCGCGGACGTTTTGCTTCCGGTGCAAAAGCCAGTTTGCCGAGCGTATCGGTACGCCGGGCGATGATGTTAACGTTGGGCGAAACCCGGTCATACGGCACCGTATCCCAGGCCGGGAAACGCAAAATTTCCGCCTGCGGAAGCAGAGCCTGCAAAATGTCGGCATTTTGTTCCAGCACCACGCCGTCGCTGGCTATATATAAAATGTCCGTTTCGCTCTGCCGCCAGAGGTCTGCCACCGCAAAGGGTTCAAAACCTTCGCTGACGGAAGAAACGGAAATCGGATCCTGATCGGGGTTTTTCGCCATGGCTTTATCTTCTTGTTTACTTCTCTCACAAAAATATATACAATTACCGGCGATAGCAACCTTTTTTTTTCGAGGCAGAAAGATATGCGGCCGTCTTTTTTATACCCCTTGTTTGCTTCGCCTTCGTCCGTTCGCGGTGTCGGCGACAAATACGCCGCGCTGCTCGAAAACCTCGGCATCGGAAAAATCATTGACCTGCTCTGGCATCTGCCCTATGCCGTCAACGACCGCCGGCGGACGGCTTCCGTCCATGCTCTCAAAAACGGCGAAATCAACACCGTTCTGATCCGGGTAATCGAACATATTGCTCCCAAAAGCCGCAAGCAGCCCTATCAGGTTTTGTGCGAAGACGAGGCGGGAAACGAACTGACGCTCGTTTTTTTCAAAGCCTATCCCGATTCTATCCGCAAAAACCTGCCGGAAGGATGCGAACGTCTGGTCAGCGGCAAAACCGAACTGTTCAACGGCCGTTGGCAGATGAGCCATCCGGATTATATCGTCGCCCCGGAAAACGGCTGGCAGATTCCGGAAATCGAACCCGTCTACGGTCTGACCGCGGGAATTACCAACAAATTTATCTGCCGGCTGGTTCAGCACGCGCTGTCTTTGGTACCGCCGCTGCCCGAGTGGCTGGAGACAAACCACCAAAAGTCCCTGAACCTGCCGTCTTTTGCCGAAGCCCTGCGGCGGGCGCACCATCCCCGCGGCGGCAGCGACCTGCTGCCGGCCGGCCCTGCCCGCATGCGGCTGGCTTATGACGAACTGCTGGCCAACCAGCTGGCACTGGCATTGGTGCGGGAAAAGGTAAAAAAGCAGGCCGGCCGCAAGATCGCCGGCAACGGCATGCTCCGCCGCCGGATTCTCGAACGTCTGCCGTTTTCGCTCACCGCCGCACAGGAAAAAGTGCTGGCGGAAATCTACCGCGACCAGGCTGCCGAAAGCCGTATGCTGCGACTGCTTCAGGGCGACGTCGGCAGCGGCAAGACGATCGTTGCCCTGCTTACCATGCTCAACGCGGTCGAATGCGGCACCCAGGCGGCAATCATGGCACCAACGGAAATTCTCGCCAAACAGCATTTTGACACCATTGCTCCGCTTTTGGAAGAAATCGGCCTCAAGGCCGCGCTTTTGACCGGCCGTATCAAAGGCAAAGCCAGAACGCAGCTGCTGGAAGAACTGAAAGAGGGCAAAATCAACATCCTGATCGGGACCCACGCCCTGTTTGTCGAAGACGTGACTTTTGCCGACCTGGCCTGTGTGATTATTGACGAACAGCACCGCTTCGGCGTCCACCAGCGTTTAAACCTTTCGGACAAAGGCAGCCGCGCCGACGTTCTGGTGATGACGGCCACCCCTATCCCGCGGACACTGATTTTGACCGCCTTCGGCGACATGGAATATTCCAAAATCGACCAGCTTCCCGAAGGACGCAAACCGGTTGACACCAGAGTAATGCCGCTTACCAAAATCGACGAAATCATTCCCGCCGTCAAACGCAAAACGGAAAACGACGAACGGGTTTACTGGGTCTGCCCGCTGGTCGAAGAGTCGGAAAAAATCGATCTGGCGGCTGCCGAAAACCGTTTCGAAATTCTGCAAAAGACTTTCGGCGACAAAGTCGGCCTGGTACACGGCAAGATGAAAGAAAAGGAAAAAGACGCCGTGATGGAACGTTTCAAAAACGGCGAAATCAAACTGCTGGTGGCCACTACCGTAATCGAAGTCGGCGTCAACGTGCCGGAAGCCACCGTCATGATCGTCGAACACGCCGAGCGTTTCGGACTGGCGCAGCTTCATCAGCTGCGCGGACTTGATGAGGGTTCTAATAGCATCCAATTACCATTAAACGGA
>OODL01000981.1_pt1 | contig 28835 bp, 23 predicted proteins | sample 1671181 | NCBI WGS metagenome assembly OODL01 (sample SAMN06348130, study PRJEB24527) | human gut metagenome | biome: human gut; feature: ankylosing spondylitis patient; material: feces | host: Homo sapiens | place: China | collected 2015-10 | reverse complement strand
TTCCCATCCCCGGCCCCTGTGCCTTTGTCAACGCGCTGGCGGTGTCCGGTCTGCCCACGGGACGGTTTACCTTTGAGGGCTTTTTGTCCGTCAATAAAAAATCCCGCCGGGATCACCTGGAGGAGCTTAAGGACGAGAAGCGCACTATGATTTTTTATGAGGCGCCGCATAAGTTTATCAACACCATTGGGGATCTGCACCGGGTGCTGGGTGACCGGGAGATCGCCATTGTGCGGGAACTGACCAAGGTGCATGAGCAGGTGGTGCGTACCACCTTGGCACAGGCGGAGAAAGACTATACGGAAAATAAGATCAAAGGGGAGATCGTGCTGATCGTGGCAGGCAAAAAGGCCGAGCCAACGGACGCCATCACCTTTGACCAGGCGGTGGAACAGGCCCGTGCGCTGGTGGAGAAAGGCGCTTCCGTTAACGCTGCCGCCAAGGAGATCGCCGCGGTAACCCCGTACAAAAAAGGCGATCTCTATAAGGCGCTGCTGTGAGTGGGTGTAATGCCTGCCCCCGCCGGTGCGGTGTTGACCGTACCACGGCCGTGGGTGCCTGTGGTGTGGGCGCTGCCTTTCGGGTGGCGCGTATGGCGCTGCACGCCTGGGAGGAGCCGTGTATCAGCGGCAAATCCGGCAGCGGAGCAATCTTCTTTTCCGGCTGTCCGCTGAAGTGCGTGTTTTGCCAGAATATGGAGATCAGCCGGGGCTGCAAGGGCGTGGATCTAACCGAGGACCAGTTGATCGCCGGTATGCAGCGGCTGATTGACGCCGGGGCACAGAATATCAATTTGGTCAGCCCCACCCAATACGCACCGGCCTTGGCGCGGCTGCTGCGCCGATGGAAGCCCCCGGTGCCGGTGGTGTACAACACCGGCGGCTATGAGCGATTAGAGACCCTGCGGCAGCTGGAGGGACTGATAGATATTTATTTGCCGGACTTTAAGTACACCCGCCCGGCTAAGGCGGCGGCGTACAGCGCTGCGCCGGACTATGTGGAGCGGGTTGGCCCGGCACTGCTGGAAATGCGCCGCCAGGTGCAGGACCGGTGGGACGGGGATAAAATGCTGTCCGGTATGATCGTGCGCCATTTGATTTTGCCGGGCAATACCAATTCGGCCATTGAGGCGCTGAACTGGCTGCACAGCCATTTGCCGGGTACCTATGTGTCCCTGATGGCCCAGTACACCCCTATGCCGGGGCTGGAGCGCTACCCGGAGCTGACGCGCGCCATCACTCGCCGGGAGTACGACAAGGTGGTGGATCATGCTCTGGCGCTGGGTATGGATCATGTGTTTTTGCAGCAGCGCAGCGCAGTAGGTAAAGATTTTATTCCGGTATTTGATTTTACCGGCATTGTGTGATAGAATACAGTTAGGCGCTGTGCGCCGAAAAGTGTAAAGACGAGGGAATGTATAAATGAAGAAATTTTTCCAGGAGTTTAAGGCATTCATTTCCCGCGGCAATGTGATGGACCTGGCCGTCGGCGTGATCATCGGTTCCACTTTTACCGGCGTGGTTACCGCTTTGACGGACTCGATCATCAAACCGCTGCTCAACTGTATCGGCGGCGCGGAGATTCAGGGCAAGATTCATCTGCTGGGAGATAATTATTTGGACTACGGCGCGTTTTTGTCCGCTGTGGTGAATTTCCTGATTATGGCGCTGATCATCTTTTGTATGGTCAAGGGGCTGAATAAGTTGTCAGACGCAGTGAAGCACGCCACCCATGAGAAAGAGGCCCAGGCGGCGCCTACTACCAAGGTCTGCCCCTACTGCAAGAGCGAGATCCACATTGCTGCCACCCGCTGTCCCCACTGTACCTCGGTGCTGGAGGACGAAAAGGCAGAGTAACGACAGCGAAAACTGAATATGTAGCGACAATAATTTTACATAGAATCAGCAGGCATTGCCTGCGTTAAGGGGGATTTTTCTATGAAAACGAAAGCGTACACTTATCCCAGCGCCAGCGCGCTGGCCACCATCCATGCCTGGCAGTGGTATCCGGAGGACGGCAATGTGAAGGCCGTGCTGCTGCTCCACCACGGTATGGCTGAGCATTGCGGCCGCTACGGCGACTTTTTGCAGGCCTTTGCGGATATGGGTTATGCGGTCTTTATGCACGATATGCTGGGCCACGGTCAGTCCTGCGAAACGCCGGAGGACAGGGGGTTCTTTGGCGATAAGGATGGGTACAATGCTCTGCTGCAAGATGTGCGGCGGCTGTATGACATTGCCCGGGGCGAGTATCCGGACAAGAAGATAGTCATTGCCGGCCATTCTATGGGCAGCTTTATTATGCGGTGCTTTACCGCCCGCTACCCGGATCTGGACTATGCGGCGGCCATTTATGTGGGCACCGGCGGGCCGAATCCGCTGGCAAATATCAGCGTGGCGGTGACCAATGTACTGGGCGCCGTTAAGGGTAAGCGCTACCGCTCCAAGTGGCTGGAGAATACCGGCTTTAAGGGCTATAACGATCATTTTGAGGGTCGCACTTCTGTGGACTGGCTCAGTCGGGATACCGCGTCGGTGGATGATTATGTTGCAGACGACGCCTGCGGTTTCACCTTTACTGTGGCCGCCTACGGCGATCTGGGACGGCTGATGTTGGAGTGCGGCAGTAAGGACTGGTACGCCCGCGTTCCAAAGGATCTGCCGATTCTCTTTGTGTCCGGCCAGGAGGATCCGGTGAGCAATTACGGCGCCGGTATTCGGGCGGTCAGCGACCGACTGAAGGCCACCGGCCACACCCGGGTGCAGGTTCTTTTGTATCCCGGTGCCCGGCACGAGATCCTGCGAGAGACCAACAGCCCGGAGGTGTACCGGGATATAGACGCCTTTATTACCAAAGCGGTTTTGCAGGCGAAATAAACACTGAAAAAACAGCCGAGGACTTGTATTTTGCAGGTCCTCGGCTTTCTCTTGCCTTTTTTGCCACGATCGGGTATAATCAAATTGGAATAGAGGCTTTTGTTTTATCAGGAGGTATGGGTATGAAAAGAATGCGTTTGCTATCTCTTTTGCTGGCGTTGGTGCTGGTGTGTACCGCTATGCCGGTTACGGCTGCGGCTGCCGATGGACTGGCAAGTGCTACCGTTTGTACGACCCATACAGTCCATACCGAGGGGCAGAGCGCAGAGGACTGTACCGGCCTGGCTCCGTATCTGGCTCCGGACGGTACCGCTTGGGCGGCGGTGGGGGACGATACCACGAAGGTCAAGACCTGGCACTGCTTCCAGCAGGATATAGATGTGGCGCTGACAGACGCGCTGCACCGTATGCTCCGGCGAGAGACTGCTTTTACCCTGTATATTGCGGTGGAAAAAAGCGATTACGACCCCACCACCGACAATCTTCAGATGGCGCTGTATGAGCGGCTGCGAAGCAACGCCCTGGCGGAGAAAGTGGGTACCATTGAGGGCGGCGATTTTTTGGACGCCCAGATCCAGGACTTCCGGCAAGATGATTTGAAAATCTCTTGGCTCAATGTGGAGGGCTATGACGACTGGAACGGCCCGGTGGCCTTTTATGAGGTGCACTGCACCTTCAAATATTGCGACACGGTGCAGCAAATGGAGATTCTGCGCCAAGCAGCGAAAAAGTGGAACCAACTGTTTGTTACCGATAATCCCACCATCGCGGCGGAGAAGGATACAAACCGCCGCCAGTACCTGATCGTCAAGACCATTTATGACTTTTTGGCGGAGAACACGGTGTACAACACTGCTGCCTATGAGAATTTTATGAATCATCAAGTTACCGACTGGTACGCCCACACCGCCTACGCAGCGTTCTTTGGCCTTACAGGGCAGGGAGCTGCGGATTTGGACGGCACCGGCTACGATTGGTCCGTGCGGCAAAAAAACAGCCTGACGGTGATCGGCACCACCGGCCAGGGCAAGGCCGTGTGCGAGGGCTACGCGGCGCTGTTTTACTATCTGTGCCGTTTGAACGGCGTTGCCTGCAACACGGTGATGGGCAGCAAAATGGTGCGCAATGAGAACACCGGGGAACTACAAAAGGATATGCACGCCTGGAACTTTGTGTATTTGGATGACGGCACCGGCAGCGGCTACCAATGGTATCAGGTGGACGCCACCTTTGCCGCCTCCAACAACCTGCGGTTCCCGGGTTTTATTAATTATTACTATTTTCTTTGTGGGTCGAAAAATGCATACTTCACTTTGGAAAACGATCATCAGCAGTTGGACGATACCAAATCGTACCCGCTACTGTCTGCGACGGACTACCGCTTTGCCTCTACCGGCGAGAATCTGTCCGATTTTGACGGACAGGGCTATATGGTGCTGATGCGTCGCGGTGCCGAAGGCCAAATACGGGATTCTATTCTGATTCAACGGGCGGCGGACGGCAGCTGTGCCTATTTTAAGGCGCAGACGGACGGCAATGGTACGGTGCTGACGGACGAGAACGGGCAAGCCAAGGTGATCCCTCTGCCGGACGGCACCGGGCTGGATTATGTGGGCGAGGAAGGCGAATTCTCTCTGCTGATTCCGGGCTATGTGTTTGGTCGGGAGTACACCACCGTGTATGAGACCGGCGACGATCGTTACGCGCCGGGTCGCCACACCATTATTGCCACGGACGGTACTGCACAGCTTCCTTGCTCCTTTTACCTCAACAAGATTGATGTAACCAAGGAAAAGAACCAGATCGAACTGCACAATCTGGATAAAAACGGTGCCATTACTTATAATGTTTGCCCCATTCAGGTGGATGTGCATGTGGTGGATGGCTACGGCCATACTGCGGTGCGGGATAAGGACTACACCGTATTGTTCCTCGATGAGAACGGCACACAGGTGGATACCCTGTCCGAGCCCGGCAAGTACACCATCGTGTTGGATTTTTCTATCAGCGACCGTTATACCGGCAAGCTGGAGGGGAACAGTACCAACCGGCTGCGGTTTGAAATTGCCAAGCTGCCCATGAACCGGGCAGGCTTTGGCGATGTGCAGGCGCCGTACTCCGGCAAGAGCATTGCAGATGTGATGTCTGCCATGACCTTTGTCGGCACCACCACAGACGGCAAGCCTTATAAAAAGGTGTTCAAAGAGGGCGAGGACTACGCCCTCACATACAGCGGCTCCACGGTGCATGCCGGCAGCGGCACCTATACCGTGACGGCACTGGAAGGATCCAAGTACCTGACCGGCAGCGCGACCTATACTTATACCATCGCCGCGGCGTCTATTGCCGGGTACGGCGGGTCGGATGTTTGCGCGCCGGTGACCTATAACGGCAGTGCCCAGCGCCCCGGTACCGCTTGGTTTGACAGTCAAAGCGGCTTAAAGTCCGGTCGGGACTATACGGTGGTCCGTTACAGTGCCAATACCAATGCAGGTATCGCCAATGTGACGGTGCAGGGCAAGGGCAATTATACCGGTACGGCTGTGCTGCACTTTAAGATCAATCAAAAATCTCTGAATGACAGGGATGTGTCTGTCCGGTGTACCCCTACCGCGAAGGGCGCCACAATCAAGGCGACCTATAAGGGCAAGACCTTGCGGCAGAACAAGGATTACACCGTGTCCATTGCCACCAGAGGCACCACCCGCACGGTAACGGTGCAGGGCAAGGGCAACTTTAACAGCAGGCGGCAATTTAAGATCCATGTGCACGCCTATAAGTGCACCGCCAAAAAAGCGGCCACCTACTTTGCCACCGGATATAAGAAATATAAGTGCACCGCTTGCGGCGCCAAAAAGACGGAAAAGCTGGCACAGCGGAAACCGGCGATCGCATCGCTGAAAAGCAGCAAAAAAGGCCGGCTGACCGTAAAGTGGAAGAAGGGCAGTGGCATTAGCGGTTACCAGATCAGCTATTCCACTTCGTCCAAGTTTACCAAATCCACCACCAAGTCGGTAACGATAACCAAGGCGGGCACCACCGCCAAGACCCTAACAAAACTCAAAAGCAAGAAAAAGTATTATGTGCGCATTCGGGTGTATAAAAAGCAAAAGGGCGGCAAGCTGTACGGCGCCTGGTCCCCGGTAAAAAGTACCAAAGTGCGGTAATTTGACTTTGTTTTCTCTTTGTGTTATAGTGAGGCCGAATAAACAACCCAAACGAGGTGTGATATGAAACAAAAATGTAAATCTCTGTTTTGCGCTCTGTTGTGCCTGGTGCTGATGTGCGCCACCGTGTTACCGGTATGGGCAGCCACTACGGCGCCGGCGTTTGGCACCGATGTGTCTCAGCATAACGGAAAAGGTGTGGATTACCCCGCATGGAAGAAGGCGGGCAAGACCTTTACCATGATCCGTATGAGCTACGGCAACGACCACCTGGATCCGCAGTTTTGGAATAATGTGAACGCGGCGGAGGCAGCAGGCGTGCCCTTTGGCGTGTACCATTACAGCTATGCGTTCAATACCAAGGAGGCCACGATTGAGGCCAATTATGTTAAGAGCGTGTTGGCTCAGATGAAGGGCAAGTACAAGTATTTTGTGCTGCCGGTGGCTTATGACCTGGAGGATCAGCTGATCCTGGACAACAGCAACAAAAAGACCATTATTCAACACGCCATTACTTTTTGCGACGCCATTCGCGCAGCGGGCTACACCCCGATGGTTTACGCCAACCTGAATTGGTTTGCCAATTATTTGAATGTGCAGACTCTGCATAGTAAGGGCTATAAGCTGTGGTACGCCAACTGGCAGCCAAAAACCACTGATTTTTCCGCCCCGGTGCAGATTGGCAAAACCGGCGTGTATGCGGATATTTGGCAGTATGCCGAGGGTGATATGGACGCCGGCGTGCCGGATTATAATGTGTTGTGGGATTTTAAAGCGCTGGCTCATGTTTACTCCGGTAAGGTGATTGCGCAGCCCACTTGCACCGCCTATGGCAAGACAAAATATACCTGTACCCAATGCGGCGATAGCTACACCGTGGCGAATATAAAGCCGAAGGGACACCAGAACAAATCTCAACTGACCAAAGCCACCACCGCTAAGGACGGCCAAACCTACAAAAAGTGCACCGTTTGCGGCGCAGTCACCGGCAAGACGGTGATCCCTAAAGCATCTAATATCAAGCTGAGCAAAACCGCGTACACCTACAACGGCAAGGTGCAAAAACCGTCTGTGACTGTAAAAAACAGCAAGGGCAAGGCCCTGAAGAACGGTACGGATTACAAAATCAGCTATCCCAAGGGCATGAAGAATGTGGGCAAATACACCGTGAAAGTGACCTTCAGGGGCAATTACAGCGGCAGTAAGTCCATGACCTACAATATCAATCCTAAGGGCACAAGCGTGTCTAAGGTGAAAGCTGCCAAGAAAGGCTTTAAGGTCACCTGGAAAAAGCAGGCGACCCAAACCACCGGCTACCAGGTGCAGTATAGTACCAGCAGCAAGTTTAAGAAAGCCAAGACGGTGACGATCAGCAAGAATAAGACGACTTCTAAGAGTGTCGGTAAGCTGTCCGCGAAGAAGAAGTATTATGTGCGGGTACGCACCTATAAAACCGTAAAAATCGGTGGCAAGAGCGTAAAGCTCTATTCCGGGTGGAGTAAGGCCAAGAGCGTGACCACCAAGAAGTAATATATTCTCGTAATTGCCTTGGGCCAATCTGTCAGTCGCGCAGCGACTATGGGATAAAAGCGGGCAGATACGATTCGCCCCTACCAAACAATAAAAACGCCCTCTGTTTCTTAAGTGAAACAAAGGGCGTTTCCTATTTACCGGTGCATGACTACAAAAGGTCGTTGTACCAAAAGCGATGGTCGTGGGTATTATAAAGGCCGATGCCCGTGGTGTCCTTGCACGCAGCAGTCAGTTCTTGGCTGCTGCGGCTTCTTCTTTGTCCAGCTGTTCGGAGGTCTTGTTGTAGATAAAGTCGATCAGCTGCTTTTTATTCTCCTCTTTATTGATGGCGATGATGGAGTTGCCGTTGATGGTGTCATACCACCAAGTGTCCGGGAAAGGTACCCGGGCCTGGTGGGTGCTGGTGGCGCAGCTGCCTGCCTTGGCCACAAAGCTGCACAGTTCGCTTTTGGTCATATCCGTCTCAATATACGGGGCGGCGTTGCTGGCCATTTTATACAGGGTAAAGGGGTTGGAGGACTTCATTTTCTTAATAATGGCGTTCATCACCGTGCGCTGGCGCTTGGTGCGCACAAAGTCCGTGTCGATCTTACGAATGCGGCAGTAGGCCAGGGCCTGCTTGCCGGTTAGGTTATGCTTGCCGGCCTTTAACTTCACATTGCCGTAGCGCTTGGGGTGGCCGGTGACCTCCTTGGCCTCCGCCTTGGTGACCTCCACTTCTACGCCGCCGATGGCGTCCACCAGTACCTGGAACATCTCAAAATCCGCTACCACATAGTTGTCGATCTTTACGCCGAAGTTGTATTCAATGGTGTCTACCACGCCGCTGTAACCGCCGTACTGTCAGGCGGCGTTCAGCCGTTGACTCATATCCTTGCAAGGGATATACACCCAGGAGTCTCGCAAAAAGGAGGTCATCTTAATGGTGTGGTGCACAGAGTCCACGGAAATCAGCATCATGGTGTCACTGCGGGAGGCGCTGGCCTTGTCTTTGGGTCTGGCGTCTACGCCCAGCAGCAGCACATTCTTTACCCGCGGGTCGCTCTTTAGATTCGATGCTGTCACATATTCATTTTCTTTGTGTGCATTATATGTGATCTTGCCCAGCACGCCGGTGGCGCAGCCTACAAGAATGAAAATCAGCGCCAGCAGCACGCAAAAGATACTTAGCCCCACTTTTGCCTTTTTGCTGCCCTTGCCTTTTTTTGGCGGCTTGCCGTGCTTGTCGGTGGGGGTATGGCTGCGGCCCACGGTGCGGGGATCACGGCTTGTCCGCTCCCGGTGGTGGGCACGCGTGGGCATAGGCGTGTTGCTCCGGTCCGTATAAAAATCTGCCGGGCGCTCACTCTCAAACCGGCGGGGCGGCGCCGGTGGCTCTATGTAACCGTTTGGGTCATAGTCGTTCTTTTGGCTGTACGGTGCCGAGGGGGCGTAGGGATCCGGATAGTCGCAAGGGTTGATCCCGCTTTCGTCCTGCCGGTCGATCACATCCCGCTGCCGACGGTTAAAATCCAGGTCCACTCCCGGCACCAAATGCCGGTCTTCCTCCGGCACCGTGCGGTCCAGGGCGTCGTTCTCCCGCCGACGGCGGGGGTCAAAGCCTTCCTGTTCAAATCTGGGCATTCCGATTACCTGCCTTTCTTTGCTCCATAGTATTACAAAAAGAACAGAAATGCAAGACCTGTTCTGTAAATTCTTGCCCGGCAGAAAAACAGTTGACATTCCCCGGTGCTATGGATTAAAATGGAGAAGATGAGCCGGGCAGGCAGTTGCGCGCAGGTTACTGCGTGAGGAAAGTCCGAGCAGCACAGAGCAGGATAACGGCTAACGGCCGCCGGGGGCGACCCTAGGGAAAGTGCAACAGAAATAAACCGCCGCTTTTGCGGTAAGGATGGAAAGGCGAGGTAAGAGCTCACCGAGGGGGTGGAGACATTCCCTGCCATGTAAACCCTATCCGCTGCAACATCGACTGAAGGGTTGTTTGCTCGACACAAAACTTCGAAGGATGGCTGGAGCGCACGGGCAACCGTGCGTCGAGATAGATAATTGCCCAAGACAGAACTCGGCTTACGCCCGACTCATCGCATTTTTTGATTTGTATTTGAGGTGTGCCTATGCTGGTGAATATGCGTGATCTGCTGGCGGATGCCCGTGTCGGCGGCTATGCCGTTGGCTCCTTCTCCGTTGCCAATATGGAGATGGTGCTGGGTGTGCTGCAAGCGGCAGAGGAACTGCGCGCTCCGGTGATCCTCCAGATTGCGGAGGTGCGGCTGCGCCAGTCGCCGCTGGAGCTGATCGGTCCCTTGATGGTGGCCGCTGCCCGGCAGGCAAGCGTGCCGGTGGCGGTGCACTTTGACCACGGCAAAACGGAGAAGAAGATCGGCCAGGCGCTGGAGCTGGGCTTTACCTCCGTGATGTTTGACGGCTCTCATCTGCCGCTGGATGAGAATATAGCAGAGACCTGCCGCATTATAGAGATGGCGCGCCCTTACGGTGCTGCCGTGGAGGCGGAGATCGGCTGTGTAGGCGGTTCGGAGGATGGCTCTGAGGAGATCGCTATGCATTGTACGGACCCGGCGGACGCGGTGCGCTTTGAGCAGGAAACCGGGGTGGACGCTCTGGCCATCGCCATCGGTAACGCCCACGGCAATTACAAGGCCACGCCCAAGCTGCGGTTTGATATTTTGGCACAGGTGGCCGAGGATACCCACACGCCCTTGGTGCTCCACGGCGGCACCGGCATTTCGCCGGAGGATTTCCGCCGCTGTGCCCAGACAGGGATCCAAAAGATCAACATTGCCACGGCCACTTTTGACAGCGTGGAACAGACGGTGCGGGGCGCTTACGACGCCGGTGCCATCGGCGGTTACTACGATCTGCAAGGGGCAGAGGTGCAGGGGGCGGATAAGAACGCCCACCGCCACATTTTGATTTTCGGCACAGACGGCAAGGCATAAACCTGTCGCCTGCGCATAAATTTATGGAGAGGAAACTATGAAGTACATTGAATTTGACAGAACCAAACCGCTGGATTTTATCCCCATCGGCCGCATTGCCATTGATTTTAACCCCACGGATATGTATAAGCCGCTGTCCCAGTCGTCTAACTTTAACAAGTATGTAGGCGGCTCCCCGGCCAATATTGCCGTAGGCCTGGCCCGGCTGGGCTGCAAGGTGGGCTTTTGCGGCTGTGTGTCTGCCGATCAGTTTGGGGACTATGTGGTGGAGTATTTCCAAAATGAGGGGATCGACACCTCCCATGTGACCCGAGCCAAGAACGGCGAGTGTATTGGCCTGACTTTTACGGAAATTCTGTCTAAAGAGCAGTCCTCCATCTTAATGTACCGGGATAATGTGGCGGATTTTTGCCTGGCGCCGGAGGATATTGACGAGGCGTATATTGCTTCTGCTAAGGCCATTGTGATCAGCGGTACGGCGCTGGCCAAGTCTCCGTCCAGAGAGGCCTGCTTAAAGGCCATGATGCTGGCCCAGAAAAACAATGTGCGCATTATCTTTGACATCGACTATCGGGCGTACACCTGGCAGTCCAAGGACGAGATCGCTGTGTATTACAGCTTAGTGGCTCGCGGTGCGGATATTATTATGGGCTCTCGTGAGGAATTTGATCTGATGGAGGGCATTGTGGGCGTAAAAGGCTCCGACCCGGAGAGCGCCCGCTACTGGCAGTCCTTCGGTGCGACGATTTGCGTCATTAAGCACGGCAAAGACGGCTCCACCGCCTACACCAACGACGGCAATTATTACTCCATTAAGCCCTTCCCGGCGGTGGTCCTCAAGGGCTTCGGCGGCGGCGACGGCTACGGCTCCGCTTTTCTGTACAGCCTGCTGCAAGGCAAAGAGATGATCGAGTGCCTGGAGTTCGGCTCCGCCTCGGCCTCTATGCTCATCTCCGCCCACAGCTGCTCGGACGCTATGCCCACCGCAGAGGCAGTGGCGGCCTTTATTAAGAAAAGCAAGGAAGAATACGGCGAAATGGTGGCTCGCGCCTGACGAACCGCCACCCGGAATAAAAAACAGACTCGTATGTAGTGATCCTATATACGGGTCTTTTTATTTTCAAATGGGAGGTTCTGCAATGCAGGCATACAGATGGACGGCAGAGCGGGTGCTGCGGGAGCTGAACAGCGCCCCCGGTGGGCTGAGCCGCAAACAGGCGGCTGCCCGGCTGGAAAAACATGGCGAAAACCGGCTGGCGCAGAAAAAGGGCGACAGCCTGTGGCGGCGTTTTATGCTGCAACTATCCGACCCGATGATCCTGGTGCTGCTGGCAGCGGCCGCCGTGTCTGCGGTGCTGTGTGTAGTGCACCGGGAATTCCCGGCGGATGTGCTGATCATTATGACCGTGGTGACGGTGAATGCCGTCTTAGGTGTGGTGCAGGAGAGCAAGGCGGAAAAGGCCATTGCTGCCTTGCAGGAGATGACCCCGGCCACCTCTCGGGTGCTGCGGGGCGGGGCAGAGTGTACCGTGCCCAGCCGCACTTTGGTGCCCGGCGATGTGGTACTGCTGTCTGCCGGTGACCGTATTCCTGCAGACTGCCGGGTGCTGGAGAGCATTGGCCTGCGGGTGGAGGAATCTGCCCTTACCGGCGAGTCCCAGCCGGTGGAAAAATCCGCGGCTCCTTTGCCGGATACCGGGCAGGCGCTGCCGCCCTCCGCTTGCAGCAATTTGGTATTTCTGGGTGCCAATGGTGTACGGCCGCGGGCGTGCTGTGGTGATTGCCACCGGTATGGACACGCAAATGGGGCGCATTGCCCACGCCCTAAACACCGCCGGACAGAACGCCACGCCTCTGCAAAAGAAATTGACCCAGCTGTCTAAAATTTTGTCCCTGCTGGTGCTGGCCATCTGTGCCGGGATCTTTGCGTTAGATGTAGGGCGCAGCTTACTGGCAGGCGGGCTGACCTTTAGCGGCGCGCTGTCCACCTTTATGGTGGCGGTTTCCCTGGCGGTGGCTGCCATTCCGGAGGGGCTGGCAGCGGTGGTGACGATTGTGCTGTCCATCGGCGTGACCAAAATGAGCCGTCGCCACGCAGTGATCCGGCGACTGACGGCGGTGGAGACCCTGGGCTGTACGCAGGTGATCTGCTCGGACAAAACCGGCACGCTGACTCAAAATAAAATGACCGTTACCGCTCGCACCGGTGTGCCGCCGGAGCAGCTTATGGCCGCTATGGCGCTGTGTTCGGACGCCCACCGAGCCGAGGACCGCATAGAGGGTGAACCCACAGAGGTGGCGCTGGTGCAGGACGCGGCAGACCTGGGGTTGGAAAAGGCGGCGCTGGAACGGCAGTACCCCCGGGTGGGTGAACTGCCCTTTGACTCTGCCCGCAAGATGATGACGACGCTCCACCGCACGCCGGAAGGCGTGGTGCAGTACACCAAGGGTGCGCCGGATGTGGTACTGAAGCGGTGCACCCACACCTGGCAGCAGGGGAGGGCGGTACCCTTGACTGAGGATCTGCGCCGCCGGATCCTGGACGAAAATCGGCGTATGGCAGACCGGGCGCTACGGGTGCTTTGTGCTGCAACCAGGCAGTACCCGTCCCTACCGTCTGCCCGGTCGCCGGAGGCACTGGAACAGGGGCTTTGCTACCTGGGGCTGGTGGGTATGATGGATCCGGTGCGCCCGGAGGCGGTGGAGGCCATTGCCGCTTGTCGCCAAGCGGGCATTCGTCCGGTGATGATCACCGGCGATCATCGGGATACTGCCGCGGCCATTGCCCGGCAGCTGGGGATCTTGGAGCTGGAGGGGGAGGTGCTCACCGGCGCCCAGCTGAGCCAAATGGACGATCGGGCGTTGGACGATGCCGTTGCCTGGTGCAGCGTGTTTGCCCGGGTGCAGCCGGAACATAAGGTGCGCATTGTAGAGGCCTTTCACCGGCAGGGGGCTGTGACTGCCATGACCGGCGACGGGGTCAACGACGCCCCGGCCATTCAGGCGGCGGATATTGGCGTCGGTATGGGCATGACCGGCACGGATGTGACCAAGAACGTGGCGGATATGGTACTGACGGACGACAACTTTGCCACCATTGTGGCGGCCGTGGAGGAGGGCCGCCGGGTGTATGACAATATCCGCAAGTCTATTCAGTTTTTGCTGTCTTCTAACTTGGCAGAGGTGCTCACCATTTTGGTGGCCACTCTGCTGGGCTTTACCATTTTGGAGCCGGTGCACCTTCTGTGGATCAATTTGATCACCGATTGCTTCCCGGCGCTGGCACTGGGTATGGAGCGGGGCGAGCCGGAGATCATGCGCCGCCGCCCTCGAGATCCAAAGGACGGCATTTTTGCCGGAGGTATGGGCTTCGATGTGGCCTGGCAGGGACTGCTGGTAACGGCGGTGACCCTGCTGGCCTACTTCAGCGGTCTGCTGCTTACCTGCCCGGTACAAATGGACTGGGCGGCACTGGTACGTATTACGGACCCGCTGGCCCATAAAACCGGCATGACCATGGCGTTTTTTACCCTGTCTATGGCAGAGATCTTCCATAGCTTTAATATGCGCTCGCGTCGGGCCAGCCTGTTTTCAATGGGACATAATGGGTATTTGTGGGGTGCCATGGTGCTGTCTTTGGTGCTGTCCACGGTGGTGCTGTATGTGCCGGCGTTGGCTGCGGCCTTTGATTTCGTTCCTCTGTCCGGTACAGCCTACGGTGCGTCGATGGTGCTAGCCTTGGCAGTGATCCCGGTGGTGGAACTGGTCAAGGCAGTGCAGCGGGCCGTCCATCGTTAAATCTGCAAAAAAAGTGCGGCAGGCAAGGAAATTTGCCCGCCGCCTTTTTCATTTTAACACTTCCTTTTCCCGCGGTTTTATGCTATGATAAAGGACGGTGATTTGGGTGCAACTCAAAAAGAATGACGAGATTCAACTGAATATAACCGCCCTGACTTCCGAGGGCAGTGCCATCGGGCGCAAGGACGGCGTGCCGATTTTTGTGCGTGGCGGCGTGCCCGGTGATGTGGTTACGGCGCATATCATTAAAGCCAAAAAGAACTATGCTGTTGCCCGGCTGCAGCAGGTGCTGGAGCCATCGCCTCATCGGGTGGAGAGTGACTGCCCGGTGTCCGCTCAGTGCGGCGGCTGTGCCTTTCGCACGGTGGATTACGCGGAGGAACTGCGCTTTAAGCAGCAGCGGATCGACGATGCTTTTCAGCGGATCGGCCACCTGGATTTGCAGGTGGAGGGCGTGCTGGCAGCGCCCGATACCGTGCGCTATCGCAATAAAGCCCAGTACCCGGTGCAGCTGCAAGACGGCCGACCGGTAGCCGGTTTTTATGCCTATAAGAGCCACCGTGTGGTGCCCACCGAGGATTGCCTGCTCCAGTGCACGGATTTTTCCGCCGGTGTGGCGGCTTGCCTGCAATGGGCGGAAGAACATCAAATTTCCGTATATAATGAGGAGACCGGCACCGGCCTGCTGCGCCACTTGTATTTCCGCAAGGGCCAGGCTACCGGCCAGGTGCTGGCTTGTATTGTGATCAACGGCACGGATCTGCCCGGCGGGGACGCACTTTGCGCCGCCTTGCGTGCCGCTGTGCCCGGTTTGGTGGGTGTGGTGCTAAACAGCAACACTCGGCGCACTAATGTGATTTTGGGTGACCGGGATCGGGTGCTTTGGGGCAAGGGCGAACTGCTGGACAAGCTGTGCGGCAAGACCTTTGCCATCGGCCCCCATGCGTTTTATCAAGTCAACCATGACCAATGTGAACGCTTGTATGCGCTGGCAGGGGATTTTGCGGGCTTGACCGGAGAACAGGTGCTGCTGGATCTGTACTGCGGCGTGGGCACCATCGGCCTGACTTTAGCGGATCGCTGCCGCCGGCTGATCGGCGTGGAGGTGGTTCCCCAGGCGGTGGAGAACGCCCGGGAGAATGCCTGGCGCAACGGTATTGAGAATGCAGAATTCCTGTGTGCGGACGCAGCCGGTGCGGCAACGCAGCTGGCGTCCCAGGGCGTGCGCCCGGATGTGGCCATCGTAGACCCGCCCCGCAAGGGCTGCGCGCCGGAGGTGTTCGCCGCTATTGACAAAATGGGCACCCAGCGGCTGGTGTATGTGTCCTGTGACCCGGCAACCTTGGCACGGGACTTGGCGCTTTTGGCCACCATGGGCTACACCGCCCGCCGCGCCTGCGGCGTAGACCTGTTCCCTCGCACCCCCCATGTGGAGACGGTAGTTTTGCTGTCAAAGAAAGAAAATGAACAAACATAGTAATTGGAGAGAACGTATTGTATGTCTTTTGTCAAACATCGTTGGGTAAAGAGACTGGCGTTGCTGGTGTGCTTTTTGTTTGTGTTGGCAACGGTTATTGTTTGCAAAGCTTCTTTGGGAAAATATGAAAGCTGCCAGGCTTTTACCTCAGAAGGATTTCAAGACTATACGGATTATGCAAAATATGATTATAAATGTGCTGCGATTAAAGATAATCCATATTTGAAGCAAGTACAACCAAAAGATATATCGAAAATGAATCGGCTCTTAGATGACTATGAGGATTGGTTGAAAACGATCAAAGAAAGTGATCCTTCAAGCGAAGTGGCGTTAAATTATGATTTTGATCGAAGGATCGTTGACACGGAAGATTACATTTATTTTGATGTTGAAGAACATACATGGGAGGATGGACAAACAGCCACGACCATGTATAACATTTACTTTTATGATACGCAAGGCCGGGTGCTATATTATTTTCACAATAACATATAGCGCTTATGCATAACAAAGTTCTGTTTTGCCAAGGGATAAATAACAAACTCTCCGGAATTTCCGGATGGTTCAAATTGGCTTGCTTGTACAATCCGGCACGGCCTGGATCCTATATATAAGACAGAAGTTAATCCAACCTGCGATATGAAAGGACAAAACAAATGAAACTGAAAGACGGTATGGTGCTGGGGCATGTGGATGGCGAGGATTTTGCCATTGCTACCGGCAAGGCCATGAAGCACTTTAACGGTGTGATCCACAACAATCCCACGGCGGCATTTCTGTTTGAATTGCTCCAGACGGAGCAGACGGAGGACAGCCTGGTGGCGGCGCTTACGGAGAAATACGATGTAGATGCAGACACAGCTCGGGCGGATGTGCGTGAAATGCTGGATACCCTGCGGGCTGCCGGGGTGCTGGACTGAGTATGCAAATCGAAAATCAGACCTGCGCCTATTTGTTGGCACTGTTGCGGTGTGCGCTGACCGGTGCGCCTGCGCCTGCGGTGCCGGAGGGGTTGGACTTTGACGCATTTTTTGACCTGGCCCGGCGGCAGCAGGTATATAACATTGTCTTTCCGCTGCTGGCGGCGCTGCCCGGTGTGCCGGAGGGGGAGAAAAAGCGCTGGGAGAACTACACCTACACGGAGCTGACCCGCACCATCACCATGGATCATGAGCGGGGACAGCTGTTTGCCCGGCTGGATGAAGCAGGCATTGACTATATGCCCTTAAAAGGACTGCTGTTGCGGGAATATTACCCCAAGACCTCTATGCGCCAAATGACGGATAACGACATTCTGTATGATCCGGTAGGGCGGGAGCAGCTGCTGCGGATCATGCGCAAGGCCGGGTACAAGATGACCGCTTGCGGCGAGAATTCCGACGACTTCCACAAGCCGCCTTATGCCACTTTTGAGTTCCATCGCACCTTGTTTTTTGACGAGAAGGACTTTTGTCCACGGTTTGACGGGTTGTGGCAGCGGGCAACCCGAGACCCGGACCACCCGCACGCATTCGTTATGGATGTAAGCGACAATTATCTCTATACCGTTGCCCACATGTACAAGCATTATTCCACCAACGGCTGTGGTGTGCGCTTTTTGGCCGATGTGTATTTGCTTTATACCAAAGAAAACGCACGGCTGGATCGGCCGTATATTGAAGCGGAATTTCGCAAAATGGACATATTGGATTTTGCCCGCCTGGTATTGCGCCTGGCGCTGGATTTGTTTGAAGACAGGGAACTGGATCGGGACGAAATGCAAATGCTCACCGTCTGTATGCAGGGCGGTGTGTTTGGTGACAGCAAACTGACCCTGGTGCGCCAGCTGAATGCCCAGGGTGCCCAACTGTCCGGCTCGGCGCAGCGGCGGCGGTATCTGTGGCGGCGCTTGTTTCCGGATAAGAAAAAAATGCACGCGGACTTTAAGGCACTGGACCGGCACCCCTGGTTGCTGCCCTGGTTCTATTTGTTGCGGTTTTTGCGCCTTCCCTTTAAGCGCAGGGCGGTGCTGGCAGAGACCCGGCAGGTGCAGCAGCTGACTCGGCAGCAGGAGGAGAAATGACAAATGTAATTTTTGTAGGTCTGGGCGGCTTTGTGGGTGCAATACTGCGCTATCTGCTTGGACTGATCCCGGTGCGCCAAACGCCTTTTCCCATCATCACCCTGTGTATCAATGTGCTGGGCGCCTTTGTGATCGGGCTGCTGGCCGCTTTGTGTGAAAAAAATAAAATCAATTCCCAGCCGCTGCTGCTGTTTTTGAAGGTGGGGCTTTGCGGCGGGTTTACCACATTTTCCACCTTCTCGTTGGAGACCTATGACCTGCTGAGCAGCGGGCACACGGCACCGGCGATCTTGTATGCGCTGCTGAGCGTAGGCTTGTGCCTGCTGGCCATCTTCGGGGCCCGGGCGCTGATTCATTGACTTTCGGAGGAAGACCATTGGCTGTAAAGAAAGAGAACATTCGCAATTTTTCCATCATTGCTCACATAGACCACGGCAAGTCCACTTTGGCGGACCGACTGTTGGAGCTGACCAGCTCTGTGCAGCAGCGGGATATGCAGGAGCAAATTCTCGATGATATGGACCTGGAGCGGGAGCGGGGCATTACCATTAAGGCGCATGCAGTGACGCTGGGCTATGACGCCAAAAACGGCGAGCACTACGAGTTTAACTTGATCGACACCCCCGGCCATGTAGACTTTAACTACGAGGTCAGCCGCTCGCTGGCGGCTTGCGAGGGCGCTATCTTGATTGTGGACGCCTCTCAGGGCGTAGAGGCGCAGACCCTTGCCAACACCTACCTGGCTTTGGATCACGACCTGGATATTATGCCGGTGATCAACAAGATCGACCTGCCGGCAGCGGACCCGGAGCGGGTGGCCCAGGAGGTGGAAGAAGTGGTGGGCATTCCCTGTATGGACGCCCCCCGCGTGTCTGCCAAGACCGGGCAGAATGTGGAGGAGGTGCTGGAACGGATTGTGACGGAGATCCGCCCGCCGATTGCCAACGACAATGCACCCCTGCGGGCGCTGATCTTTGACTCGGTTTATGACAGCTACCGTGGCGTGATCGTGTATGTGCGCGTAATGGACGGCAAAATCAAGGCCGGCGATACCATGCGTATGATGGCCACCGGTGCCCAGTTTACCGTGGTGGAGGTGGGTCGTATGCGGGCCACTTCCATGGAGAATACCGGCGTGCTCTCTTCCGGCGAGGTAGGCTATATTACCGCGTCCATCAAAACCGTTTCCGACGCCCGGGTGGGCGATACCATCACTTTGGCAAATGCGCCGGCAGCGGAGCCCCTGCCCGGTTACCGCAAGGTGAACCCAATGGTGTTCTGCGGTGTGTACCCGGCAGACGGTGCGGATTATGAGGCTCTGCGAGACGCGCTGGAGAAGCTGCAGCTTAATGACGCGTCCTTAAGCTATGAGCCGGAGACGTCCGGCGCTCTGGGCTTTGGCTTTCGCTGCGGCTTTTTGGGTCTCCTGCATTTGGAGATCATTGAGGAGCGCCTGGAGCGAGAGTACAACCTGGATCTGATTACCACCGTGCCCTCGGTGATCTACAAGATCCACATGACTGACGGCACCATGGTGGAGATCGACAATCCCACCAATTACCCGGATCCGTCCCTGATTGACTACTGCGAGGAGCCGTTTGCGGACTGTAATATTTATGTACCCAGCGAGTTTGTGGGCACCATTATGGATATGTGCCAGGATCGGCGGGGGATCTTTAAGAATATGAGCTATATCACCCCGGACCGGGTGGATATTCATTACGAGCTGCCGCTAAATGAAATTATCTATGATTTCTTTGACGCACTCAAATCCCGCACCCGGGGCTACGCTTCCTTTGATTATGAGATCAAGGAATATCGCCGCTCAGATCTGGTAAAGGTGGATGTGCTGCTCAACGGTGACACCATCGACGCGCTGAGCTTTATTATCCACCGGGACAAGGCTTACCAGCGGGGGCGCCGCATTGCGGAGAAGCTCAAGGAGCATATCCCGCGGCATTTGTTTGAGATACCGGTGCAGGTGGCTATCGGTGGCAAGGTCATTGCCCGCGAGACGGTAAAGGCCCTGCGCAAGGATGTGTTGGCCAAGTGCTACGGCGGCGATGTGACCCGTAAGAAAAAGCTGCTGGAAAAGCAGAAAGAGGGCAAAAAGCGTATGCGCCAGTTCGGCCAGGTGGAGGTGCCCCAGGAGGCCTTCCTGGCAGTGCTCAAACTCTCCTCCGACGACGAGTAAAGCAGAAATATAAAAAATCCCACCCGATACAGGTGTTGCCTGCTTGGGTGGGATTTTTATGCTATTTAATTCGGGTTATGCGGTTGTGGTGGACTTTGTAGGCGGTGCGGGAGAGATGGATCATGGGCAGGTCGGCGGCGTTGTCGGTATAGAATGCGTCCGGTACGGCGTTTGCTCCAAAGCATTTGTAAAAAGCAGACACCTTATTGGCACTGAAGTTGATATACTCCACCGTCAGGGTTTGGCGGTCCACCACGGAGCAGATACAGTGCTGCACCCCCAGGCGGCGGCACACCTCGTCCATAATCAAATTCAGCGAGGCGGTGACGATCACATCGTCTTTTTCCGGGTGATACCAGGCTTTGATCTTGCGCATATGCCCGTCCCAAAAGTCTCGGACCAGCCCCTCCGGGTCGTCAAAGCTGCTGAGGTATTGGGCGGCGTACTTGCGTCCGGCCTGCTCCAAGTCTGCCATGGTGGTGCGCCCAAATTTATAGCGCAGCAGGTGATACAGCACCACCGGCACATAGCGTGCTACCTTTGGATTGCGGCGCAGGCTGAACAGATAAAAGTCAATGACGCTCTCACCGTCATAAATGGTGTTGTCAAAATCAAATACGCGCATAAAAATCCCCCTTGGTACTTTCAGTATAACACAAAGCGCCAAAGGGGGACAGCTTTTTATTTTTTGCCGCCCAAGTGGCGGCCGAGGTAGCCCAGCGGCAGAATGTCCTCGTCCGTTAAGGCGCTGCCGTCGCCGGGTTCCGGTTGTTCTTCTTCCTCCGGTTCCAGGGTCAGGGTCAATTCCCATTCCTCCGGCGGGTTGTTTTTGTCCTGTTGCTTTTTCATACCATGACCTCCCTTGCACTCTTACTGTAACACAAAAAACCACCGGGTGCAAATGACAGGGAAAATTATAGGACAGAGAAACGGCGCTGCCCGGTACAGGCGACATTTGCTTTTAGCTTCTTTTCCCGCTTTTTGGCATGGCACGCAGGGCCTTGCGGAATTCAAAGAAGAAAAGAACGCCGGTGAAGGCCACCGCCAGCACATCTGCCACCGGCTCCGCCATAAAGACGGCCTTGGTTAGGTCAGCGGTATACAGGTGGGGCATAATATAGATTAGCGGCAGCAGCAGAATAAACTTGCGCATCACCGCCACGATGATGGACGCCTTGGCGTTACCCAGAGAGGTAAAGGTCATTTGACAGGCGATTTGAATACCAAACAGCCCCAACGCCAGAGTGTAAATGCGCAACATCGGCTTGGTAAAGGCCAACAATTCTGCGTTGGAGGTAAAGATGGCGGCAAACACGCCGGGGAACAGTTGGATCAGCAGGCAAAAGAGCATGGCGTAGCAAACGCTGCAAGTGAGCAGCAGTCGGTATGCGCGGCGTACGCGGTTGCTGTTTCCGGCACCGTAATTGTAGCTGATAATGGGTTGGGCGCCTTGTCCAAGCCCTTGCAGTGGCAGCATGGCAAACTGCATGACGCTGGTGAGAATGGTCATGGCACCCACTGCCAGATCGCCGCCGTATTTCAGCAGTGAGGTGTTAAAGCATACGGAGATCACGCTCTCGCTGGCCTGCATGACGAACAGGGCACTGCCCAGCGCCAGACAGGGGAGAATGACCTTGGCGTGCAGACGCAGATTGCACCGGCGAATGCGGATAAAAGTCTTTTTGCCAAGTAAAAAAGACAGCACCCACAGGCAGGACAGTCCCTGGGACAGCACGGTAGCCAGTGCGGCGCCCCGCACGCCCATGTGAAAGCCGAAGATAAACAGCGGGTCCAGCGCCGTATTGGCAACGGCGCCGATGAGCACCGAGAGCATACCTACCTTAGCGAAGCCCTGGGCGGTGATAAAGGCGTTCATGCCAAGGGTCAGCTGCACGAATACGGTGCCCAAGGCGTAAAGGTTCATATAGGCCGCACTGTAATCAATGGTGTTGGTACTGGCGCCGAATGCCAGCAGCAGCGGCCGGTTCCAGATGAGTACCACCGCTGTCAGCACCGCAGACACCAGCAGTTGCGTGACAAAGCAGTTGCCCAGAATCTGCTCAGCTTCTGCCGTTTGCTTCTTGCCTAAGGCGATGGAGGCCCGAGGTGCGCCGCCGTTGCCCACCAATGCCGCAAAGGCGGAGATGATTAGAATCAGCGGCATACACACGCCCACCCCGGTAAGCGCCAGCGCGCCCTTGCCGGGAATGTGGCCGATGTAAATGCGGTCCACCACATTGTAAAGCATATTGATCAGTTGGGCGGCTACTGTGGGCAGGGACAGCTGGAGCAGCAGTCGTCCGATGGGCCGGGTGGCTAAAAAATCTTTGCTTTGTTCCATAGTCGTCAACTCATTTCTGCAATCTAAGCGTATTTAATTATAACGCGATGAACGGCGGTGTCAAGGCACGAATTTTGAACATGGGTCACTTATGCGGCGAATGCAGCAATGTGTCGAACATACAAAATTCACAATTTGCGCGGCTCAAAGCGTTTACATTATGGTGAAAATATGGTAAAATAGACGGCGTGAAAACGCACATATTTTTATTTCACTCTTTACCCGATCCGACGCGCTGTGCCCGGTCGGAATTTCAGAAATGGAGAATGAGTATGCATTTGATTCCCAATCCCCGCGCATATCAGGCGTTGGACGGCGCCTTCACCTTGCAGGATGGCGAGAAGGTGAAGAGCGAACTGCGTATTCCTTTGGTGCGCACCACCACCCGTGAGGCACGGATTATTGTCACCCGCAACCCGGCGTTGCAAAAGGAAGCATATACCTTGAATGTGACCCCGGAGAAGGTGCACATCACTGCCGCTACGCCTATCGGTGCTTACTATGCGCTGCAATCCCTGCGTATTTTGGCGGATTATGATATCGGCGGGCGTACGGTGCCCTGCTGCAGCATTCACGATGCCCCCCGTTGGGGTTGGCGCGGTATGAGCCTGGACGAGAGCCGCCACTTCTTTGGCAAAGAAGAAGTCAAGCGACTGCTGGATATGCTCTTTATGATGAAGCTCAATGTGTTCCACTGGCACCTGACGGACGATCAGGGTTGGCGCATTGAGATCAAAAAATATCCGCGCTTAACGGAGATCGGCTCTAAGCGCACTTGCACCCAGGTGGACGGCTGGCATACTTCTCACATGGTCAACGAGCCTCATGAGGGCTTTTATACCCAGGAGGATATTCGGGAGATCGTGGCCTATGCCAACGCCCGGGGCATTATGGTTGTGCCGGAGATTGACATGCCTGCCCATTTTGCGGCGGCGCAAGCAGCGTATCCCTGGTTGGCTTGTCGGGAACTGGAACGCCAGGTGCCCGGCTACTTTGGCGGTCGTGTGCCTACATTGCACGGCGTAATGGACTGGAACCGCTCTGCCTGCCTGGGCAAGGAGAGTACCTTCCAGTTTATCTTTGATGTGATTGATGAAGTGTGCGAACTGTTTGACGCGCCTTACTTCCATATTGGCGGCGATGAGGCGCCCAAGGACGAATGGAAGAAGTGCCCCCACTGCCAGGCGAAGATGAAAGAGATGCACCTAAACGATGTGGAAGAGCTGCAAGGCTGGTTCAACAACCGGGTGCTGGAATATGTAAAGCAGAAGGGTAAGCGCCTGATCGGCTGGAATGAGATTTTGGCTGCCGGCAATCTGGACCCGTCTGTGATCGGTCAATACTGGACCCCCAAGCGGGATAAGAATGTGGAGCGCCACATTGCCCGCGGCGGCGATGTGATCCTGAGCAATCACCGCAGTTTTTACTTTGATATGACCTACGGGCAGTACCCGTTGAGCTATACATACGATTTCGATCCGGGTCGTTATCATATTCCGCCTCGTTCCTATGACCATGTGCTGGGCGTAGAGGCTGAGGTATGGACCGAGTGGATCGACAAGCGTCCAAAACTGGATCTGAATGTGTACCCCCGTATGCAGGCTCTGGCAGAGGTTGCCTGGTCGGCCGAAGAGAGAAAAAAATACGCGGACTTCAAAGAGCGACTGGAGGCCTTTAAGCCTACGCTGGACGCCTTGGGAATCGGTTATGCTGTAACCAGCGTGGCGGAGCCGGGCACCTTCCAGCGGCAAAAGCCCCGCCGTCTGTTCTACTGCGGCGATACCCATTATGAGTTGAAGCTCAACGAAGAACGCAAAGCAAAAGGAGAAAAATAAGTATGAAATTTAGCCAATTTCCCCAGCAGGTGATCGACGAAAATGTGGATTACACAGTCAAGGAGATCACCAACATCATTAAGAAGTACGGTCCCCGGGAGTCCGGCAACAGCAACTGCCTGGCTGCCGAGAAGCACATCAAAAAAGAGATGGACCCCTTCTGTGACGAGACCCACTTTGAAAGCTACAAAATGGCGCCTAAGGCCTTTTTGCACTTTACAAAAATCGTTAGTGTAGCCATCATCCTGGCTGTGGTGGTGTGTGCCGTTCTGGTGTTTACCAGTGTGCTGCCTTGGTGGATCGCCCAGTGTATTGTTGGCGGTGTGACTTTTGTGGGGCTGTTTATCACCGTAATGGAGTTCCTGTTTTACAAGCAGTTTATGGATCCGCTTTATAAGAAGGTAGAGGGCCACAACTTTTGCGCCACCCGCAAGCCCACCGGCGAGGTTAAGCGCCGCATTGTAATCAGCGGCCATATTGACGCAGCCTATGAATGGCGTCATCTGTACTATGCAAAGGGCAAGCTGCCCTTGATGGGAATTTTTATGGGCGGTACCATTGTCTGCGCGATCATCTCCTTTATTATCGCAGTGATCTGCCTGATTGCTCACTTTGCGGATATGGGCGCTTTCGGCGATTTCATGCTGAATTACAGCTACTATTTCCACTTTGTCACCGCGCTGTTTATGATCACCCTGTTCTGCTTTGTGGACTTTAAGACCATTTCTCCCGGCGCCAATGACAACCTGACCGGTACTTATGCGGCGGTGTGTGCTTTGCGTATGCTGGATATGGCCGGTGTGGAATTTGAAAATACCGAGGTGTGCTGCATGATCACAGACGGCGAGGAGGCCGGTCTGCGTGGTTGCAAGCAGTGGGCCAAGGACCATAAAAAAGAGTGCGACGAGATTGAGACCGCCGTGCTGTGCGTAGATACCTTAACGGATCTGGAATACCTGAATGTGTATAGCAAGGATATGACCGGTACGGTGAAGAACTCTAAGCCCTTCAGCCAGCTGGTGATGGACAGTGCCATTGAGGCAGGTCATAAGGATTTGAAGTTCGCCAGCGTGTTCTTCGGTTCTTCCGACGCAGCGGCATTGTCCCAGGCGGGGATTCACGCCACCTGCCTGGCTGCTATGGACCCGACACCGGCCGACTATTACCATAATCGCCGGGATACGGCGGAGCGCCTGGTGCCGGAGGCCCTTAAGACCGGTTACGAGGTAGTGCTCAGTACCATTCTGAACTTTGATGAGAAAGGGCTGGGCGCAGCAAAATAAGCGTGTAAGTTCAATACAAATGTATAAGCGGTACCCGGGTTTGGGTGCCGCTTTGCAGATTAAGGCTGTTTTTTACGGAAAGGGGAAAAGAAAATGACGGCTTTGTATATTATTTTAGGCTTGCTGGCTGCGTTTATCGTGATCACGCTGATCCGCGCAGCGTTCTTTACGGCGCCCAAGCCCCAGCGGGAGGAATTCCCGCCGGAGCAGGTGAACGGGCAGCGGGCGTGCGACCGGCTCAGTCAGGCGATTCAGATCAAGACCATCTCCTGTGAGGATGAGAGCCAAACGGATTGGGGCGCGTTTGACCGCTTCCATGCGTTTTTGGAACAGTCCTACCCGCTGATTCACAAAAATCTGAAACTGGATCATATTTCCACTGCCAGTCTGTTGTTTTACTGGGAGGGGACGGATCCCGACCTGGATCCTATTGCCTTTTTGGCTCATCAGGATGTGGTGCCCATCAGCGAGGGCACCGAGGGAGACTGGGAACATCCAGCCTTTGACGGCGTAAATGACGGCCAGTTTATTTGGGGTCGCGGTGCGCTGGACATGAAGAACCACCTGATCTGCCTGATGGAGAGCGTGGAGACGCTGCTGGAGGAGGGCTATACCCCAAAGCGCGGGGTGTACCTGTGCCTGGGGCATAATGAGGAGATCGTCAGCGGCGGCAATAACGGTGCCCGGGAATTGGCGCGGGAATTGGAACGCCGGGGCGTGCACCTGGACAGCGTGGTAGACGAGGGCGGCGCTATGCTGCCGGCGCATGTAAAGGGGCTGCTGGACGCCAACCTGACCGGCGTGGGCGTGGCAGAGAAAGGCTATGCGGACTTTAAGATTACTGTAAAGTCCAAAGGCGGCCATTCTTCTCAACCACCCAAACACACCGCCATCGGCCAGTTGGCAAAGAAGGTGGAGCGACTGGAGAACCACCAATTTAAGAGCACCATTTTGCCTTTTGTTTATAATATGTTTACGGACATCGGCCGCCACGCCACCTACCCGGGGCGGGTGGTACTGTGCAACCTGTGGCTGCTGCGCCCGGTGCTGAAGCTGGTGATGAAGCAGATCCCGCCGGCTGCATCTTTGATCCGCACCACGACCGGTGTGACTATGGCCAGCGGTTCGCCTGCCGCCAATGTGCTGCCCCAAAAGGCCAGCGTAACGGTAAACTTCCGCATTATGCCGGGCCAGACCATTGCGGATGTGCAGCGGCATATTGAGAAATATATGGGCGGCGACAATGTGGAGATTGAATTCATCAAGGGCAAGGAGCCCAGCATTGTATCACCCACGGACACCCGGGCTTTTGATACCCTGCGTCGGCTGTCCGTCAATCTGGACGAAAAAAATATTGTGGCGCCCTATTTGGTGATGGGCGGCACAGACGCTTATAATTACGAGAATGTGTGCAGCAATATTTATCGCTTTGCGCCCTTTACGGTGGACACGGCGCTGCTGCTCACCACCCACTCCACCAATGAGCGCATTCCCGTGGGTCAGATGACCCAGGGCGTCACCTTCTTTAAGCGCTATATTCGGTTGATGACCGCAGAGTAAAGGGGGAAGTGATATGGATTTTAAAGAAAGCGGATTTATGTATGCTCTGGGCGGCTTTATTGTCATCTTTGTGCTGGCCCAGTCGCTGTTTTTTCTCATTCGTGCCTGGAAGCAGGGCAAAAAGCTGGGGCTGTCCACCGCCACCATGCGAGGTACGGTGACCCAGTCAGCGCTGTTCAGCCTGGCGCCTGCCATCTCTATTGTGGCAACCATCCTTACCCTGTCCGGTGCGCTGGGCATTGTGCTGCCCTGGATCCGGCTGACAGTGATCGGTGCCATTTCTTATGAGGTGCCGGCAGCGGAGTCTGCCATGGAGGCACTGGGTTATACCGGCGGCCTGTCCACGGAGATCACGGATCCCCTGGGCTTTTCTACCGCCGCGTGGGTGATGACTCTGGGCTCTGTGATGCCGCTTGTGATCATTCCCTTTGCCATGAAGAAGATTCAAAACAGTATTGGCAAGGCGGTAAGCAAGAATACTGCCTGGGCGGATGTAATGAGCGCCGCGGCGTTTATCGGTCTGATCAGTGCCTTTGTGGGCCGTGCTATTGTGGGCCAGGGCGATAAGGCGGTGCTGGGCGACGGCGCCGGGATCATGAGCATTACCGCTTTGGCAGTGTCTATGCTGTCTATGCTGCTGTTTATGCAGATTGAGAAAAAGAAAAAGATTGCCTGGCTGCAAAGTATGGCTATGCCGCTGGCGATGTTTATCGGTATGGGTGCGGTGATGCTGCTGGCCAAGGTGCTGCCCACCCACATTGCTTGGCTGGAATGGAGGGGCTAATATGAAAGATTATAAAGATTATAATGAAAAGACCCACCTGTACGGTCGCTTTTGGGTGATCTCCGCCCTGTTTATTTTCTTAATGCTGCCGGTTGCGATCAGCGCCCATCTGCATGCTTTTCCCTCCGCCCAGGTGGTGTTTAAGGGGTTGGCGCCTATTGCCCTGCTGTTTTATCCCACCGCGGTGATTGAGGTGATGACCTACACGCCGCTCCTGGGTACCGGGGCAACCTACCTGGCTTTTGTAACCGGGAATATTAATAACTTAAAGCTGCCCTGTGTGCTCTCTGCCCTGGACTCTGCCCAGGTGCGCGCCCAGAGCAAGGAGGGCGAGGTACTCTCCACCATTGCCTGCGCCACATCATCTATTGTGACCACCCTGGTGATTGCCGCAGGGGTGCTGCTGTTCAGTCCGGTGCTGCCGTACCTGACAAATGACGACTCTGTTTTTGCCCCTGCTTTTAAGCAGGTGGTGCCCGCACTGTTCGGCGCGCTGGGTATGAGCTATTTTGCCAAGCACTTTAAGCTGACTGTTGTGCCTGTTGCCGTCGTCTGCTTGATGTTGCTCTTTAAGGGTGACTTGGCGGTAGGCGTACTGATCCCTGTGGGCGTGGTGGTATCGCTGCTGTCTGCCCACCTGATGTTTAAGAAAGGCTGGGTCAAATAACAGACCGCATTCTTGCCAGTTAATCAGCAGATCGCCCAACTTGACTTTTATTGGTATGGTGGTGTATAATCATCATACGATCATTAGAGACGGGGGATATAAGTCATGAAAGAGACCGATCTGCGGTATGTGAAGACCGAGCGCGCTATTCGGGACGCCTTCTTTGAACTGCTGGAGGAGAGCGAATTTGACAAGGTATCCGTTACGGATATTACCCAGCGAGCCCAGATCAACCGAAACACGTTTTACCTGCATTACAGCGATAAATTCAATTTGGTCAATTCTATTTTAATTGACTTTG
>OODL01000977.1_pt1 | contig 28889 bp, 26 predicted proteins | sample 1671181 | NCBI WGS metagenome assembly OODL01 (sample SAMN06348130, study PRJEB24527) | human gut metagenome | biome: human gut; feature: ankylosing spondylitis patient; material: feces | host: Homo sapiens | place: China | collected 2015-10 | reverse complement strand
TTTTTGAGACTAACCGAAACCTTAAATTTTCTCCAGAATTATGAAATGACTTCTAGAAGATATCCATGCGGATATGTCTGTCTTCCTGCCAGGTATTGCTCTGACACAGGAAGACCAGCAGGAAGAATGCCAGCCCGCAGAGCTCCTGGGACCATGTGAAACCGGAGTTGAAGAAGTAGCGGCCGATAACTTCGAGGGTGATGGTACACGTCATGACCGCCAGGCAGATCTGGGCGGTGATGGAATGTACGGTTTGGGATAACCTCCCCAGGAAGGAATCCGTTTGCCGGTATGCGCTGTGATCTTTTTCCATAATGTCCCTGCATGGGTTGATGTCATGGCCTGCTTGTTCAGGGGCAGGACGTGCCCGGGGGGACATCCCCGGGCACGATGGGGAATCAGAAGCCGGTAATGATGCCCTTGACGGGATTCTTCGTCACCAGCTCCAGGGCCTGTTCGGGGGTAAGGTCCTTGTACTGTTCGGTCAGCTTCGTCAGCTCTTCAAACATGGCCTTTGCCGGGTAGCCTTCGGCTTCGCAGTCGGCGATGAACTGGTCGTAAACGGGCTGGACGGCCTTGCGCATCTTTGCCTTCTCCTCAGGGGAGATCTCGATGAACTCGACGCCGTTTTCCTTCATGGTCTTGGCCGCGATCTTGTCATCGATGTCATAGGACTGGGAAGCGATCTGGGAGGCCTGGCGCATCTTGAGGTAGAAGAACTTCTGCTGTTCGGGCGTCAGGCCCTTGAAGAAGGCCTTGTTCATGCAATAGGGAACGCCCATGTTCATGATGCCGAGGCGGGTGGAGTACTTGGCGATCTCGTACAGCTTGTAGGCAGCAGCCGAACCGTCAGCGTACAGCACGCCGTCAATGACGCCGCTCTGGAGGCCGGTGTAGGATTCGGCGGACTGCATCATGACGGGCACGGCGCCCAGGGCCTCCAGAAAGTCGGAGCAAAGGCCGCCGACGGAGCGGATCTTCATGCCCTTGAGGTCTGCCATGCAGCGGACGGGCTTCTTGGAGATCAGGTGATACTGCGAGACGTTCACCCAGGCCCCCAGGTAGACACCCATCTTTTCGTATTCCTTCTTGAAATACTTGGGATAGAGCGTTTCCATGACCAGGGGGCCGACGTAGGTGTTGGGGAAGAGGAAGGGCAGGTCATTGACCTTGGAAAGGTGGAAGGACTTGGCAGAATAGCTGGGATAGCCGGTCGTCAGGTCACAAACACCGGAAGCAACGGCACGGAAGCCCTGGTTGGCAGGGTGGAGGACACCGTTCAGGAAATTGCGGAATGTAAATTCCCCATTGCTTTCTTTGGTGACCATTTCTTCCCATGTCTTCCATCCAAACTTGAAGACGGGATAATGCTCAGGATAGTATGCGGAAAAGCGTACTTCAACCTCCTTTGCAAAAGAATCGCGAGGCTGTAAAAGAGTTATTGTGCAGAGGATAAGGATACCAAGGACCGTGTACTGCAGAATGCGCTTCATGATTTCCTCCCAAAGCAGTTTGTGATAAATGTAGCAATTGTCATGCCAGAATATTTTTTTGATAAAAACAAGTTAAAATAGTATCTTATAGAAGATTTATATAAATAACTATTATTGTTTTCTTTTATTTTTAAAAAAGACTATTTGAAAAATGGATGCAGGCAGGCAATCGAAGCGTTTTTTAAACATACTAAAATGATATGTTTTGTCGTGGAAAACAGTCTGCACCATCCATAACCAGTTAAATTATATAGAAGGAGTATGGCTGTTTCGTGCTGGAGCTCCTGCCCGCCCCCAGCTTCTCCCAGGGGGGAGGTTTGCGCCGTACAGAGGGGGGCAGAGGGACATGATCCTGCAACAGCCGGAAAAAAGGGCATGCCTGAAGGAAAGACATGGCGCGAGGCGGGGCCATGTCCGGAGGTGGGGCGAGAGAGGTCAGGAATGTCTGCAGGCAAGAGGCTTACTTTTGCCGGGGCGGCATCTCGGCCTTGATTTGGCGCAGGAGCCGGCGCTGTTCCGGGGACCAGAGCAGGGGCTTCAGTTTGCGTGTCCAGGGTGAGGACAGGCGGGCGAACATGCCCACCAGGACGGCCGAGATCACGGTGCCTTCGCGCAGGCCCACGATGCTGCCCAGCACGGCAAGGCCGAGAAGACACGAGGCCAGGACCAGCGAGCAGTCGAACAGGACCTTGATGTTACCGAAGTTCTTGCGGGAGCGTGCCGCGATGACGATGACCAGGCCTTCGCCGGGGATGACCGTGGCATTGCTCATGATCTCAAGACTGATGCCCGCGCCCAGCACGGCACTGCCCACGATGCACATGACGATCTGCCAGACATAGACGTCCGTGACCAGCGCGCCGGTGAGGTGCATCCAGAAGTCGATGAACACGCTGAAGATGAGCACGGCCGGGATCTGCAAGAGCTCCGCGATGCCCAGCCTGCGCCGGAGCAGGATGCGCTGGAGCAGCAGGAAGATCAGGTTGCAGGCAAAGGTCGTGGTGCCCAGGGTCAGGCCAAAGATGGCGGCCAGCGTATAAGGCAGGGTCGTGATGGGGGTGGTGCCCAGGTGGGCCTGGGTGATCAGGGCGATGCCCAGGGCGTTGAAGAACAGCGAGACGGAAAGACAACCATACCGTTTGACGACATCCGAAGTTTTCACGATGGCCCCCTTGCACGCGGCATGTCCGGGAAATAGCGCGTCTCCTCCCCCCTGGGACGGCTGCCGGGAAGCTCCTGACCGGCGTGTGAGACACAGAGTAATCATTGCGGGGAAGACTGCAAGGAGGGGCGCTGCCACAGGGCCGGCCGGACAGGCGGGGACGGTCAGCGCTTGAGGACGACGTATTCTTTTTCTTCCCGTGTCCCTTTTTGCAAGTTGCACTGCGGACAGGAGAGTTCCAGGTTGGACAGATCCCATTCGTCGCCCCCGGCCGCGATGGGGACGATATGGTCCACATGGAAGTTCTTTTTACTGACCAAGGCGCCGCATTTCATGCAGATGCCGCCGTCGCGCACATAGACAACCTGGCGTACACGCGACCAGTCCGTGAGCATGAAGAAGTCCCGCAGGCAGCGGGGCCCGCAGAAGGTGTGGCGGTTGTCCAGGGTGCGCTGGCCGCACATGCGGCAGAGCATCCGTCCTTCCTCGTCCTTGCGGCGCGGGAAGCGCTCCTTGTTGCTGCGTCCGTGTCTGTCGCTCATGGCGTATCGTCCTGCTGTTTGCGGTGTAGCGTTGGCGTCTTGCCGAGGGCTGCCGGGCAGACGCCCGATTCTTCAAGGTTGCCATGACGGTGTTCCAGAATGTGGACACTGTGGGGGAAATTTTTCAAGGGTAGCCGGATCACCAAAAAAGAAAGCCATCCCGATGGATTGGGATGGCTTGGGGAAATTCTGCCGGCTGGGAAGTTAGTCGTTGCTAAATACAGCTTGCTCCATTTTTTTATTGAGCAAGTTATTGGGAAAACAGCGTATCAGCAGGGATTCTGCAATATCGATAAACTCATCGGCAACGCTATAGGCACTGAAGTAGGTCGCGATATCAGAAAGGAATACATTGCACTCAACGACCTGTCTCGGCTTATCGCAAGATGGTATGAATTGTTGGTTCCGTGTAGGGTGGCTAACGGACATCATCTGTTGTAAATTTTTTTTATCTCTGTTGAGGGCAGATTTCATCTCTGCCCAGAGAGTTTGCCTTTTGGCTTTTCCAGCATAGATGGATTTTCCTCTGCTGTCGAAGAAGACGTAAATCCCGTGGTGTTCTTCCAGTGAGTCTCTGAGACCGGCGGCATATGTGCTACTGTTCGCATCGAAGAGTTCCCAGTTGGCTGCCCTTCTGCTGAGTGTCAGGTCGATAGGGTAAAACTCCACGAGTGGACTGATGGCTGTTTGAAAAGCCTGTTTTCGTGCTCTCCTCTGTATTTCTTTGTGTGCATGGATGAGACGCCTATCAACATATTTCTCGGACAGAGATTCTTGTTTATACAGCCTGCTGATATGCTCTGCGGTGATTCCCAAAAAAAGAAGCCAGTTCTTTATTGGTAGTTACCCCTAGAACCTTTTTCATCATGTCGATAAACTCGCTACCTTGCACGACAGCCTCTTTGAAGGGATAGATAATAAAAAAAGCGGTCCATTCCTAGAATGAACCGCTCTGTGCGCTTTAGATGGCGGAGAGGGAGGGATTTGAACCCTCGATACAGGTTTAAGCCCGTATACTCGCTTAGCAGTCGATTGATTTTGTTTTTAACTATCTAGAATATATGGTGTTTATTTTTCAATTTCAACACGTTCTGCGCGTTATGGCGCTGCGCTACGCCATACGTACCATAAAACTTGAAAAAATACGTCAGACAATCAGCCCACAAAAGCAAGCGCCAACACATCCAGGCTAGCACTTTGCGGGTTCTTTTCAGCGTCGATTATTATACTGCAATTACATTCAAGCATGTTTGCCGGGAACTTGAAAGCGTTCTCTACCTCTGTAAATGATACATCATCGCCAACGGAAAGCATAAGACTGAGCTCTTGCAGTTTTTCGCGGTAGCTTGGTTCTAGTATTTCGATAGCTTGAACGCATGACTTTATGCCGCTGAGATAGCCTTTTGCGCTACCATAGCTGAGGATTCCGAAAATATGCTCTTCTTCGGTATCGCGAAGGCTGTTCAGAATATTGCTGATAGCTAAGTAAGTTACTTTGAAGATGTTGAAAGATTTATCTCTAACCTGTGAAAGTATAGTTATATTGGCATGTTCGGAGATGTTTGTGACGGTATTTTCGTCTAGGATAGTATTTGGCTTGATTATGAGTATTGTCTGTTTATCTTTTGATAGTTCACATATATTTGCTGTCTCTTTAGCTACTTCATCAGTACTTATATCAGAGAATATAAAAATATTGTCTACTTTTGATATTCTTCCTATAACGTCATTAATAAAGGCATCTTTGTTTGACTTCGTATCAGCCGACAGTAGTACTTCGCCAAACTTTGAGTATTGGTTGTCGGAATCTGTGATGATGCTGAAAGGCTGCTGGACTCTGAGTTCCCTAATATAGCCTATTTCTTCGTTGAAACTATCATTGCCAATGAAAATGAAGTAAGAATTATCTATAACGAGTTCGTAAATAGCATCATTTTGCAGCTCTAGCATAAAGATACTCCTTTTTGAGTGGTATACCAGTAAGCTGCATTTATATTGATTCCCCCGTCCTAAAAAGCTAAGATGTCCCCCGTTATGTGGCTTCTTCCCATGCGTTCGGTACGGCGCAAACTCCCGTTTCACGGGTAAGGGAGGTTAGCCGCATGAGACGCCTTGTGCTCTTGGCGCTGCTGACGCTCCTTTGTCTGATGCTCCGGGCTTCGTCCCGGCTGTAAGCTAAAACAAAGGCCCCCGTCCGGCTGGCACCGGGCGAGGGCTGAAAACATGTAGCATACCCACGTAACATCAAGGGGACGCTAGTGCGTCGTACCTGCCGGGGGAGTGTTGGTAGCATTCTCCCGGCACCTTTTTTATAAGCATTCCTTTAAGAGAAAGCAACCAGTGTATCTTGCCTGAGGTTTCAGTTCCAGATTGGTGTTCATAGGTGCTCACGTTAAGTTTTTGAATCATTAAAGGGTGGAACGACATCTATCTGTATTTTTTACTTTTTGAGAGTGTATAAATAGTCGAATAAACTTATTGATACTCATACGCTTATTGGCTATTATAAGGCAATTTTTGATGCGATATGCAGCCAGTAATTAACATATGGAGTTAGTAAGGAGTAAGATTGTATGAATCGTAGAAATTTTTTGATTTGTAGCTGTATTTTTATATTGTCAGGATGTAATGGTGGAGTGCATCAACAACCAATACCTCTTCCTGCTCCAATAGTGCAGCCTATTCCAGAAAAACGGAATATACAAGGAGAGGTTGCTGTAGGAAAAACGAAGAAAGAAGATTTAATTGATATTTTTGGCGATCCTGAAAGTATTTATACAGGAGAGAATTATGTGTATTTTTATTTTTCTGTAAGTAGGTTAAACGAAATTTGGAGTGTATTATTCGTATTGGATGATGGATTTAAAATAAATAGAGTGTTTAAAAAAGATGAAGGTTTTGGCGTATACTTTAGAAGGGATGGGCGTGTTAGAAACTTTGATATAATGTAGGAGGGTAATATGAGACATAAAATAATGTTAGTGGTATTTATTCTTTTATTTTGTTCCTCATGTGTGAATTATGCTAATGTAGGTCTACCTAGAGGAATAAATGGAAAAATTATGAATATCATTCCAGGTAGCACAAATTTTGCTTATGTTACTACAATGTATGGTCCTCCTATTGCAGAACAAATAGCAGAAGATGGTTCTAAAAACTCATTATGGACACTCGATACTTCTTATGGAATATGTGATGTCTATATCGGTTTTACGCAATACGGAATTGTAAATTGGTATAATTATATATATAGAGATGCTGTACAGTATAGAAAATAAAATAATAACTTATGTGATTAGATAGGTAAAAAATTTATTTATATTGACTTTTTCACAAAATATGATATAATATTTTAAAGTCGAAAAATGGCTTTCGGCTAAAGCCCTCTGCATTCATGCAGGGGGCTTTTCGTTTATTTAAGATAGGAGTTATTTATGTCTTACACAAAAGAAATGTATCTGTACCTTCTCGACAACCCCGACAACATTGAAGCCGAATCGCTTACCGAAAGCGTTGAACGGCAAGTCTTCCAAGCCATGAATAAGGCCATATCCATGCGTGTTGGCGACAGAACGCCGTGGCGCGGCCAGTACGCGCTTGCGACCGGTGACGACGAGGAGCACGACGAAACGTGGTTTGCCTGCGCCCACTGGCCGTACAAAGTCAACGGTGATCCCCTCGTGTGCTTTCGCTTGTGGGAGAACGAAGGCGACAACGGCTATTGGCTGTCCCAGGCGCTTGGTGTGAATGGTGGTTCCATGTGCTTCGAGTTCAGGATGGTCGGCAAGACCGGCGGGCCTTCCTTATATAAGGTAAAGAAGGCCATGAAGGAGTTCTACGAGCAGAACGCCCGGCTCAAGGAGGCTGGCTTCAAGCTGCACGAACGAGGATCCATTTTCATGTCGTTCACGCTGGTTCCCGGTGAAGTCAAAAAGGAGTTCCCCGACCTCAAAATGTCGCTGGCTCCCATGAAGGCCGTGCTTGAGAAGCTGTTCGAGCTGAAACCGGAGTTTGACAAGCTCGTGAAGGCCGTTTACCCGCCGAAGCAGTAGTAGAGGAAAAAGGGGGCGTGTCGTTTGGTACGCCCCCTTTTCTTCTTTCCTGCCCAAAGAACGCTCAAAAGGCGTAGTTAAGGGAAAAGATTGGGGGCTTGTATTTTCAAAACGGCAAAAGCACCAAGGAGGCTGTCTGTATAGTATACGTATAACTATACGACAATATTCTTTTATATGAAAAAGAACCACTTTAAGGAGGGTTATATGCCAATTCGTTTGTTAACTGTCTAAAACGCTGAACTTGATGCATCAGAAGGGAAAGGCTGAGTCTTTTAGCTCTTCTCTTCCCTATAAGAAAGAAGGTAGCTGGGGAGCTCCACGAGTAAAAGGCACGTGTCAAGGAAGCGGGTCTTCAAGCCGTGCGAACGGGATACGTCTTGGCTGGTCGCAGAAAGGGGAGAGCTGAGGCCCGTGTCAAGTTCCTGAAGGTCGTGTTTGACCAAGGGGGAAAGTTGAGGCGCAAGGATGCAGCTTTCAGCGAAGTTTCCTGTGGGGAGGTGGGTAGACTAGGGAAAAATGGCTTAATCAGCTCGTCTAACTACTTGTTTATACAGGAGAAAATTTTGCAAAAAAAGGGCAAAAACAGGCATAAAATTCAGTGGTTACAATATGTTATCTTTTATCGATATTTTAAAAAAATAGTAGCCGTGCCTTGGAATCTGGGGTATGGTAAGGCGATTTTTGTTCGCTAGCCCTACTGGCACAAGCTGGTGCCTAGCAAGCAAAAAATATGCCAAAAGGAGGTTGATATGGAGTACGTTTCCTGCCTTAACCCGCCGTAATGGGCGTGAAGTTGGCCATATGCCTGGGTATAATAGAAAATTTTCACGAATATTTACTGTTTAGGAGTATAAAACCATGAAAAGAAGGATGACCTATGAAATGCCTCAGCATTGCTGGAAAGTATTGCAGCATCACGACGGAAGAAGGAAAGCGCACCCCTATTCGGCGTAACGGCCAGTATCGCAACCAATACACCCTCGGTAAGGCAAGGCAACAGCGTCTTGCCGGTTTACGCCGTACACTTTGCTCCTTGGCAGTCCCGCCAGAGCTCTTCATTACGCTTATCATTCCTAATAATGGCCGCCAGCCATTCGACTACCCCACCTACCGGAAGGTCTTCAATTCTTTTACGAAGAAATTGAAGTACCACTTCAAAAAAAGCTGGTTCATCTACAAGTGCGAGTGGAAGGAAAACGTAGGATTCCACTTTCACATGCTAGGGAACCTGTTCAAGAAAAGCAGCCTCAACTTCTCTCAAGAAGAGCATCAGTTCGTCGAAGAGCTGTGGGATGCGTCACTCGCATCAGCCAAAATACGTACAGCTCCAGACACGACAGCGGCCTGTTGCATCAAGCCATGTGAATTTGCCAAGCATGTTGGCTATATCACCAAGCCTGAAAAATGGCGTTACGATATAGAATTCATCAAGAGGTCTGGCAAATCGCACATGTGGGGATGCATCGGGAAAAAGAATATCAAATTTGCGCCAAAGACTACCGCTAAGGTTAGTGAAAGGGCCTGCTCAATTTTCTTACGTAAATTGAAATACAAGTTATCACGTACGAAATTCAATACAAAATACCTTGATGAGATTAAGAATAAAAAGACCGCATCGATATGCTATATTGAGGATGAGATTCTACTGGAAGCCCTTAGAGAAGCTTGCAAGGCGGTGCGTGATGGTTCTGCAGTTAAAGAGATATAGAGAGATAGCAGAAATTTTACAAATCTCCCCAGCTACCTTCAGAAAGACGTGGCGCGAGTTCCCCCACTACTTTGTAACGCATGGTAGAGACCTCAGAAGCGTCCGTTTTGACCCTGTGGAAGTCTTGAACTACACAAAACAAGGAAGGTACAGCCGCTATGGCTATCAACACGATACAGTTGAAGACGTGCCGTCGGTACGAGGCAAGCGTCAAAGTAGGTGGTGTAATACGCAAGAAGCGCTTTCTGACGCTCCAAGAAGCAAAAATATGGGAGTTGGCGATGAGGCAAGCCCCAGCAATGGTAGCACAGCCCCGTTTGATGTATTCGCAGGGCTGTAGCCAGTACATAGCTGACTGCGAGCTGCGCATAGCTTCCAACACCCTTAGGGAGAAGAAGAAGCACCTGCGGGAGTTCGCCAGCTACATCAGGAAAGACTGCCGCTTGCAGGACTGCGCTATGGATGACGTTACCTTGAGCATGGCGCGTGCCTTTAGCAACGGCGTCATGGCCCGTAGCGGTGCCAAAACGGCCAACAGACGTATACGTACACTCAAGGCCCTTTGGAATTGGCACAAATCAGAGCTCAACGGCAATCCTTGGCAGGCGGTCAAGCCCTTCCCGGAAGAGGAGTTCGTCAAGTACGTCCCCTCAAAGGATGATGTTGAGAAGGTCTTCGCCGCCGCTACGCAGCAGCAAAGGGATATGCTGATGTTCATCAGCTACACCGGAGCGCGCCTCAGCGAAGTGCTCAACCTAAAATGGGAAGACGTTTTGGACGGCTCCATCAGGCTGTGGACGCACAAAAGCCGGAATGGCTCCAAGACGTCCCGTCTGGTTCCTGTCGGCCATACGCTGCATGACGTGTTGACGCGGCTTCACCCTCTATCAGAGGGCAGCCCGTATGTTTTCGTCAATCCCGCTACGCATGGGCCGTACAGACGGAATCAGCCCTCCATATGCCGCATGCTGAAACGGCTGTGCCGTGAAGCTGGTGTCAGGGAGTTCGGTTTTCATGCGCTGCGGCACTACTTCGCCTCCATGCTCGTAAGCACGAACAAGGTGACGCTGTGCGACATTCAGCACATGCTGGGCCACCAGCGCGCCACCACCACGGACACCTACTTGCACAGCTTGTGCCCCCCGGTAGATCACTTGGCGGTGGTGATTGAAGAAATGAACCAGCCCTTAAAGGCCAGCTAGCAACCAGACAACCGAAAGGCCGGGGAGACGATCTCCGGCCTTTTTTTGTCGGCTTCGCACACCGTACCACCAGCCGAAGCGTTTCCCACGCTCAAACAGGTCGTCACAGGCAAGGCTGGGCAGCCTGTTGACGTGCCCCCTGGAAACGGCTGTTTCGGCACGCCGGTATACACAATGGTATACATCTTCGCTGAGGAGGCCATTTTTCAGGCACGAAAAAAGCCGGTAAGCTACATGCTGTAACCTACCGGCTTTGCTGCCTTAGTGGCGGAGAGGGAGGGATTTGAACCCTCGATACAGGTTTAAGCCCGTATACTCGCTTAGCAGGCGAGCTCCTTCGGCCGACTCGGACACCTCTCCGCTCAGGGAAGACATCGTCATTCCCGCGTGAGGCTGTACATTAGGCGGGAAGGGCCTACTTGTCAAGGGAAAATCCGGCAAAGGCACAAAAAAATCTTCGTCTTTGCCGGGAAGGCCCGGCTGGCGGCGTTGACCCCCGTACCGGCTTGGCGTATCCTGCTGCGTTCAATATCTTACGGAGGAACAACGCCATGAGCGAAAACAAGGCCGAGACCGTGGCCGCTGCCGCGGAAAGCAACGACAATCCCAAAGCCGGTGTGGATTTCATCCGCGCCCGCATCATGGACGACAACGCGTCGGGTCGTTTCGGGGGTCAGGTGCACACGCGCTTTCCTCCGGAACCCAACGGCTACCTGCATCTGGGCCATGCCAAGTCCATCTGCCTGAACTTCGGCGTGGCGCGCGAGTTCGGCGGCATGTGCAACCTGCGCTTCGACGACACCAACCCCGTCAAGGAAGACACCGAATACGTGGATTCCATCCGCGAGGACGTGAAGTGGCTGGGCGGTGAATGGGACGACCGCGAATTCTATGCGTCCAACTATTTCGACAAGCTCTACGAATACGCCGAGCAGCTCATCCTCAAGGGCAAGGCCTATGTGGACGACCTGAGCGCCGACGAGATCCGCGAGTACCGCGGCACCCTGACCCGTCCCGGCAAGGAGAGCCCCTGCCGCAACCGCAGCGTGGAAGAGAACCTGGACCTGTTCCGCCGCATGCGCGCCGGGGAATTCGCCGACGGCGAACATGTGCTGCGCGCCAAGATCGACATGGCCTCGCCCAATCTGGTCATGCGCGACCCCACCCTGTACCGCATCCGCCATGCCGAACATCACCGCACGGGCAACAAGTGGTGCATCTATCCCATGTACGACTTCACCCACTGCCTGTCGGACTCGCTGGAAGGCATCACCCACTCCATCTGCACGCTGGAGTTCGAGAACAACCGCGAGCTCTATGACTGGGTGCTGGACGCCCTGGAAGTGTACCATCCCCAGCAGATCGAGTTCGCGCGCCTCAACCTCACCCACACGGTGCTGTCCAAGCGCAAGCTCATCCAGCTGGTGAAGGAAGGCTACGTCAAGGGCTGGGACGACCCGCGCATGCCCACCCTGAGCGGCCTGCGCCGCCGCGGCGTGCCGCCGGAGGCCCTGCGCGAGTTCTGCAGCCGCATCGGCATCGCCCGCTCCGACTCCATGGTGGATTACGCCGTGCTGGAATTCTGCATCCGCGAATACCTCAACGCCCACACCCCGCGCGCCATGGCCGTGCTGGATCCCGTGAAGGTGGTCATCGAGAACTACCCCGAAGACCAGGTGGAAGAATTCGAGATGCCCTGGCATCCCGAAGATGCCGCCTACGGCAGCCGCACCGTGCCCTTCTCGCGTGAACTGTGGATCGAGCGCGACGACTTCCGTCAGGATCCGCCCAAGAAGTATCACCGCCTGGCGCCCGGCGCGGAAGTGCGTCTGCGTTACGCTTATTTCATCACCTGCCGCGAAGCCGTGTACGACGATGCCGGCAATCTGGTGGAACTGCGCTGCACCTACGATCCCGAGAGCCGCGGCGGCCAGAGCCCCGACGGCCGCAAGGTCAAGGGCACCATCCACTGGGTCTCCGCGCGCCATGCCGTGCCCGCCACCGTGCGCCTGTACGAGCATCTGTTCTCGGCCGAGAACCCCAATGCCATGCCCGAAGGCCAGACCTTCCTGGATGCCATCAATCCCGACTCCCTGCGCGAAGTGACCGCCATGCTGGAACCGGCCCTGGCTGCCAAGGAAGTGGGCGCCAAGGTGCAGTTCGAGCGCGTGGGCTACTTCTGCAAGGACAAGGACAGCACCGACGAGCGCCCGGTCTTCAACCGCACCGTGGGCCTGCGCGATTCCTGGGCCAAGCAGGAAAAGAAGAACGCCTAGTCCCGGCGAAAGACGTTAGGGTGTCCGGCCGTGGCGGTGCCCCGCGCGATGAGGGGGGACAAAGCCATGCCGTTGTGGCATGGAACGGCCGGAAAAACGGATTTGTGGAAAATAATCCTTGACTTCATGTGGGGATTTGTATATCTGAAACGTCTCAACGGGTCGTTAACTCAGTAGGTAGAGTATCTGCCTTTTAAGCAGAGAGTCGCAGGTTCGAACCCCGCACGACCCACCATTGCATGCAAGCCCCTGATGCGAGAGCGTTAGGGGCTTTTTGCGTCTGTGGGGCCGCTGTGCCCCGCGGATAACGAAACGGGCCGTCCCGAAAGGGGCGGCCCGTTGGTGTTTCGGAGCCAGGCGGCCGGTACGGAGGCCGGTAAAAAACAAGGGCTCGGGAGGACACGGAGAACATCCTTCCCGGACCCTTGGGAGCTGTCGTCTGCAGCCGACAGTCTCCGGGATCTTGCCTGTCTATCAGTGCTGGGGGGCACCTTCTCCGCTCAGGGGCCGGGAGGAGGCATGTTCCTCCGTCGGGGGCGTGTTCTCCGTTTTCTTGCCCAGGGCCAGCAGGGCCACACCGCCGAAAAGCAGTCCCATACCTGCCAGCTCCTGCCCGCCGACAGGCTCATGCAGCAAAAAGATGCCCCAGCAGGCGGCGCCCAGCGGCTCCACCAGGGCCAGCGTGGCGGCCATGGCCGTGGGGGTGCGGCGCAGCCCGGCCAGGGTAAGGCTGAAGGCCAGGGCGGCGGTCACGACGCCCAGATACAGGGCCATCCCCATCCCCTGGGGGTGCAGCAGCCAGAGCGGCGGCGTGCAGAAATGGACGGGCAGCAGCAGGAGCCCGCTGCCCGCGCAGAGCAGGAGCATGATGTGCTCCGGCGCGTGGGTCCGGCCCAGAGGCTTGCTGAAGACGAAGTAGGCGCCGTAGCAGGCCCCCGCCAGCAGGGGCAGGAGCAGGGCGGCTGTGCTGGTGTCCTGGCTGCTGCCCAGATTGAGCAGCACGAGCCCGGCCAGGGCCAGGCCCGTGGCCGGGTACCAGATGCGGGCAGGGCGTTCGCCCAGGATGATGCGGGCCAGGATGGCGGCCATGACGGGAGAGAAGCCGATGGCCGTCACCGTGCCCACGGCGACGCCCGCCTGCTGGACGCCCCAGAAGAAAAAGACCTGGAAGCCCAGCAGGCCCAGCGTGGCGGGGATGAGCCAGCGCAACTGCCAGTGCCGCAGCCCCGCGGGCAGGGAATGCCGGCAGGCGCACCAGGCCCAGAGGGCCAGCGCCCCGATCTGCATGCGCAGGGCCCCGATGCCCAGAGGATGGCTGCCATCCGGGGCCAGGGCCTGCACGGTGCCGGTGGTGCTGAAGCACAGGGCGCCGAGGATGATGCACAAAGGGCCGCCGGCCAGCAGGGAAGAGCCGCAGGAAAGCCGCCCGGGGCTCGCTGAGATGCTCATGGTACGTCAACTCCATCTGTAAGGACGTTCGCCAGTCCGCATGAGCAGGCCGGTGATGTGGGTCACAAGGCTGTGCCGTCAGGCACAAGCTTGCCTGAGGGCAGCAATTTCCATGCCGCATCAGGGTGATTTAGACGATCTTCAATTATATTGGCTGCGTAAGGTTATTTTGCCTTTATCTGCGGGCCGGGAGCCCTTGGCTCAGGGCATTCATGGCCGGTGACCGATGCCGCTGTCGCGGGTCTGTCTGCAGAGATGGGCTGCATAAGGCAGATAAATCAAGGTGCTGGAGGGGGTGCCCGGCTGAAGGGGCCTCAGGAGGGTGTGGTTAGCCAAATAATCACAAGCGGGTCTTTTTTTACAGAATGTAATATAAATTTTGATATAAAAATCAAAATTTTTTATTTTACTTATCATTTTTTAAATTTAAATAATGGTTATTATTCCTTTTTTCGTGAGAAAACGGGATATTGTCCGACATAGGGAAGTTTTTCACATATGGCACGCTTATTGCTGTGCAGGGAGGGACTATAGTTTTCGCCCGGGAGTTCGCCAAAGGGTGCAACGACCAGGCTTCATGTGCATGTATGGCAGCCATAACAAGCAATCCGCAGCGGTATCAAATTCATAACGGAGAAAATGGTATGTCGGAACAGGTCAAGTTGGAAAAGTCCCTCTCGCCGTTGCAGGTGTGCGCACTGGCTTTGGGCTCCATTGTCGGTTGGGGTTGCTTTGTGCTGCCCGGTGATATGTTCCTGCCCCAGGCCGGTCCTGTGGGTACCCTGCTTGGTTTCTTTGTAGGTGCCTGCCTGATCAGCTTCGTTGCTGTATGCCTCAGCTACATGGTCAAATACGCCCCTGTTGCCGGCGGTGCTTTTGCTTATGCGTATATCGGTTTTGGCCCCCGCGCCGCTTTTGTTTGCGGCTGGGCGCTGGTGATCGCCTATCTTGCCGTTGTTGCTATCGACATCGCAGCCCTTTCGGTCATTTTCCGCTTCCTCTTCCCCGGTGTGTTCGAGTTCGGAGAGCTCTATTCCATCGCCGGATGGACCGTGTATTCCGGTGAAGTCATATTGATGACGGCCGGTACCCTCTTCTTCGGTTACATCAACTATCGCGGTATCGGCTTTGCCGGCGCCCTGCAGCTGATCCTGACCTTCATGCTGACCTTCGGCACCCTGGCCCTGTTCGGCGGCGTGCTGACCCTGGATACCGCCAGCGTGGCCAACCTGAGCCCCGCCTTCTCCGACAAGCGCAGCATGCTGGCCTGCGTGCTGCTGGTCTTCGCCATCTCTCCCTTCCTGTTCGCGGGCTTCGATACCGTGCTCCAGGCTGCTGAAGAATTCGCCTTCGATCCTTCCCGTGCCCGCAACATCATGGTCGTCGCCATCTTCTGCGGCGTGCTCCTGTACGCCATGGTGATGCTCTCCGTGGGCATGGCCGTGCCGTATCCTGAACTGCTGGCCAAGCTCGACGCCCAGCGCGCCACCGGCGGCGCCGCCTGGGGTACCGGTGAAGTGGCCACCATGGCCTTCGGCAAGTTCGGCTCCATCGTGCTGGCCGTGGCCGTGTTCGGCGCCGTGTGCACCGGTACCAACGGTTTCTTCATCGCCACCAGCCGCCTGCTGCTCAGCATGTCCCGCAGCGGCATCCTGCCCGCCTGGTTCGGTGAGATCCATCCCAAGTATCGCACTCCCTACAAGGCCATCCTGTTCACCATCATCGTCGTGCTGCTGACCCCCTTCGCCGGCCGCTCCGCCGTGGCCTGGACCGTGGACATGAGCTCCGTGGGTACCGGTATCGGCTACCTGTTCACCTGCCTGGCCGCCCGCCGCGTGATCATGGGCAGCGAAGGCGTGGACAAGAAGGGCCTCAAGCTGTTCTGCTGCGCCGTGGGTACCATCACCGCCGTCATGTGCATCCTGCTCCTGCTGGTGCCCGGTTCCCCCGCCCGCATCGGTACCGCCCCCTTCATCTGCCTGGCCGTGTGGGTCGTGCTGGGCTTCATCTTCTACTTCTCCAACAAGAAGCACTGGATCTCCCTGCCTGAAGAAAAGGTCCGTGAGAACGTGCTGGGCCGCAAGGACATCGCGGTCTTCTTCAAGAAGTAACCTCCGGCGGCTCCCCGCAAGGGGAGCCGGACACTGGCTGTCCGTTCGCCGGACCGCCTTTCATGGAAGCCGCCCTGCCCCCCGGGGCGGCTTTTTTTATCGGGCTCCCGGCCCCCTTGCCAAAACGGCATGGGGCCCCTATGCAGGAGCAGCAATCCAGATCATGCGGGACGCCGCGGCCCCGGGAAGACCGGCGGCGGGGCAGCGTCCACAGGAGGGAAGGTTATGCCCGAAGCTACGGACCTTTTTGTTTTCTTCGCCTGGATCCTGGGCGGTTTCGTCTCCGGCGTGAGCGGCATCGGCGGGGCCATGGTGGCCTTTCCCCTGCTGGCGCTGGTCATCCCCGTCCATCAGCTCATCGCGCTGACGTGCATCATCAACGTGGTCATGGACGGCTGTCTGGCCGGCATGCATTTTCGCCATTGCCGGCTTTCTTCCCTCTGGCCCATGCTGGCGGGGTCCGTGCCCGGGTCCTTCGCCGGGCTCTATATCCTGCAGATCTGTTCCGGCGCCGTCCTGCAGGGGGCCGTGGGCCTGCTGCTGCTTTACTATGTGTACTGGCAGATGACCTACCGCGCCGCACAGGGGCCTGTGTCCCATCCGCAGATGCTGGGGGCCGCGGCGGGCTTCGGGGCCGGGCTGCTGGGCACGGCCATCTCCTTCGACGGCCCGCCCATCGGCGCCTATGGCCTGTGCATGGGCTGGGAGCCGCGCGTCTTCCTGGGCACGCTGGGCGTCTTTTTCGTGATCCGCGGTTCCCTCACCGTGATCCTGCAGGCCACGGCCGGCTTCTACACGCCGGAAGTCCTGGGCTATGCCCTGTACGGGGCGCCCGGTGTCATCCTGGGCACGCTGCTGGCCTTCCCTGTGGCCAAGCGCATCCCGCAGGAGACCTTCCGCAAGGTCCTGCTGGTCATCATCGGCGTGGCCGGGGCGGTCTGCCTGGTGCGCGCCTTCCTGTAGGTCTCTTTCCAGGGCATGTATGCGGAACGGCCGGCGGACATGTGTCCGCCGGCCGTTTTCATCGTTTGCCGGTATACCGGAGAGCAGGATCAGTCTTCGTTCTCGATGTGCAGGACCTTCATGCGGTAGTGCAGGCCCGCCGGGGTCAGCTCCATGATCCGGGCAGCCTTGGCCACGTTGCCGCCGGTCACGCGCAGTACGTTGCGGATGCAGCTGGATTCGTATTCGTGCAGGCAGGTCTTGATGGAGACGCTGTCGCCGCGCCGGATGCCGCGGTAGTCGAAGTAGTCCGGCGTCGTGGCCGCGGAGACCGGCATCTGGGGCTCCGCGCGCATCATGTTCGGCAGGGGCGGGCGCAGGTCGTCATCGGCGGGCTGGAGGTTGCAGGCCTCGCGGAAGTGGCGCGGCAGGTTGTGGACGGTGATGATGTCGCTGCCGTCCAGCAGGGCCAGGCTGCCTTCGATGACGTGGGCCAGTTCGCGGATGTTGCCGGGCCAGGGGTAACGGCGGAAGATGCCCATGACCTCGTCGTCCAGGGTGACGCCGGCGGTTTTCATGGCCAGTTCCGAGCGGTTGATGATGTGCCGGACCAGCAGGGGGATGTCGTTCTGGCGCTTGCGCAGGGGCGGTACGGCGATGCCCACCACGGCCAGACGGTAGAAAAGGTCGCGGCGCAGCAGGCCCTGGTCCACGGCCCGCAGGGGATGCTCGTTGAGGATGCTGATGATGCGCACGTTGATGGGGATCTCCGTATGGGAGCCCAGACGGCGCACGCGCTTTTCCTGGATGACGCGCAGCAGCTTGGCCTGCAGGCCCAGGGACATGGAGTTGAGTTCGTCGAAGAGCAGGGTGCCGCAGTTGGCCTTTTCGAACAGGCCGGGCTTGTCCGGGGCGTCGGTGTAGGCGCCCTTGACCGTACCGAACAGGATGCCTTCCAGCAGGTTTTCCGGGATGGCGGCGCAGTTGACCGGGATGAAGGGATGCCCGGCGCGGCTGCTGGCCGAGTGGATGGCCTGGGCGAACAGTTCCTTGCCGGTGCCGCTCTCGCCCCAGATCATGACCGGCGAGGAGCTGGTGGCCGCGGAGCGGGCTTCATGGATGCATTCCTGCAGGGCTTCGTCCCGGCCCACGATGCTGGAGAAAGTATAGTAGTTGTAGGGCGCGTCCGCGTTGCAGGGCTTGAGGGGGCGGCGCGACTCCGAAAAGTGGGCGGTGTTGCCCGTCCAGATGGCGAAGACGATGACGCCGTCCTTGCGCCCGTGGTCGAACAGGGGGAAGAAGTCCGCCACCGTGCTGATCAGGAAGTTGGTGGAGGTGGCGTACCAGTAGGCTTTTTTGAGCAGGGGCTTGCCGGTCTGGAGGCATTCCATGGTGGGGATGACCTCCCGCTCGTGGGGGACGTAGAGGCTGGTGATGTGCTGCCCTTCCACGGGGATGCGGGTGAAACCGTCGGCACGGCGCTGGATGGGGTTCATGTATTCGCAGATGCCGTCGGCATCGACCACGGCCACACCGATGCACATATTGTCCCAGATGGCCCGGACCTGCGGCGTCAGTACCGAGGCCCGGTTGACGTTGTAGAACTGGCGGCTGTTGAACATGCGTTTCCCCCTGGATAAGGGACTTTTATAAAGAGAAAGTTTTTTTGATTTTCATTAAAATTTCTTTATTTTTTCTTTCCGGTCAAGATGTTTATTTATTTTAATAAAAACAAATAGTTAAATATAAAAAACGGCAATTTGTCCATTTTGGCACAGCCTATGCTTTAAACTGGATAGCGGCACGGAGCGCGCCCGGCGCGTCCCTGCCCCGACATGCAAACAACATCGCCTTTCAGGAGATCGTCATGACCGTACATCAGTTCGAAGACAACGCCGCCAAGGGCGCCCAGGGTTACGCCATCAACTGGGACACCGCCGAAGCCCGCGTGAAAGACCTCAAGGCCTATCTCATGAACGCCCCTCAGGTTATGGACCCCGAGCGGCTGCAGTTCCTGAACGAGGTGTATGAGGAGTTCCAGGGCGAACCCGTTTTCTACATCCGCGCCAAGCTGCTGGAACGCGTGCTGACCAAGAAAAAGATCTTCCTGGACGGCAACCCCATCGTGGGCACCCTGACCGGTACCCGCGCCGGCGTGTACGCCTATCCTGAATGGAACGTGGCCTGGATCAAGGAAGAGATGCAGATGGCCAAGATGGCCTCTCTGGGCGAGATGAAGATCCCCCAGGAGACCACCGAGCTGCTGGAAAAGACCTACAAGAAGTGGAAGGGCCGCACCTGCATCGACCTGAACAACAAGATGTTCAAGGACAAGTACGGCTTCAACCCCGCTCCGTACTCCAAGGCCGGCGTGTACTATGACAACGTCAGCGTGGCCAGCGGCTCCGGTATCGCCGACTACCCCCTGGCTCTGAACAAGGGCCTGCGCTGGGTCATCGACGACATCAAGAAGCGTCTGCTGGAATGCCCCACCACCCTGGCCAACAAGGAAAAGCATGACCTGTACCGCGCCATGATCGTGGCCACGGAAGCCGTCATCGCCCACTCCCACCGTTACGCCGATCTGGCCGAGAAGACCGCCGAGACCGAGACCGATCCCAAGGCCAAGGCCGAACTGCTGGAGATCGCCGAGATCTGCCGCCGCGTGCCCGAATTCCCGGCCCGCAACTTCCGTGAAGCCATCCAGTCCTTCTGGTTCATCCACCTGGCCATCGAAGTGGAACAGATGGCCTGCGCCTGCTCCCCGGGCCGTTACGGTCAGTACATGTACCCCTTCTACAAGAAGGACATCGAAGAGGGCAATCTGACCCGCGAACAGGTGCTGACCCTGCTGAAGTTCCAGTGGATCAAGCATCTTGAGCTGGCCGAATACCAGGGCGGCTCCTACGCCATGACCCTGTCCGGCCACACCGGCCAGAGCATCACCATCGGCGGCGTGGACGCCAACGGCAACGACGCCAGCACCGAGCTGGAAGAACTGCTGCTGGAAACCCAGATCCAGATGAAGAACATCCAGCCCACGCTGACCCTGCTCTACCATCCCAAGCTGAAGGAATCCTACATGCAGAAGGTGGTGGAATGCATCCGCGGCGGTTCCGGCCAGCCCCAGATCCTGAACAACAACGTGGTCATCCAGCGCAACCTGGCCCGCTTCTCCCAGTACGAAGGCGGCATCACCCTGGAAGACGCCCGCAACTGCGGCAACTACGGCTGCGTGTCCACCGGCATCTGCGGCAAGGGCAGCTTCATCACCCAGGAAGACCAGCCCTGCCTGGCCAAGATCGTGGAACTGATGCTCTACAACGGCAAGGATCCGCTGACCAAGAAGCAGCTGGGCATCGAGACCGGTGACCCGACCGAGTTCCAGAGCTTCGACGAAGTGTACGACGCCTACAAGAAGCAGCTGCGCCACATCTTCGGCATCTCCCGCAAGCACTCCGACCTGAGCCAGATGGCCCGCCTGCAGGTGGTGCCCAGCATCTTCCGCTCGGTCATGTACGACGGCTGCATCGAAAAGGGCATGTGCGAAGAAGCCGGCGGCACCCGTTATCCCCAGGTCAACCCCATCATGACCGCCGGTATCGACGCCGCCAACTCCCTGCTGGCCATCAAGCACCTGGTGTTCGACACCAAGAAGATCACCATGGCCCAGCTGATGGAAGCCATCAAGGCCAACTTCGAAGGCTACGAAGACATCCGCAAGATGTGCTTCGAAGCTCCCAAGCACGGCAACGACTACCCCGAAGTGGAAGGCTTCGTGCAGCAGTACTACCGTGACGTGGACGAGATCCACCACTCCGTGGGTCCGGACTGCTTCGGCCACCGTACGCCTCTGGACGCCTACTCGCTGTCCTACCACAACTACTTCGGCTCCCTCATGGGCGCCCTGCCCACGGGCCGCAAGGCCGGTGTGGCCCTGACCGACGGCAGCGTGTCCGCCATGCCCGGCACCGACCATGAAGGCATCACCGCCCTCATCAAGTCCGGCGCCGAAGCCATCGACACCGTGCGCTACGGCGCCAACCACTTCAACGTCAAGTTCGTGCCCTCCGCTCTGGAAGGTCCCAACGGTGCCCGCACGCTGATCTCGCTCATCAAGACCTACTGCGACTTCGGCGGCTCTCACATCCAGTTCAACTGCGTGAGCTCCGACACCCTGCGTGACGCCCAGAAGAACCCGCAGGACTACACCGACCTGGTGGTCCGCGTGGCCGGCTTCAGCGCCTACTTCACCCGTCTGGACAAGGGCGTGCAGAACGAGATCGTCAAGCGTACCGAGTACGCTTCCTAACCAACACCAATCCTTATATAACCTCCGGCCTGGGGACCGCGTCCGCAAGGGCGCGGTCCCTCCGGTTGTAAGAACGGGGGAGGACGCCATGAGCCAGGGAATGATCTACAATATCCAGAGGATGTCCGTTCAGGACGGTCCCGGCCTGCGGACCACGGTCTTTCTGAAAGGCTGTCCTCTGCGCTGCCTGTGGTGCAGCAATCCCGAATCGCAGCAGTTCACGCCGCAGATGCTGCTGTTCGACAATCTGTGTGTGAGCTGCGGCGCCTGTGCGCAGGTCTGTCCCAACGGCGCCGTGGTGCCGCTGGAAAGCGGCAAGATGGGCCGCGATACGGAAAAGTGCACCCACTGCGGCGCCTGTACCGAAGTCTGTCCCAACAAGGCGCGCGTCATGTCCGGCCGTATCATGACCGTGGAAGAAGTCATGGAAGTGGTCCGCAAGGACTGGCTCTTCTACGAGAACTCCGGCGGCGGCGTGACCTTTGGCGGCGGCGAGCCCACGGCGGGCGGGCAGTTCTTCCTCGATCTGGTGCAGACCGCCCATGACGAGGGCCTGCACGTCACGGTGGATACCTGTGGCTTCTGCCCCGAGGACAGGTTTGACAAGACCATCGGCCTGGCCGACCTTTTCCTGTTCGACTGCAAGCACATGGACCCGGAACAGCACAAAAAGCTCACCGGGCAGGACAATGCCCTCATCCTGCGCAACCTGGAGGCCGCGCTCGCTTCCTCCACCGAAGTGCGCGTGCGCATGCCCCTGATGCCGGGCCTCAACGATTCCGACGAGAACCTGGCGGCCATGGCGGCCTTTTTGGGGCGTTTCGGCCGCAGGCAGGTGGAGATCATGCCCTGCCATGCCTTCGGCAAGAGCAAGTACGCCGCCCTGGGCAAGCCCTACCCCGATGTGCAGCAATACACCCCTGAGGGTCTCAAGGCCGCGGAAGAGCGCTTTGCCCGCCACGGTCTTGTCCCTGTCATCGTATAACCCTTGATGGAGAAAACAGTGTTCACCGTTACTGTTGACGAGAGCATGCTGGAAAAGCTTCGCGGCATGCTGGAAGACGAGGATGAAGGTACTTGTGTGCGTCTGCGCGAATACAAGGTCGGCGGCGGTTGACATGCCAAGATCGTGCTCGGTCTGGGCATGGATGAATTTGATGAGGACGAAGACGTGCAGATCGACATCGACGGCGTTCCCTTCGCCGCGGAGCAGGACTTCCTGGACAAGTACGGCAAGTCCTTCACGCTGAGCTACGGCGAGAACAAGGAAGTGATCCTGACCGCCAACGAAGCCTAGTCTCCCGGGGAGGGAGCTCCGGCCATGACCGCCGTTCGTCTGCACCATACTCCATGCCTGCTGTCCCGGGCCGTGGAGTGCGTGCTGCCGCGGTCCTGCCCGTTCACCCCCAACCCCTGAGGAGAAAAGACCATGTTCACCGTGACTGTTGATGATGCCATGCTGGCCCGCCTGCGCGAGATGCTGGAAGACGAGGACGACGGTGTGCGCGTGCGCCTGCGTGAATACAAGCACGGCGGCGGCTGCCATGCCAAGTTCATCCTGGGCCTGGGCATGGACGAGCCCGACGAGGAAGAAGACATCTGCATCGACATCGACGGTGTGCCCTTTGTGGCTGCCAGGGATTTTCTGGACAAGTACGGCAAACGCTTCAGCCTTGGCTACAACGCCAACCGCGAAGTGCTGCTGGAAGCTCTGGATGCCTAGCCTGACGACGCCGTCCTGACCTGGCGACTGCCGCCATCAGGGCGAATACGCGGGGAGCCTGTCCACCGGACAGGCTCCCTTTTTTTATGCCTTTTTTCCTTCTTCCTGTTGCCAAAAGGCCGCTCCCTCCCTAAGCATGGACTGCGCGGCGGCCTGTTCCGCATACGTGCGGGACGGCAGGGGAGACCACGCGGCCCGGAAGGCGCCCGCAGGCAAGACCGGCTTTGCGGGGAGCGATGCCGTGTGGTGCGGAAGGCTGTCGCACGGCTCGTGCCGCTCCCTGTGGAGCGGGAAGCCGCATGCGGCGTAGGGAGCGGCGGTACAGCCCGTCTTTCTGCAGATGGACGGGAAACGCCGTCCGGCTCACGCCTGGCGGAACGGCTATTGCCGCATGGGGCGATCGTCTCGCCGTGCGCTGTCATCCCGCCGTCGTCTGCCGCTGGCGGAGCGACTGGGAAGATATTTCGATTTTTCATGCACTGATGGGGGCGGCCCGTGGCCGCAGGAGGGGCGTATGCCCGGGATGACTGAGATCTGTGTGTTCCTCGCCTGGATCGCAGGCGGTTTCGTTTCCGGCGTCAGCGGCATCGGCGGCGCCATGGTGGCCTTTCCCTTCCTGGCCATGCTCCTGCCGGTGCACGAGGCCATCGCCCTGACCTGCATCGTCAACATGGTCATGGACATCTGTCTGGCCAGCCTGCATTTCCGCTTCTGCCGCGTCAGCGCCCTGTGGCCCATGCTGCTGGCCTCGGTGCCCGGGTCCTTTGCCGGGCTCTACATCCTCCAGATCTGTTCCGGCCCCGTGCTGCAAGGCGCCGTGGGCCTGCTCCTGCTCTATTACGTCTACTGGCAGAAGACCTTCCGCGCCCGCGGTACCATCGCCCATCCCCGGGCGCTGGGCGCTGTGGCCGGTTTCGGCTCCGGCCTGCTGGGCACGGCCATCGCCTTCGACGGCCCGCCCGTGGGGGCCTACGGCCTGTGCATGGGCTGGGAACCGCGCGTGCTGCTGGGCACGCTGGGCGTCTTCTTCGTGCTGCGCGCCACCGTGACCCTGGTGCTGCAGGGCATGGCCGGTTTCTATACGCCCACGGTGCTCACCTGCGCCATGTACGGCGCGCCCGGCGTCATCCTGGGCACCTGCATCGCCTTCCCCGTGGTCAAGCATATCTCCCAGCAGGCCTTCCGCAAGGTGCTGCTCTGCGTCATCGCCGTGGCGGGCCTGGTCTGCCTGGTGCGGGCACTGGGCTAGGGCGCCTGCGCGGACACGGCAGGCTGCGTTCCTTTGAGGCCGCCGGATGGCGGCTGCTGCCCGGCATCACGGGCTGGGCAAGCGCGGCGATGCGGCAAAGGGCCGGGGCTTGCGCAGCCCCAGGCCCCCTGCACCCCGCATTGCGGCCCGCCGTCAAAGCGGCTATCCTGCGAAAAGATGCGAAGAGCATCCTTTCCGCACTCCAGCAGTGAGGCCGCGTCATGAATCCCGTCACCGACATCCTTGCCCGCGCCGTGGTCCCCGAGCATTCCGCGCCCTTCATGCAGGCCGTTTCCGGGGGCCGGGTGCTGACGGTGGATAACTTCGTCTTTTACGCCGCCGAAGACTGGCTCATGGCCATCGCCTACCCCTTGCGGGATGGCGGCGAGTACAGTCACCAGCGTTTCGAGGCCGCCTTGTCCGGGGCCTTGCGCGAGACCGGGGCCACGGCCTGCTTTGCCGTGGGGCCCGACCTGCCGCCGCGTCTGGCGGACAACGTGCTGGAGCGGGACGAATTCTACACCCTTCCGGCTGATGCGCCCGTGCCGCCGCGTCTGCGCTCGCCCGTGCGCAAGGCCCGGGAACGCCTGCGCATCGACGAGACGCGCGAGTTCGGTCCGCAGCATCGCCGCCTGTGGGCCGAGTTCATGGGCCGGGCCGTGCTGCGGGCCAACGTGCGCGAGCTCTTTGCCCGCACGCCGCAGATGCTGGCCGCCGAAGGCGCCGATGTTCGCCTGCTCAACGCCTGGGACGGCGACCGGCTGGTGGCCTGTCTGGTGCTGGATTACAGCACGCCCGCCTTCGTCAGCTATATCGTGGGCGCCCGCTCGCGCAGCCATCCCGTGCCCCACGCCGGGGACGCGCTCTTTGCCGTCATGCTGGAAAAGGCCCGCGCGGCGGGCTGTGATTTCGTCCAGCTGGGCCTGGGCGTCAACGAGGGCATCACCCGCTTCAAGCGCAAGTGGGGCGGAGCGCCGCAGCTTTCCTACGTCATGGCCCAGTGGCAGGAGCGACCGCGTGCGGACGTGCATAAAGTGGTGCTGGACGAGCTCATGCAGGCCTTGGTGGAGCGCAGCGACGAGGGTCTTTCCAAGCGCCAGATACTGGACAGGCTGCCCGACCAGCGCCCCTTTGCCATGCTCTGGGAGCTGGAGAAGCAGGGCCGCCGCTCCTGGATCTGCGGCACGGCGCATTTTTTCTGCTATTCCTTTGCCGACTCGTTCCGCCGCCTGTTCCGCAAGGTGGATACCGTCATCTTTGAAGGCCCGCTGGATGCCGAGAGCCTGGCGCAGGTGGAGGCCTGCGGCAAATCCCCCGATCCCGGGGCCGTGCCGCTGGACGGCCTGATGACCGAGGCCGAGATCCGGCGGCTGGAGCGCGTGGTCTGCGGCGTGCGCGGGCCGGTGGCGCGCTTTCTGAACATGGAGTGGGAGGACGCGCCGGACGTGCGGGAGCGCCTGCATGCCACCCGGCACTGGTACGCCTTTTTCTCCCTCTGGACGGCCTTTCTGGAGCGGCAGGGCTGGCGCGATTCCGTGGATCTGGAGGCCTGGCATCTGGCCCGCGACATGGGCAAGACCGTGCTGGGCATGGAGACCATGGAAGAGCAGCTCCATTCCCTGGAAGTGGTGCCCGTGCCGCGCGTGCTGGATTTCTTCCGCCACTGCGGCCAGTGGCGCTCCTACATGAAGCGCAATATCTACCACTACTTGCGTGGCGAGCTGGAACCCATGATGGGCACCAGCACGGAATTCCCCACGCGCACGCAGCAGGTCATCGACTTCCGTGACCAGCGCTTCCGCGAGCGCATGCGGCCCTTCATCGAAAAGGGCGGGGTCGCGGTCTTCGTGGGCGCGGCCCACATGCTGCGCCTGCGCCGTATGCTCACCGAGGACGGCTTCACCGTGCGGCAGGTGCGGCCCACCTGGATCCACAGGATGCGCGCCCGCCTGCGTGGCGAGGACGATCTTTACCGCATCCCCGCTGACGGGGATCGCTGACAGCCGGGGGCGTCCCGCCGGTCCGTATCCCGTTGGGGACAGGCGTGGCCCGGGCGCTCCGCCACAAGGAGACCATCATGTTTTCACAGGGATTGCAGCATTTCACGGCCGAGGCCGTGGTCCCGGAACAGCTGCTGCACTATGTGACGGCCGTGGCCGGTTCCCGGCCGCTGGCCTGCGCCGGTTTTCCCGCCTATCTTCTGGAAGGGCATCTGGTGTTGGTGGCCTACGACGCGGCCATGCTGGAGACCTTTTCCGGAGGGCCGGATCTGGAAGCGGCCGCCGCCAGAGTGAAGGAGGCCACGGATGCCGCCGCCCGTCTGGAGGCCGTGAGCGTGCGCCAGAGCGCCGAGGCCACCACGGCGGAGGGCGTGCAGCTGCGTGTGGATGCCGCTGTGGATGCGGCCCTTGCCCTGCCGGAGGTGCGCCAGATCACCGTCCTGGCCCCGGTGCGCCCCACGCGTGCCCCGCAGGATGCCGGCACGGGCACGCCGGATGCCTACTGGGATCTTGAGCTGCCCCTGCTGCGCGAGGACGGCTCCCTGCCGTGGCAGAAGCTGCGCAACATGGAGCGCCGCGCCCTGCGCGAGGTGGAGGTGGTGCGCGAGGCCTGGCAGCCGGATCACGCCGCGCTGGTGCAGGACTTTTTGCGCCGCAAGCCCTTCGAGCCCGGCACGGTGCACATCTTCAGCCATCTGGAAAGCTATGTGGGCTCCCATCCCGACGTGCAGCTCTGGGCCGCCCGCCACCGGGAGGACAACAGCCTTCAGGCCTTCGCCGTGGGCGATTACGCCTCCCTGACCACGGCTTTCTATATGTTCGCCTTCCGGCGGCAGGGGGCCGTGCCCGGCTGCGCCGACGCCCTGCTGGCCGGGCTGGTCAGCGAGGCCGAGGCCCGCGGGCATATGCGTTTCTGTCTGGGGCTAGGCATCGATCCCGGCATCCGTTTCTTCAAGCGCAAGTGGCATGCCCGTCCGGCGCTGCCTTGTCTGGAGACCGGCTGGAGCACCCGCGCCACCACCTCGGGCGGCGGCTGGTTTGCCCGCCTGCGCCGCCTGCTGGGCGGAGAGGAGGCCGCATGAGCACGCCCGATCCCCTGAGCCCCAAGGCCCTGCCCGGGCCGGGACTGCGCCAGTGGCTGCGCGAGGCCTTCACCGGGCGGCCCACGCCCCTGCTTTGCATGCAGGTGGAGGTCTCGTCCGTTTGCGCCTGCCGCTGCACCTACTGCCCGCATACCACCAAAAAAGACGTTTGGCAGTCGCGCCTCATGAGCGCCGAGACCTTCGCCGCCCTCTGGCCGCTCATGCGCCAGTGCGGCCGCGTCCATCTGCAGGGCTGGGGCGAGCCCTTCCTGCATCCCCGCTTCATGGATTTCGTCAGCGTGGCCCGGCGGGCGGGCTGTGCCGTGTCCACCACCACCTGCGGCCAGCACATGGACGAGTCCCTGGCCGCCGCCATCGTGGACAGCGGCATGGACGTGGTGGCCTTTTCCCTGGCCGGTACCGACGAGGCCAGCAACGCCAGCCGCCAGGGCATCCCTTTCAGCCGGGTCTGCGAGGCCATCCGCTGCCTGCAGGAGGTGCGCCGCAAAAAGCAGGGCGTCCATCTGGAAGTGCATCTGGCCTATCTGCTCCTGCCTTCGCAGCTGGAAGCCGTGAAGCGTCTGCCCGAACTCATGGAAGAGCTGGACGTGCATTGCGCGGTGGTCAGCACCATGGATTACATCGCTTCGCCGGAGCTGGCCGTGGAGGCCTACCGCCCCGAAGAGGCGGACAAGGTGGCCGCAGCGGCCGCCGTGCTGGCGCCTGTGGCGGCCCGGGTGCGCCAGAGCGGCCGGGAGCTGTGGTACGCCCTGCCTGACCCCGAGGCCGTGGGCCGCGTGCGCAACGGCTGCCGGGAAAACGTGGACCGCACCATCTATGTGGACACGCAGGGCAATCTTTCGCCCTGTGTGTACGTCAACCTGCCCACCAGCGAGGATGACCCCAAGCGGCGCATCTTCGCCCGCGCCGAATACGGCCGCCCCGCCGGGGAGCTGGCCGAGCTGTGGCGCACCAGGGGCTTCAGGGATTTCCGCGCCGCTCTGGCAGGCCCCTGGCCCGACCTGCCCTGTGCGGGCTGCTCCAAGCGTTTCGAGAAGATCTGGTAGGGCTGGTGGAAGTTTTGGGATGAGGGGGGAAGGGAAACCTTTTTGGAAAAAGGTTTCCCTTCCCCCCTCAAGCTCCCCCCATCCTTGCCAAAAACTTTTATTGGGGAGGATGACAGGGCAGGGGACATTGATGGCTTTTCGCTGGCTGACGGTCCCCGCCGTTGTTCGTGCGGGAGAGGTTTGCGGCACGAACGATTGAAAAAAGACCGGGAACAGGAGAATTAATTTCCTGCTCTCGGTCTTTTTGTTGCGGGCTTCAGGCTGTTGCGCGCCACGGCGTGACACGGAAAATCTTCAACTTTGTTATGGCTTCGATGCCTGGCGGTAGCGGGGCCGTGTCCGTGAGTCTTTGGTGGAAAACGGATTCCCCTGATCTGGATGACGATAGCCTGCGTATCACGTGACCTGTGCCCCATTCATCTGAAACAGGATGTGCCATCGTTTCGTCCAGACAGCGACGGGGACCGTCCATACCGGTCAGAGCAAAAGTTTTTTCGGGGTGGGGGAGAGCACGAG
>OODL01000953.1_pt1 | contig 29451 bp, 20 predicted proteins | sample 1671181 | NCBI WGS metagenome assembly OODL01 (sample SAMN06348130, study PRJEB24527) | human gut metagenome | biome: human gut; feature: ankylosing spondylitis patient; material: feces | host: Homo sapiens | place: China | collected 2015-10 | reverse complement strand
GCCTGTCCAGTGAGACGGGCCTTTCTCCCCCGCCTCCTCCGGACGGATGGGCAGCTCCGGCGCTTTCGCTGAAGGGGCCCGCTTCCAAACCTTGAAGCAGCCAGACGTATATGATATCATATAGAAAAGCAACCATTTCCGTATAAAAGGGAGGCCATCCACATGAAGCCATTGATCTTCTGGTCTATATTGGCAATGCTGTTGATGATAGGCTGTCCGTGGTTGGCAGCAACATTTGCAGGCAGCGCGGGAATGGCCGTCTGCCTTCTGCTGTTCTTTGGGGTCAATCCCATATTTTCTGCTGTATGCGGCGTATTTGCAGGAAAGGACATCAAGCGGCTGTGGCCCCTTCCAATTGTTGTCGCGGGATTATTTCTGGCAGGGGCGTGGCTATTCTTTGCGATGGGTGAAACAGCGTTTTTGTTGTATTGCGTCTGCTATCTCATGATTGGCATGATCGCGATGCTGATGCGTTCTTTTCTGAAGGGCAGAAGAGCGTGATCCCAATATACAGAATAGTGGAACCAAGGCCCTCATGTGCGGCAGCGGGGCCTTTTATATACCGTTCTGTTCCGTCTTTTCCGCCAAGAGAGTCTTGGGAACGCCCAAATCGGCCCGGGCAGTAAAGGGACCGGGCCTTGCCAAGCGCTCTGCCCGGTGCTAAAATGGAGCCATTCTCAAGATTTGGAGGCTACCCCATGAAAAAACGACTTCTTTCGCTCCTCTGTGTCCTTGTCCTGACGGTGAGCGTGATCCCCGCCGCCTCCGCTCTGGAGGGGGAGGCGGCCCGGGCCGCGGACACCCTCTCCACCCTGGGACTGATCGACTCTACATATAATCTGGACGCCCCCGCCACCCGGGCACAGGCGGCCGTGCTGCTGGTGCATCTGGCCGGGGCAGAACAGGCCGCCGCGGCGGGCGGCGATGGCCTGCATACTGCGGCATCCGTAGCCGTGACCCGCGCGGTCGGATACCGGAAGCCCCTCGCACATGACAACCTCGCCCTGATACGGGTTCTTGATTTCCAGCAGCAGCTTATTGAGCCGCACGCCGCAGTACAGCGAGACGGTCCGCTGCTGCTCGTCCAGCCCGGACACGGCGCGGAACGCGTTTTCCAGTCCGTTGGACAAAACGGTGCACAGCTCGGTGTCTGGAATGCTCAGCGCTGCGGGGAGGCGGAGCTCCGCCGTCAGCCGGATGCCGTGCTGATGCGCCTTTTCCGCAAACGAGGAGCACAGCAGATTGACCAGCTCGTTTTCACAGTAGCTCCGGACGCTCAGTGCCTCGACCTCGGACTGTACACGGTGGATATAGTCCCGCGCCTGTTCTGTCCGGTCTGCTGATAAAAACGCGTCGATCGCGTTCAGGTGGTGGCGCATATCGTGCTGATACACTGCCGTCTGCGCCTGAGAGCGGCGCATGGCGTCCATTTCCGTCTGCGCCTGCGACCATTTTGCTTCCAACATGGAGCTTTGCATCTCCGCTCTGCCGCGCCGCTGCGTCTGCACGTGATACGCGGTCAGGAATATCACGTAGAATACGATCAGCAGCGCCGGAAGCGACTCGTTGACTGCATGAATTCCGGCGTAAAGGGCATCGGAATAGATCGTCGTTGCGTAATCAAAGAAATAGAACGCGACCGGAAGGCTGCCGAACAGCCCAAGCGCCGCCCTTGAGCAGGTCATGGCTTCGTATGCCGCACGGACAAAATACCGGCGCAGCAGGAGAAAGACCGGAACGATCAGCACCGCATAGCTGATCTCGCCCGCCAGAACAGAGTGCGTCAGCGCACTGACGATCTCGCGTACCCAGTTGAGAATCTCACAGCACAGGTACGCGGTAAAGACGCTGACGATGGACACGCCAAGCGGCTTATGCTGCAGCGCTACAGCGACATTCTCAACACCCGCGACGATCTGACGGACGACCAGTACGACGAAATGATCAGCTGGTTCGCGTCCGTTGAGGACTGGACGGGCGAGATCAAGGATATGCTCGACGCCTCCTTCGGCTGATCCGCGCACTGCCATAAAGCATAAATCAACGGGAGAACACACAAAGCTGTGCGTTCTCCCGCTTTTGCGTTTTACCGGCGGTTCTGCCAGAGGATCTGCTGCTCTGTTATGAGCGGATAGGCGATAAGCGCGCTGCCGTCGAGATTTTCCCGGTGCAGATCGACCGCTGTCAGACAGCGATTATCATAGGTGGAATAATAATAGACGCCGCTGTGTGCATTGCAGCAGGAGGTATAGATCGTGCGCTCGTACTGCCCGTCTGCCACCTCGCAGCAGCCGCGCTGCTGCTCCACGGCGCCGAGGATGTGGAAAAACTGGCTGACGCTCCCCTGCTCCGTGTCGTCGGAGACGGCGTTCAGCTTTGTAAACGCGGCGCGGACGAAGCGCGACATGGACGACAGATCTCCCGGCAGGCCCAGCGCGCCCATGCCCCGGCTGTATGGGCGCAGCGGGAGCGCTTGGGAAAAGCGGTTTTTCGGCTGTCGGGGCGAAAGGTGCATATAGTTGTTCAGATTGAACAGCTGCTCGCCGAACGGCGGGTTATTGGTCAGAACGCCGATAGGGTTTTCATAGACGTGCAGGCCGTCTGCGGTCGATTCGACCGTGACCGCTTCTCTTTCGTCGGCGATCAGCCAATGCAGCTGCGCGGCGGGCAGAGCGGCGCTGAACGGCGTTCCGGTCAGGTTGAGCCGGGAAAGCTCTGTCCGGGCCTGTTGAACCGACGCGCACCGACCCAGCAGCCACGGGATGAGCTCAAACTGCGCGATATTCGTCCTGTCCGGCTTTGGCTGCGCGTATACGGCGTTTCCGACGAAATTCAGCCCCGCCATGCACAGGCCGGTTTCGTTGACGGCGTCGTAATACAGTGGGTAGCCGCCCGCCACATGGGCCATGCCGATTATGGCGTAGTGCGTATGCACCGGGCCTGCGTGGTGGAAGTCGAACGGGTAATTTCGCGGCGTGATTGTCACCTGTTCGCCGTAGCTGCATTCGTAATCCAGCGTCCGGCCAAAATAAAGCTGCTTTGTCTGATATGTGATCGCAGTACACATCTTGCGCTGCACTCCTTTCAAGCTTGCGTTGCATTAGTTTGTGCAGTTTTTACCGGATAAAATTCGTTTTTGCAAGCGGCTCCTTACGCGGATTGGGAACGCCTGCGGCCTTGCCTGCCTCGATACAGCGCAGGAGCCAGGCCATATTGTGCCCCAAAACGCGCATGATGCGCACGCCCTCCTCGTCCTGCTGGATGTCTTCGGCCCTGGAGCCGTGGACATTGTTCCAATAGCAGGAGGAAACGATGGGCATTTCCGTGATGCCGGGGTATTTGAGCAGCTGCTCGTACGCGGCCGTGGTGCCTGCGCGGCGGGCGGAGGTAATGACGGCGGCGGGCTTGCGACAGAACGCTTCCTTCGGCGCAGAATAGAACAGGCGGTCCATGAACGCGGTCATATTGCCGGAGGCCGCCGCGTAGTGGACAGGCGTTCCGAACACGAAGCCGTCCGCGTCCTTTGCCTTTTCGGCAAAGTCGTTGACCGAACCGCCGAAGACGCATTTGCCTGCCTTGGAGCAGCCGCCGCAGGCGATGCATCCGCCGATGGGCGTATTGCCGATCCAGAAAATTTCGGTATCGATTCCGTCCGCGTTCAGCGCGGAAGCGACCTCGCGCAGCGCAGCATCGGTGCAGCCGTGCTCATGCGGACTGCCGTTTACAAGCATGACTTTCATAGGGAATCCCTCCTGATTGGTTTTCTTCTTTCATACCACAGTTTCAGGAAAAATGCAAGCGGAACAGCAGCACAGAAAGCAGCCGCCGCTTTTCCAAAACCGGAAAAGCGGCGGCAGAACGCTCAATCCCCCTCGACCATGCGGTAGCCGACGCCGGATTCTGTGAAGATGTAAGCAGGCTGGGCGGGATTTTTTTCGATCTTGCGGCGGATATTCGCCATGTTGACGCGCAGAATCTGGTTGTCGCTGCGGGCGCTGGGGCCCCAGAGCTCCTTGATGAGATAATCATATGTCAGGACCTTGCCCGCGTGCAGGCCGAGCAGCGCAACCAGCTTATATTCGTTCTGCGTGAGATTGGCGTCGCGTCCCGCGATATAAACGCGGTGCTTATCGTAGTCGATGGTCAGCTCTCCGGCGGTGAACACGCCGGAATTGGCGACGGCGGCTGCGCCTTCCGGCGTCCGGGTGTGGCGGACGGCGGCGCGGATGCGCGCAAGCAGCTCCTCCGTGCCGAAGGGCTTGGTCAGATAATCATCCGCGCCTGCGTCGAGGGCTTCGACCTTGTCGCGCTCGTGGCTGCGGGCGGAGACGACCAGAATGGGGACCTTCGACCATTTCCGGACGTTTCTCAGGATCGTCATGCCGTCCATATCCGGCAGGCCGAGGTCGAGAATGATGATATCCGGACAGTGCGATGCGATCATGGTATCCGCCATCGCACCCGTGCCGGCCATAAGCACGTCGTAGCCGTTTGCCGTCAGGATCGCCTGCATAAAGCTGCGGATGGTCCGCTCGTCCTCGACCAGAAGAACCTTATCTCTGATGTTCATGACTGTTTTCCTCCAATGGCAATGAAAATTGCAGCAGAGCGCCGCCTTTTTTCCGGTTTTCCGCACGCATCGTACCGCCGTGCGCCTGCACGATGGACATACATACAGACAGGCCGATGCCCATATTGCGCCGCTGGTCGGAGATCTCCTCCTGATCGCGGGTGAGATAGCCCTCGAACAGGTGCGGCAGAAGCTCCTTCTCGATGCCGCAGCCGTTGTCCGCGACCTCGAAAACAGCAAGGCCGCCGGCGCTCGACAAGCGCAGCTCGATCCTTGTGGTCGTTTTGCCATGCTGGACGGCATTTTCCATCAGATTGATCAGCACCTGCTCAATGAGAATGATATCCATCGGGATCATAAGCAGCGTATCGGGCGCGGTGATGCTGACCTCGACCGCGGGATAGTGCCGCTTGAATTTCATGGAGACTGCGCCGAGAACCTCTTCTCCCGCCTCCAGCTCCTTTTTGATATTCGAAGCGCCGGACATACGCGTGACGGACAGCAGATTTTCCACCACGCCGATGAGCCAGTTGGATTCGTCGCGCATATTTTCCAGCAGATCTCTGCTGGTTTCCGGTGAGATCTGACTGCCGTTTTCCAGAATCGCGTCGATGCCGCCGACGATGGCGGTCAGGGGCGTACGGATATCGTGAGAGACGGCCCGCAGGAGATTGCCGCGCATTTTTTCTCTTTCCGCTTCCGCACGGAGCTTTTCCTGCTGCTTGATCTGGGTGGTCAGCGTGCCGACCACGACGGAGACGGCCAGCATGACAAGGAAGGTCAGCGGATAGCCGGAAATGGTAAAATTGAGCTGCATATAGGGGTATGTAAAGATCCAGTTCACGCCGACGACGCCGATCACCGAAGCAAGCAGGCCAAACAGGTACCCGTCGGTGAAACGCGAGACGAGCACGACCGCGCATTCGAAGATCAGCGCGACATACACGTCGGACGAGTCGATCATCCGCAGCAGCGCGCACAGCAGCGCCGCCGCTGCCAGAATGCCGACGCACACGGCACAGTCGCGCCAGGAAAACAGGAATATCTGCCGCAGCCGCCCGCGTAAGGTCTGATTCTTTGTATTTCGTGTCATATCCATCGATCCTCACCCAGTATATAATAGCATAAAAGAAAACAGCCGGTATGTCAAGGGTCTGTTAAGAAGCAGAAAACGCACGCACCAGCGGCTTCCGCGGTGGGGAGGCCGCTGGGTGCTGCGCTAAAATCAGTCAGATCACATATTCATCCGCTGCGTCGGCGGTGGCCAGGGTGGAGAGGGGGATGGCGTCGAGACAGGCGGCGATTTGTTTGTCGAGCCGGTTCCAGACGGCGGACAGGCCGGAGGATACCTCGCAGCGCGTCAGCTGTACGTTCGTGCCGAGGCAGGACAGGGAGCCGTCCGCCGCGCGGATGATCTCGCCGATGGAATAGTCGGACGGTTCGCGCGTCAGGCGGTAGCCGCCGCCCTTGCCGTGCGTTCCCTCGACCAGTCCGTGCTCTGCCAGCGTGCGCAGGATGCGCTCAAGATACTTCTGCGACAGCTCCTGCCGCTCGGCGATCTGCCGCACGGGGACAAAGCCGCCGCGATGCTCCGCCAGATCCAGCAGGATCAGAACCGCGTAGCGGCCCATGGATGAGATCAGCATACGGATTCCTCCCTTGCGATGATACCGCCGCCAAGGACGGTATCGCCATCATAGAGCACGGCGGACTGGCCGGGCGTGATGGCGCGCAGCGGCTCGTCGAAGACGAGGCGGACGCCTGCCTCCCCTGCCGGATAGACCGTGCAGGGCTGCTCCGGCTGGCGGTAGCGCGTTTTTGCGCTGCACCGGAACGGAAGCGCGGGCGCTTCGCTGGAGATCCAGTGCATACCGGGCACGAGGCATTCTCTTGTAAACAGCGCCTCGTTCGGGCCGACGACGACAGCGTTCCGCTCCGGCAGGATCTTCACGACATAAATTTTGCCGTCCGACGGCATCCGCAGGCCCCGGCGCTGGCCGACGGTATAGTGGATAATGCCGCGGTGGGTGCCGACGACATTGCCGTTCAGGTCGAGGAACGGGCCGGGTTCTGGCGTTTTGCCGGTGCGGCTCTCGATGACCTTCGCGTAATCGCCGTCCGGGACAAAGCAGATGTCCTGACTGTCGTGCTTGCGGGCGTTGATCAGGCCGGCTTCGGCGGCAATTTCACGCGCTTCGGTCTTGCGCAGGCTGCCAAGCGGGAACTTGACCCGCGCAAGCGTCTCCTGTGTCAGATCGTAGAGCACGTAGCTCTGGTCCTTCGTCTCGTCGAGGGCCTTTTTGAGGACGTACTTCTCCCCTTCCCGCTCGATGCGGGCATAGTGCCCGGTGGCGATATAGCGGCAGCCCATGATATCGGCGCGCTCAAACAGCTTGTCGAATTTCAGATAGCGGTTGCAGTCGATGCAGGGGTTCGGCGTAATGCCGTGCTCATAGGCGTCCACAAAGCGGTCGATAACGCACTCGGCGAATTTGTCCTTGAGGTTGAAGACATAATACGGCATACCGAGGCGGTAGGCCACGCTGCGCGCGTCCTCGACATCGTCGAGCGAGCAGCAGGTGTTGGCCTTCGGAATGCCCGCGTCTTCATTATCATAGAGCTTCATCGTGCAGCCGATGCAGGAGAAGCCTGCGTCCGTCAGCAGCTTGGCCGCGACGGAGGAATCCACGCCGCCGGACATGGCGACCAGTACCTTTTCAGTTTCCATTGGCAGCCGGGGACGCCTGCATGGCGGTGATCGTGCGCTCCATCAGCTCGTCAAGGCTCCAGCCGAGCATATCCGCACCGCGCTCAATGACCTCGCGTGAGCAGCCTGCGGCGAACTTTTTATCCTTGAACTTCTTTTTGAGCGACTTGAGCTGAAGGTCCTGCACGCTTTTTGTCGGCAGCATCCGCACGACTGCGCCGATAAGGCCGGTCAGCTCGTCCGTGGCGTAGAGCACCTTTTCCATCTGGTGCTCCGGCTGCACGTCGACGGTGAGCAGATCGCCGTGGCTGACGACCGCATGGACAAGGCACTCGTCCACGCCGCGTTCGCGCAGGATCTGCGCCTCCTTCGTGCAGTGCTGGTCGGGATACTGCTCAAAATCCAGATCGTGCAGGATACCGACGGTCTGCCAGAAGTCCACCTCATCGGCATAGCCAAGCTGGGCGGCAAAATACCGCATCACATCGCCCACGATACGCGCGTGCAGGCGGTGGAATTCACCCTCATTATATTCACACAGCAGGTCCCATGCCTGCTCTCTGGTCGGAATCATAGTTCTGCCTCCTGATCGTCCAGTTTTATTTGATGATTATAGCACAGATCGGTGTCTGTGTACAGGGAAAGTGTCTGGTGCGTGCTGTAAAACGCGAAAATCCTCACCTTGCCGTGCGGCAGGGTGAGGATTGGGGTGCAGGCTTTCAGGGCGTAACGTCTGACATATCGTAGAGGGTGGGTTTTCCGTTGCGGGCGCGCTGGAGGGCGGTGAGGGCGTAGAACGCCTGCGTGGTGGCAAGCAGGTTGCCTCCGTCCTCCGGCGTATGGGCGAAGCTGCCGTCGTCCTGCGCGAAGCGCAGGAGCACGTCCTCCAGCGTCTGCCCGTTCTTCACAAAACGCGCGTCATCCAGCGAGAGGCCAAGCTCCGTCAGTGCTGTGAGCACCTGACTGACCGACTCGCTGCTCTCTGTGCCCCAGGAGGAAAACGCGCCGTTTTCCTCCTGCATCTGCGACAGACAGGAAAGCCCGGCTTCTACTGCCGCGGACACGTCCGCGCGGCTGCGGTAGCGGGCAAGCGCCTGCAGGGCCATGGCGGTCAGATCGGGATCTGACGCGCCACCGCCGAGGCTCCAGCCGCCGTCGGCATTCTGCCGGGTCAGAATTGCGTCGACATAGCCGTCGCGCGTCGCCTGCACGGCGGCTGCGGAATTCTGCGGGAGCTCATAGCCGCCGCAGTCCAGCGCCAGCAGCGCGAACGCCGCGCCGTTGACGCCCTGTGCCGTCGTTTTTTCGAGGTCTGCCAGCGGCAGGAGCAGATTATAGCCGCCGACGTTTTGCGGGCAAGGATCAGGCGGGAATACTCGGTATACCGGTTCTCGTCGAGGATTCCGTCTGCCGCCTGCACGGCGGCTTCGACCGCCGTATAATACCGGTCAAAATATCCGTCCGACAGATCTGCCCCGGCACGCGCCAGACCAAACACGATCCAGTCGCCGTCCAGCGAACCAAAGCCCGGCTCCGGCACCGCTGATTTCAGGTACTTTGCCGTCCGTTCCAGCGGCGTCTGCGTGCCGCCACAGGCGGACAGGAGCAGGCACAGCGCCAGAAGCAGCGCAACCGCTCGTATTCTTTTCATGCTGTTACCTCTTTACCGTCATGGCCCGGCAGACCGGCTGGTTATCCTGATCCAGCAGGAACAGGCGGATCCGCGCGCCGCTTTCAACTGCCGCAAGCGTCTGTGCCTGCGTCAGCAGCTTTACCTGCACCATGCGTCCATTCTGATCATAATAGGCCACGGCCAGCTTCTGGCCATTTTCAAATTCGCCGCTGATCGTAAGCGAGCCGGTTTTGATATCATAGGCCCAGGTCAGCATGCCGATCCGGCCGTTTTCCGCCGTTCCGGGTTCGACCGTCAGCCTGACGGACGCGGTCGGCGTCTGCGTTTTGACGTTTGTGAGACGGCCGGACTCCTCGCTGTCCTGATCGTGGTACCGGACATAGGGGAAGCGGATGTCGATTGCCGCATCCTCCTCCGTAAGCGGGTCCTCCGACCACTGGACATACTTTGTCACCTCCCGCCGCAGGCCGTTCGCATAGACGAGATCGACCTGCATACCGGCAGGGTCGAAGACCTCACCGGCCCGATACTGCGTTTTATCCGGCTGACGGGTAATTTCCAGCGTGACCGACGGCCCGAAGGCCATGAGCTTCGCGCTGTCGTTCTTGAAATACATCACGCCATAGGAATCCACGACCGGCGAGCAGATTGCATACTGCGCGTCCTTTCCGCTGGGCGTAAAGAGGACATAGGGCGTATCCATGCCGGATTCCTCCGTGACATAGTCTGCACGCGTCTGCCCTGCCTTGTCCTGCAGGACGCGGAGCTTGCCGGGCGTATAATTGTCGACGAAATAGACATAGACATAGCCGGTCGTCTCTTCATAGGCCGTCGTGAGAATGCCGGAGGTCTGCGGATAGCCCTGCGTCTGGACGCGATAGGCGATCGTGTGCGACGCAAGATCCACAACTGTAAGACTGTGGCCGCCGTACTCGCTGAACTGCGCCGTACCTCTGACGCCGATGTAGGCACGGCCATTGTACACCACCGGCGTTGAGGTGCTCATGGCCTGCGCGGTGCTCGTGCCGTTTTCCAGCTTCAGCGTCCACTTGCTGCCTGTCCGCAGCTGCCAGCCGTCGGACGTTTTCCCGGTTTTTACGCTGCAGAGCCAGCCGCCCTTCGTGGTAAAACAGAAGGCATCGGTCGCTTTATCATAGCAGATCGTGCTGCGCACGTCACCGCAGAGGCCGTCCCATTTGTCGAGCAGTCGCCCGGTCTTCGCGTCGAGCATCAGAAGGCTCCCGGTCATGGACTTGCTTCCGTCCGCGCCGTCGTCCGTGCCGACCAGAACATAGTCCTCGCAGGCATACGCGCCTGCCCAGTAATAGCCGCCTGGCGTCGTCCAATACCAGCAGGCGGTCTTTTCTTCATCCGTACGCGCCGGGTCCTCGTCCGTGATGGACAGGCAGACAAAGTTTGCGGGAGATTCCTCGCTGCGCCAGAAGCCGGTGTAGAGATAGTCGCCGCAGACGGTGATCGGGCTGTTCGGCTGGCCCTCGAGCGGGTCATGGTAGATCCAGAGCGATTGCAGCGTTTCGGCGTTGAACGCCTGGATCGTACCGTCGGAAAGTCCGACGAACACCATGCCATTGGCATAGGCCGGAGGCGTGATGGAAAAACTCGACGCGCGATCCATTTTGGCCTTCGTCAGGATCTCGCCGGAAACCGGGTCGACGCGGCAGATCATATCCCCCGCGCAGACGATCAGAACGCCGTCCACCAGCAGCGGGCAGCCGGTCGAGCCGCTGTCTATGCCGCTGCCGATCGCATTCGACCAGTAAAGCGTGGACGCGTCGGCATCCACCGGCATCTGGATAGATACGACGGCGTTGTTGCTGCCTGCGGTGCCGCCGGGCGTGCCATTGGCGTCATAGCTCGTTCCGCGGAAATCGGCCCATTCGGCGGGAAGCTGCCGCAGCGTTTCGTTCTTCTGCGCAGCGCTGAGGGTCATTGCGGCGCGGGCCGCGCCGCCCGTAACGACAACAGCGTCCTCGTCGATTTTCAGAACAAGCGCACCGGATGCGCTGTGCGACGGTTCGATGGTCCCGCTCCGGCCCGCATAGCCGGGGCAGGTCAGCAGGTACTGATAGGTATAGCCGTCAAACAGCTCATACGCGCCGTCTGCATCCGGCCAGACGCGTGTTTTGGAGAGCGTATCGCAGACAAACATCAGCGCGTCCGTGGGCGTCAGCTGCGGCGTGAAGAGGACCGGCTGCGCCTTTTGCACCTGAATCCGGTACTCCGAAGCCGTTTCTTCGCCCGCAAAGTCATTCGTCAGCGTCAGCGTGATAGTCTCCGGCTCCGCTGTGCCGTTCAGCTGCACATCGGCAGCCGCGCCGGGCGTCAGCTCCTGTCCGTCCATCCAGACGCGATAGCCGGTGCTGCCGTTATCGCGGTAGCAGGCGGCATCCGCAGGATAGACCTCTGCGCAGACGGAAAGCGTCTGTGCAGCCGCGGGCACGGTGACGGTATAGTCCCACACCGCAGCAGAATAGCCCGTGCCGCCGCCGTACGTGAGCGTCTGCGCCTGCCCGGCGCAGGCAAGTGAAAGATCGCGCAGCGAGAGCGTGCGCCGGAGCGTGACGATATACTCCTGATAGTAGGTGACGCTCCCAGCGGTGCGCTGGCAGCGGATCGTGAGCGTATTGCCGCGTCCGTTCTGGTTCAGAAGCAGGTTCCGCAGGAACACAGGCGTTCCGAGCTGGGCGGAGGTGATCTGCGTCTCAAGCAGCTGGTCGTCCTGCGCGGTGTTGGTGATGGTGCGGTACTGCGCGAGGAAGGCAGTGCTGCCCGTCTGGATATCGCCGTTGATGCAGAGATAGACTGCGGCGGGCGTATCGGCCACAGCCGCCGTATAGGCATGGCTGGCCGGGTCAAAGGTCTGGTCGAGCGGAATATTGCCCTTGCTGGACGTCAGGTTGTCCTTGCTCAGAGCCAGCTCTGTCAGCCAGTCGCCGGTCTGCACAGTGACCTTTGACAGCGGGCCGTCCTTGGCCGTAAAGCTGCCCGTTGCATGATAATACGTATCCTTTGTCGCCGTATAGGTATACTGCATACCGGGAACCAGCGTGAACCGGTACTGATTTGCAGCCGCGACATAGACACCCTTGAAGATCTGTCCGCTTGCATCGCAGACCGTCAGGTCAACATCTGCGGATTCGACCGGAATGCGAACGGTACAGCTGTTTGTTTTTTTCAGAACCAACGTATACTGTGTCGCTTCGCCTCCGGCCCGCACCTCGATGGATACGCTTTTCTCCGTTTCATCGATGGAAAGCGTGCAGCCGCCCGTCTGCGTGACGTCTTCACCGTCGGCAAAGAGCGTATAGCCCTCTGCCGTGGGTGTCAGGGCCAGCGTGACCTGTTCGCTGAGCACCTGCCAGGTATATGTCCGCGTGCTCTCGTCAAACGACTCCAGCGCGGCGGGCGCGCCGGAGTCCTCCGTCACGCGCAGCTGCTTCAGCGTCGGGGCACGGCGGATGGTGAGCGTATAGTCCTGATACTGCGTCATGCCCTGCGCGTCCTGCGTGTCGGCGCGGTACACGACGGTATTGCCCTGCATACCGACGGCAAGCACGCCGTCCACGCCGCTGGTTCTGGATTTCAGCGCCTGTTCGGCCTGCTGCGGCTCCGTGCCGCCCGCCGGGGTATAGATTGCGGTCAGCTTCAGCTTGCTTGCATCCGGAAACACACTCGTGTCATACGGCCAGAACGCATAGAGCGTTCCGGTAAAGCTGTCGTCCAGAACGGCGGTCAATTCACGCGCCGTCTTCTTCTCCACGGGAAGCTTACTGCCGTCAAACTCCGTTTTGGACGCGGATGAAAGCATGAAGCCGTCCGCTTTGAGCCAGTCGGTCCTGTCAAGCACGGCAGTCACGGAGGTCTGCTCCGGAACCGTGACGCTGCCCGTCACGCCGCCGGACTGCGCCTGCATGGTAAAGGTATAGCTTCCGGCGGGCAGCGAGAGCATTCCGCTGCCGTTCTCGTCCTGATAGACGCGGCCATACTGGTTCTCGGCATACAGCGTATCGCCGGACTGCCAGACGCTGTTCCGGTCCGAGAAGGTAACGTTATATTTTGGGCCGTCCAGTGTCTGCTTGTACTGCTCGACCGCGTTATGAAGCGCCATGTACAGGCTGAGCGCCGCATTATCGTCCGCCGTGACGTATCCGGCGCAGGCGGCGTTATACGCCGCCTGCGCAGCCAGCTGCACATCCGGCTCCTCCAGCCGGTAATCGGCCATAGCAGCGATCAGGCTCTGCATGGCATCCGACGGCTGCGCCGTCAGCCTGTCTGTGAAGCAGAGATACCGGATCCCGGCCTGCGCGGCGTTTCGCGTCAGGTCGTGGCTCCCGGTTTCATCACTGCGGATGAAATTGCCCGTTTTGCCATCGATCTGCGTCACGCTGTTCTCGTCCGGCCCAAAGCTGTGGCCGCTGGCGTTCAGCGCTTCAAAAATCGTCTGATCTGCCGTGTAGCTGATGCGCTCCGGCGCGATCAGAAGCGTGCCGTTCCAGTCGGCAGCGAGGTAAAACCAGCCGCCCTCCGCTGCCAGTGCCTGCACCGGCAGGCAGCTAAACAGCATGACGGCCGCAAGCAGCAGCCCGAGCAACCGAACCTTTTTTTGTTTCATATCTGTCCTCCCCTATCAGTACAGGCAGCGAATCCATTTCAGCCACGCGCGGCGCGGCAGCGGTACATTCTTTTGCAGGCGGTCTACCGTCTGTTTCCAAACCCGGAGGGCGCGCTTCGCCTGTTCGCGCGTCATAGTGTGACTGCTGAAACGGGCCTCGCCGTTCAGCGCAGCAAGGTCACGAACCGCTCCGGCGTATTCCGCATCCGACTCCCGAAGCGATTCGCCGAACGCAAAGACCGAGCCGCCGTCGTAGCCAAGCCCCATCGCGGGCCAGAGCGCCGCAAGCGCCCCCGTCACCCAGGCAACAGATTGTGCGGGTGCGGTGTGCTCAAACCGGTAGCGCCATCTGCGGCGGATGAGCGCATAGCGCAGCGCGGCGGCTGCCAGCAGGAAAAGCAGAAGTCCAACTGCCAGCACGATCCAGAGCCAGAGCCGCGCTTTGACTGCGGGGGCGCTCTGCGCGCCGTCATCCGGCTGCTCCTGCGGTGTATCCTCTGTTTCGTCGGATTCGTCCTCAATCGTTTCCGCCTGCGCGATGGAACCGTCGTCCGTGTGTGCGTCGCCGGTCTGACTGGCGGATTCGGACTGATGCGGGGAAAGAATGTCGGTCAACTCGCCGTAGCCCGGTGTGAGAGCCAGCGGCATCCAGCCGGTGCCGTCCTGATAGACCTCGGCCCAGCCCTGTGCGTCTGCCGCGGTCAGGGTGATCGAGGAACCGGCCTGCGCACGCGCGGCAGTCTCCTGCGTGAGGACGAAGCCCTCGGCATAGCGCGCGGGGATGCCGTAATAACGAAGCGCCAGCACGGTCAGGGTCGCGGTCTGGTAGGTTGTATCCTTTACAAGCTCGTCCAGCGGCAGCACCGTTCCGGCTTCGCGGAGCGCGTCCAGCTGTTCGAGAAAGCGCGCCGTGCAGAGCTGCGCCTGCTCCGGCGTCAGCGAATCTGCAGAGCCGTATTCCCGGCAGAGTTCATCCAGAATCGGAGCAAGCTGCGCACGCGTCTGCTCAGGAAGCTTCACGTCCTGCTCCTGCACAAATGCGCGGTAGCTGCCCTCTGCGCTGAGATAGGCGTCTGCCTTCTCCGGCTGCTCCCGCAGCGCGTCCAATAATTCCGCTGCGGTCTGCTCCGGGGCAAGGGGCATGGTGAAGCGATACTGCCGCGCTCCGCGCAGGCCGCTGGCCGGGAGTTGGGTGCTTTCCAGACTGTCTGTGCGCAGTGCGCTTTCCTGCGGGAGCGCGGAGAGCGCGTAGGGCGCGTATACATAGGCGCTGCAAGCGCTGGTATTTTCAATCAGGACTGTCTGCGTCTGCTCCTGCCGGTGCAGACCGCGCGACGCGGCGGCAAGCTGCGTCTGCGGGTAGAAGCCCTCCTTATGCAGCCAGTACAGCAGATCGGTCTGTTCAGCAAGCGTCTGCGCATCAAGCGCCTGCCATGCCGTGCCGGTGAAGGTATCGCCGGTGAAGCCGCGCAGATAGAGCGCCGTCGGCTGCTCCATCGTGACGGTCAGGCATGATGTCTGCTCCGGTGCGGCGGAATAGTTGGAAAACTCCCCTTCCGGCAGCACAGCCTGCCCGGATTCGTACCGGAGCCGGTGCAATGCGGTGCGGGAAGCCGTTCCCCACTCGGAAAACAATGTGCCGCTTCGCAGTCCCGGTACGGCCAGCAGTGCAGCTGCAAGCACGCCTGCCGCTGCCAGCAGCGCGCCACAATTCAAAAGCATTGGAACGGATTCTTTGCGGTCTGCCGCGCCGCCTGCCAGCAGCAGAGCCGCGCAGAGCGGGCACACCGCCATCCAGACCTGCGCTGAATCCGGCCTGAGCAGCGCCAGAAGCGCCGCAGACAGCGCCGTCAGCAGCAGGCCGCAGACGGTCGGCGACCAGCGGACAGCATAGGCACAGAGCGTGCCGAGCAGTGCCGCCGAAATAACCACAAAAAGTGCCGCGTCCGCTCCCACTCCGGCCAGCGGCAGGAGGATATGTCCCGTGGCCTTCGTCAGCGTCTCGCCCGCGGAGCTGCTGACCGTAATGGCTCCCGCGAGGAAGCGCCTGGAAAAGGCCGCTGCGCAGATCAGGCAGAGCAGCGGAAGCACAGCGCGGAGCCAGCGGCGCGGAAGTCCAAGCGCCACGCTCTGCCAGACCAGCGCCGCAGCGCCTGCGGCGGCCCAGAGCCAGCCGTAGTTTGTCCAGATCCCGGCGGCTCCCTGTGCCACAGCCAGAAGTCCGGCGAAAAAGAGCGCAGCACGGATTGCACGCACCGCCAGTGCGGGCATTTTTTTCTCCGTATCGCAGCGGATGAGGGAAAACGCGGCAGTATCCTGTTTTTTCATGCCCGTTCCCCCTTAAATTTCGAGTTCGGAAAGCTGCTCGGCATAGTGCTCTGCGTCGAAGGCGATCGCCTCCGGCGCGTCTGCCCCGCAGCTTAATATGGTCAGGCGGCCGAAGCGCCCGAGCTCAGCCGCATCCTCCGGGACACGGCCCGTAATGTACAGAATGTGCGACAGGACGGCCTCGCCGCTGCTCCGGCAGAACAGCGCCGCGCCGCTTTCGCCCTGTGCCGTGCCTGCGGAGAGCAGACGCGGCAGAAGGCCCGTCAATTCATCGACACTGCGCACGGGTTGGCTCACGCACTGCTGCTCCTGCGCATCGTTCCAGCAGACGGTGAACTGCACGCCGGATTCCAGCAGCGACCGGCAGGCTGTGACGACAACGTCGGCCTGCGCGTCGGACTGCTCCGGCGAGGCGATCTGCGTCCGCTCCCAGAAGACCAGCACGGAGCGGCGCACGGGAAGCGACGGCTCCCGGACGACCAGCTTGTCAAGCTTGCTGGATAGCTTCCAGTGCATCTGCCGCAGGCTGTCGCCGGGCGCGTATTCGCGCAGGGCGTAGACCTCGGCCAGATCGTATCCCGTCCGGTCTGGTGCATAATTCTCGCTGTCGTCCGGACAATTCGCGTCCAGTGAAACATAGACGCTCTGCACGAAGCCCTTCGGCTGCACGGTCATGGCCGCGACCGCAGGCTTACCCAGCCGGATGCCGATGATCCCGAACGGGTGATACAGGCGGCAGCGCTCTGCCGTCAGCTGAATCCTGCCGCAGTGCGCGCTGGAAATGCGGTATTCCGACACGCCGGTTCTTTTGGGCCGGGCCGTCAGCCGGTAGTGCCGGACGGCGGTTTGGCCGGTCAGCAGATTTGTCAGCCGCAGCCGCACACCAAGCAGGCATACAGGCAGTGCACTTGCATTTTCCACGCGGATGCGCAGCGTGCCCGCTTCACCCTTTTCCAGATTGACCGGCGCGTCCAGCCGCACGCGCAGCTTTTTCGCCGCACGCAGATGCAGCAGAGCACAGACCAGCGGCGTCAGCACGAGAAGGGCTGTCGCCGCTGCGCTCAGGATGCTGCCGCAGAACGCGTCCAGCCCCAGAACCGTCAGCAGGAGCAGCGCATATCCGATCCGAAGTACGGTCATACGCCCTCCCGGCTCTTCCGGATCACCGGCATTTCCACGTTTTTCAGGATTTCATCCACGATCTGCTCCGCGCTGCGCTCCATCATGCGGGCCTTTGTGCTCAGCATCAGGCGGTGGCAGCAGACGTCCGGGAAGATCGCCGCGACGTCCTCGGGCATCGCGTAATCCCGGCCCTGCACATAGGCATACGCCTTTGCCATCCGGCAAACGGCCAGCGCGCCGCGCGGGCTGAGGCCCAGCTGCACCAGCGGGTGCACGCGCGTCGCCTCCGCCAGACGCGTGACGTATTCATAAACGCTTGTCTTCATTTCCACAGCTGCCGCACGCTGCTTGAGCGCGTTCAGTTCCTCCGCGCCGACGACGGGGTGGACGCGGTCAAGCGGGTTTTCCGTGTGCCGCTCTTCGAGAATGCTGACCTGGCTTTTGAAGTCCGGGTAGCCCATGGTCAGCTTGACCAGAAAACGGTCAAGCTGTGAGTTCGGCAGCATCTGCGTACCGGCGGAGCCGGCGGGGTTCTGCGTTGCAAGGACGATAAACAGGTCTGGCAACGGATGCGTTTTGCCGTCGATGCTGACATGGCCCTCTTCCATCGCCTCCAGAAGCGCGGACTGCGTTTTGCTGGAGGTACGGTTGATCTCGTCGGCCAGCAGCAGGTTCGTCATGACTGCGCCGGGCTTATAGACCAGCTTTCCGGTGTCCTTATCGTAGACAGAAAAGCCGATGATGTCCGACGGCATGGTATCGGATGTGAACTGCACGCGGCGCGTTTCCAGTCCCAGCACACGCGCGAACGTCATGGCCGTCGTCGTTTTTCCGACACCCGGCACATCCTCCATCAGGACATGGCCGCCCGCCAGAATCGCCATCAGGATACGCTCCATGACCTCGTTCTTGCCAACGATCACGGTTTCGATCTGGTCTAAAATTTCCTTGATTTTTTCCTGCATCTGTGTTCCTCCTGTTTATTCCTCTGAGCCGTCCTCCGTGCCCGGATCGGGCTCCGGGCCGGGTTCGGGATTTGGATCCGGGTCCGGGTCTGGGCCGGGAGCGACTGGCTCCGGCATACCGCAGAAGCGGCAGAAGCCGTTTTCATAGCTGTGCGGATAGTTCTCGTATGTGCCCGGCTGCTCTGTTTTGTCGCCGCAGTACACGCAGCGCTTTACCTCAAGGCTGCACGTGCATTCGGCCAGGACGATCTCATAGCTGTGCGGGTACTCAAACGCGCCGGGCGCGTCGCGCTCAAACGTTTTGCCGCACAGGCTGCACCGGGTCGTCTCATGGCTGCACGTGCACAGGGCTTCAATCGCCTCCAGCGTTCCATTGCAAAGCTCCGTGTGGGTATAGCCGCAGGTGCAGACCCAATCCCGCAGGCCGTCGTCCCATTCGTAGCGGTGCTCGCCGCGCGTGCCCTCGATCTCCGCGTGACAGATCTCGCATTCCTCCCAGTGCTCCTGTTCGTTGTGCCGGATCACGGGCGTATGGTTGAGCTTCTCAGACGGCTCGTGCTTTTCATAGCCGCAGTCCAGGCACCGGGAGAGCTTCTCGCCCGCCTGCTCACAGGTGGCGGTGTCCTCTATAAATTCAAAGCGATGACCTTCTTCGACCTCTTTTTTGCAGCGGGAGCAGATCTTGCGGTGCTGCTCGTCATTCTGCTCGATCTGCTCGATCTGCCAGTCGTGCGCCTCCGGCTCTGTGACGGACTTCTGGCACTTGAGGCAGAAGTCGTAGCACATCATGCCGTCCTCTGTCTCGCGGTATTCCGTCTGCGGGTGCTCGCACGCGCGGAGCTTGCCGCAGCTGGTGCAGACGGTCTGCTCTGCGCCGTCCGCACCGGTGACGGTCTGCCACTTGTGCGAGATGTTCATCGAACCGTTGAGCATGGACACGCAGAACGCGTTTTCCTGATCGGCGCTGCTGACGTCGCGCTGATAGGCCAGTGTATAGCGCAGCACCAGCACGTCGCCGTCCTGCAATTCGTAATTGGAGAGGGTCGTGCCCGGATAATATGTACCGCCGCCGATCGTATACAGCCAGCCGGAGCCGTTTGTGAAGTCAAACTCTCCGACGGAGGTATTATGACAGCCGTTCAGACTGATGCCCGCCAGATAGATGCTGCGCCAGAGCGCGGCATAGGCTGAGTTTTCGCCGAAGACGCCGTCAATGGCGGCAAGGACGGACTCACGGTCCGAGCCGTAGCTGGACCAGCTGCCGCGCAGCGCATTGGAGCGGGCGGCCATATTGGTCCCGTCGCCAAGTCGGGCAATATAAAAGTTATCGTCGTAGCTGCCGGTAAAAGCGGTCTCGGAGCTTGGCCAGCCGAAGGTGTTTGCGGCTGTTCCAAACGGGTCGCCCGCATCATAGCCCCAGACGGCCTTTGCCACGCTGTAGGACGCGGGTTCGCCGGAAAGCACCTCGTAGCTGAGCGGCGCAGTCACGCCGAGGCCCAGCACCGTCATGTCGATGTAGATCGTCGCGTGGCCAATGGGTTCGCCCTTGCGGGAGCGTTCGCCCAGAAGCGTCAGCGTGAGCACGTCCTTGTTGCCGTAGGTGTCCTCGCAGGTGATGACCAGCGTATGCTCGTTTTCGTCGCCCTCCGCCGGGTTCTCCGGCACAAGCGTATATTGCAGTCTGCCGCCCGACGAGCCGTAGCTGCGCTGCACCTCGCCGTCCAGCGTCACGACGACGTCCGAGGCAGTCATCTGCGCGATCAGAGTGCCGTCCTCCTTTTCGCTCCATGCGGTCACGGTCAGGGTGATGTTCGTTCCGTTCATGACCTTCTGGCCGTCGGTCAGATTCGTCTCGATCTTGACGGTCCCGTCGCCGCGCAGCTTATAGGGGACGTTGATTTTGAAGGTATACTGTTCTCCTGCCTCGGATTTTGCCGTTATAGTGAAGGTATTCTCGCCCTCGCTGCCGTCCGCGTTGACCAGAAGCTCGATCTGGCCGGATTCGGCGGAGCCGAGCGCCTTTGTCTTGCCGCTGCCGGACTGATAACAGGAAACGTCGCTGATCTCGACGCCGCTGGCCGCGTCGCCGCCGGTCAGCGCCAGCGTATAGGCAAGAACGCCGTCCGTTACCTCGTCACTGTAGACCGTCTGTGCCGTTTTGTTCTGCCCGTTCGCACAGCGGATCGCGGTCTGTGTCCCGTTCAGCAGCGTATAGCGCAGTTCAAGGCTCACGTCGCCGGAATAGCGGAGGACATAGGTAAACGTCAGGTTTTTGAGACTTCCGTCACTTTTCTGATAGCGGGCCTGCACGGTCAGGGTATATTTGATCGACGCGGCGCCGTCCGGGATGCGCAGGACGGTGCTGCCGTCCGGGACGGCAAGCGTCTGCGCCGTGCCGCCCTCTGCGGCAAGGCTGGCGGAGGTGATAGTCATCTGCGCCGCATCCCGGCCATCCGGCTGGAGCTGGTAGCTGAATTCGCCGAGCTTCAGCTCGGTGCGGCGGATCTCGGCGGAGGCACGGTCGCCGGGCTCGCAGACGATACTCTGCGCCTCGGTGCTGTTTTTCATCCAGACGAGGTTCAGGCGGAGGTCCTGCTCCTCCCGCCACTCCAGAAGGAAGGTGAACGTCAGCTGCCGGGTCCGGCCGCCGCTCGTTACCTCGGTAAGCATGGAAATGGTATAGGCGTTTTTCCCGTCCGCGCCGCTTTGCAGCGTGAGCGCGCCACCATTTGCGTCCAGCACCCCGCTCTGTCCGTTTGCGGCGCTGTATGCAATGGAAAGGAGCTTTGCATCCTCGGCGCTCTGCCCGCCCAGACGGAAGCTGTAGCGCAGAAGATTTTCTTCCAGCTCGTCGTTTCTGACCGTGCACGCGGCCCGGCTTCCGGGCTGACAGCGCAGGCTGGCCGTACCGCCGCCTGCAAGCGTCCATAGCAGCTGCGCTTCCAAATCAAGCTCGTCGGAATAGAGCAGCACGAAGCAGAATTCCGTCTCCTGCTCCTGCCGTGCTCCGTCCTCCAGCACGTGCGTGCAGACTGCCTGCACGCGGAGCGTATAGTAGCTGTCCTCGCCCTGCGGGCCGACCTGCATGGCAATGCTGCCGCGTTCGTCCGCCGGTGCAAATGCGCCGTTGTTTTCCGAAATCTCTACGTTGGTAATTTGGGAATCGACCGCGTCGAGGCCGCGCAGCTCCAGCTCATAGCGCAGCTTTCCATCGGGCAGCTGCGCAGTGCGCACGTCCTGCCGCACGGTCGTATCCGACGGGCAGAGTGAGCGATAGCGCTCCCCGCCGTAGCGGTACCAGGTGAGTACGAGGCCAAGGTCGAGTGCGTCGGGCTGCGTCTCGTCTCCGGCGTCGTCCGGCTGGCCGTCGGTCCTCTCACCGGGCTGCTCGCCGGATTCCTGGCCGGGCTGCGGCTCCGGGTCGGATCGGGGCTGTTCAGGCAACTGCTCGGGCACGTTCTCGCCGGTCTGCTCCTCCGGCGGCTGTTCAGGATTCTGCTCCTGCCCGGACTGGCTGCCGCCTGTTCCGGTTTCCTGCGTAAGCGGCGCGGCGGCAAGCGTGCCGCCGTCTCCGTCGCCAAAGCTCAGTCGGCGCACCGGCTGGATATTCTCCTTTCGGATCGGGTTTTCCGGCTCCTGCCGCTGCATCTGCAGCGCAGGGAGCACGACCGGCGCAAGCAGCGCCGCCGTCAGCACCACGCCGAGCAGAACACGGAACCAGCGTATCGTCCAAAGCTTTCTCATAGAGCCTCCCAGTGCAAAACAAAAACACCCGACCCGCAGACGGATCCGGTGTTCGCAGTTCCAACCGAAGACAGCAATTCTCCTGACTTGCGATCTGGGCGGCTTTCCGCCCGCGTGCTGCTCCTACCTTCTCACGGTTTCCCGCAATGGCTGCCTTTCGGCCCGGCGCTTTCGCGCTTCGGAGCGGCCCTCTCGCGCACAGTTCTTTCGAGTAGGTCCATTCCTTTTTCGCCGCCCCCTGCCGAACACCCCGGCAAGACGCAGCTACACATCTTCGATATGCTATTTTTTTCGCCTTTATCATACAGCAGGCGCAGGAAAAAGTCTACTGTTTTTTGCGTGTCTTTTCGCGGGGAATGGGCGCTTGGGGCGCACAGAAAACCCGCCCCTGTCATGCGGCGCATGACAGGGGCGGGTTGGGGGTATCGCTTATGCCGCTTCCTTGGTCATGTTCATGAGCACCTTTGCTCCCATTGCGCGGGTCGCAGTGCCCTTCGGGTTGAAGGCTCCGTTGGAGCCTGCCAGATAACCGGCGGCGGTGCAGTAGGTGACGGATTCGAGCGCCCATTCGCCGATCGCGTCAACGTCGGTGTAGGTGAGCTTCTCGGTGATGCCATCGGCGGTCTTGCCGCCGATCTTGTCATAGCCGTAGAGGACCTTTGCCATTTCCTGACGGCTGATGGCCTTGGTGGGCTTATAGGTGCCGTCTTCATAGCCGTCGACGATCTTGTTCGCGCTTGCCCACAGAACGGCGTCCGCGTACCAGCTGCCGTCCGTGCAGTCGGTGAACTTCTCGCTGACCTTACCGGTCACCTCAGGAGAACCGGCCATGCGGTACAGGACCGTTACAAGCATACCGCGGGTCAGAGCGCCGTTCGGGCCAAAGGTCGTTTCGCTCAGGCCCTTCATGAAGTTCTTGTCTGTGACATAGTTGACAGCCTCAACCGCCCAGTTGCCGTCGAGCACGTCGGTGTACGGGGTGGCAATGACCGTGATGCGGCCCTGCGGAGCAGCATAGGTTGCGGGAACGATGCCGCCCAGGCTGTCCTTGATGTAGTTGATCAGGACCTGATTGTCCAGCATGACGGAATCCTGCAGCAGCTTGTTGTCCGCGAACATATTGATGCCGTCGCCGGAATCCTTGAGCATATAGTTGTGGGACGCGACCGTGTATGTAGCCTTCGGATCAATATCGACATACTTGCCGTTCTTCAGGACCTTGACGTTCTTGACGCGGTACGCGCCGTCGACGGAGACGAACATGGATTTGTCGTCGCCCTTTGCAGAGGACTTGACCGTGGTGTCGATGGTGTACTTCAGGCCGGAAACCTGCAGGAAGCCGCCCATTTCACCAACGGAGTTCTCCCCGTCGGAGTAGGTGGACATGGTGTTGCGGGCCGTCCATTCGAGCGCGTCGATGATTTCCTGACCGGTCGCCTCGACGACGCAGAGCGCGTTGCCGTACGGGTGGACCTTGATGATCTGGCCGTAGGTGATATCGCCTGCGGGGATATCGGCACGGATACCGCCGCCGTTGACGAGGGCGATGTCAGCGCCGGAAACGGCGCGGTACGCGTCGGCGCAGAGGTCGCCGAGGTTGGTTTCGCGGTTGCGGATTGCGCGGGTGCCGTCGGCGCGCTTCGTGGTCAGGTCGACGGAGGTTCTGGCGACAACGGTGTTGACAAGGGCTTCATTCTTTTCCTGAATGGACTTGACAAACGCGTCGGCCGTATCGTCCTTGGCGGCGTAGTCGGAGACAAGCTCCGTGGTGAACACGCCGTTGGAGATGGTCAGCTTGCCGATGTTGACGAGCTTCGTGCCCGTGGAGGACAGGGGGATCTCCTTGCCGTCCTTGTTCTTGACCAGCTCCATGGCAATGGTGGAATGGGAGTGGCCGTCGAGCACGGCGTCGATGCCGGTGGTGTTGGCGATCAGGTCGGTCGAGCGCCACGGCTCGGAGGATTCGTCAACGCCCAGATGTGCAAGGGCGACAACGTAGGTCGCGCCGTCCTTCTTGGCAGCGTCAACGGTTTCCTGCACCTTGTTATAAAGGTCAGCACCCTTGTTGCCCTCCGCGAAGGAGTAGACGAAATTGCCGTTGGCGTCCTGGAAGTAGGTCGGGGTGGACTTGGTGAAGGATTCGGGCGTATCGATGCCGACGAACGCGACCTTGATATCGCCGTAGGTCTTGATCTCATACGCCTTGTAGCCGGTCAGCCCCTTGCCGTCCTTGGCCGTATAGGTCAGGTTGCAGCAAAGATACTGATACTTGGCCTTGTCGATGAGCTTCTGGAGCTGCGGCAGGGTGTAGTCAAATTCGTGGTTGCCGAAGGCAGCAAAATCATAGCCTACTTCGTTCATGATGTCGACCAGATATTCGCCCTTGGACAACGTGCCGATGACGTCGCCCTGCACGGAGTCGCCGCAATCAACGAGCGCAACGTAGTTATACGCGGCCTGCATCTCCTTTTTGTAAGCAGCCAGACCGGCATAGCCGATGTTGTCGTCAACGGCGCAGTGCACGTCGTTGGTGTACAGAATCACAATGTCGTTGGATTTCTCGTCTGCTGCGAACGCTGTGGTCATAAGGCCCAGCATCAGGCATGCCGCAAGCAGAAGTGCAATCAGTTTCTTCATAGTATCCTCCCTTTACATCTTATCTGTCCTTGGACAGATGGTATGTCTATATTATACTACAAAGAACCGTCGTCAGCTATTCACAAATGTTTGAAATCCGATGCCCATTTTCCGTCATAATGCACAAATTGTGTAGAACATTAGTGTATGAAACCAGATAAAGCTGTCAGTGCGTTACGGCGTCGGCTGTTCCTCGGCGAACGGTTCCCCTTTCAGAACGACCCTGCGCAGGAAGCGGAACGTCTCCTTCTCGCCGCGTTCGGCGAGCATCGTGAGCAGAAAGCGCAGCCGCTTCATGGTCTGCGGGTGCACGAGCCGCGATTCGTTTGCCCGGTCCAGATACTGCAGCGGGGATGCGTCGGTATAGGCCGCGCCCTGATATGTCTTGCAGGCCGCAATGCGGTCAGCGACCATTTCGCACAGGTATCTGACCGGCATATCGACCGGCTCATACGTTCTCGTTTTGGGGCTCAGATCCGTCCAGTATTCAAAATGGTGACGGTTGCGGCCCTTGTGGTGCATCCAGGCAAGAGAATAGCCGTTCGCCTCACGCTCGGCGGTGTTCGGGCTGCGGTCGCCCTGATAGTACCGGACGCCCGCCAAAAACTCGGTTGGCGAATATTTGGACAGGTCATGCGTCAGTCCCTGCCAGATCAGGCCCATGCGGAAGCAGCCGCGCATGACCAGGTGCCGATGATGTGTGATCGTTTTCAGATGTCCCCAGAATTTATTCATTGCGCAGCCCTCCCGTTTTTCTCATTACATTATACGATAAATCCGTTCCGGCTGCAACGCAGAAAAATTTTAAAAGCCTATTGACAAGCTAGGGAATGTGTGGTAGGATACAGCCATCCGATAGATGTTACCAACATACTATTTTAGTTCCATTTGAGTGAGGGCACAGATATGATCCTGCATCTGCTTCCGTGCGCCGTGTTCCGATGTCGGATGTGACAAAGGAACCGGATCGACGCTTTCATTTTATAAAATATAAAGGAGATTTTGAATATGTCCAACATTTATACTTCCGCTGACCAGCTGATCGGCAAGACTCCCCTGCTGGAGCTGACGCACATCGAAAAAGAGCTGGACCTCAAGGCCAGAATCCTGGCCAAACTTGAATACTTCAACCCCGCCGGTTCCGTCAAGGACCGCATTGCGAAGAAAATGATCGACGACGCGGAGGCTGCGGGTCAGCTGAAGCCCGGCTCTGTCATCATCGAGCCGACCTCCGGCAATACCGGCATCGGCCTCGCCTCCGTCGCGGCAGCCAGAGGCTACCGGATCATCATCGTCATGCCTGAGACGATGTCCGTTGAGCGCCGTCAGCTTATGAAAGCCTACGGCGCGGAGCTTGTGCTGACGGAGGGTGCCAAGGGCATGAAGGGCGCGATCGCCAAGGCGGATGAGCTGGCGAAGGAGATCCCGAACAGCTTTGTGCCGGGCCAGTTCGTCAATCCCTCGAACCCGAAGGCCCATATCGAGACGACCGGCCCCGAAATTTACGAAGATACTGACGGCAAAGTCGATTACTTCGTTGCAGGCGTCGGCACCGGCGGCACAGTCACCGGCGTTGGGCAGTACCTGAAGCGCAAGGTTCCGTCCGTGAAGGTCGTCGCGGTCGAACCGGCCTCGTCCCCGGTTCTGTCGCAGGGCGTGGCAGGCGCGCACAAGATTCAGGGCATCGGCGCGGGCTTTGTCCCCGATGTGCTCGACACGAAGGTCTATGACGAGATCATACCCGTTTCGAACGAGGACGCGTTTGCAGACGGCAGGCTCGTCGGCAGAAAAGAGGGCGTTCTGGTCGGCATTTCCTCCGGCGCGGCGCTCCACGCAGCAGTTGAGCTGGCCAAGCGTCCGGAAAATGAGGGCAAGACCATCGTCGTCCTCTTCCCCGATACCGGCGACCGCTACCTCTCTACCCCGCTGTTCGCGGATTGATCCTGCATGATGTGCCAAGCCCCGGCTTCCATTTTGAACGGAAGCCGGGGCTATCATTTTATCCTGTGATATCCTCATACAGCGCCCACATGGCGTCGACGGTGCATTCGGAGAAGCGGTTCTGGGCGGCAAGCTCCGTGCCGTAGCTGTCCAGGAGCATCGGGCGGTAGGTGTACCAGCCAGTGTTCTCATTGCGGAGAATGACGTTGATGGTCGGCTTGAGGTCGTATTCCGATACGTGCGTTCCGTCCGCGTCCTTGACGATGGTGACGCTGGCCATGCCGCCGAGGAGGTTCATTTTCTCCTTCTGGTGCGACAGGAAGTTTCCGAGACTGTAATAGACCGGCACGTCGCGGCCGTCGGATGCCGTAAGCAGCTCGACCGGCTGGAGCGTGTGCGTGTGACCGCCGATGATGAGATCCGCGCCCGCGTCCGCCATTGCCTGCGCCCAGGTGAGCTGGTCGTTGTCCGGACTGAAGGTGTCCTCCGTGCCCCAGTGCGGGAAGACGATGACGAAATCCGCCGCCTGCTTTGCCTGCTCGATGCGGCCGCAGACCGTTTCCTGACTGGAAAGCATATCGATCATCCAGCGCTTTTCGGGCATGGAGTTGTTGAGGCCGTAAGTGAAGTTCAGCATGGCGATGCGGATGCCGTTTTTCTCGACGATGGAGATCGCCTCGGCATCAGCCTCCGTGTCATGGATGCCGAGCGTGGTGATCTCCGGATATGTCTCGTGGAAATAGGACAGCGTATCCGTGATGCCGGTTTCCTTTTTGTCAAAGCAGTGGTTGCTGGCGAAGGTCACGACGTTGAAGCCCGTATCGGCCAGCGCGTCGGCGACCTCGATGGGCGAACCGAAGACCGGATAGCTTTCGATCAGCTCACGGTCCTTGACGAGGATCGTCTCCTGATTGATGCAGGCCAGATCATACTGCCGGACGGTGGGGCGGATATCGTCGAAGAACGACGTGAAATCATAGCCGCCCTCCGGCGTCTGCGCGGACCAGTAGACGCAGTTGTGGATCAGATCGTCTCCCAGCGCCATGAGCGTCACGCGGGACTCTGCTGTCTGCTCTGCAGGCTGCTGTGCGGGCTGCTCCTGCGGCTCCGGCTCCTGTACCACCGGTTCAGCCTGTACAGTCGGTTCTTTGGCAGGTGTGGAACTTGCCTCGGCGGCAGCCCTTGCGTCGGACATACGCGGCGTGAACGCCGCCTGCACGACCCACATCCCGCCGAAAACGACGGCGGCAAGCAGAAGCAGGATCAGGATCAGGCCCAGCGCAACGGAGGGCTTTTTGTTCGGGGCTGCGGACATGGTGCGCACATCCTTTCGGTGAAATTTACTGAAAGCATCGGTTCCTCAGGAAATGATGCCGTATTCCGCCTTGACGGTCAGAATGCGCAGAACGCTCTCGTCAATACGGGCCTGCGAAAGCGTGCCGTCGGCGACGGCGGCCTTGACGGCGTCGAACGCGGCCTGCAGATCGGACGGCATGAGGATCATGTCGCATCCGGCGGCAAGGGCCTTGACGGCGGCATCGCCTGCGGAATAATGGTCGGTGATGGAGGCCATGGAGTGCGAGTCGGTGATGATGACGTTCTGATAGTCCAGCTTGTCGCGCAGGATATCCGTCACGATGGATGCGCTCAGATCGGCGGGCGTATCGCTGCCGGTGACATTCGGGTAGGACAGGTGCGAGACCATGACGAACGGGACGCTCCCCTCCGAGGCGATGATGGACTGGAACGGGACAAGGTCACAGCCTTCCAGCTCACTGAGGGTCTTTTCGACGATCGACGTGCCGTTGTGATCGTCGACGGTGGCGCTGCCGTAGCCGGGGAAGTGCTTGAGGCATGAGACAATGCCCTCGGCGCGCAGGCTCTTGACGATCACACCGGCCAGCGACGCGCACAGCTCCGGATCAGAGCCGAACGAGCGGCTGCCGATGACGCTGTCCGCACCCTGCGCAACGTCCGCGACCGGGGCAAAGTCCAGATTGAAGCCCAGCGCGTGCAGGCTGCCGCCGATGTCCTGCCCGGCGGCATAGGCCGCTGCGGGATCCTGCTGCTTGCCGAGCGAACGCATATCGCCGACGGACGGCACGCCCATGTCCGGGTTGCTGCCGACGCGGCTGACGGTGCCGCCCTCCTCGTCAACGCCGAGGAAGAGCGGAATTTTTGCGTAGGACTGCGTGTTTTCCAGCAGCGCGACGGTCTGTTCGCGGTTTTCAAGGTTTTTCGCGAAATACACGATGCCGCCGACCGGGTACTGCTCCAGCGCTTTCTTTGTCGTCTCCCCCGCTACGGTGGCGGTGTTGACGTTTGTGATGGCCTCCGGCGTTACGAAGAACAGCTGCCAGATTTTTTCCTCGTCCGTCATGGTATCGAGAAGCGCCTGCGCCGTCTGCTGTGCGGCGGAGGCTTCCGGAGCGTCCGGCGTCAGCGGGTCTGTTTCATTCTGATCATCCGTACCCGGCTGTGGCTGCTCGTCCGGCGTCTCCGGCTGGGCGGCCTGGCCGGGAAGCTCGCCCTCGTAGGGCGCTTCGCGCTCCGGCTCTACGGTCGTCGGTTCGTTGGAAAACACGCCGTCCGTCTGGATGGTCTCGGCCTGCTCGGGCTTCTGCTTTTCCGGGAGCGTCTTCCACAGAAGAACTCCGACACCGGCCAGCAGCGCGATGCAGAACAGAACGGCGAGCATGGCGGGTAATTTACTGCGGGAATGTTCCATAGCGTCGATCCCTCACTTGTGATAGAGCGTGTGCGACTGATAGACCGGCTCGAACGTAACGTTCATGCCGAGGCGCTTGAACATCCCCTCGTCGACCGAGGAGAGAATGACGGACGAATGCACCTGACTGCCGCGCAGGGAGGCCAGCGCCTCCATGGCAAGCTCGGCGGTCGGATTCGTCACGGCGCTGATGGACAGCGCGATGAGGATCTCGTCCGTGTGCAGGCGGGGGTTGGAATTGCCCAGATGCTCGATCTTCAGGTGCTGGATGGGAGCGAGGACCATCGGAGAAATGAGGTTCACGCGATCGTCGATCCCGGCGGAAAGCTTGATCGCGTTCAGAAGCGCGGCGCACGACGCGCCCATCAGGCCGGAGGTCTTGCCGGTGACGAGCCGCCCGTCCGGCAGCTCGATCGCTGCGGCAGGCGCGCCCGTCTCGGCAG
>OODL01000933.1_pt1 | contig 29827 bp, 24 predicted proteins | sample 1671181 | NCBI WGS metagenome assembly OODL01 (sample SAMN06348130, study PRJEB24527) | human gut metagenome | biome: human gut; feature: ankylosing spondylitis patient; material: feces | host: Homo sapiens | place: China | collected 2015-10 | reverse complement strand
AGTCCGCAAAAGCGGTCTCCTCCTGTCCCGGCCCCGCGCTTTGTGCACACCGGGCCAGAATGTCCCACAGGTGCAGCATAAGCGCTGCACTTGCATAGAGGCTGCCGTTGTTCCACGCAAGCCCCCGCTGGGTCAGATGGCGCGCCGTGTCGAATCGCTCGGACTCCAGCGCCCGCTGCGCGCACTGCGCCGCGGCCATGGCCAGCGCCAGCGCCTGCTCGTCGTCCGGCGCGTGCTCCGGCGCAAGCTCAAGACAGGCGGCATACTCGCCGCTTTTCAGAAGTTCCCGCAGCCGCTGCGTGCGCCCGGCCTCCGCCTCCTCCTGCTCGTCCGCCAGCAGCCACGAGAGCCGGACGTTCAGCACCGACGCCAGATATTCCAGCGTCCCGACCGACGGCGAAGCCAGATCATTTTCGATCTGCGAGAGCATATTGCGCGTGATGCGGTCCCCCACGACCTGCGACTGCGTCATGCCGCGTGCAAGCCGCGTCTGCTTGAGCTTCTGTCCGAGCGTCATAGTACTGCCTCCTGCGTAAATGTCATTTACTCTGCATACATTCTATCATATTGCGCATCTGCCCGCAAGCGGCATCGCATAAACGATTGATTTTCCGCGCCCGCATGGTAAAATAGAGGTATCTGAACGAAAAGGATGGGCTTTGCCATGCAGCGACTTCTGATCCGCAATATCAAAACCCTCGTCTCCTGCGACGAGCAGGATACCGTATATGAAAATGTCGACCTCTACGCCGAGAACGGCATCATCCGCGCCATCGGCCCGAAGCTTGACCGGCAGGCCGACGAGGTGCTGGACGCCAGCCATATGCTGTGCTATCCGGGCCTTGTCAACACGCACCATCATCTGTACCAGCAGTTTTCCCGCAATCTGCCGCAGGTGCAGAACATGGAGCTGTTCGACTGGCTGAAAACGCTCTATGAGATCTGGAAAAATCTAGACGCGGAGGTCATCCGCCTGTCGAGCCTGACGGGCATGGGCGAACTCATGAAGCACGGCTGCACGACCTGCTTTGACCACCACTATGTCTTCCCGGTCGGCGCGGGCGATCTGATCGGGACGCAGTTCGAGGCCGCGTCGGAGCTTGGTATGCGGATGCACTGCTCACGCGGCTCCATGGATCTGTCCGTCAAGGACGGCGGCCTGCCGCCCGACTCCGTTGTGCAGACGGTCGACGAGATCATGGCCGACTCCGCCCGCCTCATTGAAACATACCATGACGCGTCGTTCGGCTCCATGCGGCAGGTCGCGCTTGCACCGTGTTCGCCGTTCTCCGTCTCGGCGGAGCTTCTGCGGCAGAGCGCCATCCTCGCGCGGCAGTACCATGTCCGCCTGCACACGCACCTGTGTGAGACAAAGGACGAGGAAGCCTATATGCTCGAACGCGAGGGGATGCGCCCGCTGGCGTTCATGCAGACGCTCGGCTGGGTCGGCCCGGATGTGTGGTACGCGCACGGCATTCATTTTAATGACGAGGAGCTGAAGCTTCTGGTCGAAACCGGCACCGGCGTGTGCCACTGCCCGGCAAGCAACATGAAGCTCTCCTCCGGCATCGCGCGCATCCCGGATATGCTGAAGCTTGGCGTGCCGGTCGGCCTCGGCGTCGACGGCTCGGCCTCCAACGACGGCTCGAGCCTTATGGAGGAGCTGCGCACGGCGTTTTTGCTGCACCGGCTCAATTCCAGCCGCGAAGCGCCCTCGGGCTACGATGTTCTGAAGATCGCCACGCGCGGCAGTGCGCGGCTGCTCGGCCGCAGTGACATCGGCAGTCTTGCCGCCGGCAAGTGCTGCGACCTGTTTTTGATCGACAGCCGCCGGATGGAGCTCGTCGGGGCCTGCTATGACCCGAAATCCGTCCTTGCCACCGTCGGTGTGCGCGGCCCGGTCGATTACACGGTCGTAAACGGCAAAATCACCGTCCGCGAGGGCCGTCTTGCCAGCGTCGACGAGGAAAAACTCGCCCGCGACGCGCAGGCAAAATGCACGGAGTATCTGGAAAAATAGAAGGAAAGCGGTATATCCTCCCTGCCGTGTGCAAATGCTACGGCAGGGAGGCGTTTTTTATGCTGATTTCACTCATTCGCGCCGTGGTCTTATATCTGGCGCTGATCCTCGTCGTCCGGCTCATGGGCAAGCGGCAGCTGGGCGAGATGGAGCCGATGGAGTTCGTTGTGACGATGCTGATCGCGAATCTGGCCGCTGTGCCGATGCAGGAGACGGGCACGCCGCTTTTGGCGGGCCTGCTGCCGATTTTGGTCGTGTTGAGCGTGGAGCTGGTTTTGTCCGTGCTGACATACCGGAGCGTGGGCATGCGGCGGTTCCTGTGCGGCAAACCAGTTATTTTGATCGAAAACGGGCGGCTCTTGCAGCAGAATCTTAAAAAAACGCGCGTCAATACGGATGAACTGGCAGAATATCTGCGCATTCAGGGCGTGACGGACCTTTCGCAGGTGCAGTACGCCATTCTGGAGACGAGCGGCGCGATTTCGACGTTCCTGTATCCGAAATACGAACCAGCGCCCGCAAAGGACGCCGGCGTGCAGGTAAGCGGGCGGAAGCTGCCCATTACCGTCATTGCCTCCGGGCGGCTCATGCGGCAGAATCTGCCGCTTCTGGGCCGGGACGAAGCGTGGGTACAGGAGATCTTGAAAAATTACAACTGCCGCGTGCAGGACGTGTATCTGCTCACGAGCGAGCCGGACGGCAAGCTGTATTTTGCCGCCATGCGGGAGGATGAGGCATGAAGCATATTCTGATCGCGTGTCTTGTGTTTGCACTGTGTCTGGCCGTGGGGCTGTTTTCGCTTTTTTATGTGCGTGCGTCCGGCGAGGAAACGGTCACGCTTCTGGAGCGCTCCATCCGGCAGGCGGAGGAAGAACAATATACCGCGGCAGCGGAGTCTCTGCGGCAGGCAAAGCAGCTCTGGGAGGGCCGCGAGACAGTCCTCGGCATTTTCCTGCACCACGAGGAGGTCGACGAAATTCTGGCCCTGTTCGCGCAGCTCGAGGCGTTTATCAAGCTGGAAGATCTGGACGATTACCTCGCCGCCTGCGGCGAACTCACCGCCCGCCTCGAGCACGTCCGCCGCATGGAGCTGCCGACGGTGGAGAATGTGATGTAGGCACGCTCCCGCGCCGGTGCTTTCCTGAAAAAAACGCCCCGCTGTTCAGCGGGGCGAAGCGTTTTATCGCTCTTCGAGAATTTTGTTCAGCTCGCGCATGAAGCTGTCGATGTCCTTGAATTGGCGGTAGACCGACGCAAAACGGACATAGGCGACCTCGTCAAGCGGCTTGAGGCGTTCCATGACCAGTTCTCCGATCTTTTCGGTGGAAATTTCCCGGTCAAGCGAGTTCTGGATGGCCTGCTCGATCTCATCGGTGGCCCTTTCCAGCTCAGCCAGCGGCACGGGGCGCTTTTCGCACGCGCGGAGCATACCATTCAAAATCTTGTTGCGGTCGAACTGCTGCCGGCTGCTGTCGCGCTTGATGACGACGATGGGCAGGCTTTCGACCGTCTCATAGGTGGTAAACCGCTTCTGGCATTGCAGGCATTCGCGGCGGCGGCGAATGCTCACCCCGTCGTCCGAGTGACGGGAATCGACGACCTTACTCTCCTGATAGCCGCAGTACGGGCACTTCATGGCAAAAACTCCTCTCTTCATCCGGCGGACGCGCATCTTGCGCTTCTGCCCATTTTCTGTTATGATTGTAGCAAAAAAGAGAGGCCTTGTCTACTTCTTTCTACAGCCAGTCCTGGATCACATCGTTCAGCGAATCCGGCGTGACGGCGAAGTAGGCCAGCTGGTCGATGAGCGTGAAGATGCTGGTCCCGCGCATGGTGATGCGCGGGATGCCGGCGTAGCACTGCGCCTCGCCGGTCTGCGCGAGGATCTCCACGCCATAGCACTCGGCGCAGCCGCCCAGCACGCTGTCGTTGATCAGATAGTATTCCAGATGCAGCGGCGTGCCCTCCTGTGTCTTGACGTCCTTTGTGTGAATCAGACTCTTATTTCTCATGGTGTTCTCCCTCCCGGGAATATTGAACCATAACTTCTGCGATTCGAAAACCAAAAAATTTCGCATGATTCGACAAAAGCATTGTGATTTTTGATGATCTTTACAGAAAGATCATCCGCGTTTTGGGGAACCTGTGCAGGCCGGGACAGATTTTTGTCGAAAACTTTCGGGTATAGGAGGCGGCGGATGAAACTGAAAAAACAGCTCGAACAGCTGCTTGCGCGCGTCGCGGCCATGCAGATCCCGATTTACGCCGGCAACGCCTCGTTTTTCCTGCTGCTGTCGGTGTTTCCGATCGTGAGCCTGCTTTTGTCGCTGCTCCCGTATACACCGCTGACGATCGAGCATTTGCTCGGCCTCTGCGCGCAGCTTGCGCCGGAGTGGCTGCTGCGGCTGCTGGAATATTTTATCCGGACGCTCTACGGCTCAAGCTCGGCGGCGATCATCTCGGCCAGCGCCGTGCTGACGCTCTGGTCGGCCTCAAAGGGGATGCTGAGTCTTCTTTACGGGCTTGACGCCGTGCTGGAGGTGCGCGAGACGCGCAGGTACCTGCACCGGCGGCTGCTGTGCGTTTTATATACGGTCGGGATGCTGCTGGCGCTTTTGCTGACGCTGGGGCTTTATGTCGGCGGACAGGCGCTGCTGGCGTTTCTGCTGGCACGGGGCTTTTCCTTTGCCGCCGTGCTTGAGCCGATCCTGCGGAATTTGCATCTGTATTCATTCGTGCTGCTGACGGCGCTGTTTACGGGCGTGTTTCTGGCTCTGCCGGACAAGCGGCAGCGGTTCGTTCACGTTCTGCCCGGCGCGGCGGGCGCCGCCTGCGCGTGGGTGATCTATTCGGAGATCTATTCGTGGTACGTCAACCACATCGCCAAAGCCTCAGCGCTCTATGGGAGCCTGTCCGTGCTGCTTCTGATGCTTTTGTGGCTGTACGCGTGTATTTCCATTCTGTTTTACGGCGCGCTGCTCAATCACGCGCTGTTCGACTGGAAGGAAGAGAAGGAGAAGCCGGAATGTTCGGATACGTGATCGCCGACCTTGCGCGGCTGGACGAAGGGCAGCAGACGCGCTACAAGAGCTTCTACTGCGGGCTGTGCCGCGCGCTGTACCGCGGCTACGGGCCGGTCCCGGCGCTGGCGTTAACCTATGATATGGCGTTTCTGACGCTGTTTCTGTCCGCGCTCTACGAACCGGCGGAGCAGTCGGGCGCGTCGCGCTGCCTGCGCCATCCGGCGCAGGCGCAGAGCTGGACGCAGACGGCATTCACCGGCTACGCGGCGGCAATGAACTGCCTGCTGGCCTATGAGAACCGCCGGGACGACTGGCACGACGATCAAAAGCTTTCCGCGGCAGCCGCCGCAGGGCTTCTCGGCCCCGGCGCGAAGCGGGCCGCCGCGCAGTATCCGGAAAAGGCCGCCGCCATCCGTGCCGCGCTTCAGACCATCACGCAGGCAGAGGAAGACCGCACGGCTTATTCCGAAGCGCCCGCCAACGCGTTTGGAGAACTGATGGCGGAGCTGTTTACAGTGAAAGCAGATCGCTGGACGCCGGTTCTGCGGCAGTTTGGCCGGAGTCTCGGCAAGCTGATCTATTTTATGGACGCGGCCTGCGATCTGGAAGAGGATCGGAAAAAGGGCCAGTATAACCCGCTGGCGCTGCTGGGCGTACAGAGCGGCGCGGACTTCCGCCCGCAGCTGACGCTTCTGGCGGGCGACGCGGCGGAGGCGTTTGAGCGCCTGCCCATCGTGCAGGATGCAGCGATATTACAGAACATTCTATATTCCGGCGTCTGGACGCGCTTTGAGGCGGCGTTCCGGACGAAGCAGGAGGAACCAACATGATCGACGATCCCTACAGCGTGCTCGGCCTGACGCCGGACGCGAGCGACGAGGAGGTCAAGCGCGCCTACCGCGCGCTGGCGAAGAAATACCACCCGGACATGAATCCGGGCGACCAGCACGCGGCGGAGATGATGAACCGCATTAACGCCGCCTATGACCAGATCAAAAACCCGCAGCCGCGCATAAATACGCAGCAGCGAAGCTATCAGGCAGACCCCTTTGCGGGCTGGTACCGGCAGAGCTATCAGGGCGCGTGGTCGGAGGCCGACCCGATGGAGTCCGCGCGGCGGTACATCTTTGTGCAGGAATACGAGCGGGCGCTGCGGACGCTGAACGCCGTGCCCGAATCGCAGCGCACGGCGCAGTGGTATTATCTCGCCGCCGTCGCGAATACAAACCTCGGCAACCGCGTGCTCGGCTATGAGCAGATCACCAGAGCCTGCGCCATGGACCCGGCGAACGCGGAATACGCCGCCGCCCGCGACCAGATCGGCCGAAGCGGCACGGTCTACCACAGCCGTCAGTCCGGCTTCGGCTTCGACAACATCGACCTGAGCCGCGCCTGCTGCGGCATCTGCGCCGCAATGTCCTGCCTCTCCGGCCGCTGCCCGACCATCCTGTGGTGCTGAGAGAAAGGCTGTTCTTTTGTGGCGGGGTGTGCTATAATAAATTAAATGCCCATCAATGCAAGAACACTTTTCGGTTTTCTTGGCTCTTTCCCGCGAAATTTGAAGCAGCTCAATACTTCCGACGCTGTTCTTAAAGCCGTTGTAGGGGTTGATGCCGGTCACAGCCGTTCGCGGCGAAGGAGCGTTACGGATGTGGGTCTGCCGCTTGCCGGTACACATCGGCCCGGCAGGATGCACCGGTTTTACTGAAATCCTCGGCGAATTCGTAACTTCTCATTGGGCCGACAGAGTCGTCGGCCCCTACGTCAAGGCTTTACTCTCCCCGTATCTCCGTAGTGGCGGACGACTCTGTCCGCCCGCAGCACGCACCAAACCGTAACCAGCGCCCCCTTTTTTCATTATTTTCCAGTAAACGGAGAAGAATGGGCCGCCGGAGGCACACCGGAACGCCCCTTTCACAAAACACACCGCCCGCGTTCGATGGAACTGAACGCGGGCGGCAGCTTTTACAGTCTCTGATTTTTCGCCAGCTGGCGGTTTTTGTAGGCGGGGTCGCCGGTGACCTCGCGCAGGACGGTGATCTCGGGCGGCGCGGTAAGCACGGGGGCATTTTCCGGCAATGCGGCACGCATGATGGCCCGATCCTGCGAGAACGGGTAGACATCAATCTCGAACCGGCAGCCGTTATATACGAAGCGGTACTTCGTCTTGTGGACGGTGTGCAGGCTCGTGTCTCCCTCCATGAGATAACGGATGTATTCCTTTTCGGAGATCGGCTTTTCCGTCTCCCACTGGCCGGAGCCGGTCGTGCGCTTTTCCGTGTAGAAATAGAGATAATCTCCGCCGTTTTTCTGCTGGCGGACGCGGCGGACGATGTTGGGGTTGGCGCGGGTCAGATAGGTCTGCATCATGTCGATGCTGGCGGCGTGATACGTCTGCTCGAGCGTCTGGAGCGTGGGCAGCGCGATGAGATACTTGTGCCAGACCTCCTGCTGCGTGGGCCTGCCGAGCGCTTCATAGACGGCGCGCAGGCCGCGCGCGATCTTGTCCTCAAAATCGACGGAATTGTCGATCACGTGCAGATTCGGGTGCGCACGCCATGCGCGCAGCGTCAGATCGTCCTTTTCCCGCGCAAGCTCCAGCGGCTCGTAGCGCGCCTCGTTGCCGAAATTATAGGCAAACTCCGCGCCCTTGGCGCAGGAGACGAGGTGCAGGACGGTATCGTAGTGGGAAAGCGCCTGCTGCTCGGTCAGGCCGAAGCGCGCGAGCACCTGCCGGAACTCCTCGTCGGAGATATAGGCCTTGTCATCGAAGAGCGCACGGTCGTACAGCACGATGACGTGCTCCTCCGGCACCATCTGTGCCGCCTTGAGCGCCAGCTGCTCCTTGTGCAGCTGGTCGGAAACGACAAAATCCTGAAAATCCAGCATGGACACGCACCCGCCGAAGGGCTTGATGCCGAAGCCGGAGATCAGCTCCGTCGCAGTTTCAGGGATGGTAATGACCTTCCAGCCCTCGTCCTGCTTGAATTCCTTGAGAATGAGGCTGATAAGCGTCGTCTTGCCCGCGGCCCGCCAGTCAGCACGATCCGCGTGATCTGTTTTGCCAAAAGGACCGCTCCTTTTCCTGTCAGGGAACCTCTGATCCGATGTCTTGGGCCAAAATCTCTCGCCGAATGCTCTCGGTCATTGAATCAGAGCTTCCCTATAGTTTTTTCGATTTAATAGTACCATCGTTCTGCGGCAAAAGCAAGAAAAAGTATTTTCGGCCAGCCGTTCATGGATTATTCAAGCAAAACAGAAAACAGTATGCCATAATATACATTTAGAAAAAATACAGGAGGGGTTCTGTGTGCAGAATTTTGTGTTGTTCGATCATGTCTGCAAGACCTACCGGATGGGCGATGTGTGCATCGACGCGCTGAAGGATGCCTCGTTTACAATCGCGGAGGGGGAGATCTGCGTGATCGTCGGGCAGTCCGGCGCGGGCAAGACGACGCTTTTAAACATTCTCGGAGGCATGGACCGGCTGACGAGCGGCCATGTGCTGCTGGCGGGCGAGGATGTGTCGGGGTTTGACCGTAGGCAGCTGACGGCCTACCGCCGCCATGAGGTCGGCTTTGTGTTCCAGTTCTATAATCTGCTGCCCAATATGACGGCGCTGGAAAACGTGCAGATCGCGGGCCAGCTTTGTAAAAATCCCATCCCGGCAGACGAAGTTCTGCGGCAGGTCGGCCTCGGCGAGCGGATGCAGAATTTCCCCGCCCAGCTCTCCGGCGGCGAGCAGCAGCGCGTGGCCATCGCGCGGGCGCTGGCCAAACGGCCGCAGTTGCTGCTGTGCGACGAGCCGACCGGTGCGCTTGACTACCAGACCGGCAAGCAGATCCTTGCGCTTTTGCAGAAGCAGAGCCGGGAAAACGGCATGACCGTCGTGATTATTACGCACAATTCCGCCCTGACCGCCATGGCCGACCGCGTCATCCGCGTCAGAAGCGGCCAGATCACCGACGTGCGGCAAAACGCAGCGCCCGTGCCGGTGGAAAGCATCGAATGGTGACGGGTATGCTGAAACTGACAATGCGCCAGATCCGCAGCAGTCTCACCCGGTTTCTGGCGATCGCGGCGATCGTCGCGCTGGGCGTGGGATTTTTCTGCGGCCTGCGGCTGACAAAGACCGCAATGGTACATACGCTTGACGACTATGCCGAGGCGCACCGGATGTATGATTTCCGCCTCGTCAGCACGGTCGGCTTTGACGAGACAGATGCGGTGGCCCTTGCCGCCGACACGCGTATCGCTGCCTGCGAAGGAGAAAAGAGTGCGGACGCGCTGGCCTCCGTCGCAGATGGGGCGGCGAAGCCGTGCAGATTTTTGTCGCTGCCTGAGCAGATCGACCTGCCGGGCTTAAAATGTGGAAGATTTCCGCAGACGGCGGAGGAATGTCTGGCTGACGGGCTGCTGTATTCCGAAAAGGATCTCGGAAAAACAGTCGTTCTGACGGAAGAGAACGACGAAGATACGCTGGACGGCTTCAACCGCCGGGAATTTACCATCGTCGGAATCGCCAAGAGCGTCTTATACATCAATTATGAGCGCGGCGGCACCTCCATCGGCAGCGGAACGCTTTCGTCGTTCGTGTACATTCTGCCGGAGGCGTTTGCACTGGATTATGAGACGTCGCTCTATCTGCGGCTGGCTGGTCGACAGGGCGAGGTCTATTCCGACGAATATACCGCCTGCATTGACGCTGCTGAGCCGTGGGTCACGCAGCTTGCCGAGAGCGCGGCTTATGGGCGCAGCGATCGCCTCTATGAAGAGGCCGAGCAGACGCTCTCCGACGCGCGTGAAACGCTGGATGAAAAGCAGCAGGAGTTGGCCGATGCAAAGCAGGAGCTTGCCGACGCGAAGCAGGAGCTGGAAGACGCGCATCAGGCGTATGCTGACGGCGTTGTTTCTCTGGCCGACGCAAAGCAGGAGGCGGAGCAGGAACTGGCCGACGCATACCAGAAGCTGGTGGATGGGCAACGGACGATCGAGGAAAATGAACAGAAGCTGGCCGATGGCGAACAGGAGCTGGCAGACGGCGAAAAAAAGCTGGCAGACGCGAAGCAGACCTATGAGGAAAACGCCGCCAAATTTGAAAAAGAAAAGAAACAGGCCGAGAACGAGATAAGCTTCGCTTTCGCGAAGCTCCAGAAAGCACGCGAAACGCTTGCCGAGCAGCAGCAGCAGTTAGACGCGCAGAAAGCCGCGCTCGACAAACAGGAGGCGCAGATAGACGCTGCGGTTTCCGCAGGAGCGATGTCGCCGGAGGCGGCGGAGGCGGCCAAAGCGCAGATCGCGGCGGCGCGTGGGCAGCTTGCAGCGGCGCAGGCGCAGCTGGACGAGGGCAAGAACGCTCTGGCCGACAATGAGAATCAGCTGGATCTGGCGGCAGACGCGGCGAACGAGGCGTTCGCGGAAAACCAGAAAAAGCTGGACGAGGCGAAAAAAACGCTGGAAGAAAAGCAGCAGGAACTGGAAGATGCGAAGCAGGAGCTGGAAGATGGCCGGCAGGAGCTGGAAGACGCAAAACAGGAACTCAAAGACGGCTGGGCGGATTATTACACAGGTAAGGCCGAAGCAGAACAGAAGATCTCCGACGCCGAGCAGGAGCTGGCTGACGCAAAGCAGGAGATCACAGACGGCGATCAGAAGCTGGCCGACGCCGAGCAGGAGCTGGCCGACGGTGAACAAAAGCTGGCCGACGCCGAGCAGGACTACCGCGACGGCGAGGACGAACTGGAAAAGCTCGAAAACCCGGATGTATTCGTATTGGACCGCAGCAGCAACGTCGGCTACGCCTGCTTTGAGAGCGATTCCGATATCGTGCGCGGCGTGTCACGGGTGTTCCCGCTGTTTTTCTTCGCCGTGGCCGCGCTGGTCTGCATCACGACCATGACCCGCATGGTCGACGAGCAGCGGACGCAGGCGGGCGTTTTAAAGGCGCTGGGGTATTCCAACGGCGCGATCTTGTCCCAATACTTCCTCTATGCCGGGATCGCCTCGGTTCTCGGCTGTGTGCTCGGCATCGCGGCAGGTTCGTATTTCCTGCCGAAGATGATCTGGCACGCGTATAATATCATGTACGGCTTTACCGGCATTCTGTATGCCTTTGACTGGCCGCTGGCGCTCGTCTCGTCGGGCGCGTATCTGCTGTGTGCGCTCGGCACAACGTGGTACGTCGTACACGCCGAACTGCAGAAGCCGGCAGCGGAGTTGATCCGCCCCAGAGCGCCGAAGGCGGGCAAGCGTATTTTGCTTGAACGCCTCCCGCTGATCTGGGACCGACTCCCCTTCCTGCATAAAGTCTCCATCCGGAACATTCTGCGCTTTAAAAAGCGCATGGTCATGATGATGATTGGCATCGGCGGCTGCACGGCGCTGCTCATCACGGGCTTCGGCATTCAGGACTCCATCAGCAGCGTCGTCGACTATCAATACGACGAGATCACCCGCTATGACGCCGCCGTGACCTTCCAGCACGCGCTGAGCGGCAGCGAACGCGAGGACTTCCTCGCCGTCTGCGAGAAAAGCGGCGCGGAGGGCTGTCTGTTTGTCGCGGAAAAAAGTCTGGACGCTTCTGCCGGCGGCACGGTCAAGACCACAAACGTCGTCTGCCCGGAATCGGGCAGCGTGGACGGCTTTATCGACCTGCACACGCAGGAGAAAACGCCGATCCCCTACCCGCAGGACGGCGGCTGCATCATCAGCCGGGGCCTTGCGCAGGCGCTGCGCCTGTCGGCGGGCGATACCATCATCCTGCAGACGGGCGATATGCGCCGGACGGAGCTGACCGTCGAGGCTGTGTTTGAAAACTATGTTTATAATTACGTCTATCTGACGCAGACTACCTGGCAGGACGTCTTCGGTGAAGCGCCCGGATACGAGGCCGCATGGGTCAATTATCAGACGGACGAGGACGCGCAGGCGGCCTCCGCAGCGCTCACGGGTGCGAAAAACGCGGCGGCTGTCACCCTCAGCCGCGATTTCCGCAGCCGTGTGGCGACGATGATGCAGAGCCTGCAATATATCGTGCTGGTCGTCGTGCTGGGCGCGGCAGCGCTGGCATTCATCGTGCTGTATAACCTCACGAACATCAACATCACCGAACGCGAACGAGAGATCGCGACCATCAAGGTGCTTGGCTTCTACGACGGCGAGACGAACCGCTACGTCTTCCGCGAGAACATCATCCTGACCGTCCTCGGCGCGCTTGTGGGCCTTCCAATGGGAAAGCTGCTGCACGCGTATGTCATGGGACAGATCAAGATCGATCTCATGTGCTTCGATGTGCGCGTCGCGCCGCTGAGCTATCTCATCTCGGCCGCGCTGACGCTGGTGTTCGGTCTGCTTGTCAATCTTGCCCTGCGGCGGAAGATCCGCACAATCGATATGTCGCAGGCGCTCAAATCCATTGAATAGCAGAAGAAAGAGAAGAAACAACCCATGAAAAAACTGCTTGTTTACCTGCGGCCCTACCGCCTGCAGGCGATCCTGGCCCCGTGCTTCAAGCTGCTCGAGGCCGCGTTTGAGCTGCTCGTGCCGCTCATCATGGCGGATATCATCGACGTCGGCATTTCGTCCGGCGATACGGCGTATATCCTGAAAAAATGCCTTGTGCTGGTCGGACTCGGCCTGTGCGGCTTTGCCAGCGCCACGTGCGCGCAGTATTTTTCCGCCAAGGCCGCGACCGGCGCGACGGGCAGCCTGCGCCGTGCGCTTTTTGCGCACATCCAGTCGCTGTCCTACGCCGAGCTTGACCGGCTCGGCGCGGCCACGCTCGTCACGCGCATGACGAGCGACATGAATCAGGTGCAGACAGGCCTCAATCTGACGCTCCGCCTGCTGCTGCGTTCGCCCATCGTGGTTTTCGGCGCGATGCTCATGGCCTTTACCATCGACACAAAGTCGGCGCTTATCTTCGCCGTGGCCATCCCGGTGCTCTTTGCCGTTGTGTTTGCCATCATGCTCAGCTGCATTCCGCTCTACCGGCGCGTGCAGACGAAGCTCGACGGCGTGACCGGTGCGGCGCAGGAAAATCTGTCCGGCGTGCGCGTCATCCGCGCCTTTACCCGTGAACAGACAGAAACGGAAAGCTTCGCAGAAAAGACCGGAGATCTGTTTTCTGCACAGCAGTTCGTCGGAAAGCTTTCCGCGCTGCTCAATCCGCTGACGTATGTGATCATCAATCTGGCCATTGTCGCGATTTTGCGCGTGGGCGGCGTCCGCGTGAACGAGGGCGCGATCACGCAGGGCCAGCTGATCGCGCTTTATAACTATATGTCGCAGATCCTGGTCGAGCTGATCAAGTTTGCCAATCTGATCCTGAACATCACAAAATCCGCCGCCTGCGCGGGCCGCATTTCGCAGGTGCTGGACACGAAGTCCAGCATGGTGAGCGGCGCGGACGCGCTGCCGGACGGCGCGGGAGAGGCGGAGCTGGAATTCCGGCATGTCAGCTTCCGCTATCCGCAGGCAGGCGCGGATGCGCTGACCGATATCAGCTTCTGTGCCGCGCCCGGCGAGACGATTGGCGTGATCGGCGGCACAGGCTCCGGCAAATCGACGCTGGCAAATCTGATCCCCCGCTTCTATGACGCGACAGACGGACAGGTGCTCGTGCGGGGCAAGGATGTGAAAACGCTTCAATTGCAGGCGCTTCGGACGCGCATCGGCGTTGTGCCGCAGAAGGCGCTGCTCTTCTCCGGCACCATCCGGGGGAATCTTCACTGGGGCAATGCGGACGCGTCCGACGAGGCGCTCTGGGACGCACTGCGCGCAGCGCAGGCGGATGGCGTCGTGCAGGATAAGAAGGGCCAGCTGGACGCGGCGGTCGAGCCAGGCGGGCGCAATTTCTCCGGCGGCCAGCGCCAGCGGCTGACCATCGCCCGCGCGCTTGTACGCAGGCCCGAACTTCTCATTCTGGACGACAGTGCCTCCGCGCTGGACTTCGCGACGGACGCAGCGCTGCGCAAGGCGCTGTCGAAGCTTCCGTGGAAACCCACGGTCGTGCTGATCTCGCAGCGCGTGTCGTCTATCCGGCACGCAGACAAGATCGTTGTGCTCGACGACGGCCATATGGCCGGACTCGGCACGCATACACAGCTGCAGCAGACCTGCCCGGTCTATCAGGAAATCTGCCGGTCGCAGGAGAAGGGGGAGGCGAGTGCATCATGAAGCATGCATCCTCCTGGGCGCTGCGGCGCGTGTTAAAAAGCCTCGGGCGGTATCTGCCGCTGCTGCTTGCATCCTTGCTGCTGGCCGCGGCCAGCGTAGCGGGCACGCTCTATATCCCCATTCTGGTCGGCGACGCGATCGACCAGATCGTCGGCTCCGGACAGGTCGATTTTGCCGCCGTCAGTACGCTGGCGGTCAGAATCGCCGTGCTTGCCGGTCTGACGGCAATTTTGCAGTGGGTCATGACGGCCATTCACAACCGCGTCTGCTTCTGCGTGACGCGCGACGTGCGCCGTCAGGCGTTTTCCCACTTGCAGCGGCTGCCGCTTGCGTATCTGGACAGCCACCCCTCCGGCGACACGCTCAGCCGCATGATCGCCGACGTCGACCAGTTCGCAGACGGCCTGCTCATGGGCTTCACGCAGCTGTTTACCGGCGTTCTGACCATTGTGGGCACGCTCGGCTTCATGCTTTCGATCAGCTGGAAGATCACGCTCGTCGTCGTGCTGCTGACGCCGCTTTCGCTGCTGGTGGCAAAGTTCATCGCGGGGCATACCTATTCCATGTTCCAGCTGCAGTCCAAGGCACGCGGGGAGCAGACCGCCCTGATCAACGAGCAGCTGAGCGGCCAGCGCGTCGTGCAGGCTTTCTCGCACGAGGACGAGAGCCTGCGCCAGTTTGACGAGATCAACGACCGTCTGACGGCGGCGACCATGCGTGCGACGTTCTTTTCGTCCATGACGAACCCGTCCTCGCGCATCATTTACAATATTATTTATGCCTGCGTCGGCTTTACCGGCGCGCTCAGCGCCGTGGCAGGCGCGATCACGGTCGGCGGACTGTCGTGCTTCCTCAGCTATGCGAACCAGTACGCCAAGCCCTTCAACGAGATCACCGGCGTAGTCACGGAGCTTCAAAACGCGCTGGCCTGCGCCGCACGGGTCTTCGAGTTGATCGACGAGCCTGCCGAAACGCCTGACGCACTGGACGCGAAGAAGCTTGAAGCCGTCTCCGGCAGCGTAGAGCTGCAGAACGTCGCGTTCTCCTACACGCCGGAGCAGCATTTGATCGAAGATCTGAATCTCTCCGTAAAGCCCGGCCAGCGCATTGCCATCGTCGGCCCGACGGGCTGCGGCAAGACGACGCTCATCAATCTGCTCATGCGCTTTTATGACGTGAAGGACGGCTCCATTTCCGCCAGTACGGCATGGTGCTGCAGGATACGTGGCTCAAGACGGCCTCCGTGCGCGAGAACATCCGCCTTGCAAAGCCGGACGCAACGGATGCCGAGGTTGAAGCCGCCGCGCGCATGGCGCACGCGGATTCCTTCATCCGCCGTCTGCCGGAGGGCTATGACACGGTGCTGTCCGACACGGGCGGCGCGCTGTCCGCCGGACAGCGGCAGCTGCTGTGCATTGCGCGCGTGATGCTCTGCCTGCCGCCCATGCTCATTCTCGACGAAGCGACCAGCTCCATCGACACGCGCACCGAGGCGCATATCCAGCAGGCGTTCGACACCATGATGCAGGGCCGGACAAGCTTCGTCGTCGCCCACCGTCTGTCCACCATCCGCGAAGCGGACGTCATCCTCGTTATGAAGGACGGCTACATCATCGAACAGGGCCGCCATGAGGACCTGCTCGCCAAAAACGGCTTCTACGCCAATCTGTACCACAGTCAGTTCGAAGGGTAAACGCCCTCATCTCCTCCCCTTGCCGCCCGGCAAGGGGAGATTTTTCATACTAAGACGGATAGATTCCCCATTATCCGCGAAAACCGGCGAAAGTCAAACGCAGTTGGTAGGGGCGGGGCTCTGCTCCGCCCGGCAGGATGCCCTGAATCTTTGGAAAGCCTCGGCGAATCCGTATGCACGTGCGCATTCGGCTGTAGGGGGCCGATGCCTACATCGGCCCGCGCAGAATGTACCCGTTTTTACGGAACTCTGCGGCAAATTCGCATCTGCCAAATGGGCCGACAGCGTCGTCGTCCCCTGCACCGAAACCTCAATACCCCGTATCCTGTAGGGGCGGACGACTCTGTCCGCCCACAGAATGCACCGGTTCTTTCGAAACTCTTCGGCGAATTCGGAGCTTCCAAATGGGCCGAGTAGGCATCGGCCCGTACATACAAGTAGGAAACTGCATTCGTATCCGCCCGAGATTCCCGTTAAAACGAGTGCCCTCCGCCGGGCGGAGCAGAGCCCCGCCCCTACCGGCCCTGTTCGAGTGCCGGTCGTTCTCTGTGTAAATCTGATGTGTGCTGACCTTAAGTTGATGACATTGCCTTGAAAAGGGCGCCTTTTTGTGCGCAAAAAACGCCCCCGGCGTGAGCCGGGGGCGAGGGGTCGATATGCTTAGAACGTCAGGAAGCGGTGGAGCATGACGGCGACCTGAGCGCGGGTGGCGTTGCCCTTTGCGGAGAGGGTCGTCCTGCCGCCGGAGGTGACGCCGGTGATGATGCCGGTGCCGACAGCCCACTGCATTGCCGTGACGGCAAAGGAGCTGACCTGCGCCTGATCGGGATAGCCGCTCAGAGAACCGGTCACGGTCGGACTGCCTTCGTAGCGGTACAGGATAGCCGCGATCTGCTCACGGGTGACATTGCCGTTCGGGTCGAAGGTCGTGGCGGTCGCGCCGTTGACAATGCCCATGTTGGAGGCCCAGAGGACTGCGTTGTAGTAGTACTGGCCCTGCTTGTTGTCGGTGAACTTGTTGGTGATACCGGTAACGGTGGGCTCGCCTGCCGCACGGTAGAGGACCGTGACGAGCATGGCGCGGGTCATCTTGGCGCCCGGCCCGAAGAGCTTCGGGTTCTTGGTGTTGTTGCCCTTGATGATGTCGTTCATGTACATGAAGTCGACCGAGTTGGCCGCCCACTTGTAAGAACCGCTCACGTCGGTGAACTGACTGGAGGCCGTCTGCTGGTTGACCTTGAAGGACAGCGTGCCCTTCGTGCTGCCGTCGATGGTGTAGCTGACCTCGACGCTCTTGCTGTCGGCCAGCGGCAGGATATAGAGGTTATCCAGACTGCCGGAGCCAGAGAAGTAGAACTTCGTGCTGCCGAAATCCTTGCTGGTCAGCGCGGTGCAGCTCTTGATGCTGGTGTAGCTGGAATAGAGCTTGCCGCCGACGACACGGTCAATGGTGATGTAGGTGCTGCCGGTGGCGTTTTCCGGCGTCAGCTCACCCGCGATGCCCATGGAGCGGAAGGACGCGCCGGTGGAGTTCAGCGTGTGGGTGTCATTGACATAGACCACAAGCTGGCCGTTCATCTGACCGGACGAGCCGTTTGCCGTGAAGGGGATGGTCACGGTGTACTTCGACGTGGTGCTGCCCGCGATGAAGCAGACGTTTTTCAGCAGGTTCGAGCCGGTCGAGACGCTGTAGGCCTCGCTGCCGACCTTGCCGGAGCTGGTCGTGCTGCCCTTGTACAGTGCGCCGCGGGTATCGGAGTTCGTGCCGAAGGTCACGGTGCTCAGACCGGAGCCGTAGACGCGCTGGAAGTCGCTGACGATCATCTGCTGCTTTTCATTGGCGGAGATGTGGTATTCGACCGTGCTTGCGCTGGTCACGACATTGATCGTGCCGGTCGCGATCTGGGCGCTGCCGTCATAGGCGGCGTACCTGATGGTATGCGTGCCGGTGGTTCTCGTCGGACGGTAGACCATCTTGCTGACTTCGCTGGCAGAATACTTGGTCGTCGTGCTGACCGTGCCGGACATGGCGCTTGTGGTATAGAGCGTGCCGTTGGCCGGGGACTCAAAGGTAAAGGTGCTGGGCGTGACCTTCGCGGCGGTCTTGACTGCCGCGGCAAGCTTGCTGCCGTCGAGCAGGACATAGGTGTCGTTCTCGCCGAGCGTCAGGCTGACAGTGTCCGCCTCGGGGACAGTGACGGTGAACTTCACTTCGGCAGCATACTTTTTCGCGCCGATCGTCGTTTCAGCCTTGATGGTGACCTGACCGCCGGCCTTGGCCGTCGCGGTGATAGAGGGGCTGCTGTTGGTGCTGGTCTTGCTGGAGAGCTTGACGATGTTCTCGTCGCTCGAGGACCATATGATCGTATAGGTCTTGCCGGTCACATTGGTCAGCTTGCCGCTCACATACTCCTGCGGCGTGCCGGTGATGGTGAACGTCCCGCCGGCTTTTACCGTAGTCGGGTTGAAGACAATGTTGATGTGGTTCTCACCCGTGATGGTGATGATGGCCTTGCGTGTTTCGGCATACTTGCCGTCGTCGGTCGTGACGCGGCAGTAGAACACATAGGTTCCGGTACCGGTGATGTACTGCTTGAGATTGGACAGAACCGAACGGTAGTTCGTAAGCTTATCGGTAATTTTGTCTGTCTGAATTGCTTTATCCACACCGCCGGTCGTCTGGTCGCTGTTCATGTACCAGACCACGGATTTGATCTTGCCCGTCGAAACCGACGCTGTCATGGCCAGATCGGCAATGGTGTCCGTGATCTTATAGGCCGCGTTTGCGGGCTGCTCCGTAAAGGAAATGTCGGAGAAGGTCACCTTGCCTGTCGTCGTAACACCGCTGTCGTCAGGGTCGCTTCTGTTGTAGAAGAACTCCTTTGTGGCCGTTTTGAGTCCGTTAAGTGTATAGGTGAACGTATAGCCAGCCGCATCAGAACCATTTGCTTTTGCAGTTTTGACTGGCAATTCATAGATCATTACCTCGTCGGAGTAAATACTGGTTTGAATCTCGACCTTCGCCGATTCTTTCTTAAACAGAGCTTCGAGTTCTGTCTGGGTCATTTTTCCGACCGTTTCGCCGATACTCGGTTCTTCCGTGATCTTGTAGGCGCGGCCCTGATAGACCGTAACATTATAGGTTGCGGTAACATTGCCGTCGACCTTCGCGGTGATCGTCGCCGTGCCGGGTGCGACCGCCTTGATCTTCGCGGTCGCCGAATCCTTGTCCGAATTCGTTTCACTTACCTTTGCAACAGTGGGCGCGGAACTTGTCCACTCGATGCGGGAGTACGCATTTTTCCGATCCGTTTCACTGTTAAGCAGCGTGTCGGGCGCCTTGATGCGCGCGGTCAGTGTGAGCTCGGTGAAGATCAGGTTGGAGTTTTTAATATTTGTGCCGTTCTTATCGTGATTATAGTTTGAATCCTGCAGGCCGAAGACCATCGCGCCGCTGTCGAGCTGGGTCTGCAGGCGGGTCGTGGTCGTCTTCCCGTCAATGTCCGTCACAGTCACGGATTGATCGTTCCTGACCTCCAGCGCGGTGACAGCCATGCCCTTATTCTTGATGCTGACCGTGCAGACTACGTAGCTGCCCACGATCTTCTGTTTGCCGCTTGCTACTGTTCCGTCCGGTTTTCCAGCCGGGTATGTCTGGTCGATCTTATCGTATGTCAGACCGGGATTGTAGTCCGCAATGCAGATATAGATCTTCGTTGCGTCGCAAGCCTTGTACGGCTCCACCGTTGCAGAAGTCGTAGCGGTGTTGGGTCGGACATACAGATAGTTGCCCGTAGTATCGCCCGTGGTATCGTACAGATACAGCAGCTTCGGCTGGGCTGTGCCGGAATAACCGGTCACCTTCGGCTGCAGCGTGGCAGACGTGCCGCCTGCCTCCAGCGACAATACCTGCTGGGCGGTCGGAAGCGTGACCGAGATCGTCGCCGCGCCGCTGACTCTGAAGCCGATGGTCTTGGTCGCAGTCGCGGACGTGGACGGCTTCATGCCATCTTTACCCTGATACCAGACCTGCGCCGTCAGCGTTGCGCCGCCGACCTTCTCTGCTTTGACAGTCGCTTCAACCTTATAGGTCGTGTAGTGGCCGACCGTGCTTGCGGTGACCTTCGCGCTGGCAGGAGTAACCGAGATGGCATCGTTATCGCTGGTGAAATGAACTTCGCAGTTTGCCAGATTGCCTGCGGTCACGCCGCTGCTGCCGACCGTGACAGTCGCGGTGAGCGTTCTGGTGTCGCCCTGATTCAGCGCAACCGTGCCGTTGATATTACTGTTGCTGAGCGCCAGCGTAAGGGTATATGCGTCCCGCACATAAACCGTGAAATACTCCGAATAATCACGACCATTTACCTTGCCGGTAGCCGTGATCCGGATGGCCGTCGTGCTGGCCTTTACGCCCTTGATGACTGCCGTTGTGGCGGTGCTGCTTTCAATTTTTGCGACGGTCGAATCGCTGGACGTCCACGTTGCTTCCGTGAACGTGTACGTCGTCGTGAGCGTGATCGTCGAGTCCGGCTCGACGCTGTACGCGTTTGCAGCCAATGCCGCCGGAACCATCGCCAATACCATGGCGAGGACCAGCAGCAGGCTCATAAATCTTCCAAATGTACGCTTCATACCTGCACCTCTTTCAATTTGCGGCCTGATGCAGCCGCAGATTTTATGTAACCAGTTTACCATAAAAATTAAAAATTGCAACCGATTTTTACGAAAATGTCTGTTTTACCAAGCATTTCAGCCCATTTCGGCCCATGTTGCGAGGTAGACGTAACACCCGCCACAAGATATTGTGGGCCGCGCCGCGTCCGCATCCGCGCTTCTCTTTCCTACACGCAAAAATTCCGCAAGGGTTGCATCCTGCCGAAAATTTTCTGTCCGCAAAAAGCTGCCCTTTTGCAAAGGGGGCTTGACAAGAGCAGTCTAATGCGTTAGACTGCAATTACAGTCTAACGCATTAGACAAGGAGGGAATGCCTATGTCCACCCCGAAGATCTTTGAGAGCGAATACCGGTTCTGCCTGATTTTATGGGAGCATGAGCCGCTGCCCAGCGCGGAGCTGGCGAAGCTGTGCAAAGAAAGGCTCGGCTGGAGCCGGACGACGACGTATACGGTCATCCACCGTCTAGGCGAGCGCGGCATCGTAAAAAACGAAAACGGCCTCGTCTCCTCCCTCGTCTCCAAGGACGAGGCGCAGGCGGCAGAGCTGGACGAGCTGGTCGAGAAGACGTTCGAAGGCTCGCTCCCCGCGTTTATCGCGGCGTTCGCGCGCAAGACGAAGCTTTCGCAGGACGAGGTCGACCGGCTGCGCGCCATGATCGACGGCTATGAGGAGAAGCGGCCATGACAAATCTTTTTCTCGGCTTTCTCAACCGCAGCCTGTCTGCGGCGGTTCTGATTTTTGCGGTCGTGCTGGTGCGGCTGGTGTTCAAAAAAGCGCCGAAATGGCTGCTGTGCGCCCTGTGGGCGCTGGCGGCGGTGCGGCTTTTGTGCCCGTTCTCGATTGAAAGCGTGCTGAGCCTCATTCCGAGCGCGGAGCCGGTGCAGCCGGAGATCGTGTATTCCGCCGCGCCCGCCATCACAAGCGGCATCCCGGTGGTCGACGCCATTGTAAATCCGCCCTTACAGGCTGCATTCACGCCCGACCCCGCGCAGAGCGCGAACCCGCTGCAAATTCTGACGTGGCTTGCCGCGTGGGTCTGGCTCGGCGGCTGCGCGGTGCTTATCCTGTACGCGGCCATTTCCGCGCTGCGCCTGCGGCTTCGCGTGCGCACGGCGGTGCGGCTGGAGGGAAACGTGTTCCAGTCGGAATTCGTCCCGTCCCCGTTCATCCTCGGCGTGATTCGGCCAAGAATTTATCTGCCCTTCGGGCTGGAGCCCGGCGCGCAGGACATGGTTCTGGCGCACGAGCGCGCACATTTAAAGCGCGGCGACCAGCTCTGGAAGCCGCTGGGCTTCCTGCTCCTGACGGCATACTGGTTCAACCCCGTCTGCTGGCTGGCGTATGTTTTATTCTGCCGCGATATCGAGGCGGCCTGCGATGAAAAGGTCGTGCGCGAGCTGGGAGAGAGCTGCAAGACGGCCTATTCCCGTGCGCTGCTGCAATGCAGCGTCCCGCGCCGGATGATCACGGCCTGCCCGCTGGCCTTCGGCGAGACGGGCGTGAAGGGCCGCATCAAGTCCGTTTTAAATTACAAAAAGCCTGCGTTCTGGGTCGTGCTGGCGGCGGTATTCGTGTCCATCGCCGTGGCCGTGTGCTTCCTGACCGACCCGAAGACGGACGCAGAGCAGCCGGAGGAAGCGCCGCCCGCTTCTTCTACCGCAGACAGCCCCGCAGAGGCAGACAGCACGCCCCCGACAAGCGCGTTCTTTTCCAGCATACAGGACTACGCCGAATATTATATCGCGCAGGTCATTTTGCCGGAGCCAATCGAATACAAGGTGCTGACCGACGGCGGATTTGAGACTGTAACAGATACGGTGCAGGACGCGCAGATGGTGAACCTCGAGCAGCTTGCATCCCTGTCCGGCCTCGACCCGGAGGGAGATTTGCAGCTGTGGAGCTACAAAATTGCGATCGCGCCGAAAAATGCCGACGGGCGCACCTTCATGCTGGGCACTGATACCGGCCTGTCGTATATCGACGGGCAGGAATATCTGGTGGACAACACCCGCTATCTCGTGACCGTCACCTATCGCAGCGAAACGCAGGACTACCGCCTGCTCGGCTGGACAAAGGACACGGATGGCACGGCGCTGGCCGTGTATGAACAGTCCGGCCGCTTGACGGACTATCTGCGCGACATTTACGCCGCGACCCATGGTGCAAATAATATACAGGGCTATTTCTATCCGAGCTTCTATAACGGCATGGACGGCTACGGCAGGGCCGTTCATATTGACGCGTACTTCTCCACCTTCCCGGACGAGGCCGGAGGCTGGGGCGCGTATCTGCCCACGACCGGCTGGAGCTATGACGAAAGCGGTCTGGTATCCAGCACGCATCTGACAGGCTCAACGCTCGAAGCAAAACTCCTTGCCGGTACAGACGTTTCCAGCCGCATCGCGGACTATATGGCGCAGGGATACGATTCCCAACTGACCAACCGCTATACGGTCTTCACGCTGGCCTCCGGCGCAGAAAATGAACTGGTATACCTCTTCGGCGCAGCCGACGGCTGCTATGAGGTGCGCGTGCATTGGACGCTGGGCGAGGACAGGGAAACATCCTCCGGCTATAACCCGTATTTGCAGACCCGCTATGAGGGGCAGCTTTTAAAGCAAATCGCGGCCAGCTTCACCCCGCTGGACACCGACGGCACAGTGCTGGACACGACGCTTCTGGCACAGGTCGGCACGCATCAGCTGCTTGTGCGGTCTGTCTCTGCTCCGTGCCCCGAGAACAAGGCAGGATGCAACCGGCACTGGAAAACGTCGCTTGTGTACCGCTCTGCGGAAACCGGCGCAGAGACCGTCGTTGACGGCCCGCGTGAAAACGCGATCTACTGGTTCTTAAAATCGGAATACGAGGACACGGCGGCGCTGCTCGGCATTTCCGAGCAGGACGGCCGCACCGGGCTGCTGTCTGCGGGGAATATGGAGGTTTCGTTCCAGTCCAGGACCGCACACGTCAACTTCCTGTGCGCAGAGGTGTACCTCTCCGGCCCGAACACCCCTCCGGCATCGGTGGAAACGGATAAAACTATCCCCGTCCAGCCGTGCGAACTGACGCTCCCCAACGGCATCTATCTCGGCATGGACTATGAGACAGCGATAAAAAAGGCGCAAAGCTATCAAAACAGCCGCGTCTGGCGCGGCCGGATGCCGGGCGATAATTTTACCGTTGACGGCGTAAGCTACTATTTTACGCCGGATTCTGACCGCGTTCTGCGGCTGGAATCCGTCGATATCACACCGTCAGCGGACAGCGGCACATTTTCCTCGGCCTTCCTGCGCGGTGCGGCGATCGGCAGCAGTCTGCAAGGCATTCTGGATACCATCCCGGTCGACCCGCAAATGCAGATTCTGACGCTGCCGCAGGACTACTACCGTACACAGGATCTGTATGGCAGCAATGCGGCGTCTTCGTATGCGTTTCTTGGTGCGGATACCAGCTATCACATGAGATTTTATACAGAAAATTTCTGTGCCACGCTGCGGTTTGATGACAGCAGCGCGGTCAACGAGATTTTCCTGAGCGTATACCATTAAAACGCGCCCCGCCTCCGATTGCGCTTGCAAATTGTGTCCTCTGCGGTATAATAAAAGAAAAACCGCAGGAGGAACATCCCTATGATCGCTCTCGCTTGTGACCACGGCGCGCTTGATCTCAAGCACGCCATTATGAAGCATCTCGAACAGCGCGGCCTTGCCTATAAGGACTTCGGCTGCTACACGAAAGACAGCTGTGACTATCCCGACTTTGCGGGCCCGGCGGCGCAGGCCGTCGCCAGCGGCGAATGCGACCGCGGCATTGTCTGCTGCACGACCGGTATCGGCGTGTCCATCACGGCCAACAAGGTCAAGGGCATTCGCTGCGCGCTGCTCGACAACCCCATGTCCGCAAGGCTCACCCGCGAACACAACGACACCAACATGATGGCCCTTGGCGCAGCCGTGACGGGCGAAATGCTGGCCCTTGAGATCGTCGACGTGTGGCTGGACACGGCGTTCTCCGGCGTCGAACGTCATCAGCGGCGCATCGACAAGATGATGGCCTACGAGCATGACTGAGCTTACCCGCCTGCGCGCGCAGATCGAGGCGTTTGCGCCTTATAACGAGCAGGAGGAGGCCGACCGGCGGCAGATGCTGGCCGACATGGACTGCTTCTCCGATCTCCTTACGCGCGAAAATGCCACGGCGCACTTTACCGCCTCCTGCTGGATCGTAAACCCGGACAGGACGAAGGTGCTTATGGCCTATCACAATCTCTATCAGTCCTGGGCCTGGCTCGGCGGACACGCCGATGGGGAAGCCGACCTTCTTTCCGTCGCGCTGCGCGAGGCAAATGAGGAATCCGGCGTGCTGGCCGCGCCCGTCTCCCCGGATATCTTCTCACTCGAAATCCTGCACGTCGCGCCGCACGTCAAGCGTGGAAAATTCGTCTGCGCCCACCTGCATCTGAACGCGACGTATCTGCTGGAGGCCGACGACAAATCCCCCATCCGCTGCAAGCCGGATGAAAACAGCGCCGTCCGCTGGCTTTCCATGCAGGACGTTCTTCCGTCCGTCTCCGAGCCTGCCATGCGCCCGGTCTATCAGAAGCTCATGGAAAAAGCCGCCCGGCAAACCTGAGCGGCAGGAATCTGCGAAACAGCCTCCCGTTGTCATGCCATGCATGAGAATGGGAGGCTGTATTTTGAAGGAAATGCCGGAGAGAATGCGCCTGCAAACATGAAAAACGCTCCTGCGGCAATCAAGACCGGGGTTCCCGCCGCGGCAGGATTACCGGGATCGCAGGAGCGCAAACACAGCCTTGGACGGTGGACATCCGGGCGAAACGCCCAAATCGGCCGGTGTCTCATCAGCTGTATTTATCACCAGTGTTTCCGACGATACCGATGTGCCCGCCCGAAGCGGATCAACAGGCCGAAGCCCCCCCGGCAACCACGTCCAAGACGCCCCGTATAACACTGGCTGTGATCTCACTGTACCACAGTCTTTGGGCACTGTCAATCAAATCCAGAAAGAAACCAGCGCAGCAGCCCGTGCCGGGCCGCTGCGCTTATGCTTACAGACTTCCCGGATGGCGCGGGATGTACGTGCCGATGGGGCCGGTCTTCATTTCGCCGTGGTCGACGGCGAGCGTGCCGCGCAGATAGACCTGTGCGATGGAACCCCCGGTCTTGAAGCCCTCATAGGGCGTGTAGCCTGCGGCGGAAAGCTGCGTCTGCGCGGTGATGACCGTGTCAGCCTCAGGATCGTAGACGACGATATCCGCGTCGCTGCCGGGCGCGATCACGCCCTTGCGCGGATATGCGCCATAGAGCCGGGCAGGGTTTTCGGACAGCAGGGCGCACATCTGCTCCTTTGTGATGCGGCCTTCGGCCACGCCTGCGGTATAGAGCAGCTCGCCGCGCGTTTCCACGCCGGGAAGACCGCCGGGGATCTTCGTAAAGTCGCCGCGTCCGGCATCCTTCTGTTTCAGCGTAAAGCTGCAATGGTCGGTCGAGACGGTCTGGATGCTGCCGTTGGCAAGGGCCTTCCACAAAACCGCCTGATCCTCCTTCTTGCGCATGGGCGGTGCGCAGATATAGCGGGCAGAGGCGGAATAGTCCTCCTGATCATAGACGCTGTCGTCCAGCAGCAGATAGTGCGGGCACGTCTCGACATAGACCTTCTGGCCGCGCTCACGCGCGTGCATAACTTCGAGCAGCGCCTCCTTCGTGCTCAGATGCACGATCACGATGGGAACGTCCGCGACCTCCGCAATGCGCAGCAGATGGGCCACGGCCTCCGCCTCAAGCGGATTCGGGCGGCACTCGGGATGGGACGACGGGGCCGTCTTCCCTTCCGCCTTGTGCTGCGCGATCAGCGCGTCGATCACGCCCGCGTTTTCGCAGTGAACGCCCGCGATGCCGCCGTATTTTTTCAGCTCCAGCAGCGCGGAAAACAGGTCCTGATCGCCGATCATCATGGCGGGATACGTCATGTACATCTTGAACGATGGGATACCGGCGGCAAACATGGCCGGAATTTCATTTTTGATGCCCTCGTTCCAGTCGTCGATGGTCATGTGGAAGCTGTAGTCGCAGCTGGAACGGCCGTCGGCCTTTTTATGCCAGAGATCAAGCCCGTAGCCCAGCGTCTCGCCCTTATTCGGGCAGGCGAAGTCGATGACCATCGTCGTGCCGCCGTGGATGGCGCTGCGCGTGCCGGTGTCAAAGTTGTCGGCGGTCGTGGTGTTGCAGACGTCGAGGTCAAAATGCGTATGCGCGTCGATAAAGCCGGGGAAGAGCAGCTTGCCGCGCACGTCGACGACCTTTGCGCCGTCCACTGCCAGTCCTTCGCCGACGGCGGCGATCTTCTCGCCGTCCACCAGCACATCCGCAACGCGGGAGCCTGCCGCAGAGACGACCATACCGCCCTTGAGCAACGTTTTCATAACCAAATCATCCTTTCTTGTATCGGAGTATCGTTTTCAAAAAAATCAGCGCACGCCGGTCGAGCCGAAGCCTCCCCGGTCGGTGTCGGAAAGCGTGTCGCACTCTTCAAAGTCGATCGGCGGCTGCACCTCATAGATGCGGAACTGGCAGATGCGGTCGCCCTTTTCGAGCACGGTGTCGCGCGTGGCGTAGACCGGCAGCTTCCATTCATCGTTCGTGCCGCAGTAGCTGTTGTCGATCACGCCGACGGAGTTGGCCTGCAGAATGCCCCAGCGCTTGAACGTGGACGAGCGCGGGGCCGTGCGCGCCTCATACCCCGCCGGCAGCTGCATCGACACACCCAGCGGGACAAGCGCAAACTCCCCCGCGTGAAGCGTCATGGTCTGTGCGCAGTACAGGTCGATCCAGTCGCCCTTGCTGGTTTTTTGCAGACGGGGCAGATCGTCGGAAAAATAGTGGATCTTGATCACAGGCATAGACTTCCTCCTACTGTCGCTCGTCCCAGAGGACGACGGCTCCGGTTTTCAGGCTTGCGGGCACGTCGATCAGCCGCTGATTGGACGAGCCGCGGAAGCGCAGGTTCAGATTTTTGAGGCTTGCAACGAACGGCCCGTCAACCAGCACGTCGAGATAGGACAAAAGCTCCTGCGTAACTTCCCACGGGCCGAGCTTTTTTGCCAGAATGTCGCGGTCGAAGAGATAGCCCGTGAACGACCAGATGGATTTTTCGGGATAGGCCGCCCGGATCCTGCGAGAAAGCTCCAGCAGTCCCGGCTGGTTCTCCGGCTCAAACGGTTCGCCGCCGAGATACGTGATGCCCCGGATATAGCCGGGAGCCAGCAGGGCGAGAAGCTTGTCCATCACAGCCTCATCAAACGGCTCGCCGCAGGCAAAGTCCCATGTTTCGGGATTGAAGCAATCCTTGCAGTGGTGGCGGCAGCCGGAGACGAACAGACTGACCCGCACGCCGGGTCCGTTGGCAATATCGCAGTTTTTGATCGCCGCGTAGTTCATTGCAGCACCCTCCCCTTTTCTTTTTTCTATCGTATCATGCCGCCGGGAGGTTTGCAAGCGGGACGCCGTGTTTTTCGGCAGTTTTGCATCTTGCTTCCACCGGCTGGATGTTGTAGAATAGAAAAGCATTTTGTGTAAACGAAGGAGGCGGGCGGATATGAAGTACATCGCGATCTGCGGCACTGTCGGCGCGGGAAAGACGACGCTTTTGCAGCGGCTCACAGCATATTTCGGCCCGCGCGCCGCGTTTCATGAGGAGCGTCCGCAGGACAACCCCTATATCAATGAATACTATTCCGATTCCAAACGCTGGTCGTTTCACTCGCAGGTGAGCTTCCTCTCGCTGTATTTTGACGACGAGAAGTGGCGGCCGGAGGGCGGCGACACCGAGTTTTTCTTCTTTGACCGCGCGTTTCTGGAAAATCTGGTCATCGCGAAATACCGCCTGAACCAGCAGGATCTGACGCAGGACGAATTCGGCATTCTCTGCAAGCTGGCGCACGGCATCGCGTCGCTGATGCCGCCGGTCGACAAGTATCTCTATCTCGACTGCTCCGTCAGCACGATCATCGAGCATATGCGCCAGCGCGGGCGGGAATACGAGGACGATCTCGACCTCATGTATGTGTACGAGCTCAAGGAGCTTTACGACGAATGGGCCAAAACCCTCCCGCCGGAGCGGACGCTGCGCATCAACATGGACGGCGGGGAATACGATCTGAATGAGATCGTGCGGTTTTTGGAGGCGTGAGTATGCAGAAGCAGGATCGGCCTGTTGCGTTTTTTGACTCCGGCCTCGGCGGGATCAGCGTCCTGCGCGAGACGGTGCGGCTGCTGCCGCAGGAAAACTATCTGTACTACGGTGACTCGCTCCACGCGCCCTACGGCGTCAAGAGCGAAGCGCAGATCCAGGCGCTGAGCCTTGCGGCGGCGGAGCATCTGGTAAGCGCCGGAGCCAAGGCCATCGTCGTGGCCTGCAACACGGCGACATCCGCCGCCATCGGCCTGCTGCGGCAAGTCTACCCGGACATTCCCGTGATCGGAACGGAGCCTGCGCTCAAGCCCGCCGTAGAAAAATACCCCGGCGGCAGGATTCTGGTCATGGCCACGCCCATGACCATCAAGCAGGAGAAATTTCAGGCGCTCAAGCACCAGTTTGACGACCGCGCGCAGATCATCGGCCTGCCGTGCGAGGGGCTGATGGAGTTTGTCGAGCGCGGGAAGCTGCGCGGGAGCGCCGTGGAGGCGTATCTGACCGAAAAGCTCGCGCCGTATCTGCGCGAGCCGGTCGACGGGATCGTGCTGGGCTGCACGCACTATCCGTTCCTGACGGGCGCGATCCGCAGGATCGTCGGGCCGGGGCCGGAGATCATGGACGGCAGCCACGGCGTCGCGATGCAGCTCGAACGGAAGCTTGCGCAAAGCGGTATGCTGCGCCAATGCGGCGAACCGGGAACGGCGGTTTTTGAAAATTCCCTCGACGAGCCGGAGATCTTAGCCCTCAGCCGGGCACTGTTCCGGTACCGGGATGAATAAAAGCACACGCGGCGCCCGAAGGCTCGGACGCCGCGGTTTTTATGTCGGTGCAACTATGAGGTTCAAGCATTCCCGGCGAACCCAGCGGAGCGGTTCGACGGGAAAGAGGAGGAAACGTGCTCAGAGGATAAGAGGCTCCGCGCATAGCGGGGACTCGTTCCGTCGAGGCCGGTTCCGACGAGCCTCCGGCGGCCATATCTTTTCTCTCGCAAGAGAAAAGATATGGAAGAAAAGAGTGCTTGGACG
>OODL01000916.1_pt1 | contig 30458 bp, 29 predicted proteins | sample 1671181 | NCBI WGS metagenome assembly OODL01 (sample SAMN06348130, study PRJEB24527) | human gut metagenome | biome: human gut; feature: ankylosing spondylitis patient; material: feces | host: Homo sapiens | place: China | collected 2015-10 | reverse complement strand
CGCAGTGCCGCCGGCGGCGCAGGCCGCGCCCCCAAGGCCGACACCGGCCGCCGTAGCCGTCAGCCCGCCGCAAAGGACGAGGACCCGGGCCTTGTGCTCATCAGCCGCCGCCCGCCGCAGCAGAAGTTCACGAACTTTGAGGAGTACATGAACGCCCACGGCGGTGCCACCGCCCCCATTGAGGACCACAGCGACGAGGTATGAGCCTGAACGAATTTGCCCCCTGGCAGTGCCCCCTGTGCGGCGCACCGCTTGCCGGGGATGTGTCCCTGAAATGTGCCCGGAACCACAGCTTTGACCGTGCAAAAGAGGGCTACTGGCATCTGCTGCCGGTGCAGAGCATGCGCACCAAAGCCCCCGGAGACAGCAAAGAGATGGTGGCGGCTCGCCGCGCTTTCCTGAACGCCGGATATTACGGTATCTTCGGGCAGGCGGCGGGGGAGCTGTGCCTGGAATACGGCCAGCCTGCCGCCCCGGGTGCCGCACTGCATCTGCTGGATGCGGGCTGCGGCGAGGGCTGGTATGACCGCTGCATCGCGCAGCAGTTTGCCAAGGCGGGCAGGCCGCTGCAGATGGCCGGGTTCGACATTGCCAAGCCTGCCGTGCGTCTGGCCGCCAAAGCACTGCCTGCCGCCCGGTACGCGGTGGCCTCCAGCTTCAGCCAGCCGGTGCGCACCGGCTGGGCCGACCTGCTGCTGAACTGCTTCTCGCCCTTTGCGCAGGGAGAGTTCCAGCGGGTACTGCGCCCCGGCGGACGCATGATCTATGTGGTGCCCGGCGCGGAACACCTCTACCAGATGAAGGCCGTGCTCTACGACACGCCCTACAAGAACCCGGTGCAGGAAGTTGCCTACCCGGGCTTCCGGGCCATCGGCGAGCGGGAAGTACAGGGCACCATCACGGTGCCCCACGACCAGCTGGAAGCGCTGTTCGCCATGACCCCCTATTACTGGAAAACGCCCCGCGACGGTGCGGCCCGTCTGGCCGCCCTGCCGGAGCTGACCACCGACATCGCATTCCGGTTTTTGCTGTTTGAGAAGCTGTGACCAAAAAGCTCCCCTGACCATAGGTCAGGGGAGCTTTTTTTATGCGTGATATTCCATCCACTTGCCCTTCCAGGCGTAGAGGATCATGAGCCCGGCGCCCAGTGCCCAGGACACCGGGTAGAGGATGAACACCCCGTCGATGCCGGAGAAGAGGGGCAGCAGCCACTGGATCCACACGATGCGGAACAGGCACAGCGACACCAGCAGTACCACCATGGGCGGTACGCTGGCACCGGTGCCGCGCACCGCACCGGCCAGCCCGTGCAGGATGCTGAGCAGGAAATAGAAGGGGCAGAACCAGTGCATGGCGGCTTCGCCGAAGAACACCACGGTCTCGTCGTTGGTGAACAGGTGCATGATAGCGTCCTGCCCGAGCAGCAGCAAGGCACCGGTGGCCAGCGTGTACACAAGGCCCATGGCCAGGGTGACCCAGGTGCCTTTTTTGACCCGGTCCAGCCGGCCCGCGCCGTAGTTCTGGCCCACAAAGGTGGTGGCGGCCATGCTGATGCTGCTCACCGGCAGGATGTTGAAGCCGTCGATCTTCATGTAGGCGGCAAACCCGGCCATGGCGGCGGCACCGTAGCTGTTCACGCTGGCCTGCACCAGCACGTTGGAAAAGGAGATGACCATGTTCTGGATGCCGGTGGGCAGGCCCACCCGGATGATGCGGGCGGCCATCTTTTTGTGCAGGCGGATCTCGCGGGGGATTACCCGGCAGTCGTCGGTGGATTTTATCAGAAACCGCAGGCTCAGCACGCAGGACACCAGCTGGCTGATATCGGTGGCGATGGCGGCCCCCGCCACGCCCATGCGGAAGATCACGATGAACACCAGATCCAGCACGATGTTGGTCACCGAGGCCCATGCCAGATAGATGAGGGAGCGGCGGGAGTTTCCGGCGGCGTTCAGGATGCCGGCGGTCATGTTGTACACTACACTGAACAGCACGCCGCCAAAATAGATGCGGATGTAGGTCACGGCATCCCCCAGCACCTCGGCGGGAGTATTCATGGCCACCAGCAGGGCCCGGCCGCAGGCGATGCCGCCCACAGTGAGCAGCAGGCCCATGATCACGGCGATGGCCAGCGAGGTGTGAACGGCCTCCTGGGCTTCCCGGTGGTCCTTGGCCCCCAGGAACTGCGACACCACCACGCCCGCGCCCACGGCCAGGCCCTGGCTGAAGCCGATGAGCAGATAGATGGGGGAACCGCTGGAGCCCACGGCGGCCAGCGCGTTCGCACCGACAAAGTTGCCCACGATGATGCTGTCGGCGGTGTTGTACAGCTGCTGCAGCAGGTTGCCGAAGATCAGCGGCAGGGCGAACAGCAGCAGGCTCTTGACGATGCTGCCCTCGGTCATCAGATTGTTTTGGGAGGGGGTTTCAACGGCGTTTGCCACGGGAGATCTCCTTTCGATGCAGTGGATGAGAACTATCTTTTACCATAACACAAAACCGGGCCGGACACAAGAGCAAAGGCCGCGTGCTGCATAATTGCGGCACAGCGGCCCATACTCCCTGCAGAAAGGCAGGGGAGCAGGATGCATGCACAGCACGACCGGCACCGGGGGTGGAACCCCTTCTGGGCGGCACTGGGGGCGGCGCTTCTGGTGCTGGTGCCGCTGGTGGGCGGCACCGTGCTGCTCAGTCGGCAGCAGCTCAGCCGCCAGCTGCGGCAGGCGGCCCGGAGCCAGCAGGGCGTGGCGGTGCAGCTCCCGCGGGAGAGCGACCGCCTGACCGTGCTGGTGTGCACGGCGGGGGAGCAGCCGGGCTTTGTGCTGGCCTACCTGAACGCCAGCCAGAACGGTGTGCATCTGCTGGCGGTGCCCGCCGGGCTGCAGGTGACCTTTGCGGACGAGGACGCGGCGCTGGCCGACTGCTACGCGGCGGCGGGGCCGGCCCGCTGCCGACAGGCACTGATGGAGTGCCTGCCCCTGCCGGAGGATACCCGATACCTGGCGTTGTCGGAGGCCGTACTGGAGCGCATCACGGCCCGGTACGGGCCGGTGCGGGTGGGCTTTTCCGGGGCGATGACCGCCGGGGAGCTGGCCCGCTATGGCCGCGACAGCCGGGTGCAGGGACTTTCGGCGGCAGAAGCCCACGGCTTTCTGACCGGAATGGACGCGGACGCCGTGGTGCCGCAGGCCCACCGGGCCGCGGCGCGGGGCGCGGTGTGGGATGCCTTTTTCCGCCAGAACCTCGACCTGCTGCCCGGGGCCCTGCCGCAGGCACTGCGGTCGGTGAGCGCTTCGCTGCTGACCGACCTGACCGCACTGGACCTTGACACACTGGACCGCACGCTGGAATTTCTGGCCAACAACGAAGCGCAGATCGAGACGCAGGTCCTGCCGGGCGACGAGCAGGCCGGGCGTTACGCCCTCAACGAGGAGTCCCTTGCGGCGGTGCAGAGCTTTTTCAACGTTTCGCCCACCGATGGGCAGGCGTCATCCGCCAGCGAGCCGTAACCCAGCACAAAGGTGCCGGGGGCGGTGCTGCCGCTGCCGGTCAGGTCGTAGTCGCTGAGCAGGCTCAGCCGCACCCCCTGCGCCCTTGCTGCCGCGTGCAGGGCTGCATCCGGCGGGGCATTGCGCAGGTGTGCCAGCAGGTGCAGGCCGGTGTGCAGGCCGGTGAGGGTGAGTTCGCCGGGGGCAAAGGCGGCGTTCAGGGCAGCGGTCAGAGCGTCGCGGCGGGCCTTGTAGGCAACCCGCTCCCGGGCCAGATGCCGGGTGAAGTAGCCCCCGGTGATGAAGCGGGCCAGCGTCTGCTGCTCAAAGCGGCTCACGGTGCCGGAGTACAGCCGGTATTTGGCGTGCCAGGCAGGCAGCAGGTGTTCCGGCAGCACCATGTAGGCAATGCGGATGCCGGGCGCAAGGCTGCGGGAACAGGTGGACAGGTACACCACCGGGCCGTCGGCTCCGGCCATGCCCTGCAGGCTGGGCAGGGGGCGGGTGTCAAAGCGGAACTCGGAGTCGTAGTCATCCTCAATGATGTAGCGCTGGCCGGGGCGGCGGGCGGCCCAGTGCAGCAGCTCGGCCCGGCGGCCGGCCGGCATGGTGACCCCGGTGGGGAACTGGTGACTGGGGGTAACGTAACACACGGCGGCCCCGGAGCGGTCCAGTGCATCCAGCGAAAGGCCGCCCTCGTCCACGGGCAGGCAGCAGCAGCGCATGCCGGTGTTTTCCAGCACCTGCAAAGCGCGGGGGTAGCCGGGGGTCTCCACGGCGGCGGTGCCGTGCAGCAGCGGGGCCAGCAGGCCCAGCAGATATTCCAGACCGGCACCCACCACCACCTGATGGGCACCGCACTGCACGCCGCGGTATTCGGCCAGATAATCCGCCAGCGCCTGCCGCAGGGCAAGGTCACCCTGGGCGTCGCCGTTGGTCAGCAGCTCCGGGGACGAGTACAGCAGTTCCTTCTGCAGCCGCGCCCAGGTGCGGAAGGGAAACAGCCCCGGGTCCACGCCCCGGGTGGACAGGTCGTACCGCACCGGCGGTTCCGGCGCGGCGGGCTCCGGCACGGCCGGGGCAGGCGACGGGCCCCGTGCATCCGGCCCGACCTGCGGCAGCGCCAGATATTCCTGTACATAAAAGCCGCTGCGCTCCCGGGCGGCAAGGTAGCCCTCGGCAGCCAGCATCTGGTAGGCGGTGTCCACCGTGTTTACCGAGACCGACAGTTCCGCCGCCAGCCGCCGCTTGCCGGGCATCCGGGTGCCGGCGGGCAGGGCCCCGGTGCGCATCTCTCCGGCCAGACTGCGGTACAGCTGTTCGTACAGCGGCACCCCGGAGTCCGGCTCCAGTGCGGTGGTCAAATGGACCATGATCGTGTCCTCCTCTTTTTGCAGAATGCCAAACTGGCCCCATAAAAAAACTTTGTTCTGGGTATTTTCATGAGGTCAGTTCCGCGTATAATAGGAGCATACCCGCCGGACACCCAAATGTCAAGTAGGATGGTGGGTAAGCGGCTGCGTGAGCGATCAAAGCCCCGGTGGGGCTTTGAAACGGAAAAGTCCGGCGATGTTGAAATTTGGAGGGAAAGTAATCATGTCTACTACTGCAATGTGGCTGCTGCTGGCAGTCGTTGTCGTTGCCATCGTGTTTGGCAGTGTGCTGTACAAGCGCACCTTCACCACCAAGGAACTGGCCCTTACCGGCGTCATGGCCGCGCTGAGCCTGGTGGCCTACCTGTTTTTCCGGGTGCCGTTCTACGGCGGCTCCTCGTTCCATCTGGGCAACACCTTCACGGCCCTGACCGCCCTGCTGCTGGACGGTGTGTCCGGCGGTCTGGCCGGTGCCATCGGTCTGGCTCTGGCCGACATCCTGGCCGGTGACCCGGGCTACGCCATCACCACCTTTGTGCTCAAGTTCATCATCGGCATCACCTGCGGCGCGGTGGCCCATAAGGCCTTCAAGCTGCGGGAGCTGGACAAGCACAGCAGCGGTTACCTCGTCAAGGTGATCGTGGCCGCGGCCTCCGGCCTGCTGCTGAACGTGTTTACGGACCCGTTCCTGGGCTACTTCCGCAATGTGTACATCTTTGGCCAGGAATACACCGTGGCACAGGCCCTGACCAAGATCGCAGGCGGCGTCACCTTTGTGAACAGCGTGGCCTCCACCGTGTGCGTGGTGGTGCTGTACCTGGCCCTGCGCCCGGCACTGGAGCGTGCCGGGCTGCTGCCCAAGGGCGAAACCAACTAAGCCATCTCTCTACCCTGATACAAGCACCACCGCCCCCGTCTGCCGGACCCTATCCCCCGGCGGCCGGGGGCGGTAGTGTTTTTGGCCTGTGGGGCGGGAGCTTTCTCCGCGGACGTTCGGGGCTTCCAGCTCCCGCCCTATTGCCTGCGGCAACAGGGTCCCACCCTCGGATCATCCGCCGGAGAAACTCCCGTCCCACAGAGTCGCTTCCACCCGTCCCGCTTTGCATTCTGGCGGTGCGTGCGGCATAAGATGGAAAAAGAGCTTGCACATGGGGGCAAAATATGGTATAGTCTTTCTGTCGTGCACAGCTGTGCACAGAGAAAGAACTGGAAAGACGTGCGGGGAAGCATTGCCCTGCACTCTGGAGAAGCCCGCAGCAGCGGGTGCCGAAGGTGTAAGGCCGCAGGGAAGGGCGGCTGTATCTCTCAGGCAAAAGGACAGAGCCATCGTCTGATACGCACAAGGGCACCGCCGGGAATGCGGCGTGCCCGGCAGCGGAAAATGAATGCGCCTGAATTTTGCAGACAGAGCCTTTGGTGGGTTCTGTCTGCTTTTTTGTTTTGTGTAAGAGGGGGAAATTTACCATGCTGGAATGGATCACGCAGATCAACAATGCAGTGAACGGAGTGGTCTGGGGCCCGGCGGGTCTGGCGCTGCTGTTCGGCACCGGCCTGATCATGTCGGTGCGCACCGGATTTTTCCAGTTCCGCAAAATGGGCTACTGGCTCCGGCACACCATCGGAGCCATCTTTACCAACAAGGACGTCACCGCCCACACCAGCAAGGAGGACATGGCCATCAGCCAGTTCCAGAGCATGTGCACAGCGCTGGCGGGCACCATCGGCACCGGCAACATCGTGGGCGTGGCCACGGCCATCGTCTCCGGCGGGCCGGGGGCCATCTTCTGGATGTGGGTCATGGCGTTGCTGGGCATGATGACCAGCTTTTCGGAAAACGTGCTGGGTGTGTACTACCGCCGCAAGAATCCGGCAGGGGAGTGGTCCGGCGGTGCCATGTACTACCTCACCGACGGTCTGGGCGCAAAGAAGGGCTGCAAGCAGCTGGGCAAGGTGCTGGCCGTGCTGTTTGCCTGCTTCTGCATTCTGGCGTCCTTCGGCATCGGCAACATGAGCCAGCTCAACTCCATTGCCGGCAATATGAACGCCGCCTTTGGGGTGCCCACCATCGTCACCGGTCTGGCCCTCATGGTGGTCACGGCGCTCATCGTCATCGGCGGCCTGAAGCGTGTGGCGGCGGTCACCGAAAAGCTGGTGCCGGTGATGGCAGTGTTCTATATCATCGGTGCCCTGGTCATCGTGGCGATGCACGCAGGCAACATCCCGGCAGCCTTCGGGGCCATTTTCAAGGGCGCCTTCAACCTGCAGGCTGCCGGCGGCGGTGCGCTGGGCTACGGCATCAGCCAGACCATCACCTGGGGCTTCAAGCGCGGTGCCTTCTCCAATGAGGCGGGCCTTGGCTCGGCGGTCATGGTCAATTCGGCTTCCAACGTCAAGGAGCCGGTGCATCAGGGCATGTGGGGTGTGTTTGAGGTGTTTGCCGATACCATCGTGGTGTGCACCCTCACCGCCCTGGTCATCCTGACCACCGGCGTGGTGGACCTGCAGAGCGGCGCGGTGCTGGCCAACGTGCAGGACAACGCCTTGGTGGGGCAGGCCTTCACCGCTGCCTTTGGCAGCTTTGGCCCCAAGTTCATCGCCATTTCCATCCTGCTGTTTGCCTACTCCACCACGCTGGGCTGGAGCCACTATGGCACGAAAGCAGTGGAGTACCTGTTCGGCACCACGGGCAGCCGCATCTATAAAGTGGTGTTCGTGGGCATGACCGTGGTGGGCTCCACCATGAAGCTGGGCCTTGCCTGGGACCTGTCCGATACCTTCAACGGCCTGATGATGATCCCGAACCTCATCGGCGTGCTGGCACTGTCCGGTACGGTGGTGGCCATCACGAAAAACTATCTGGACCGCCGGGTGAAGGGGCTGGACATCGAGCCCATGTGGTCGGCCTTTGAGGAGTACCAGAAACAGGAAGAAGCCGAGGCCGCTGCCGAAGCGGCGGCGCAGAACGGCCAGTAAGAGCAGAAAATTGAAAGCAGCATCATGCAGGCAGTAACAGAAAGAGACTGCACACAAAAAATAAAAGCATCTGCAACGTTTTTTCTGCTGATTTTCAGCAAATAAGCGGAATTCTGTTGCGGATGCTTTTTCACGACATCACGATGCAGAAAGGGTGCGCAGGATCCTGCGCACCCTTTCTGCATTTATAAAAGAAGAAAAAAGGTGAAGAGCGATTTTTAAGCTTCGGCCAATTCCTTGCCCAGCACACGACCCAGGGTCATGGCCATGCCGAGGGTAAGACCCGGCATCGGGGTGGAATACTGCACAGCAAAGCGGCCGCCGCTGTTGTTGCCGGTCGCATACAGGCCAACGATCGGGTTGTAGTTGGCATCCAGGACTTTCTGGTCCTCATCAATGACCAGACCATTCAGAGTGACTGTGCCGACCATCGGCTTTTCTTCGGCGCTGTACATACCGTAGAACGGCGGTTTGGTGACAGACAGCAGCATTTTGGGGTCGCGGCCGAAATCCTCATCATCGCCGTTGGCGCAGTAAGTATTGTATTTTTCAATCTCTGCCTTGAAAGCGGCCTGCTGGGTCTCGGTCAGGCCCATGTACTGGAACAGCTCTTCCAGCGTGTTGGCAGCCCATGCACAGACGGTCTCGCCCTCCTGCACTTCGGCACCTTCGGCACCACGATCCAGCCAGCTCTTGAATACACCATCGAAGTCGAAACTGTCCGAATGACCAACCGGCATACCAAAGTGTTCCGGCGGCATCTTGGAGATCAGGTCTGCATACTGGCTGTCGAAGATCGCATAATAGCGGCCCGGCTTCATGCGCTCGGCACGCATCAGCTGTCCGAACACACCCAGGAAGGTTTCATCCGTGAAGCGGCGGCCACTCTCATCCAGCCAGACGAAGGGACAGCCCCAGGGGTTTTCGCCCTCGGTGAAGCTGCCGCCCCAGCGCAGGATGTTGGTTGCATAGTGTTCGCTGTTGTAGCGCACCTGCGGAGAAACCAGGGTGCGTGCGCAGGGATCCATGCTTGCGCCGGCCCACATGCCCATCTTGATGCCGCTGCCGTCGCGACCAAAGCCAGAGCACTTCAGATCGCTGGTGTCCAGACCGTGGCTCTTATACAGCTCACGCTGCTCATCCTGCAGGGCGACATACATCTCGTGATTGCCGCCGTAACCGCCACAGGCCAGCACAACGCCCTTTTTGCCCAGGAACTTGTGGTACTTGCCATCTTTATCCTTGGCAATGACGCCGGAGACCGTTGTCTGCGGGATCTCCACATCGGCCATGGTAACCGCGCCGGTCTCGTCTGCCGTCTCCTGCTGGACGGTGATGTTCTTGGTCTCCGTCACCAGCACAACGCCGGTATGCTCCCAATACCAGATAGCACCCTGCTCCTCAGCGTGCTCCACCAGCGTGGAAGCAGCCGAGTTGAAGTCCAGCTGCACGCTGCCGCGCCAGCATTTGAACTTGTTTACCTCAGCGCCGCTGTTGAAATAGTCCACATTGGTATCCAGGTTGTGGATGTATGCCTTATCGCGGACATCTTCCGGCACATTGGCGATCAGCCAGTCCATCATTTCACCGCTGTTGTCCACGAATTTCTTGACCAGACGGGGATTGGTGCGGTTGTGAGAACGGCGCTGGAACTCTGCAATGAACTCCGAATTGCGGATCTTCTCCACACCGTGAGACAGGCAGAACTCCGAGTTGATCGAGGCAATGTCATGCAGGCCATAGTAGAAGATGCTGTCCTTTGCCTGAGACTCGATGACAGAAACGGTTGCGCCTTCTTCTGCTGCCGCAAAAGCGCACATGGCACCGGCATTGCCGCCGCCGATGACCACGATATCCGTTTCAATGGTATCCACGATCTCGCTGTCCGGGATCTCCGGAGCGTCACCCAGCCAGCTGGGATTTTCTGCAGTAGTTTCTGCAGCGGACACAGTGTTTTCCACGCCCATTGCCTGGTTGATGCAATCCTGAGCTGCCTTCTTTACCGCATCAGAGGTGACGGTTGCACCGGCCACGCCATCGATCTCAGCGGACTGCGCATTCATCAGCTGCTGTGCCAGTTCATCACCGTGCAACGCACCGATGGTTGCAGTCTCATTGGAAACGTCCACCGACACATCGGTAATGGCGTTTTCACTGAAGGTCAGCGACACCGTCACCTTGTCCATACCGGTTGCACTGGCGGTATAGGTGCCCGGCTTAAAGACGGACACGCCGGAGGCAGCCGTGCTGGAAGCGGCGGACGAAGCGCTGCTGCCGCAGGATGTCAGGACTGCTGCGGTGGCTGCACCCAGCGCACCTGCGGCAGTATTGCGGATGAAATTACGACGACTCAGTTTTTTCAAGTGGATCATTCCTCCTGTTATTTTTTTGCCAAACCAAGAATAACAGAAGAACGTCCGAAAATCAGCTTACACTTTTTGAATTTTGTCAATCAATCAGCAGCACAGCAGTTCCAACACAAACCTTGGCGTGATCTCCGTAATGATCTTTGCCATCTGCTCAGGGGTCTCCGGCATACCGTCTACCTTCCATTTGTGCGTGATGCTGGCCGCAGCATACGAAAAATAATGAAGTTGCCTTTTTTCCTCTTCGGTCAGCTTCCGCCCTGCTTTCCGTTCCAGATTGCATTGGTGGATACTTTCCGACCCAGCGGCTGTGAATTCAAACTCCTGCCAGTTCGTGCGCTTTAAAGTTACAGCAGGTCCGATGAACTGATTGCTCTGAATGTAGGCACAGACCCTCCGGTGGCCTTCGGTCCAGCCATATTCCTGCCCGATCCGGTTCATGATCGCCCGGCAACCATAGTTCCAGTACCACTCCGGAATGCTGAATACATCTTTGAAATACATATAAAAGGTCGTGCGCGAGATCCCGGCATCACGGCACAGATCAGAAACTTTGATCTGATCCAGATATTCGGTTTTCAGCCGCTTGCACAGGCAGCGCGCGAGCAGGAGTTTGGTTTTATTGATATCCTCTGGCACCGTATTTCTCCTTTTTCCATACCATGGTGCACCTGCCAGTTTTGTGTCAGTGTTTCTTTTTGCGGGTGGGCTTCTGGGGTGCGGGGCGGCGCTGTTTTGCCGCGTTGCGCCCGGCGGCAAGGCCGCTGCCAAAGGCCCAGTGCAGGTTGTAGCCGCCGCAGCGGCCGGTGCAGTCCAGCGTTTCGCCCACAAAGTAAAGGCCGGGGCAGCCCTTGAACTGGAAATCCGGTTCCAGCTCGGTGAGGGCAAGGCCACCGCCGGTGACCTGCGCCTGCTTCCAGCCGCAGGGGGTCAGGCCGTCGAACCGCCAGTGTTTGGCGGTGTGGGCCAGCTTCTGCCACTGGGCGGCGGAGAGCCGGTGCACATCGGCGTCCGGCAGGCCGGCGGCCTGCCACAGGGCACGGCCCAACTTGGCGTTCAGCAGGCCCAGCCAGAAGTCTGCCGCCGTATCGCCCGGCAGCAGGGGGACGCGGACGGCGAACAGCGCGGAAAGTGCGTCCTCGGCAACGTCCGGGAAGAGGTCCAGCTCCACGGCAGGGTTTTTCACCGCCGGGGTCAGGTGGCGGGTCAGGTCCATGATGCAGATGCCGGACAGGCCGTAGTCGGTGAACTGCACCTCGCCCCGGTAATCTGCCAGCAGGGTGCTGCCATTGTACAGGGCGGCGCGGGCCTTGGCCCGGATGCCGGCCAGACGCTTGTCCGGCTTTGCACACTGCAAAGCGGTCAGGCAGGGGTACAGCGGGGCCAGTGCACCGCCGCACTGGGCGGCGAACCGGGGGCCGAAGCCGTCGGTGCCGAACTGCGGCCCGGCACTGCCGCCCATGGCACAGACCACGGCATCGGCCCGTAAGCTCTCGTCGGCACCGTCCGCGTTGGAGAACAGCACCACATAGCCGCCCCGGCTCTGGCTCAGGGTCTGCACGGTGCAGCCGGTACGCACCTCCACGCCGCAGCGGGCCAGATGATGCTCCAGCAGGGCCAGCACGTCGGCGGCCTGATTGGAGTAGGGGTATACCCGGCCGGTCTCATCGGTGCGGGTGTAAAGGCCCAGCGCACGGAACCAGCCCAGTGGGTCGGCGGCGTTCACCGTGCGCAGCAGCGCGTCCAGCGCGGCGCGGTCAGCAGAAGAGTAGCTTTCCGGCGTGATGCCCTCGTTGTCGAGGTTGCAGCGGCCGTTGCCGGTGGCCAGCAGCTTTTTGCCCGGGCGGGGGCTGCGCTCCAGCACCGTGACGCGGGCTGTGGGGTCTGTCTGCGCGGCAGCCAGAGCGGCCGCCAGCCCGGCGGCCCCGCCGCCCAGAATGAGGATGTGTGCCATGCCGGCACCTGCCTTTCGTGGTTGGATTTGTGTTTATTGTAGCAGAAGCCCGCCCAAAACACAATGAAGGGGCAAAGAAAAACGGAGCGCGCCCGGCGGGATTTTTACACCGTGCATGGCAGGTATAAATTCCCTTGGCTGACAAATACTATGGACACAGCCAAATTGCAAGCAGAACCGGAAACAGGGAGGAAACACCGCATGAAAGCAACCGGAATCGTCCGCCGCATTGATGAACTGGGCCGGGTGGTCATCCCCAAGGAGATCCGCCGCACCCAGCGCATCCGGCGCGGGGACCCACTGGAGATCTTTACCACCGGGGACGGGGAAGTGATCTTCAAAAAGTATTCGCCCATCGGGGAGATGAGCACCGTAGCCGCCCAGTACACCGAGGTGCTCAACAAGAGCTTTGCCCTCACCGCCTTTGTGGCCGATCGGGACCACATTCTGGCCGTGAGCGGGGCAGGCCGGCGGGAACTGGCCGACCGCAGCATCAGCCAGCCGCTGGAAAAGCTCATGGACGCCCGCCGCCCCTACCGGAACGAGGGCGAGCCGGACCGGGCCCTGATGCCCTGCGAAGGGGCCGCCCGGGTGCTGCTGTGCGCGGTGCCCATCATCGCGGCGGGGGACGTGGCCGGTGCGGTGGGGCTGCTGACCGAGGACCGCACCGCCACGCCGGACGAAGCCCAGTGCAAGGCCGTGAGCGTGGCGGCGGCCTTTCTGGCAAAGCAGATGGAAGAGTAAAAGAAAACGAAAACTCCCTCAGTCGCCTGCGGCGGAAGCTCCTCCCTTGGGGGCTGGCATCGCGGCAGCGATGACTGGGGGAGTTTTGCTGGGTTTATGACAGAATTATGAATCTTTCAAAACATTTTTGCAAAGCCCTTGACAGCACCGGAAAATTGGCTATAATGGTCTTAGCACTCAGGAACAAGGAGTGCTAAACAAGAAAAGCCAAGCAAAAAGGAGGCAGGCGCTATGACGATGGATGCACGCAAACAACGCGTTTTGCAGGCGATCGTGGCGCTGTATGGTCTCGAAGGTGAGCCCGTGGGCAGCAGTGTGCTGGCCAACTACTTTGACATGGCTGTGTCCAGCGCCACCCTTCGCAATGAAATGGCGGCGCTGACAAAGCTGGGCCTGCTGGAACAGCCTCACACCAGTGCGGGCCGCGTGCCCAGCGCCAAGGGCTACCGTTATTATCTCGACAACCTGCTGACGGACGATCAGCCGCTGGACCGCGTGACCCGCGCCCGGGTGGATGCCGTGTTCGCCAGCCTGGATCATGAACCGGAAAAGCTGGCACAGGGTGCCGCCAGAGCGCTGGCCGCCATCAGCGGCTGTACCGCCGCGGTCAGCACCCCCTGCGCCGAGGACCTGTGCATCGCCCATTACGAGGTGGTGCAGGTGGGCCGCAGCGCAGCCGCTGTGCTGGCGGTGACCACCGCCGGTTACGTCCGCACCCGGGTGGCGCGGGTGCGCAGCGGCCTCTCCCGTGAGAAAGCCGCTGCCCTGGCCGCACTGCTGAACCACAGCCTGACCTTTGTGGCGCCGGTGGATCTGTCCGGCCGGATGCTGGCCGAGCTGTGCAGTCAGATCGACCCGGAACTGGTGCCCGTCATCAGCGCCGCCGCCGCCATCCTGCAGGACTCGGTCAAACCCCACGTCTTTCTGGGCGGCGAGCAGCATCTGCTGGACTGGCCGCAGCTGGACGGCAAGGTGGGCGACATCCTCACCCTGCTGAACGACGAGGAACAGGCCGCTGGCCTCATCGCACCCCCCGCAGACCGCAATGAGAGCGTGCTGCTGGGCGAGGATCTGGAGCCGCAGATCCCCGGCATGTGCATCGTGAGCGACCGGTATCTGGTGGGCGGAGGCCTGTGGGGCTCCATTGCCCTGATCGGCCCCACCCGGATGCCCTTCCAGAAGCTGATGCCGCTGCTGCATTACTTTGCAGACCAGCTGGGCGAGGGCATGAGCGGCAAACGAAAAGACACCCCGCAGGCTGCCGCACCCCGGCGGACTGTGATCTATAAGGAGGATCTGGAATGAGCGAAGAAACCAAAAAGACTGCTCCCGCTGCGGAAGCGGAGCAGCAGCCCGCCGCCGCTCCGGAGGCAACGGCAGAGCAGGCAGCTCCCGCACAGGAGCCCGCCGCAGAAGAAGTTGCCGACCCGAAGGACGACAAGAAAAAGGACGGCGGCTGGTTCAACAAGAAGGCCCGCGAGATGGAAGCCGTCAAGGCTAAGCTGGACGCGGCCGAGCAGAACGCCGCACAGGCCAAGGAACAGCTGCTGCGCATGGCTGCCGAGTACGACAACTACCGCAAGCGCTCCACCCGCGAAGCCGACCAGAAGTTCAACGACGGCATTTCCTTTGCCGTGAACCAGATCATCCCCATTCTCGACACGCTGGATATGGCGGCCAACGCTCCTACCACCGACGAGAACTACAAGAAGGGTGTGGTCATGACGCTGGACAAAGCCGCCAAGGCGCTGGAGGCCCTCCATGTGGAGGAGATCGAAGCGCTGGGTAAGCCCTTTGACCCCAACTTCATGAACGCCGTGCAGCAGATCCCCGCCCCGGACGGGCAGGAGAGCGGCACGGTGGTCACCGTCTACCAGAAGGGTTACAAGCTGGGCGACAAGATCGTCCGCCATGCGACCGTTGTGGTGGCCGAATAACAACGCCTGAACTTCCGCAAGGGAGTTTTGAAGATACCATCCGCTAAGCAAAAACTTGAGCATCACATAAACAAGAGTTGTTCTTTCGAGAGGAGTTTTCATTATGAGTAAGATCATTGGTATCGACCTTGGTACTACCAACAGCTGCGTGGCTGTCATGGAGGGCGGCGAGCCCGTTGTCATCGCAAACTCTGAGGGTGCACGCACCACCCCGTCTGTGGTCGGCTTTACCAAGACCGGCGACCGTCTGGTCGGCCAGGTCGCAAAGCGTCAGGCCATCACCAACCCCGAAAACACCGTGGCTTCCATCAAGCGTTACATGGGCACCGACCACAAGGTGACCCTGAATGGCAAGGAGTACACTCCTCAGCAGGTCAGCGCTATGATCCTGCAGAAGCTGAAGGCTGACGCCGAGGCTTACCTGGGCGAGCCCGTCACCGAGGCCGTCATCACCGTGCCTGCCTACTTCAACGACAGCCAGCGTCAGGCCACCAAGGACGCCGGCACCATCGCAGGCCTGAACGTCCGCCGTATCATCAACGAGCCCACTGCCGCTTCTCTGGCATACGGCATTGATAAGGAAGAGGACCAGAAGATCATGGTCTACGACCTGGGCGGCGGCACCTTCGATGTGTCCATCATCGAGATGGGCGACGGTGTTACCGAAGTTCTGGCCACCAACGGCGATACCCATCTGGGCGGCGATGACTTCGACCAGCGCATCATCGACTGGATGGCAGACGCCTTCCAGACCGAGAACGGCATCGACCTGCGCAAGGACAAGATGGCTGCACAGCGCCTGAAGGAAGCTGCCGAGAAGGCAAAGATCGAGCTGTCCAGCGCGATGAGCAGCCAGATCAACCTGCCCTTCATCACTGCCGACGCTACCGGCCCCAAGCATCTGGATATGACCCTGACCCGCGCAAAGTTCAACGAGCTGACCGCAGATCTGGTCGACCGTACCATGGGCCCCGTCCGCAAGGCTCTGCAGGATGCAGGCCTGCGTCCCTCTGACCTGAAAAAGGTCCTGATGGTCGGCGGCTCCACCCGTATCCCCGCTGTCTACGATGCCGTCAAGAAGGAACTGAACTGCGAGCCCTTCAAGGGCATCAACCCCGATGAGTGCGTGGCTGTCGGTGCTGCTATTCAGGGCGGCGTTCTGAACGGCGAGAAGAAGGGTCTGCTGCTGCTGGATGTCACCCCGCTGAGCCTCGGCATTGAGACTCTGGGCGGCGTGTGCACCAAGATCATCGACCGCAACACCACCATCCCCACCCACAAGAGCCAGGTGTTCTCCACCGCAGCCGACAACCAGCCCTCTGTTGAGGTCAACGTGCTGCAGGGCGAGCGTGAGTTTGCCCGCGACAACAAGAGCCTGGGTGTGTTCCACCTGGATGGCATCGCTCCGGCTCCCCGTGGTGTGCCTCAGATCGAAGTCACCTTCGATATCGACGCCAACGGCATCGTGAAGGTCAGCGCAAAGGATCTGGGCACCGGCAAGGAGCAGAACATCACCATCACTGCTTCCACCAACATGTCCAAGGAGGACATCGACAAGGCTGTGAAGGAAGCTGAGCAGTTTGCTGCCGACGATAAGAAGAAGCGTGAAGAGGTCGATATCCGCAACGGTGCCGACCAGATGGTGTTCCAGACCGAGAAGATGCTGAAGGAGAACGGCGACAAGCTGCCCGCAGACGTCAAGAGCGATGCCGAGGCAAAGCTGGCCGACCTCAAGACTGCCGTGCAGTCCGGCTCCATCGACGACATCAAGGCAAAGCAGGAAGCTCTGAGCCAGGTGTTCGAGAAGATGTACCAGGCAGCTGCTGCCGCACAGCAGGCTGCAGGCGCACAGCCCGGCCCCGACGCAGGTGCTCCCAACAACCAGCAGAAGCCCAACGATGACGGCGTCGTGGATGCCGACTTCAAGGAAGTCTGATCCATGAAATGAGCGGTGGGTGTCCGGCCAAACCGGCGGGCACGCACGCATGAATAGCAAAAGCCGCTCCGGTTTTGCCGGGGCGGCTCTTGCTGGTTATAGAGCGAGGAACCACCGGGAACAAGTCCCGGGTATGGATGTTCCCGGAGAGGTGAGTGGATATGGCACAGGAAAAACGTGATTATTACGAGGTGCTGGGGGTATCCAAAACGGCGACGGACGCGGAGATCAAAAAGGCCTACCGCAAGCTCGCTATGAAGTACCACCCGGACTACAACCCCGGCGACAAAGAAGCCGAGGAAAAGTTCAAGGAGGTCAATGAGGCCAACGAGGTGCTTTCGGACCCGAAAAAGCGCCAGCTGTACGACCAGTACGGTTTTGCAGGCGTTGACCCGGCCTACGCAGCCCAGAACGGCGGCGGCCCCGGTGCGGGCGGCTTTGGCGGTTTTGGCGGCGACGGTGTGGACCTGGGCGACATCTTCGGCGATATCTTCGGCGGCGGTTTCGGCGGCTTTGGCGGTTCGTCCCGTCGGGCCAATCCCAACGCCCCCCGCAAGGGTCAGGACATCCGTGTGCGCATCACCCTGAGCTTTGACGAGGCCGTGCACGGCTGCAAGAAGAACATCACCATCACCCGTCAGCAGGAGTGCACCGAGTGCCACGGCAGCGGCTGTGCCGCCGGTACCAGCCCCGAGACCTGCCCGGACTGCGGCGGCCGCGGCTTCGTGATCCGTCAGCAGCGCACGCCCTTTGGTGTGATGCAGACCCAGCAGCCCTGCTCCCGCTGCGGCGGCAAGGGCAAGCTGGTCAAGAACCCCTGCAAGGTCTGCCATGGCAGCGGCAAGGTGGCCACCAAAAAGACGCTGGAGGTGTCCATCCCCATGGGCATCGACGACGACCAGAGCTTTGCACTGCGCGGCATGGGCGATGCCGGTGCCAACGGCGGCCCCTCCGGTGATGTGATCGTCATGGTCACCGTGCGGCCCAGCGAGGTGTTCCAGCGCGACGGCTACGACGTGTGGGTCACGGTGCCCATCACCTACAGCCAGGCGGTGCTGGGCGATAACGTTACCGTGCCTTCCATCGACGGCAAGGTGGAGTACACCGTGCCGGAGGGCACCCAGAGCGGCACCACCTTCCGCCTGCGCGGCAAGGGCATCCAGTACCTGAACGGCCGCGGCCGCGGCGACATGTACGTCAAGTGCGAGGTGGAGATCCCCAAAAAGCTGAACAAGACCCAGCGTGAGGCCCTGAAGAAATTTGAGGGCACCCTGAAAGAAGAGAACTACGAAAAGCGCAAGGGCTTCTTCAAAAAGCTGAAGGATATGTTCAACGCATAAACTTACGCCAAAGGCGGCGGCATCGGAACGATGCCGCCGCCTTTTTTGCTGCCGCAAAACAAAAAGCGAGGGGGCTTCCCATCGGGAAGCCCCCTCACAGTGGATCTTTGGTATCTCCGGGCAAATTACTTCTTGAAGATGATGTAAGCTGCCGGGATCAGGCCGATGCCGCTGGTGGCAATGTTGATGGCCACAAAGTTGTAAGCGCAGCCGATGCCGTAGATGGCGTTGGTCACGCTCTTCTCACAGCCTGCCACAAAGGCGTCCAGACCGGTGTCCAGCCAGGTGTTGGGGTTCTTCTTGCGGTAATCACGGATCTCCGTGCTTGCCTTGTACCAGCCGTAGGGAGGCAGCAGAGCAGCCAGCAGAGCCTGGGTCATGGTAGCGCCGCCTTCGGTGTAGGTCATCTCTTCCTGCGACAGAACATTGTACATTGCGGGAAGCATCATGGTCTTTTCCATAGTAACACTCCTTTTACACAAAACATATTTCATCAGTGCACCTGTTGTGCACTGCATCGTCGGGAGGCAAGGGCACTTACTTGCGCAGGATCAGCACCAAGCTCACGGGAGCCAGTGCGCACACCGTGACGGCCGACACGCCGTCGCGCAGGAAGTTGCTGGAGGATTTCTTCATATCGGCGCTCAGCGCATCCAGGGCGCGGCCATAGACCGTGAAGATGTTGCCCTCCTTGTTGCCCGGCTGCTTGAGCCAGTCACGGGTCTGCTGGATGCCCCAGGCGTAGCTGGCAGCCAGCACGCCCGTGCCAACGATGGTGGCACCGGTACTATACAGGCCCAGCAGGGTGGAGATCACGCCGCCGCCCTGGGTATAGGTCATTTCGTTATCGGACAGCACTGCATAATCAGCAGGCAGATTCAGATCTTGTTTCATGGTATCACACACTCCTTTGAAGAAGCGCACCGTCCGCATTGACGGGCCGCTTCGTTTCCCTCAATGGTTCGGATGGAGAGAGACCCTCTCGCTACCCTCATTTTACAACAGGTGTTTGTTTTTTGCAAGGGGGTTCTGGGTAGAATGTGCAAAAATCGGAAAGGCGTATGAAAAAAACTGGAAAAGATTGTGAAAATAGCCTGCAATAATCTGACAAAATGCAAAAATGCCTGTGCCACGGCCAAAAAGCACGCGGCACAGGCAGAACAAACCGGGAAAACGCTCAGCCGGTCACACCGGCGCGGTAGAGATAGGGGTCGCTCTTGAAGCTGTCAAAGCTGTACAGCACCAGGATCTGGTCATAACCGTTGTCGGCGATCAGCTGGTCCAGACCAAAGTTGTAGTTGCGGAAGTCCACCACGTCGATGTCGGCGTAATTGGCGGTGAGATAGGGCACGAAACAGTTGGCGTAGCTGTCCTTGATGACAAGGATCTTTCCGGTGCCGTCGCCCTGCACCCGGCTCAGGCCGTTGTTGCCGTGCAGGAACATGGCGTACTTGTCGTAGACGGTGAGCTTGTCGGTATCGTACAGGCCGGTGGTCTCGCCGTCTGTGGGCTGCCCGGCGGCCGTCACGTTGTAGATGGTCAGCTGGTTGGGCAGGTCGTACCAGGTGATGGTGTCCGGCACGGCGTTCCAGGTGCGGGCCTTGGAGTAGTGGGTGCCGTAGAAACGATCTGCGGTCTGGGCCGTGTGGGCGGCGGTGTCAAAGGGCGTAAGACCCAGGGCAGTGCACAGCTGCTGGTAGGCGTAATAAGCGCCCAGGCTCGTCCAGTGGTGGTCGGTGCGGTAATAGAGATACTCGCCCTTGTGGTCGGTCAGGGTGCCGCGCACGTCCACAAAGCGGCCTCCGGCGGCCTGCACGGCGGCGCTGAGCGGATCAAGATACGTGTTCTCGTCCAGCAGGGGCGCGTTGGCAGGTACGTTCTCCGGGTAGATGTCCGATGCAGCCGGGGCCAGCAGTACATTCACCTTGCCGGGGTACCGCTGGCAGAGGGATTCCACCGCAGAAGTATTCTTGGGCAGGGTGCGCTCCTCGCTGGAGAGCAGCCCGAAGGTGCGGGGGAACATCATGTGCTCCCTGCCCAGCAGGATGCCGCCGTTCTGCTCCTTCTGGAACAGGGTGGTCTCCACCATGCTCTGCAGGCTGATCCACTGGTCGCGGCCGAATACCTGATCCTTGACGTACTTGGTGTAGGCGGTAAAGTAGCTGTTCAGCCCCTTGGCCGAGAGCTGCGTGAGGGCCGGGCGCTGGCTGAGGGTGGTATTCTCCAGCTCACTGTAGGCCCGGTCCGGGGTGATCAGATCCAGTGCGAACAGCCCCACGAAGAACAGGGTGAACACGATCAGCACCGGGTAGTGCAGCAGGGAAGATCTTTTTGCATGCTTGTCCATGGGTCACACCTCCCTCAGAAGTTGAAGTACAGGAACGGGCTGTTGGTGCTGCCCACCACATAGGCAGTGGAGACCACCAGCAGCAACAGGATGGTAGCGCAGCGGGTGATGACATTGCGCCGCAGAGCGTTCCAGATCTTTTCGATCAGCGGGGTGCAGCAGATCACACTGACGATGAGCAGGACGCCGTAGTTGCGCAGGAAATACAGCGGGGATACGCCGCCGGACGGGATGAACAGCTTCTGGAACAGCAGCCCGAAGCTCACGCCGGTGTCGTTGCCCACGAACATGGCCCAGCCCACCACCACGAGGAACAGGGTGTAGATGTGGGGCCACACTTTGCCCTTTTTGAGGTGGGGCAGCAGGAACAGCTTTTCAATGGCCAGCAGCACAAAGTAGTACAGGCCCCAGCAGATGAAGTTCCAGTTGGCACCATGCCAGATGCCGGTGAGCAGCTCCACAATGAACAGGTTCAGGATCTGCCGCTTCAGGCCCTTGCGGTTGCCGCCCAGCGGGATATACACATACTCCCGGAACCAGCCGGACAGGGTCATGTGCCAGCGACGCCAGAACTCGGTGATGGAAGCAGAGATATACGGGTAATTGAAGTTTGCAGGGAAGTCGAAGCCCAGCATTTTGCCCATGCCGATGCCCATCATGGAATAGCCGGAGAAGTCGAAGTACAGCTGCAGGCTGTAGGCGATGATGCCCAGCCACACCAGCGGGGTGGAGGCGTTGGCCAGCCCCACAAAGGTGGTGGAAGGGCTGGCGGCCACGCCGATGATGTCGGTCCACAAGGCACCGATGGCGTCTGCCAGCAGCACCTTCTTGGCCAGACCGAAGGTGAACAGGGTCATGCCCTCTTCGATCTGCGACAGGGTGTAGCGGTGCTTGTAGACGTGCAGCTGATTCGATACATCGCGGTATTTCACGATGGGGCCCGCAATGAGCTGCGGGAACATGACCACATAGGCACCAAAGTCGATGATGTTGCGCTCGGCCTTCACATCCCGGCGGTAGACATCAATGGAGTAGGACAGGGTCTGGAAGGTGTAGAAGCTGATGCCCAGCGGCAGGGTGCCAATGCCCTGGATCTCGGCAAAGGCCGTGCCCAGCAGGGCATTGGCGCTGCGCAGCACGAAGTTTGCATACTTGAAGTAGAACAGCATGCCCAGGCTGCCGATGAGGGCGATGAGCAGAAAGACTTTGCGCAGGGCGGGCTTTGCGTCAAAATGCTCAATGGCAAGGCCGCAGACATAGTTGATGAGGATGAGGGCCACCATGACCGGGAAAAAACGGACCTCGCCCCAGCAGTAAAACACAAGGCTGCAGAGGAACAGCACGGTGTTCTTGAGCTTTGCGGGCGCAAGGTAGTACAGCGCCAGCGTGATGGGCAAAAAGCGGAACAGGAAAATAATGGTGCTGAAAACCAAAGCGTCAGCCTCCTTTGTGCTTGCTCAAAAAAAGCCGATGCCGCAGCGGCACCGGCTCGGATAAGATCAGATCAGCTGTTCAGTGCGCTGTCCACGGCGCTGTCCAGATCGACAGTGCACTCGTTGGAAGCGATGGCCATGACCACGCGGTTGTCCTTGAAGGCAATGACAGCGTTCTCCACGTTGCTCTGTGCCTGGGCAAACTCGGCGTAGTTGCCGTAGAAAGCCACCTGGTCCTGCTGGTAGGCGGTCAGCTGGTTGGCAATGTCCTCGGCCTTGCCGTCGGCAGCTTCGATCACCAGCACCAGGCCGGCGTCGCCGTTGTCGTTGCTCTTCACGCCCTTGTAGCTCACCACGTCCTCGGCCTGCAGACCGAAGTCGTACTCAATGTTCATGGCGGCGATCTCAAACTGGTTGGAGATGGGGTCTGCCTGCAGCAGGGCGTTGTAGATGCCGTCCAGATCGGATGCACCGTTCTCTTCGGCAGCGGCGGAGCTCACGACGCTGGAAGCTGCCTGCGAAGAAGCAGCCGGGGCGGCGGAAGAAGCCGTGGAGGAAGAAGCGGAGGAGCCGCCGCAGCCGGTCAGCACAGCGGCAGACAGGATGGCGCAGACAGCCAGAGATGCAATTTTTGTGCGGTTTATCATAAATTATTCCTTCTTTTGTTGAAATCATTCGTTCGGCTGCGGGTGTGTATGCGAACACCGGGCAGAACAGTATTATCTTACCATATCGGGGGGCAAAATGCAACGCGCAGGCACCCTTTTGCCGGCGGGTTTTACACATTCTTAACCGGTGACGGACTGCCCGGCGGCCAGCTTCTGCAAAACGGCAATGGCATCCTCAAAGCACAGGCCGCTCTGGCTGATAAGGGCGGCGTTTTCCGGCCCCACATAGCGCCAGTGCCACGGCTCGTAGGTGATCTCGGTGACGGCTTCGGCCTCCTTGGGGTAGCGCAGGATAAAGCCGTACTCCACCGCGTGCTGGCACAGCCAGCGGAAGGCAGCGGTATTCTCAAAGCCCTCGTCCAGGCTGGTGTGCTCCGGGGTGTTCAGGTCGGCGGCAAGGCCGGTGGCGTGCTCGGAGTAGCCCGGCGGGTTCACGATGGTGGCCGCTTTGGCCCGGGCGTCGGCTTCGCTGCAGCCCTGGTCGCGGTAATACTGGGTCTTGTTGTTGTAAAGCCTGGTCTGGTAGTCCACACTGCGGTAGCCGCTCTGCATCCGGATGTCCACACCATCCTTCGCAGCGGCAGCCTGCATGGCAAAAAAAGCATCGGCGGCCTCGGTCTGCAGGTCCTTGTTGATGGCGGTGGAAGAACCGCATTTTTTGGTGGTGATGGTGTAGCCGTCCGCCAGCTTGTGGGTGTGGTTCACCAGCACCATGCGGGGGTCATCCAGCAGGGCCTGCGCCTGAGCGGCGGTCAGCAGGCCATTTTCTGCGTCCGAGCTGCTGGCCGCGGGCTGCGTTGCGGCAGACGATGCGGCGGCCTGCGGCTCCGGACTGAGCGCAAAGGCGATGCATCCGGCCACACAGCAGGCCAGCACGGTCAGGCAGAACAGGCGGCGGCCATGGCGGCGTCTGCGGCGGGGTGCGGGATGTGCGCTGGGGGAAGGCCGGGAAGAAGCGGAAGAACGCATAACAGCAAACCTTCTTTCCAAAAACGGATAACGTGCGGCCTGCCGGGGCAAGCTATGCCCGGAGGGGAGCACAATGAAGATGACAGCACAGGAATATGCGCGCCGGGTGCGGCGCACAGGGCCGCATTCGCCCCTGCTGGCCGACATCGCGTGGGCCTTTTGCGTGGGCGGCGGTATCTGCCTGCTGGGCGAGGTGCTGCGGCAGCGGTTTCTGGCCGCCGGAATAGAAACCGAGCTGGCCGGGACCCTGACCAGCTGCAGCCTGATCGCACTTTCGGCGGTGCTCACCACGCTGGGCTGGTACCAGAAGCTGGCCGCCCGGGCCGGGGCCGGGTCGCTGGTGCCCATCACCGGCTTTGCCAATGCGGTGGTCAGTGCGGCCATCGAGTTCAAAGCGGAAGGGCGGGTGCTGGGCACCGGAGCCAAGATGTTCACCATCGCCGGGCCGGTCATCGTATACGGCACGCTGGCGGCGGTGGTGTACGGCGCGGTGCTGTGGCTGAAAGGGCTGCTCCCTGTATAATACGATGCAGCCGGGCCGCAGATTGCACAGCGACTCTCTATAGTATAGCACAACCCGGTGGATTTTTTGCCGGAAAGGAGAAATTTTGTTCATGACACAACGATGCGGCGACACACTGCTGTTCCGCACGCCGCCCGTGATCGCTGCGCAGGCGGCGGTGGGCGGCAAAAAGGAGGGGGAAGGCCCGCTGGCTGCAGCCTTTGATGAGCTGAGCAGTGACAACCGGTTCGGCCAGAGCAGCTGGGAGGCGGCAGAAAAATACCTGCAGCTGCGGGCGGCCCGGCTCTGCCTGCAGAAGGCGCAGCTGCCCGAAGAAAAGGTCCGGCTGGTGCTGGCAGGGGACTTGCAGGCCCAGTGTACGGCCTCCGGTTATGCCATGCGGGAGTTGGGTGTACCCTTTGCCGGGGTGTTCGGGGCCTGCAGTACCATGGCGGAAACACTGGGTCTGGGGGCTGCGCTGTGTGCCTCCGGGGCGGCGGAGCACCTGCTGGCCATGGCGTCCAGCCATTTCTGTGCCGCCGAGCGGCAGTTCCGCACCCCGCTGAGCTACGGCGCTGTACGCACCCCTACCGCCCAGTGGACCGTAACGGCGGCAGGCTGCTGCCTGCTGCAGCCTGCCGGGCCGGGAGTGCCGATAGCGGCGGCCACCTTCGGCCGTGTGCAGGATTATCAGGTCAGGGACATCAACAACATGGGCGCGGCCATGGCCCCGGCAGCCGCGTCCACCCTGCTGCATTATTTTGCCGACACCCACACCGAGCCGCAGGAATTCGACTGCATCTACACCGGGGACCTGGGGCAGGTGGGCAGCAGCCTGCTGCGGGAGCTGCTGGCGGCCGAGGGCCTGCTGGTGAAGAACCATGTGGATTGCGGCTGCATCCTGTTCGACGCCGCGGAACAGCAGGTGAAAAGTGGCGGTTCCGGGCCGGGCTGCTGTGCCGCGGTGCTGTGCGGGCACATCCTGCCCCGCCTGCTGCGCCGCAGCCAGAAGCGGGTGCTGTTCGTGGCCACCGGTGCCCTGATGAGTCAGACCACTTTTCTGCAGAAGGAGAGCATCCCGGCGGTGGCGCACCTTGTGGAGCTGCGCGCGCCGGAGAAGGAGAGCGGAGCATGAATTATTTCTGGGCGTTCTGTGTGGGCGGCGGCATCTGTGTGGTGGGGCAGCTGCTCATCGACCTCACCGGCCTGACTCCGGCCCGCATCCTCACGGGTTATGTGGTGGCCGGGGTGGTGCTGTCGGCCATCGGGTGGTATGCCCCGCTGGCCGAGTTTGCAGGCTGCGGGGCCACAGTGCCGCTGCTGGGCTTCGGCCACCTGCTGGCAAAAGGAGTGCGCACCGCACTGGAGGAAGAGGGAGCCGTGGGCATCCTCACTGGCGGGCTCACTGCTGCTGCGGCCGGCATTACCACCAGCCTTGTGTGCGGCGTGGTGTGCTCCTGGATGGGCAAGAGCCACGACCAGAACTGAAAAAACGGCTTGACAGGACGGCGCGGCGGGTGTATGCTGAAGATACAGACCAGCGGTCTGTAAAGGAGGACGAGCAGATGCCGCGCAACAAATATCCGGAACAGACGGTGGAAAAGATCCTGGATGCCGCCGCCGCACTCTTTGCGGAAAAGGGCTACCAGAGCACCACTTTGCAGGACATCATCGACGCCACGGGACTTTCCAAGGGGGCGGTGTACCATCATTTCCGCTCCAAGGAGGAGATCGCCCGGAAGGTGGGCGACCGCATGGGGGATGAGATGTGGGAGCCGCTGCGCCGCATCCGGGAAGCAGCGGGTCTGACCGGCCTGCAGAAGCTGCAGGCAGTGTTTGCGATGTCCTTTGCAGGGGACCGGCAGCAGCGCATGGGCCGCACCCTGCCGCACCTGACCGATGACCCGTATTTTCTGGTACTGGAGTGGCAGAGCATCGAGGAACGTCTGGTGCCGGAGTGCATTGCGCCCCTTGTCCGGCAGGGCGTGGCCGATGGCAGCATCCATACCGGAGACCCCGATGCACTGGCCGGTGCGCTGTTCTTTCTGGCCGATCTGTGGCTGCCGCCCCAGAGCCGCCCTACGACTCGCACGCAGCAGCGAGCACGCAACCGGGTCTTTCAGCAGATGACAAGGGCGCTGGGGCTGGACCTGCTCACGGAGGAACAGGCCCTTCAGCTGGAAGAACTGTGCCCGGAGAAATAATAGAAAAAGAGTCGGCGGAGAAAGCTCCGCCTTTTTCAGACGATTTTACAGACCGACGGTCTGTAAATGGAAAAGAAAGGATGATACGATGGGACCATTTGTACAGGTGGTACTGGGGCAGATCATTTCGCTGTTCGGCAATGCGGCGCTGCGGTTCGTGCTGCCGCTGATCCTGCTGCGACAGACCGGTTCGGCGGCGGTGTACGGTGCGGCGACTGCGCTGGCACTGCTTCCAGCGCTGGCCGGGACACTGGCCGGAGGCGTTCTGGCTGACCGCTGCCGCAAGGCGCGGCTCATGGCGGCGCTGGACCTTGCTGCCGCCGGGCTTGCATTGGGTGCTGCAGCCTCCGCCGACAACCTGCCGATAGTTCTGTGGGCACCGGCGGCACTCTGTGCGCTTTATGCGCTGCAGGGGCTGTATCAGCCGGTGGTGCGGGCCAGCCTGCCGCTGCTGCGGACCGGAGACCGCCTTGTGCAGGGCAATGCGGTGATCCAATTGGTCGATACGCTGGATGAGCTGCTGGGGCCCTTGCTGGGCAGTGCGCTGTTGGGTGTGATGGGGCTGGGGCCCCTGCTGGTGCTGTGTGGGGCCTGCTTTGCCGCTTCCGCTCTGTTGGAGTGGCAGATCCGCATCCCCGGCGACCGGCCGCAGCCACGCACGCAAAGAAAACCGGATTTTGCGGCAGACCTGCGGGAGAGCCTTACTTATCTGTACCACAGCCGGCCGGAATTGCTGCGGCTGGCGGGCATCATGGCGTTGGTGAACCTTGTGGAGATCCCGGCGGTGGTAGTGGGCATCCCGGTGGTGATCGTGCAGTACCTGGGGCAGAGCGATGCCGTGCTGGGGGCCGTTCAGGCCGTGCTGAGCGTGGGCGGCCTTGCAGGCGGAGCGCTGGCAGGCCGCAGCCGACACCCACTGTCCGACCGGCAGGCCCTGGGGCTTCTGCTGGGCATTGCCGGGCTGTGCGCCGCCATGGGCGTCGTGCTCTGGGTACCACCGCTTGCCTGCGGCGGGGTGGCCCTGTGCGGGTTTGGGGTGATGGCCGCCGCCATGCGGTTCAATGTGTGGTTCTTTGCCCGGCTGCAGGCGGTGCTGCCGCAGGCACAGCTGGGCCGGGTGACCGGCTGTACAATGGCGCTGGCCAGCCTGACCCAGCCGGTGGGGCAGGCCGTGTACGGGGTACTGTTCGATGTGTTTTCCGCCTGTCCGGCAGGGGTGCTGCTGGGGGCCGGTGCCGTGTCGGCGGTGTTTCTGACCGGCGCGATGCGCCATGAGACCAAAAAACGCCCCGGCTGAATTGTCAGCCGGGGCAAGGGAAATCGGTCTGGCTGCCACTCTTCGCCCTGTTTTTCAACAGCTCTGCGCTAGAATGTGGAAAACAGGAGGCGATGAACGATGAAACACCGCTGGACGACCCTTTTATGGGAGCTTTTTGCAGCACAGCTGCTGTGCACGGCGGCGGCAATGCTGCCCGGCAGCCGGGTGTGCACGATGCCGGGGCTGGCGCTGCCTGCGCTGGGTCTTGCGGCGGCGGTGCCCACGGCCTGGTTTGTGTGGGGCGTGTGGGCGGAACCGCCCCTGCCGCTGCCGCCGGAACAGCTGCTGGAACCGCCCCGGACACTGGACCCAGCCACCCTGCTGGACCTGCCGGAACCGGTGGCGTAAAAAACAAAAACCCCTGTACCGGGCGCTCCGGTACAGAGGTTTTGTTCGTCAATCAAACTGCGATCAAGCGTTCTTGTTAGCACGCTTTGCCATACGGCTGATCTTGCGGCTAGCGGTGTTCTTCTTGATGACACCCTTAGCGCGAGCCTTGTCGATCGCGGAAACAGCAGCCAGGACGGTTGCGTCCTTGTCAGCGGCATTCGCATCGATGGCAGCGTCTGCCTTCTTGACGACTGTTTTCAGGTTGGTCTTAATGGCCTTGTTGTGAGCCTGCTCTGCAGCAGCCTGCACGACGCGGTCCTTCTGAGATTTGATGTTAGGCATTCGTTCCACCTCCTTGGCTACCTATAACAGCGCACCTTATGATACCATATTTGCCGTACCAACGCAAGCGTTTTTTTGATTTTTGTTTGGAAAAGTTTCAATTTTCCCATACTTTGCACGAAAAACAGGGGTCTGCAGGCCCCGGACAGACGGGAGTGTGGGAAAATGCGCACGACAGATATGGCCGACGAGCTGTTCCGCGGCCCGGAGACAGAGCTGCCCGCCGGGGTGCGGCTGGCCACAGCGAAGCGCGGCGGGGTCACGGTCACCCGGGTGGAGATCGCGCGGGAGGGGCTGGCAAGGCCCCGCGGGCGGTACGTCACGCTGGAGATGCCCAGCGTCAGCGTCCTGGACGAGCGGGACACGGATGTGATCGAGACCGGGGCAGCCGAGCTGCGGGCCCTGCTGCCGCCGGAAGGCCCGGTGCTGGTGCTGGGCATCGGCAACCGGCGGGTGACGGCGGACGCTCTTGGCCCCCGCACAGCCCAGAAGATCCTGGTCACCATGGGGCCGCAGCATACCCTGCCGGTGCGGGGCATCCGGCCGGTGGCGGCACTGGCCCCCGGCGTGTCCGGGGACACCGGGCTGACCCTGCGGCAGCTGGCGGCGGCCATGGTCGATGCAGTGCGGCCCGCAGCCATGATCTGTGTGGACAGTCTTTGCAGTGCGGAGGCTGCCCGGCTGGGCCGCACCATCCAGTTTTCCGACACAGGCCTGCACCCGGCGGATGCCCGACACGCCCGGCATCTGGACGCCGCAGCCCTGGGCGTACCGGTGATCGCGGCGGGCATCCCCACCCTGATGGACGCCGACGAGGGGGCAGACCTGGTGCTCACGCCCCGTGCGCTGGACAGCGTCATCGCTCACGGGTCGGCGCTGCTGGCGGGCATCCTGAACCGGGCCCTGCAGCCCCGCCTCAGCGTGGCGCAGCTGTGCTGGCTGACGGGCTGACCGCATATAAAATAAGAACGGGATTCCGGGAAGGGGGGATCAGTCATGCGCAGCCGCACACCGCTGCCCCAGCGGCAGCAGGCCCACTGGGGCGCTTTTCTGGAAGCCGCCGCCCTGTTTCTGGCGCTGTGTGTGCTGGGCCGCAGCGCCGCTCTGACCTTGGCGGCGGTGGTGGCGGCACCCTTCCCGGCGGTGCAGACGGCTTTGTGGTGGGGGCAGCGGAACCTGCAAAGCGAGACATCCGACCCGGAGCCGGAGCCCGCCGCCGAAGAGCAGGCCCCGCCCGCTTCCTCGGCGGTGCCGGAAGCCGTGCAGGCGCTGACCGGCGGCATCGAGGATTATCTGGTGGCCCTGCAGCCGGAGGACGCCCGCCCGGCGGATGCGGGAGCGGTCATCGAAAAGCAGTACCCGCAGGGCAGCGGCGAAAAGTACATTGCCTGCGGGGCGGGCAGCATCAAGAACAACACCCGGCAGACGGCGGCGGACCTTGCCGCCGAGATCGAAAACCCGCTGCCCTTTGCCATTGAAAAGGACAGCCCCGACCCGCAGGTGCTGGTGATGCACACCCACGCCACCGAGGACTACCGCCTGTCGGCCGGGCTGTGGTTCACCCCCGGCGACGGGGCCCGCAGCACCGACCGCAGCATCAACATGTGCGCGGTGGGCCGGGTGGTGGCCGACACCCTCAACGCGGCGGGCATCCACACCCTGCACGACGAGACTCTGAACGACTACCCCAGCTACACCGGCAGCTATGCCAACAGCCGGACCGTGGTGCAGCAGTATCTGGCGCAGTACCCCAGTATCAAGGTGGTGCTGGATGTGCACCGCGACGCCATCGAGACCGAAAACGGCTCCCGGATGGCCCCGGTGTGCACCGTAGACGGGCGGCAGGCCGCCCAGGTGATGATCATCTGCGGGTGCGACAACGGCACCACCGTTCAGCTGCCGGACTGGCGGCAGAACCTGCGGGTTGCGGCGGCGTGGGAGCGGGCCATGGAGGGCATGTACCCCGGCTTCACCCGCCCGGTGCTGTTCGGCTACCGGTTTTACAATCAGGACCTGACCACCGGCAGCCTGCTCATCGAGATCGGCGGCCACGGCAACAACCTGAACGAAGCCCTCTACGCCGGGCAGCTGGCCGCAAAGGGGCTGGCCGCCGCCCTGCTGGGCGGTGCTTGACAAAAGGCCGCCAAAGTGCTATTTTTTAAGGGTCAAATGCAACGATCGGGAAAAGTAGCGCGGGCCGTCCGGCCCAGAGAGTGCGGCACAGCTGAGAGCCG
>OODL01000909.1_pt1 | contig 30594 bp, 18 predicted proteins | sample 1671181 | NCBI WGS metagenome assembly OODL01 (sample SAMN06348130, study PRJEB24527) | human gut metagenome | biome: human gut; feature: ankylosing spondylitis patient; material: feces | host: Homo sapiens | place: China | collected 2015-10 | reverse complement strand
GGTTCAGACTTGCGTCCATTGACCAATATTCCTCACTGCTGCCTCCCGTAGGAGTTTGGTCCGTGTCTCAGTACCAATGTGGGGGGTTAACCTCTCAGTCCCCCTATGTATCGTTGCCTTGGTGAGCCGTTACCTCACCAACCAGCTAATACAACGCATGCCCATCCATAACCACCGGAGTTTTCAACCAGAACCGATGCCGGTCCTGATGTTATGGGGTATTAGTACCAATTTCTCAGTGTTATCCCCCTGTTATGGGTAGGTTGCATACGCGTTACGCACCCGTGCGCCGGTCGCCACCAGTGTATTGCTACACCGTGCTGCCCCTCGACTTGCATGTGTTAGGCCTGCCGCTAGCGTTCATCCTGAGCCAGGATCAAACTCTCCATTGTAAAAAAAATAATGTATTGTTAGAGTCCTGACTATTCGTTTATCCTTTAAAAGGAAATTGACAGATAAATACTACAATTTTTCTCTCAAAATATAACCAGTAATTCAAAGAACCAGTTTAAAAAAGCTTCGCATTTTGGTTGCGAAAGGGATTGCAAAGATAAGTGTTATTTTTGAATCCACCAAATCTTTTTTAAAGATTTTTTTTTCGCGGCCTCTTGCGAGACATTTGCGAAAGGGACTGCAAAGATAAGTAATCTTTTTCAAATCTCCAAAAACTTTTTCAAGAACTTTGCATCTTATTGAAATTCAGCACACAAAACCATCTCAAGCTCCTTTATTGTAAACCCTCGACTTATTTGTAAGAACCGGTATTTCTCAAACGCGGATGCAAAGGTAGCGACTTTTTCCGAACCTGCAAATATTTGCGCATCTTTTTTTGAAAAATCTTCAATTTTACCCGATAAAGCCGATACTACCTATATATATTAATAGAGGCAGAAAAACGGCGGCTCCGCACGGAACCGCCGCAGGACATACCGGGGAGGAAAGCCGGTCAAAGCCATCCGCCGTTGGCGGCCAGTCCGGCACGGGAAACGACGGCGAATTCGCGCACGAACTCCGTATCGCCCGACACCGCGCTTATCCGAAGCATGGAAGTTCCCGGTTCGGGACAGTCGAAAGTGATCTTCGTACCGTCGAACACCGCCTTCGAAGAGGACAGCCCCAGGTTGCCCGGCGATACGAACGACGCGGCAGTCAGCGCAACCCGGCTCCGGTCGCCCCCGAAATAACGCGCGAAGTCCACGGTCACCGGCTCTCCGGTCCTCACATAGACGGCGGGAGTCCCCTTGACGGCAAACAGCAGTTTCAGGGCGTCGATACAGCCTCCGCCCATTTTATTCTTATAGACGGCCATATCGGCAATAGGACCCAGCTCCCCGTCCTTCGAGCCGGCGAAGCAGTCGTCGATGCCGTAAACGGAACTCAATAGCAGGGCCTTGAATTCGGCCGGCGTATATTTCTTTCCGTTCTGCGCCGCGTAAGCAAGCCCCAGGGCCGCAACGCCCGAAACGTGCGGGCACGCCATCGAAGTCCCCTGCATAAAACCGTAGCCGTACATCCCGCCATCCTTGCGTCCGTCCTGATAAGCGATCGCATCGTCGCAGAGGATCGTGCTCAAAATCTGCGCATTGCTATAAAAGACCGTCCTCCCGTCGGAAGCGGTCCGCGTCGTCTTTCCGGAATAGCGGTCGCCTCCCGGGGCCGCGATGTCGACCCACGGTCCGTAGTCGGTATAATAGGCCGGGCGGAAACTCCAGTCCATCGCCCCGACGGCGATCACCGGATCGTAGGCGGCCGGATAGATCCGGACGTCGCCGTAAACGTCGCCCTCGTTGCCGGCGGCGAAAATCACAAGCCCGCCCTGCAACGGGGAGTTCGGGTTCCGGGTCCCCGCCCCGCGGACAAAGGTGTCGATGGCGTCGCGCATGATGCCATAATTGCTCTTCCACTCCCGCTCAAACTCCTCGGGGGTGATCTTCGTGCCGTCCGCCGTTTCGAGATTGTATCCCCAACTGTTCTGGGCGATGATCGCACCGTTGGTCCAGGCATATTCGAAGGCCTTGACCGTCGGGTTTCCCTTGCCGCCGGTCGTGCTGTTGCCCATGATCTGGCACGACATGATCCGCACGCCGCCGCTGTTGCTCCGCCCGCCGGCGATGCCGCAAACGCCCCGGCCGTTGTTGTTCACGGCGGCGATGACGCCTGCGACATGCGTTCCGTGGTCCGCGTATTCCGGATTGCGGTCATCCCCGCCGACCGACTTCCAGTCGAGTTCGGGGGTGTCGTCCCAGAAATTATAGCCGTGTTCCTGCGAATTCTTCGGATTCGACCAGATGTTCGCCCGCAGGTCGGGATGGGTGATCTGCACGGGTTCGTCGATCACCGCGACGATAACCTCCTCGCTGCCCGTGCAGAGCTGCCAGGCATCCAGCAGGTCGATGTCGGCCCCCGCCTCCGGCTTGACGGCGACATCCGGAAAGAGGCCTCCGCCCGGGTTGTCGTAATTCCACTGAAAAGGCAGCATCGGATCGTTCATCGCCTTCGCGGCGCGGGTCTCGCCCACACGGGAAAACATGCCCTCGGAAGCCGGAACGGCAGGGCCTTCGCTCATCGGACGGATATAGCGGGGATCAATCCCGTACTCCACGACCGCAACGCCGGGCAACGCCGCCAGCCGTTCGCCGACCTCGGAGAGTTGAATTTCGTCGTCGAACGCGATCGTATACCAGCGGTTGATGCCCGTCTCCTCGTAAACGTCCTCCCACTCGGGATTGTATGCGACGACACGTTCGAAACGCCCGGCGTCGATTTCATGCAGGATTGCGTCGATGCCGCCGACACCCGAACGGGTCGCGACACCGCTGCGTGTCGCGGGCCGCTGCGCCTGCGCAGCGGCAACCGCCTGTGCCGTTTCGGGCGACAGCTTTACGGAAAGACTCCCCCGCAACGCCAGCCGCGAAGTCGGGGAACCCAGCACCCGGGCCTTCCGTCCGCCATTGCCGCCGGCAGAGTCCGCAGGCTCTTCCGTACAGGCAAATACCGCCAACAGCCCGCAGAGGAGTAGCAATTTTTTCATAGATCGTCAAACTTTTCGATTTTCCAAAGATATGATTTTTCCGCCAAAGTGCATGACCCGGGAGGTAAAATCGCCCCGGAGTTCCAAAAAAGGAGATTTTTTTACTATTTTTGCAACCGAATACCACTACGATTATGAATTTCAAGAAAATATCGCTGCTCATCGTGCTGCTGCTCATCGCAGACCAGGCGCTCAAAATCTGGATCAAGACCCACATGCACCTCGACGAGTCGATCGTCGTCTTCCCCGACTGGTTCCAGCTGCGGTTCATCGAGAACAACGGCGCGGCCTTCGGCATGCACATCGCCTCGCGCGGAGGCTTCGACTGGGGCAAGCTGCTGCTGGGCGTCTTCCGGATCGTCATGGTCGGATTCATCGGCTGGCTGATGCACCACCTCTGCACCAAACGCCAAGACACGCCCAAGGGAGTGATCGTCGGCCTCGCGCTGATCTTCGCCGGCGCCATGGGCAACATCCTCGACAGCGCATTCTACGGATTGATCTTCTCCGAATCGACGCCCTACACGGTGGCTCAATTCGGGGGGCACTACGCCGGGTTTATGATGGGCAAAGTGGTCGACATGTTCTATTTCCCGCTGTTCCAATGGAACGGCGTACCCCGCCTGCTGCGGTTTCTGGTCGACAGCAACAACTATTTCTTCGGCGCGATCTTCAATCTGGCCGATGCCTACATCTCGGTGGCAGTCGTCTATCTGCTTCTGTTTCAGCACAAGTTCTTCAGCAAGTAGATTTTTTTTGAAAAAAGAGTTGGTGTTTCAGAAAAAAGTATTACTTTTGCACACCGCAATTCCAGAAATGCCCAGGTGGCGGAATAGGTAGACGCGCACGTTTCAGGTGCGTGTGCCGCAAGGCGTGCAGGTTCGATTCCTGTCCTGGGCACAAAAAATCCCGTTAGAGGAAACTCTGAGGGGATTTTTCTTTTTCCGTGTCCGCATCGTGTCCGCAATTTCATGGAGAAGGGCTCTGATTTTTCCCTGCCAGAAAGACAAAACCAGATTATTTTTGTAATTTTGTATAAACCGATTCCAAACAAACGACGAACTATCCAGATTCTGATGTAATCCCTATGTTTACAATCAGAGTTGACTGCGATGAAAGCGGATAGATGAAAAAGCTATCGAGATTTTGGTTAGATTAAAGTTGCGAGACCTTTACTAACTAAAACGACGATAGCCATGAGAGAACGAAGAAATGAAATTATTTCAAAGGACAAAAGATTTATGTAGGAATCGACGTCCATTTGAAGAGTTGGTCGGTAACGGTCTTGTCCGCGACCTCTGTACTGAAGAAATTCAGTCAAAATCCGGCCCCGGAAGCGTTGCACGGATTTCTGACGAGGAGTTTATCCGGGAGCCGAGTATCATTCGGTGTACGAAGCGGGCTTTTGCGGATTCTGGATACACGAACGCCTGACGGCATTGGGGATCGACAACATCGTGGTCAACCCGGCCGACGTACCGACCAAGAGCAGCGAAAAGCTGCGTAAGAGTGACGCCGTGGACAGCGGCAAGCTGGCGCGGAGTTTAAGAGCCAACGAACTGAAAGGCATTTATACGCCGGACAGTGTATCGTTGGAAATGCGTTCCTTGATAAGATTGAAGAACTCGATCACCAAAGACACGACCCGTCAGAAGAACCGGATCAAGTCCCAGTTACGGTGTTTAGGCATCGGGATTCCGCAGGAGTTCCTCGAACCTTTCTCCAACTGATCGAAACGCTTTTTCGCATGGCTGAAAGAGGTTGAGACACTCACTCCGAGCGATCGTCAGGCCCTCGACATTCAGCTCCGGCATCTGGAGGAACTACGCCGTCAGAAGTTGGAGATGACACGGGCTTTACGGGCCTTGGCCAAGGCGGACCGATTCCGCGAACCGCAGCGGTTGATTATGAGCGTTCCGGGGTTCGGGCAGACTACGGGAATGGCGTTTCTGTCGGAGATATGCGACATAACCCGTTTCCGCAATGCCGAACAACTGGCCGCCTATATCGGGATGATCCCGATGTGCCATAGCAGCGGAGAGAAAGACGGAACAGGAGACATTACCGTGCGAAAACACGCCGTCATGCGCTGTAATCTGATAGAGGCTGCATGGGTGGCTATACGCCAAGATCCCGCGATGAATCTGTTTTATACAGAACAATGCAAGCGGATGCCCAAGAGCAAGGCCATCGTAAAGGTCGCCCGCAAACTGGTAAATAGACTATACTTCGTGTTGAAACACCAGACCGAATATGTCAATAGTGTCGTGTCATAAGCAACCCCTTCCGGTAAACGGATTTTCCCAGAGAGAATACTACATATTGCGTGCGGCTTTGGAGTCCGCTTAATGTAAAATGCTCCTCTGGCCTTTGTAAACTAATACAGGAACATGCGGCAGAATACTGACCGCTGTGGAAAGTCTGTCTACCGAAGGATTTTTACGGGTTCTGAAATCACGGCTTTCGCAAGAGCCAAAGGTCAAAGCACATCGTGACTCCGCACCGACTCGATCGAAGGCCGGCGGAGACACGCTGTGCCTTGACCTTTGGCCGGGAAACTCATCAAGAATCGCAATGTATTGCAAATGAAATAAAAACAAATTTAACCGAAAACTTTGATCCAGATTTATTTGGATTGTAACAGGAAACGGCAGCATGGGGCCGGAACATTGTCCCCGGTCTCGTAGACCAATGAAATTTCGGACTTATTCCATGCTCTGATGTCTTTATTTCCTCAAAGTTATAATCATTAAAGTGAATATACGAATGACACTCCTGATCAGCATCGAATACCGTACCCGCTGGGGCGAACAGCTCGTACTCCGCCTCGGCAAGCGGCGCATCGCCCTGCAATACGCCGACGGCGGCGTCTGGACCTGCGCCGTAGAGCGGTACGCCCCTGCGGCGCAGCCGGCAGAATACCGTTACGAAGTCGAGCGCGAGGGCGTGTGCATCCGCAGCGAATGGCGGCCGCACACGCTGCGGATCCCGTCCCGGGAGGGGGTGCGTACGCTGCGCATTCGCGACCGCTGGCAGGAGATGCCCTCCGACACGCCGTTCTACTCCTCGGCATTCACCCGGGGCATCTTCGGCCGCGGGAAAACCGGTAATCCGAAGAAAGCAGCCGGCAACATCACCCTGCGCGTCATCCTGCCCACCCTGCGGCCGGACGAAACGCTCGCCGTCGCCGGCAGCGGCCGTGAACTGGGCGACTGGAAACGAATCGTCCCGATGGACGACAGCCGCTTCCCGGAATGGGAACTCACGCTACATACCGCACACCGGTTCGAATACAAATTCCTGATCGCCGACCGCAAGACCCTCACCCCCATCCTGTGGGAGGAGGGTGCCAACCGCACCTGGGGCGAACTGCCCGGCGCCGGCGAACACGCCCTCGACGCCGCGGCGTACCCGCGGTTCCCCGAACGCAGATGGCAGGGCGCCGGGACGGCGATCCCGGTCTTCTCGCTCCGTACGGAAGAGGATTTCGGCGTCGGTGAGTTCTACGACCTGAAACGGCTCATCGACTGGGCGGCCGCCACCGGGCAGTGCGTCATCCAGGTACTGCCGATCAACGATACCACCATGACCGGTACATGGGAAGACTCCTACCCCTACAACGCCAATTCGACCTTCGCCCTGCACCCGCAGTTCATCCGGCTGCCGGCCGCGGGCGTCGTGGAGGACGACGAGTACCGCACCCTGCGCAACGAACTGAACGCACTCCCCGAAATAGACTACGAACGGGTCAACCGGCACAAACTGCGGCTGCTCCGCCGGGCGTTCGAACGCCACGGAACCCGCACTGCGGCACGCCGCGACTACAAGGACTTCATCGCCGCCAATAGACACTGGCTCATCCCCTATGCCGCCTTCTGCACGCTGCGCGACGAAACGGGCACGCCCGACTTCACCCGCTGGGGCGGCTTCGCCCGCTATGACCGCAAAACCGTCGACGCCTACTGCCGCAGCCACAACCGCGACATCGCATTCCACTGCTATGTTCAATACCACCTGCATACGCAGTTGTCCGAGGTCTGCGCCTACGCCCGCGCCCACGGCATCGTCCTCAAGGGCGACCTGCCCATCGGCATCAGTCGCACGAGTGTCGACGCATGGCTCTACCCACACCTGTTCCACATGGACTCGCAGGCCGGGGCTCCGCCCGACGCATTCTCGGCCGTCGGGCAGAACTGGGGATTCCCGACTTACAACTGGGAACGCATGGCACGCGACGGCTACGCCTGGTGGCGGGCACGCATGGCCAAGATGGCCGAATACTTCGACGCCTTCCGCATCGACCATATCCTCGGCTTCTTCCGCATCTGGGAGATTCCCGTACATGCCGTTCACGGCCTGCTGGGCTATTTCAATCCCGCCCTGCCCTACTCCGCCGACGAACTGCGCGGCATGGGCTTCGATACGGCCGGGGGACGCTTCACCGTTCCCGCGCCCGACGACCGGATGCTCGGCGAGCTGTTCGGCGAGCTGGCCGACGAAGTGCGCACGACCTGCATGAAGGAGGGCCGGTTGCTGCCCGCCTATGCGACGCAACGCAAGGTCGCCGAGCGCTTTCCCGGCGACGATCCGCGCCGAAGCCGCCTGCGCGAAGGGCTGATGACGCTGCTCGACGACGTGCTGTTCATCGAGGACCCGCGCCGCAAAGGTTTTTTCCACCCCCGCATCGCAGCCCAATCGACCTATATGTACCGCACCCTCGACCCGCAGCGGCGCGACACTTTCGACCGGCTTCACGACGACTTCTTTTACCGCCGCCACAACCGGTTCTGGCAGGAGTCGGCCCTGCGCAAGCTCCCGGTGCTCCTCTCGGCGACCGAGATGCTGACCTGCGGCGAAGACCTGGGCATGATCCCCGACAGCGTTCCCGAGACGATGCACGCACTGCAAATCCTCTCGCTCGAAATCCAGCGGATGCCCAAATCGCTGGGCGAGGTGTTCGCCGACCCGGCGCGCTACCCCTATTTCTCGGTCTGCACCACCTCGACCCACGACATGAATCCCCTGCGGGCATGGTGGGAGGAGAACCGTGAACTCTCGGAACGTTTCTACCGCGAAGTGCTGGGCATGGAGGGCGACGCTCCCCGCACCTGCGAACCGTGGATCTGCCGCCGCATCGTCGACATGCACCTCCGCTCCCCGGCAATGCTCGCCATACTTCCGCTGCAGGACTGGCTCGCGACCGACGCGGCCCTGCGCTCCCCCGACCCGGCCAAGGAACGCATCAACATCCCGGCCGTCACCCGATACTACTGGCGTTACCGGATGCACCTCCCGCTCGAGGAGCTGCGACACAAGGAGACTTTCAACGAGTCGCTGCACGACATGATCGCCTGCAGCGGGCGCTGCTGACGGGCAGACTGCGGCACCGCCGACCCCCAGCTGCAAAAATAAGGGGCACCCCGGAATTTCCGGAGCACCCCTTTTATCATGCCGCTGCGCCATCCTCCCAGGCACCCCTGCGGAAACCTTCCACGAAAATCCCTACCAGGCACCTCTCAACCGAAGCCCTCGAAGGACGCCCTCGGAGGAACGCTCTCAGCGTGATCTTTCAAAGAGAACTTTCAGTCCTCTGCGGAAAATTCCAGAGGAACTCCCCTCTCCCACCGGAACCCTAAACCCGCCGGAACCGGAGCCCCCGCCCGCCGCAGGAACAGGAACCCGGAAAGCCGGAGGACAAAACCCGAAAACGAGGGGGGGGGCGAAGACCTGCCCGCCACGACCAAGGTTCAGCCATTCCCCTCCAACCACTTCAGAAAGTCGTCGACCCGCGACCGGCTCACCACCATCTCGAACTCCGGACGCGGACGTGCCGTGATCTTCAGCCGGTTGCCCAGGTATTTCACGATGTTGACGATCGCCGACATGGCGATGATGCAACTGCGCGATATGCGAAAAAACCGCTCGGGATCCAGTTCATCCGAAAGGACGTCGAGCGACTGATCCATGATGTAGCGGTTATTGTCGTTCGTGACAAGGTAGGTATTTTTCTCTTCCGAGTAAAAATAGGCGATGTCGGTGGCCTGCACCGGGACGATTCGGTCGTTGAAACGCACGACATAGCGCTGTTTGTATTCGCGCGGGCTGCGGATTACGTTCAGCAATACGTCAGGGTCGACGCCCCCGCTCCGCACACGGCAACGTTCCACGGCACGCCGCAGCGCCGCGAGGTCGATCGGTTTGAGCAGGTAGTCGATACTGTTGACCTCGAACGCCCGCACGGCGTAATTGTCATATGCGGTGGTCATGATGACCCGCGCCGTTACGTCCGCTTGGCGGAATATCTCGAAGCAATCCCCATCGGAGAGTTCCACGTCCATAAAAATCACATCGGCACTGTTCCCCGGCGTGCGTAGCCAGAGCACCGTTTCCCTGACCGAGCCGGTCGTCCCGACGATCCGTACGTCGGGAAAATGCTGGGTCAGCGCTCGCGCCAGGTTTGCCTGGGCCATCATTTCGTCTTCTACAATCAGTACGTTCATATTACAGCAACGGTAAGGTGACACAATATTCGGTATCGGTACAGCGTATCCCGATCGGGATGCCCGACAGGTCGAGGTACTGCTGGCGGATGTAGTTCAGCCCCACACGGGTCGAGGGGTTGCCGGATACCTTCAACTGAAGGTTATTCGACACCGTCACGGCCTCGGCCTCGGCCTCGGCGACGATGCGGATCACCAGCGGCCGGTCGGCCCCCACCGAGTTATGCTTGATGGCGTTTTCGATCAGCAACTGCACCGAGCAGGGCAGAACATGGCGATTCATGACCTCGTCCGAAATATCGGTCTCCACGCGAAACCCTTCGGGGAAACGCACCTGCAACAGGTCGACGTACATCCCCACGAAGGCCATCTCCTCGTGCAGGCGCACGAGTGTCTCCTCCTCGTTCTGGAGCATGTAACGGTAGATGCCCGCCAGTTTATGAATGTAGACGCTGGCCTGCTCCGTGCGCTGCTCGCAGACCAGACAGTCGAGGATATTGAGCGAGTTGAACAGGAAATGGGGGTTGACCTGCTGTTTGAGTTTCATGTAACGGAACTGCGCCTGGTGCGCCTTACCGCGCTCGGCACGCAGCACGGCACGTGCGACCAGGGCGTAATCAACCATAAATACGACCGAATAGAGGATTACCTCGACCAGCAGCGTGATGATCCACAGTTGCAGGAACTCCCGTGCGGTGAACGAGCGATCGAAGGCGAACGGCAGGTGCAGCCCCGTAATAAGCGCCACGCAGGCCGACGTGAGCAGCACGAACAGGAGGAAGGCCGCAATTTCGGCGATCAGGCCGTGCCGGGTACGCCTGCGCGTATGCCGGACATAGATGATATTGACACACAGCAGGATAATCAATGCCGCGGAGTTCGAAACCAGCAAGTCGGCCATGTGGTAGAGGCAGTCTGTGGAAAAGGAGGGCGAGGTGAAAAGTTCGACATAGGCCAGCCTCAGCACGAAAATCACCCCCACGGCCAGCAGCAGTAACCCGATGCGGGGCGTCCAAGCCGAGGAGCGGCTCGCCGTGTCGTCGCCGCGGCGAAACAACTTGGTAAACCACACGATACTCCAGCCCAGGATCTCGGTGGTGATGAAGGTCGAAACGGCATGCACCACGGGCGGAGCGTGCAATAACAGCTCGATCAGCTGCGCACCGCCCGTACCCAGCAGGTAGCCGATCACATTGACGACGATCACGCTGGCTGCGGTGAACTCCACATTCAGGCCCCGTTTTAGGCAGATCAGCACGATCAGCACGATCGTCAGCAGCGTCAGCACCAACTCATCGTTGATCCCCGCCAGATGGCACGAAAGGGCGACCACGGCATGGAGCACGGCGAACAGGTGAATGATTCCGGACACTTTGAGCGATCGCATATCGGCTGACTGAAGCTGTATTAAAGTATATATGAGTTTCGTTTATTTATGAATAAAGGTAGTGTTTTTTCACGTAAATCCCAAATCGTCTCCCGCGAGCTACCGTTCGTCGTAAAAATCCACCCGTTCATCCGGCTGATCCCTCCATTCGTCGCCTTGCGGTTCGCTGTCCGGATTTTTTTATTAAAATTTGTATAACTTGAAAACCAACCGAAAAACCGAAATGAACAAACCTAAACTCTCATTTTGGCGGATTTGGAACCTCAGCTTCGGCTTCCTCGGTGTGCAGATCGGATATTCGCTCCAGAATTCCAACACGTCGAGCATCTTCGAATCGCTAGGGGCAGATGTCAGCCACTTGAGCTACTTCTGGCTAGCAGCACCGCTGGCCGGCATGATCGTTCAACCCATCGTGGGGCTTTTTTCCGACGGCACCTGGACGCGCTGGGGCCGCCGCATACCCTACATCCTGGGCGGGTCGCTGATCTCAACGCTGGCGCTAGTACTCATGCCCAACTGCCCCAAACTGCTCGCCTTCGCTCCGCTCGCCATGGGGGCTTTCATCCTGCTGTTCATGGATTTGTCGTTCAACGTCACGATGCAGCCCTTCCGAGCGCTGGTGGCCGACATGCTCGACGATTCGCAGAAGACACAGGGCTACGTGGTACAAACCTTCCTGATAAATCTCGGTGCGGTCGTCGGCGCTATCCTGCCGCTCGTCATGACATGGCTCGGCGTGTCGGACGAGGCCGCTCCGGAGCATGTTTCGCCGCACATCGTCTACTCCTACTACGCCGGGGGCGCAATCCTGCTGCTCACGGTGCTCGTCACCTCGTTCAAGACACGGGAATATCCGCCCGGGGAGTTCGCCCGCTACAACAACCTCTCCGACGAGGGCGGCGCCAAGCCGGTGAGTTTCGCCGGCCTCATGCGCAACGTCCCCGGCGTGATGGTGCGGCTGGGCGTCACGCAGTTCTTCTCGTGGGCGGCGCTCTTCCTGATGTGGACTTACCTCAAACCCGCCATCACGGGTGTAGTCACCGACCATGCCACGGGCGAAGTGCTCTCGGCCGGCGCCACGCAGACATGGGTCGGCGTGCTCAACGGCACCTACCCCATCCCCGCCTGCATCGCCGCCCTGTTCCTCGGGCGCGTCGCCGCGCGCTACGGCAACAAACCCGTCTACGCTGCCTGCCTGCTCGCCGGGGCGCTGGGCTTCGCGGGGTTGTGCCTGCTGCACGACCAGTACGCGCTGATGCTCCTGATGGTGGGGATCGGCATCGCCTGGGCGGGCATCCTCGCCATGCCCTACGCCATCCTGTCGCGCGCGGTCGAGCCACGCCGCATGGGCGTATACATGGGTATCTTCAATTTCACGATCACCGTCCCCCAGATCGTCATCGGACTGACCGGCGGTGCCATCGTCAAGTACTGCTTCGCCTCCGATGCGGCCGACATGCTGGCGCTCGCCGGGGTATTCATGCTGCTGGCCGCCGTGTCGGTCTTCCTGGTCAAAGAACACAAGGCCCAATGACCTACAATCCATAAAATCAACTTATAAACTAACCAAAATTCTTATGAAACGATTTTTAACTATGTGTGCGGGTATCTTGCTCATATGTCAATTTACCCCCCCCCTCACGCTGGCGCAAAACGCTGGTTATGAGGTAAAAGGCGTAGTTGTCGACAAGTCCGGGATGCCGATCCTGGGCGCTACCGTCGTCGAAAAGGGCACGACCAACGGTGTCTCGACGGGCATCGACGGCGACTATGCCATCCGCGCCGCCGGCCCCGAGTCGGTCATCGAGGTCAGCTATGTCGGTTACAAGACCGTCAGCCTGGTGGCCAGTTCGTCGCTGCTGGCGCACCTCACGCTCGAAGAGGATGCCATGGGTATCGACGACGTGGTGGTGATCGGCTACGGTACGGTCAAGAAGAACGACATGACCGGTTCGGTCGTGGCGATCAAGGCCGAAGAGTTCAACCGCGGCGCCGTGGTCTCCACACAGGACATGCTCAAGGGTAAGGTTCCGGGCGTGCATATCATCCCCGGCGACGGAGGCCCCGGATCGAGCGCCACCATCCGCGTGCGCGGTGCGGCTTCGCTCAACGCCTCGAACGACCCGCTGATCGTGATCGACGGGGTGCCCATCGCAGTCGACGGCGGCAAGGGTATGGCCAACCCGCTGGAGACGATCAACCCCAACGACATCGAATCCTTCACCGTGCTCAAGGACGCTTCGGCGGCGGCCATCTACGGTTCGCGCGCCTCGAACGGCGTCATCCTCGTCACCACCAAGAAGGGGCGCGGCAACACGCCCCGCGTATCGTACAGCGGCAGCGTGAGCGTCCAGACCAACTCCGACGAGCTGCCCGTGATGTCGCCCGGCGAGTTCCGCACCTACATCGACCAGGTATACCCCGCAGGTACGACCACGGGCGACAAGGTGCAGTCGATGCTCGGCGACAAGAACACCAACTGGCAGGACTTGGTCTTCCGCACCGCCATTTCGCATGACCACAACGTCAGCCTGATCGGCAACATCAACGATAGGATGCCCTACCGCGCATCGGTGGGCTACACCAACCAGCAGGGTACGCTCGAAACATCGAAATACGAACGCGGGACGCTCGACCTGAGCCTCTCGCCCAACTTCTTCGACAAGCACCTCACGGTCAACCTCAACGCCAAGGGCGTCATCACGTCGCAGCGCTACGCCTCGGGCGGCGTGGTGGGTTCGGCGGCCTTCTTCAACCCCACGATCGACCCCTATTTCCGCAACGACGACGGTTCGATCGACTACACGACCACCAACGGATACTGGAACTACGGATCGGGCCGCGGCGAGGACTTCACGCCCAACACCCTGCTGGGCGCAGGCCCGCTCTCGCAGCTCTACGACCGCGACAATACGGCGCGTGCCAAGCGTTTCATCGGCAACGCCCAGATCGACTATAAGGTTCACGGCTTCGAGGCGCTGCGCTTCAACCTCAACCTCGGCCTCGACGTATCGAGCGCCAAGACCTACGACGGCGTGAACCCCGGCTCGTTCCAGGCATACACCGACACCGAGGCCCGCGGCTGGGGACAGTATTCGTGGACGACGAACTTCCGCCGCAACCAGCTGCTCGAATTCTACGCCAACTTCAATAAGGAGTGGGGCATCCACCACCTCGACGTGATGGCCGGTTATTCGTGGCAGCATTTCTACAGCTCCGACCACTCGGTATCCTATTTCAACGAGACGCACGAGCAGAAGGGCGAGGATTCGCGCTACCCGTTCAACCGCCAGGAGAATTATCTGCTCTCGTTCTACGGACGCCTGAACTATTCGATCGCCTCGAAATACCTCTTCTCCTTCACACTGCGTGACGACGCCTCATCGCGTTTCTCGAAGGATACCCGCTGGGGCCTCTTCCCTTCGGGCGCCTTTGCGTGGAACATCGCCGAGGAGAATTTCCTGAAGGATTCGCGTGCCGTCTCGGCCCTCAAGCTGCGCGTCAGCGTGGGGCAGACCGGGCAGCAGGAGATCGGCTCCAACTACCCCTACCTGGCGCGTTACTACATGTCGACCGACGTCTATAAGACCTATTACATGGGCAGCGCCGGGCACATGTTCTACCTCACGCCGGGCGCCTACGACCCCAACATCAAATGGGAGACCACGACGACCTACAACGTCGGCCTCGACTTCGGGTTCCTCGGCGGGCGCATCAACGGCAGCGTCGACTGGTACCTGCGTCAGACGGACGACCTCCTGAACAACGTCATCACCCCCATGGGCTCGAACTTCGGCAACACGGTGCTCACCAACATCGGCTCGATGGAGAACAAGGGCGTGGAGTTCAACCTGAATTTCATCCCCGTGCAGACCAAGGACTGGAACCTCACGGTCGGCTTCAACGGCACGTTCCAGCACACCGAGTTCACCAAGCTCAACAACACCGACGACCCCGACTACGCCATCCAGGTGAGCAGCATCACCAAGGGTACGGGCAACCTGCTCCAGCGCCACATGGTGGGTTATGCACCCTACACCTACTACTGCTTCCAGCAGGTTTACGACCAGGACGGCAAGCCGATCCAGAACGCATTGGTGGATCGCAACAAGAACGGCCAGATCGACCAGGGCGACCGTTACATGACCGACAAGAGCCCCAACCCCGACTTCTTCTACGGCATCAGCCTCAAGCTGAGCTACAAGAACTGGGACTTCGGCTTCAACGGCCACGGTTCGGCGGGCAACTGGGTCTTCAACGACTTCGCCTCGGCCAACTCGACGTCCAACATCGACATCAACGCCGGCAACCTGCCCAACTTCGCACGGCTGGTCAAGAAGACCGGCTTTACGAAGGCCAACAGCGGCGAGCAGTGGTATTCGGACATGTTCCTCGAAAACGCTTCGTTCTTCCGCATGGACGACATCAACCTCGGGTACACGTTCAACAAGATTGGCAACTGGAAGGGCTCGATGCGCGTCGCCTTCGGCGTGCAGAACGTATTCGTCATCACCGATTACAGCGGCGTAGACCCCGAAATACCGGGCGTCAACGGCATCGACGGCTCGATCTGGCCGCGCCCGCGCACCTATTCGCTGCGTCTGAATGTAAACTTCTAAAAACGAACGAACCATGAAAATCGACATAAAACATTTCGCCTTGGCGGCGGCAGGCGCAACGATGCTGCTCACTTCGTGCATCGGGGATCTCGACACCCTGCCCCTCAACCCGTCCGACTCGACCTCGGAGACCGTCTACGGGAAAGACGAGAACGGCTACCTGGCCGGGCTCACCAAACTCTATTTCAATTTCGTCTCGAACGACACCACCGACCTGCAGGTCAGCGACGGCGGCGCCTCGGAGCTCATCCGCGCATTCTGGACGATCCAGGAGGTTACGGCCGACGCCTGCAAATGCGCCTGGGAGAATGACGCCTGGGTTCGCGCCATGAATACCGACACGTGGTCCGACGCCGACAACGACGCGACCTACGCCGTCTACGTACGTACGTTGCAGGGCATCGCCTACGTGAACGAGTACCTGCGCCAGACCGCCTCGGACAAACTCTCCGACCGCGGCGTGAGCAGCGAACTGGCCGCCAGGATCCAGAGCTTCCGTGCCGAGGCCCGTTTCCTGCGCGCCTATTTCTACTGGATCGCCCTCGACGTGTTCGGCGACGTGCCCTTCACGACCGAGACCTCGCCCTTCGGCGGCGGTGTGAACCCCAAACAGGCCTCGCGCAAGGATGTCTTTGACTACTGCATCTCGGAGCTGACCGACCTGGCTTCGGACGAAAGCGCGATGCCTGCCGCACGCTCGAACTACCCGCGTGCCGACAAGGGTGCGGTCAACGGCCTGCTGGCCCGCATGTACCTCAATGCCGAGGTTTATGCCGGCACCCCGATGTGGACGGAGGCCAAATCCGCCTGCGAAGCGATCTTCGGCATGGGCTACTCGCTCTGCCCGGAGTATTCCGACCTCTTCCGCGGCGACAACGGCGAGAACGCCGACGCCCTGAAGGAGATCATCTTCGGCGTGGCATACGACGCCGAGCAGACGCAGTCCTACGGCGGCACGTCGTACCTGACGCTGGCAGCCATCGCCGCCACCGACGTGACGGCCGAACAGAAGATCAACGGCGTGAACAACGGCTGGGCCGGCATCCGCGTACCCTACGAATACGTACAGAAATATTTCAACGCCCGCAACGCGGACTACACCACGGGCGAATATACGGTCAACGACAAACGCGGCGGAATGTTCTACATCAAAGGCCGCCAGGAGTCGATGAACGATGCGCTCTATGTCTTCCTCAACGGGTGGACTTGCCTCAAGTTCAACAATATCCCCCACGACATGACCAACGACGAATTCCTTGCCACGGCTGCATCGAAGGCATACAGCGACATCGACTTCCCGATGATCCGCCTGGGCGAGATCTACCTGATCTACGCCGAGGCCTGCATGAACCTGGGACAGGCCAACACCGCGCTGCCGAAGCTCAAGGAGCTGACCGACCGCGCCGGGGTATCGGCCCCCTCGTCTGTCACGGCCGACTACCTGCTCGAGGAGCGTGCCCGCGAGCTGATGTGGGAGGGGCACCGCCGCACCGACCTGATCCGCTACGGCAAGTTCACCACCCCGTCGTTCCTCTGGACATACAAGGGCGGCACCTTCACCGGACAGGGGTTCGATGATTACATGAAAATCTTTGCCATCCCTTCGTCGGAGCTCGCTTCCAACCCCGAACTGCACCAGAATCCCGGCTACGGAAACGCAACCGATAAATAACCAACCCTAAAAATCGTACGACTATGAAAATTACACGATATGCGATGATGCTGGCGGCTGCGACGGGGCTCCTCTCCGCCTGCCAAAAGCTCGACGAGGTAAAGGCCTACGACCCCGACAAGGTCGTGGCGCCCGTGCTGCATGCGCTGCCCGGGGAGATCGTCATTACGCCCGACAACATGGGCTCGACGCAGACCTTCACCTGGGACGCCGCCGACTTCGGCGTCCGCACCCAGATCAACTACTCGATCGAAGCCTCGTACAACGACGGTGCGAAACTGGTGCTCTTCACGGGAATGAACGGCACCTCGTCGGAACAGACCTATGAAAGCCTCAACAACATCCTTGCGCTGTCCGTGGAAGACGGCGGCCTGGGGGTTCCCTCGGGCGAACCTACGGACGTGGATTTCTACATCAGCGCCACGATCGGCACCGACTTCGAAAAATTCTACTCCGCCCCCGCCACCGTCCGCATGACCGTGACGACGGCCGAGCGTACCTATCCCCAGGTCTGGGTAATCGGCGATTACTGCGGCTGGAATTTCGACAACGCACAGGGACTGTTCTGTTTCTCCGGCGACGAGGTCACCTACGAAGCTATCGTTGACTTGGGCGAAAAAGCCGCCAACGGCTTCAAACTGAGCGGCGAAGCCGGTTGGAACGATGCCTGCAACTGGGGCACCGACGGTGATGCTGCGGCTCCGGAAACGGAAGCCCCGTCGATCACGCTGATCTCCAGCGGCGGTTCCGGAAACATCATGGTCTATTCCAAGCGCTTCTACCGCTTCGTATTCGACCGTTCGACATTAACGTTAAGCAATAAGCTGTCGTTCAACTCGATGGGTATTATCGGCGATGCCACTCCGGGCGGCTGGGACACCGACACGGAGATGAATTTCGACACCCAAAAACAGCGTTTCTGGGTCGACGTCACACTGACCGCCGGGGAATTCAAATTCCGTGCGGACAACGACTGGGCGATAAACTTCGGCGGGGCGGACGGACGCCTTTCGCAGAACGGCGACAACATCAAGGCCACGGCGGGCAACTACCGCGTATACGCAACCCTGAACAACTCTGCGGAGATCACCTACGAACTCAATGCCGGCGACTACGGCACGGGCGGCGGCGAAGAACCCGACCCGGGGCCGGAAAAGGCCGACTGGTACATCCACGGCCAGACCGTCGCAACCCCCGACTGGGGCCCGACGGCCATGGAGAGCGCCAGCTCGAACATCGTGGCCTACAAGGCCGCAGGGGTCGAGGTAGCCGCCAACTCGGAATTCCTCTTCAAGAGCGGCGACGAGTCGCAGTGGATCGGGGCCGACGCCGCATTCGCCGGCAGCAGCCCCTACACCTGCACGATCGGCTCGGCCTTCAAGGTTTCCGCCGACAAGGTCAATGCCGTGATCGCCGAAGCCGGCACGTACGACTACTGGCTGCTGCCCGAGGCGGGACGCGCCTACGTGATGGCCGCAGGCGCCAAGCCCGAGCTGGTCGCCGACACATGGGGACTGGTCGGCAACATCACCGGATGGGGTGACCTGGGCGATTTCTCCATGAGCGAGGAGGGCGCCTACCTCGTTCGCAAAGGCGTAGTCCTGACCACCGCCAGCGAATTCAAGATCCGCTTCAACAACGCCTGGGACGACTCCAAGAACTACGGCACGGCGTCGGGCGGCGCGGTCGACATCAACAAGGCGGTCGCCATCATCTCCAGCGGCGGTTCGCAGAACATGAAAGTCCAGCTCGACGGTACCTACGACATCTATTTCGACCTCGCGAATTCGCAGATATACATCATGTCCGAGGGGAAAACCCCGGCAGAGGCCGAATAACGGCCACCCTTTCACGGGACGGCATACAGAGGTTGCCGTCCCGTTTCTGGCCTGCCGTCCCTGACCGGGCGGCAGGCCCCGAAACGAACTTTAACCGAGATTCCGCTATGAAAAAATTTCTTTTCCTGCTACTGGCACTCGTACTTTCCGTATCCGTGTCGTGCAGCGACGACAAGACCGGCAATACCGGCGGCAGTATGCTCTCCGTGACGCCCACGGAGATAGAATTCGAAGCCGCGGGCGGCAGCCGGCTGCTCGACCTGCGCACCGATGCGGGCGCGTGGTCGCTGACGCAGAGCGACAATACCGCATGGTGCACACCGGCCCTCACATCGGGCAAAACCTCCACGTCGTTCGCGGTCACGGCGACCGCAAACGAGTCGTCGAAACGCTCCGCGACGCTTACCTTCACCGCCCCGGGCTGCGATCCGGTCGTCGTCACCGTGACACAGAGCGGCGATGCCTCCCAGGATTTCGAGGGCGAGCAGGTCGTCGCCCAGCCCGATGCGTGGGACAACCGCAAACGCGCCGACATAAGCTACCAGCTGCTGGTATACAGCTTTGCCGACGGCAACGGCGACAAGGTGGGCGACCTGCCGGGGCTGACCCGGCGGCTCGACTACATCGACGCACTCGGCGCCTCGGCCGTGTGGCTCTCACCGATCCATCCGGCGGCTTCGTACCACGGTTACGACGTGCTCGACTACGAGGCGGTCAACCCCGCCTTCGGGTCGGACGCCGACCTGAGGGCATTCATCGACGCGGCCCATGCCCGCGGCATCCGGGTCTACCTGGATTACGTGCTCAACCATACGGGCAAAGACCACCCGTGGTTCAAATCGGCCGCCGCGTCCGAAGGGAGCCCTTACCGTGACCGCTATATCTTCTCCGAAGACCCGCAGGCCGACATCGCAGCCGGACGGATCGACCAGATCGCCACCGAGGGCGCCGCAGGCTACGATGCCGGGCAATGGTTCTCGACCGACACGGGGGCGGGTGCCGCGGGACGCTTCAAGTTCGTACTCGACTGGACAAATGCCGACAGCCCGACGGTGACCGTTACCGAAACGACCGACGCCGCGGATGCGGACAATACGCAGGGCGGCGCGGACGACAAATACCTCTATTTCGGCAACGGTACGAGCAAACGCTTCTACGCCAGGGGCGACAACAGTTACGAACTGACGCTCGACTTCGACTCCGACTGGGGATTCCTCGTCCGCACCTCGATTACGTCGTGGGCCGCAGGCACCAAATACGGCGCCCCGGACAACCGGACGATCATCCGGTTCGGGGAGCCCTTCACCCTGATGTCGAACCGCTCGGCCGACCCGGCCAACGTACAGTTCTCGCTGCCGACGATGTACCATTCGCACTTCTGGACGGCGGCATTCGCCGACCTCAACTACGGTAAAGCCGCCGAGGCCGAGCAGTCCGGGGCGTTCAAGGCCGTCGCCGAAGCGGCTGACAAGTGGGTACGCATGGGCGTGGACGGATTCCGCCTCGATGCCGTGAAGCACATCTACCACAACGCCTACAACGACGAGAACCCCACGTTCCTCAAGAAATTCTACGACCGCATGAACGAGACCTACAAGGCCGCCGGCGGAGAGGGCGATTTCTACATGGTGGGCGAGATGCTCGACGAAGCGGACAAGGCGGCACCCTATTACCGGGGGCTGCCGGCGCTGTTCGAATTCACGTTCTGGTACAAGCTCAAATGGGCGCTGCAAAACGGCATCGGATGCTATTTCGTCAAGGACATCCTCGACGTGCAGCCCCTCTACGCACAGTACCGCAGCGATTACATCGAAGCCACGAAACTTTCGAACCACGACGAGGATCGCACGGGCTCCGACCTGGGGCAGTCCGTCGAAAAGATGAAGGTGGCGGCCGCCGTACTGCTCACGGCGCAGGGCGCACCCTACATTTACCAGGGCGAAGAGCTCGGGTACTGGGGCACCAAATCCAACGGCGACGAATATGTCCGCACCCCGATCCTGTGGGACAAGGCGGGCAACGAATTGGCTTCGGGAAGCCTCTCGGGCAAGATCGACATGCAGATGCTGACCGCAGCGATCTCGGTCGAGGCGCAGGCCGACGACGACGGTTCGCTGCTCAACCTCTACCGCACGTTCGCCCGGCTGCGCAACACCTATCCCGTGCTGGCGCAGGGCAAGATGGTCAAACACCCGGTCTACAACGACGGCAACACCTCGCAGCAATCCATCGCGGCCTGGTACCGCGAGCTGGACGGCGAACGGATGCTCGTCGTGCACAACTTCGGCCGGGAGGAGCAGATACTGACCCTTACCGACCAACCGGACAAGGCCGTAGGCGTCTCAGGTGAAGTGAAACTTCAGCGCGGCGACGCTTCGTCGAAACTGCTCATGGGCGCCTGGTCGTCGGTGGTATTCACGCTCTAAACGACACGCCATGAAACGCTTGCCCGCATTACTTCTCGCAATGGTACTGGTTGCCTGCGGCACACGGCCGCAGCAACCGGCCGCCCACCCCGACTGGAGTTACAACTCGGTCGTCTACGAAATGAACGTGCGCCAGTACACCCCCGAAGGGACGCTGGCGGCGGCCGCACGCCACCTGCCCCGGCTCAGAGAACTGGGCGTGGACATCGTCTGGCTGATGCCCGTCTACCCCATCGGCGTCAAGGAGCGCAAGGGAACCCTCGGCTCGTACTACGCCATCTCCGACTACGAAGCCGTCAACCCCGAATTCGGCACGCTGGAGGATTTCGACCGGTTCCTGGCCGAAGCCCACAGACTCGGGCTGCGCGTGATCCTGGACTGGGTGGCCAACCACACCTCGCCCGATGCCCGCTGGATCGAGGAGCGCCCGGCCGACTGGTATGTACGTGACTCGCAGGGCAACACCATCGTGCAGTACGACTGGACGGACATCGCCAAGCTCGACTACGGCAACGCGGACATGCGTGCCGCAATGGCGGCCGCCATGCGTTTCTGGCTCGACCGCGGCATCGACGGATTCCGCTGCGATATGGCGTGCGAGGTACCCATCGACTTCTGGCAGCAGACGCTGCCCGCACTGCGGAAGGAGTACCCCGGCATCTACCTGCTCGCCGAGGGCGAAGCCCCCGCATTGCACGACGGGGCGTTCGACGCCTCATATGCGTGGGAACTGCACCACCTGCTGAACGACATCGCACAGGGACGCAAAAGCGCCGCAGACCTGCGTGCCTACGTCGCCAGAGACTCCGCTGCCATGCCGCGCGAGGCGTTCCGCCTAATGTTCACCTCGAACCACGACGAAAACTCGTGGGCCGGGACGGAATTCGAGCGCATGGGCGACGCGGCACGCGTGATGGCGTTGCTGACCTTCACGCTGCCCAACGGGCAGCCGCTCGTCTATACCGGACAGGAGATGGGGTTCGACCACCGCTTCGAGTTCTTCGAGAAAGACCCCGTACCCGCGTGGGAACATAACGGGTTTACGGATTTCTACACCGCACTGATCCGGCTGCGCCACGAGAACCCGGCGCTCGCGGCCGGAGAACGCGGCGGGCAGGCCGCATACCCGCTCGGAGAACGAACACCCGACGGCCTGATGCTGTTTTCCCGCACGGCCGGCGGCAACGAGGTGACAGTCGCTGCGAACCTCAGCGCGGAGGAGGTCGCATTCGACCTGCCGTTCGAGGGCTCGCGCCGCGAGTTCTTCACCGGGAAGGAATACACGGGCGGCACCCGCACCGTGCTTCCCGCATGGCAGTGGCAGGTCTTCGCACAAGACAGGAGATAAGGGTTGCGGACATGCGCCGGGGATGCGCGGAAACAGCGACAGGAACCCCGATAGCACCCGACGGGAATAGACAGTAAACCATCCGAAAAGCACGGGGATGCGCATGAGAAGCACAAGGATGCCCCGGGCGAAACGGGAATCGCTGGAAACCGATTTTTTGCTAACTTTACAAACGACGATATTTTGAACCGATTTTTCATGACACTCGCAGCAGCCGGCCTGCTCTCCTGCACAGGGACAGGACAGTCCGTATTCGACCCCGCCTCGGTGGCAGACGCCTCGGGCGAGGTTACCCGCGTCGAACCCCTCTCGTGGTGGACGGGAATGCAGACCCCGCTCCAGTTGCTCGTCAACGGGGCCGGCATCGCGGCATACGACGTCCGCATCGAAGGCGGACAGGGCGTCGGGGTGAAGGCCCGCCACAAAGCCGACAGTCCCAATTACCTATTCGTGGACGTGAAGGTGAAACCCGACGCGGAACCGGGCACCTACTACCTCGTATTCTCGCAGGGGGAACGGCAGTTCAAGGTTCCCTATGAGATCGCGGCACGCGCCGAAGGCTCGGCCGCACGCAAGAGTTTCACCACGGCCGACATGATCTACCTCCTGATGCCCGACCGCTTCGCCAACGGCGATGCGTCGAACGACTCGACGCCCCACACGCGGGAGCGCGCCGACCGCAGCGCCTTCTTCGGCCGCCACGGGGGCGACCTGCAGGGGATGATCGACCACCTGGATTACATCGCAGGGCTGGGCGCCACGGCCGTATGGCCCACGCCGCTGCTGCTGGACGACGAACCCGAAGGTTCGTACCACGGCTACGCCTGCGGCGACTACTACCGCATAGACCCCCGGTTCGGCTCGAACGAACTGTATAGGGAGTTCGTCGGCAAAGCCCACGAGCACGGGCTGAAGGTGATTATGGACATCGTCACCAACCACTGCGGCACGGGCCACTGGTGGATGAAAGACCTGCCTTTCAGGGACTGGATACACCAGTTCCCCGAATACACCGGGACGAACGTCTGCTTCTCGACGAACATGGATCCCAACGCTTCGCGCTACGACCTCGACCTGCAGGAGAGCGGCTGGTTCGTGCCGTCGATGCCCGACATGAACCTCGACAATCCCTATGTGCTGCAATATTTCAAGCAATGGGCCGTGTGGTGGATCGAGTATGCCGGCCTGGACGGGTTCCGCGTCGACACCTACCCCTACAACGAGAAGGTGCCGATGAGCGAGTGGTGCGCGGCCGTACGCAGGGAATACCCCGATTTCAACATCGTGGGCGAATGCTGGACGTCGTCGATCCCGCAACTGGCATACTGGCAGGGCGGCAATCCCAACAAGGACGGCTTCGACTCGCACCTGCCGTCGATCATGGATTTCCCGCTGCAGGAGGCCATCTGCCGGGCGCTGCCCACCGACTCGCTCCGCTGGGGCGAGGGCATGACGCGCGTCTACGACTGCCTGTCGCACGATTTCGTCTACCATGACCTGTCGAAAATGATGATCTTCGTCGCCAACCACGACACCGACCGCATCGGCGACATCGTACGCAGAAACCCCGACCGGCTGAAACTCTCGATGGCGATGCTGGCCACGATGCGCGGCATCCCGCAGATATTCTCGGGCGACGAGATGATGTTCACCTCGAAAGACCTCTCGCAGGGACACGGCGGGCTGCGCGTGGATTTCCCCGGCGGCTGGGAGGGCGACGCGGTGAACCTGTTCGACCCGGCGCAGCGCGATGCCGTACAGGCGGGGCTCTTCGACTACACGCAGCGGCTCTTCCAATGGCGCAAGTCGAAGCCCGTGATCCACAACGGCCGCACGATGCACTTCCTCTCGCGCGACAACACCTACGCCTATTTCCGTTATGACGACACCGACGCGGTATTCGTCTTCATCAACAACTCGCGGGGCAAGAAACAGGTGCCGTGGTCGCACTATGCCGAGATCGCCTCGGGGCTGAGCGACGGGCGCAACGTCCTGACGGGCAAAGCCACGGAGGTGGACGATACCACCACGGTCGGCCCGCGGCAGGCGCTGATCGTAGAATTCAAACGTAAATAACAAGACCGAACCATGAAGAAAATATTTTTATATATCTCCGCGCTGCTGGCCGGTGCAGCCTGCACGGCACAGGAGACGCTCCTCTCGCCCGACGGCCGCCTCCGCCTGGAGTTCAGCCTGGCGGATGGAGGCCGCCCCACCTATACGCTCGATTACAAGGAGCGCCCCGTGATCCTGCCCAGCGGCATGGGGCTCGAACTGCGCGGCGAAGCCCCAAAGCTGGAATTCGGGGCTGAAATCCGCAAGGGCGAACCAGGGCGCCCGGTATCGCTCTACGACGGGTTCACCCTCGGGCAGGTGGCCCGCAGCGAGTCCGACCAGACATGGCGTCCCGTATGGGGCGAGCAGGCCGAGATCCGCGACCGCTATAACGAAATGGCCGTCACGCTGCGGCAGGCCGCGACAGGCCGCGACATGACGATCCGCTTCCGGCTCTACGACGACGGGCTCGGATTCCGCTACGAATTCCCCGAACAGGAGTCGCTGACCTATTTCGTCATCGGCGAGGAGAAAACACAGTTCGCCATGGCGGGCGACCACACGGCGTTCTGGATCCCGGGCGACTACGACACGCAGGAGTACGACTACACGGAGTCGAAACTCTCGCAGATACGGGAGCTGATGCCCGGCGCCATCACGCCCAACTCGTCGCAGACGCCCTTCTCGCCCACGGGCGTACAGACGGCCCTGCAGATGAAGAGCGACGACGGGCTCTACATCAACATCCACGAAGCGGCGCTGGTCGACTATGCGTGCACGCACCTCGACCTGGACGACCGGAATTTCATCTTCACCTCGCACCTTACGCCCGACGCACAGGGGTGGAAAGGCTACATGCAGGCGCCCTGCCATACCCCGTGGCGCACGGTGACGGTCTCGGACGACGCCCGCGACATCCTCGCCTCGAAACTGATCCTGAACCTCAACGAGCCGTGCGCCTATGACGACACCTCGTGGATCAAGCCCGTGAAATACATGGGCGTATGGTGGGAAATGATCACCGGCAAGAGCGACTGGGCCTATACGCGCGACGTGCCGTCGGTACAGCTCGGCGTGACGGATTACGCCCGATGCAGGCCCAGCGGCCGCCACGGCGCCGAGAACGAGAACGTGAAGCGGTACATCGACTTCGCGGCGGCACACGGGTTCGACCAGCTGCTCGTCGAAGGCTGGAACGTCGGCTGGGAGGACTGGTTCGGGCACACGAAGGATTACGTCTTCGATTTCGTGACCCCCTACCCCGATTTCGACATCGCCGCACTGAACGAATATGCGCACGGGAAAGGCATCCGGCTGATGATGCACCATGAAACGTCGGCTTCGGTGCGCAACTACGAACGCCACATGGAAGCGGCCTACCGCCTGATGGACAAATACGGGTACAACTCGGTCAAGAGCGGGTACGTGGGCGACATCCTGCCCCGCGGCGAGCACCATTACGGGCAGTGGATGAACAACCACTACCTCTATGCCGTCCGCCGGGCCGCCGACCACAAGATCATGGTCAACGCCCACGAGGCGGTGCGCCCGACGGGCCTCTGCCGCACCTACCCCAACCTGATCGGCAACGAGTCGGCACGCGGCACGGAGTACCAGGCGTTCGGCGGCTCGAAGCCCCACCATGTGACGATCCTGCCCTTCACGCGCCTGCAGGGCGGCCCGATGGACTACACGCCCGGCATCTTCGTGATGGACGTCGCGGAGGTCAACCCCGGCAACCACTCGCACGTCAACGCGACGCTCGCCAACCAGCTGGCGTTGTACGTGACGATGTACTCGCCGCTGCAGATGGCGGCAGACCTGCCCGAGCACTATGAGAAATACATGGATGCGTTCCGTTTCATCGAGGACGTCGCACTGGACTGGGAAGAGAGCCGCTACCTGCTGGCCGAACCGGGCGACTACATCGTCGTGGCGCGCAAGGCCAAAGACACGGGCGAGTGGTTCGTGGGCGGCGTGACGGACGAGAACCGACGTACGGTGACGCTCCCGTTCGACTACCTCGATCCCGGTAAGGAGTACGTGGCGACGCTCTACGCCGATGCCCCCGATGCCGATTACCAGACCAATCCGCAGGCGTATGTCATCCGCACCGGGAAGGTCGGACAACGCACGGAACTCGACGTGGAGATGGCGCGCGGCGGAGGCTTTGCAATCTCCATACGCGAGGCAACCGACGCAGACCGCAAACTCTGCAAGCTGAAATAACGGGCGATGCCTGCGGACGGCAATCATGCCGGGACCCACACAGCCCCCTCAAAAAATCCTTTGCCCCTCGTTCTTTTCAAGAACAGGGGCTTTTTTATGCGTATTTTTAAAACGCAAAAGTTCGCCCCTATATTATTGACTCCAAACCATTTACGCCCACAAATCCAAGATTAACACAACTGCTTGATTTTCAAAACAACATGGAGGTGGTCAATCAAAATTAACGAATCATTATAGCGGGGAAAATAAATTATTTTCCCCGCAACTGTGCTGCATCATCAAGTAGCTTTTTCGCTTTGCGCTCTTTAATTGCAGCCTGCTCCAGCTGCTCTGCCCGCCGCCTTACGGCTTCTTCGTACCGTTCAACTTGGTTTCGGACAGTATCGCGTATGGCCGTGTGCTGCTCATCCCTGAATATCGTTTCCAACTCCATAAGCTCCTTTTCTTTGATCTCACCACGCATCTTCACGTAACGGTATTTCAGGTCGTTCATGGCCAACTGCCGATTGTTCTCTGAAATTCGGTAGATGAATGCGCCTTGCAGGAAAATACATCCCTGCATGACGAACATCGTCAAAAATGTTTTCGAAGAACTGATATCGAGCGTATAAGTATGCCGGTGCTCCCGCACTGGCAGGTTTTCGGGCTTTGCCGCTGCTTCGACAGCTTGCCTCACCTGCTCTATCAATGTATGCGTCTGCCTATTCTCTTTGTCGATCACCTCCAGCCTACCCGCTAACTGCGCCAGCAGCGCGTTGTATTTCTCTGTGGTCGGTTCTTGTCCGTTTTGCACTCCGGGCAACTTGATCTGTTTGCGTACGTGTTCGAGCAGCTGTGTTATCTGGGCCTGCGAGAGCTCCGTGGCCTCTATCAGCCGCTCGATCCGTTCCAGCTGTGCATTCTCCAGACCCGCGTTGGCTTTGGTGCTTTTGACAGCCTTGACGAGCGTTTCCTTGAGGTCTTCGTACATTTCGATCGAGAGTCCGATCTTATTTTCGTCGTTCATGATTTTTAAGATTTTCTAATTCGGTTACAGTTTTATTTTGGCTCTTCTTTTCTGTTCTTCCATCCTGCGGCGGTGCTCCATCGCAGCGATGGCCATCGCCTCGGCCGCGGCGTTGAGCAGTGCCGTGATTCGTGCTATATGCTCTTCGGGGCTTTCTCCCGGCTTGCGCTGTAACTGCTTGGCGGACACTCCGCCGGGCGAATCGGCCGGCGGCAGTGGAATCCCGCCTGCCTTTCCGAGGTTTACCGATGACGGCTCTTCGCGTGTGCTGCCGCCGCCCACGCCGCCGAACAGCGCTGCAAATGCCGAACGGTAATTGCCTGCCGCCGCCGAGAGGTTCCCGAAGAGCGTTGCCCGGTGTTGGGTTTGTTGTTGAATATTGTTGAACCGGTTGTCGAGTTTCGTAAAGCTGAAAGTCCGGTCGATTTTCGATCCGGAGAACTCGAAGCCGTTTTTCGAGAACAAAACCCCTTGTTTGCGGTCAGTCGAACCGCAATACTTGTAACGGATGCCGATGCCCTGTTCCTTTAATCTACCTTCCAACTCGTTCCAGTTCTTGCATCGGGGCAGACACCTTTTGATCGCATCGTGGATTTCGTATCTGGTCTTGTCGGGTTCGCGCAGCCGCTCCCGCCGCACGTCGTCCTTTCCCGGTGCGAGATACAATCCGTACTTCTCGGTCAGCTCCCGGCATACCTTGGCGCTGCGGATCTTGATGTTCTTATCCGAAATGGTCTGCCTGTTGTTCCCGACCCGGTTGTAGACCAGATGGCAGTGCGGATGGGGCTGGTCGAGATGGCGCACCAATAGGTATTGCGTATCGGTGATGCCCATCCTCTGCATGTACTCCTTTGCGATCTGCGTCATCAGGGCGTCGGTCATCCGCGGAGCGTCTTTGGGTGAGAAAGACAGCGAGATATGCCCGACGGTGTTTTTCAGTCGCGGGTTGAGCATGGTCTGGTCTTTGAAGTCCTGCACCATGTCCTTCACTTCCGGAGGCGTAATGCCTTCAGCTTCCAGTATCCGGGATTCCTCTTTCATCACGTAGCCTACCGTCCCCGAAAAGGACGAAGCGGATATGACCTTACCGACCATCGCATATCTGCTTCAGGAGTTTTTCGATGGCCGTGACGATCGCCGCATGCCGTACCCTGACAGCCGCCAGACCTTTGGCGTTGGCCAGCCGGGTCAGTTGGTTCAGATTTCGGGCGATGCCCTTGAGTTGGGCCATGAAATCCAGCTGTTCACGGGTGATCCGTGCCCTCACCGTTCCTCGGTCGATCAGCTGGCGCAGGACTTCGGCCGGCGGTTGCCCGGCCTCGCGGCAAAGGGCCGAGAATCGGAGTTTCCGTTCGGGGCTGAGTCGTGTGCTGACGACGTATTTGCGGATGCGGCCGATGCCGACTTTCGGCCGACCGCCCTGTTTGCTGTATGTTTTCTTCGGTGTTTCCATGACAGGTTGTTTCGATAGATTGTTCATGCTATATAGGTTGTTCAGACCAGCGGGATTTTACGCCGGCCAGCGGGGAAGGCGCAGTTTTCGTCTACGAAAACACAACCTTGCCTTCCTTAAACCTTTATCCCTTTCCGACGCGGTGGTTCAATTTCCTCCGGTTCCGCTTTCAGGGCTTGCAGATTATTCCGACAAAGGTGACCCTGCCGGTCGGATGTCGTTTTCGGGAGATTCGGCCGGTCTTTTATATGGGCGATCAGATAGTCATTTACGTCCTTGTAAAACTGCTTTGGTCGATTACCTCGCTGCGGGGACAAAGACGGATCAGATCGGCAGTTGCCTTGCGTCCTGCTTCGTCGTTGTCGAAGAAGGTGCGGATCACCGGATGTCGGGAGATAAACGGAACGGCTTTGGGCAGGTTGACGACCGAGTTCAGAACCGCGGCGTCGATGCGCAGTCGTTCGGGGTATTTCAGTGAGAGATAAGCGAGGAAATCCATAAATCCCTCGAAAGCGATTACCGTATCGGAACGGTTGTCGATGGTGGTGATATGTTTGGGCGAGGAGCCGCCTTTGAACCGTGCGGAGCGCAGCTCTCACCCTCCGGCATCGTTGCGGAAACCGACGGCGAAAAAGGCGCGGCCGTTTATCTCGTAACGGACCTCGCGGCAGAATGCCGCGGCGACCGGCGGGACGATGCCGCGCGAGGCGAGATAACCGACCAATGCCGGATGCCGGAGCGAAGCGTCGGAGAGGATGCGGAGCGCGGGGACGGTGGCCGGCCGCACGACCGACAATGCCCCGCCAACGCCAAGAGGCTCACCAATACCCGGTGAGATAGAAGCAATCCCCGTGTCTCCTTTTTCACCGTTTTGCAGCCGTCGGACCGCTTCGCGGCTGTCGCACCGCTCCAACCGCATCACGAGGGTGAGCAATGTACCGCCTTCGCCCAGTCCGAAGTCGTACCAGAGATTTTGCACGTAGTCCACTTTGAAACTCGGCGTGCGTTCTTCCCGCAGGGGTGAAAGATA